>Ga0307489_10000706_pt1 | contig 20995 bp, 41 predicted proteins | sample SB12metaG_FD_202247 | JGI IMG/M metagenome (GOLD analysis project Ga0307489, IMG submission 202247) | Sea-ice brine microbial communities from Beaufort Sea near Barrow, Alaska, United States - SB 1.2 | ecosystem: Environmental > Aquatic > Marine > Coastal | place: USA: Alaska | collected...
GTGCGCAACCGCCAGGCAGGGCCGCGTGTCATGGGGGTATCACAGGGGTGTCATAGGAGTATCCATAGGGTTTTATGGGATGTCTGAGGGTTTTATGGGATGTCTAAGGGGTGCCGTAGGGGTGTCACAGCGCGCCGTCGCTCCATACCTGTGAGAATGCTCAAAAATGCTCAAAAGTGCCAATACTTGCTTGCTTACGGCCCTGCAGCGCGGTGCGCGCCAAGACCATCACGTTCCACCGCAAGAAGAACCTGCAGTACTACGAGCTGTCCGCTAAGTCCAACTACAACTTCGAGAAGCCGTTCCTCTACCTGGCAGGGGCTTACACTCGTCCTCTTTTCGGCTCAACCTGAGCCGTTTCTGTCTCGAAATAACCCTACACACCCCTTAGTACCCCCTAACACCACCTACACACACTGGAAACAACCCCTAAATGCGCCCCTGTCCCACAGAAAGCGCTTACGTTGAGCCGAGAAGTGTACGCCCCTGGTAGCTGGCGCGCAAGCTGGCCGGCGACCCGAACCTGCAGTTCGTGGAGTCACCCGCGCTGGCGCCGCCGGAGGTGACCATCGACCCGGCGGAGCAGGCGCAGTACGAGGCGGAGCTGGCCAACGCCGCCGCGCAGCCGCTGCCCGACGAGGACGACGAGCTCGCCGACGCCTAAGCGCCAAGCGGCGCCGTGCCAAGGCCGGGGCCGGGCCGTGTTGGCATGCCGTGTGTGGTGTGGAGTGTGCGGCGCCGGCAGTAGCGCGGAGGGAGGCTTCGGCGCTGACTGCGTACGCGGCGCACGCATGCATGTGTCACGACAGTCGCACGACGTGTGGAACTTGGGTGCTGCGTGGTGGAGTGGTGTGGAGTGGAGGAGGAGTGGGGTGGAGTGGAGGAGAATAGAGGGGAGGAGATAGGAGGAGTGGGGAGGCATGGAGGGGGGGTGGAGGGGGTTATGATAAGAGTGATGCGGCGCAGGGGGGTTGCACGCCTTGCTTTTTCGTTTTATCAATTTTAGCGTGAACACGCGGTGAAGGGCAATAGATGGGGTGGCGGCGTTGGGATTCTTTAGATGAGGAGGAACAGATGTTTGGATGAGAACACCGAAATGATAATATTCAACACGGATAATTGACAACTTCGCCAACGCCATGCGCGCCTTCTTGTCCAGTGACGCGACACTCGCCTCGGCGGCAGATCGTTTGATCACGACGTCTCAGGTGCCCACACGTGCGCGCCTCTCCGGAAACGAAGCACAACAGCGCTTGTGACCAACGGCGTCTGCGAAGATCGCGTGACTGATGTGTTCATGAATACACGCACGTACACATCATCTTATGCCGGTGTCCCGCGCCGTTGCTTTTCGGTTTTGATTTCATCAGATTAAATCAGTCAGTAATTTCTGTCACCATGTGAGCATCTGGGACTCGATGAACACTTCCGGGCTGAATGAGCGTTGGTGTAATACAATGAAATAATATAAGTAAATTAACAGCTATCAACAGTGGTCGTTTGCTCGTTAGGTGCCGGAGGCCCACAAAATAATATAATCGAATAACAGCTATCAATAGTGGTCGCTTGTTCATCAGGTGCCGGAGGCCAGGTTCACGTCGGGCTCCATGCCGTCGGCCTGGGCCAGATCCGCCAGATTCCCCGACGACGATGTTCGCAGATCCGCCAGATTCGCCGACGACACAGTTCGCAGCTTGTAGTTTTTGATCGAGAGCCAGCGCGACTTGGCCTGCTTGCAGGGGCTTACACTCGTTCGCTTTTCAGCTCAACTTGAGCCGTGTCCGACACACAAGAACACCCTACACACCCTAAAACATCCCCTGACAACCCCTAAACATGGGCTGCACAACCCCTACGCGCACCCCCTATCCCATAAAAAACGCTCAAGTTGAGCTGAGAAGTGAACGACTTTAACCCCCTGCCTTTTTGGAGGGTGTGGACTCGGGCGTGGACTCCAGCAAGCCCCGCGGCGCCGGCAATTTGTTTGTTGCCTCCAACGCCTCTTGCCTTAGGGCCCAACAGAAAATGCTCCAAACAATAGGCAGGTGCGTGAGAGTGTGCGTGTATTCAAAAAGCAGACTAGGCTGATGAAGGGTTCGGGGTTTACCCTCAACCCTCAACCCTCAACCCATAAACATGGCGGATTGTCGCATCAACTCAAGAAACGAGGGTTGGCAAACTGCTCGAAGGCCATCCTGAGCCGTTTGTGACGCGCCCCGCCTCGGGTGGCGCGGTCCAAGGTGGCGTGGCACGACGCGCAGTAGCACTTGCTCTCGGGGTCGCACCGCCCCTTGGTGTAGCGGCGCAAGTTGAATTTGAAATCAAAATTTGAAAGCGGATCATCAAATTTTAGTTTCAAGCGCTTATATCCAGGCGCTTTCAATGTGGGTTTGATAGGGTCAAGCTACAACGCCCTACCTTGGCGCCGTGCGGGCTAACGCGGGTGTGTGACTGGCAGAACGCGCGCTGGCACAGCCCGCAGTAGTGCTTGGTGTACTTCATGCGGATGTCCCCCGGCTGCAGCGGCGCAAATTGAATGTGAAAACAAAAATTGAAAGCAGTGAATCATATTTCAGTTTCGAGCGCTGAGTTCCAGGCGCTTTCAGCGTGGCTTTGATAGGGTCAACCTGCACCGCCCTACCCAGCGACGTCCAGCGGTCCCAGCGCGCCAAGCACCCCAGCGCGCAGCACCGCCCCTTCTTCTTCGCCTCGCTCCCCACGATCAGGGGCTTACACTCGTCCACTTGTCAGCTCAAGGTAAGCGCTTTTTGTGGAACAGGGGTGCATTTATGGGTTGTTTAGAGTGTGTGTAGGGGTTGTCAGGGGGTGTGAGGGGGTGCTTAGAGTTATTTTGAGACAGAAACGGGTCAGGTTGAGCTGAAGAGTGGACGAGTGTAAGCCCCTGCCCACGATGCTCCCTACGTCACAAACACCGACGCCGCAACTAATCATCCCCCCGGCGCCCCCCGCCCCGCCGCCCCCGCCGCCGCCGCCGCCCGAGCCCCTACTAAGTCCACCGCTGTTATGACGGCTAAGTGTGCCGCCGCCGCCGCCGCCGCCGCCGCTGCCGCCACTGCCGCCCCCGCCGCCGCCGCCGCCAGCAGCGAGGTGTTCCGAGTCCAGCCCATCCTCGTCAATCTCGTCCAGGCTGCACTCGCTGCCGTGATGCTCCCGGTCCCGGCGGAGCGCCGGGGAGTCCCGCGGCGGCGGCGGCGGCGACGAGCCGCTCGCCAGGGGCTGACACTCGTCCACTTTTCAGCTCAACTTGAGCCGTGTCTGACACAACACAACACCCTGCACACCCTAAACACCCCCTTTAAACGGGCTACACAACCCCTACGCGCACCCCCTATCCCATAGAAAGCGCTCAAGTTGAACCGAAAAGTGGACGAGTGTAAGCCCCTGCCGCTCGCCACCCCTGCCGCCACTGCCGCCGCCATGGCGTCATTCAGCAGCCACGAGTTGGTGCTGGAAAGCGAGACCCGCGGCGCCGGCGGGGGGCGGGTTCCGCCGTTGCTGTGGCGCGGGGTCGCCGCCCCCGCCGGCTCCTCGGATCCTCTGCCGGTGACAGTCGAGCCCACGATCGAATCAGGCGTGTCACCGCCCCCGCCCCCGCCGCCGCCACCCGCCGGCACCGTCCACATCCCCCCCTCAGGAGCTAGGCCGCCGACGCCGACATCCCGGGCCGCGTCATCCACCTCCGCCGCCACCCCCTCCCTCCTGTCGCCGCACCCGCCGCTGACCCCGCCGCTGTCAGCATCGCCGCCGCCGCCGCCGCCGCCGCCGGGAGATCCCTCGCGCCCGCGCACCCTGTTCAAGCCGACGGTGATCGCCTTGATGTGGCGGCGCAAGTTGGATTTGAAAGCAAAAGTTGAAAGCAGTATACCACATTTTAGTTTCACGTGCTTCGTTCCAGGTGGTTTCAACATGGATTTCAAAGGGTCAACCTGCACCGCTCTACCTTGAGGAGTATCTTGCGAACGGCGCCCGGGCCGCCGACGAACGATGCGCCCGCAAAGCCAAAGCGCGCGAGCAGCCCCGCGACGAGAAAAGTAGACGCAAACAGGCTGTACCAGCTCTCGGCGTCCACAGCGTCCTCCTCCTCCTCCTCCTCCTCCTCCTCCATCCGCCCCCGCCCGTCGCCCCCCCTACCCCGGGACCTCGGCAGCGGCTTCATCTCCACCGCGGCCGATGTCTCCGAGTACCAGGGGCTTACACTCATCCGCTTTTCGGCTAAACGTAAGCACAGTTTGGTGGATACTTTGGGTGCATGATATTCCCCCAGTCTATTAGAAACGGGGACACAGGTAGGTGTGACCAAAACGGCTAAGGTTGAGCTGGAAAGTGGACGAGTGTAAGCCCCTGCCGAGTACCCGCTGCACCCGTGCGCGCCCCACGCCACGACCCGGTACTGGTACCGCACCGTGGCGCCCGTTCCCTTGGCGCCCGCTTTGGATGCTCCCCTGGCCAGGGGCTTACACTCGTCCACTTTTCGGCTCAACGCTTTCTGTGGGATAGGGGGTGCATTTAGGGGTTGCTTAAGTGGTAGTTAAGAGGTGACATGGGGTATGAGGGGTTGTTCAGGGTGTATTTGGTGTCAGAACCGGCTCAAGTTGAGCTGAAAAGTGGACGAGAGTAAGCCCCTGCCCCCGGCGGTGACTCCGGCGCCCGAGGCGGCGGAAAGCTTGGGCGATACTCGCGCGAGGTAACTGGTGTCCTCCGCCGGGACCTGGCCGTCCGTCTCCCACAGCGGGTTGCCCCCCTCGCGCCGCTGGACCACGTACCAGGGGCGTACACTCGTCCACTCTTCAGCTCAACTTATGCGCCTTCTGTGTGACAAGGGGTGCAGTTAGGGGTTGCTTCGGGGGTGTTTACGGGGTGGTAAGGGGTATTAGGGGTATGTAGGGTGTGCTTTTGTTTCAGAAATGGCTCAAGTTGAGCTGAATAGTGGACGAGTCTAAGCCCCTGCCACGTATGTGTGCACTGGCGGCGCCCCCGCGTTAGGGGCTCACAGATATTGCTCGCCTCATCATCCAACGCACTTTGACCCCTCTGTGCTCGCCACATCGTCGACACGCATTTTGAACCCCCGCTTCTTATTGAAGTCAAATTGCGTTCAATTGAAATGGCGAGGGATGTCTGCGACGGCGGCCCTACCCCACATCATCCGGCGGTGACCACTGCACGGCAATCGCCGTTCCGTTGATCGCCCCTGCGTACACGCCCAGCGGCTCGCTCGGCACCGACCCCAGGCCCAGAATCTGCCGCTTCAGCGCGCGCACCAACTTCCCGTGGTGTAGGCCGCTGGTCAGGGGCTTACACTCGCTCACTCCACAGCTCAACTTGAGGACCTAAGGGACTAATCCCTGACGTCAGAGCTCAACGTAAGCACCTTCGGGACACATCCACGGGTTACTTTGGGACACATGGGGGACAAAGTGAGCTTAAGTTGAGCGGAAAGGGGCAAAGTAAACTCAAGTTGAGCGGAAATGGGAACGAGTGTAAGCTCCTGCCGCTGGTCACGCGTAGGTCCTCGCGCAGTGCCGCGCCGTGGTCGGCGACGAGCGCGGGGAAGTCCAGGGCGGTGATCGCGTTCGCTGCGAATGCCTCCGCATACTGCGGGAACTCCAACCCATGCCGCACCCATCTCTCCACCCTGTGCGTCGTCAGCAACTTGTCGCTCTTCGCCAGATGCCGCTGCAGCTCCTCCACGCTGATGGTGCTCCCGACGTCGTGCGAATCCATGCGTTGGGTGACGCCAACCACGGCGTCGCGGATCTCCTGGAGCGAGTCGAGGTCTGTGCCGCCGACGGAGGAGCCCAGGTACTCGGTCAGCTCGTCCGTCTCGATCTGCCCGTCGCCAGGGGCTTACACTCGTCCACTTCTCAGCTCAACTTGAGCCGTGTCTGACACAAGAAAACACCCTACACACCCCAAACACCCCGTAACGCCCCCTTAACAGGGGCTACACAACCCCCACGCGCACCCCCTTATCCCATACAAAGCGCTCAAGTTGAGCTGAACAGTGGACGAGTGTAAGCCCCTGCCCGTCACCGTCGGAGTCCACGCGAGCGAAGAAGGTCCCGAGTGCTCGCTTTTGCTGGTCGCTCGCCGGGCCGGATGCCGCGCCGGTGGCTAGCACGGCCGCGCCCGCCGCGGCGGAGGTGTCGTGCGCGGCCGCAGACCCGGCCAGAAACCCCGCCGCGAGGACGCAGGCCGCCAGCGCGGCCCCTCGCGCGCCGCCGCCCCGCATCGGTGTCCTCGAACGGCGGGCGCGGGCAGCGAGCAACGGGGCGAAAACGGGGCGCTCGTGCGACGACGCGGCGGCCACTCTCGGGTGCTGCCACAGCCGCCGACGCCGACGCTGCGGCCGCTGCCACGCCGATATCTGGCGCTTGTCCAAGCAAAGGGGGGAGCGCTGGTGCCTGCGCGAGGACGGGCGCGGACCGCAATGCCGAGGCGCGGGGTCCTGCCGCCCATATTCAGCGCGGGCCGCGGCGAAGTTTGGAGTTATTTTAGGTTTTCTCGTTATTATAGGATTTAGGGTAGGGTTTAGCTAAACCCTGGCAGCAGGCTGCCTGGAAGGGTTTATTGCTTTAGTCACGTCGGGCTCAAAAACAGGTTTGCGTGGTCTTACAGCTCTTCTTTATAGGCTGACGGCACACGATCGACGCAAGATGTGCGGCGTCCGTGGACCAAGCGCAGGAGATTTGCAGATGAAATGACTCAAGAAACGGGGAAGCGCCGCGGCGGCGGCGGTGCTCGCCGTGTGACTCCCACGGACTCCACGGCATGACTACTGCGAAAGGATTTCACGCCTCAGCGCGGCTCTGCAGTAAATTTATTACCATGATGATGATGGTGGTAATAAAAAGACTGCATTTGCTACTATAGTACACTCATACAAGTATTGGTAGGCTATGCTTTGCGCCTGGATCCCCACCTGGCGGTTTCTCTTCGATACTCCTGGTGGGTGCCGTACCTTGTTTGCCAAGTACCACGCCGGGCACAAAAAAATCCAATATATCGATGTCTTTTGCCCTTTTGTTTTGTTTCACACTGGGGCGGTGCAGGTTGACCCCCGATTGACCCCGGGTTTCCACAGTCGACCCGGCGCTGAACGTTTGCTTTCAACTTCACCCTGCACCGCCCGCCCCACCACACATTCAACAACATCTAAGCGAGCTCGCTTCACACCGCCACGCACTCAACATGACTCACACGAATTTACCCCGCTTCATGCCAAATCGACGCAGAGAAGAGACTCATCGCATCGGCGCTGGCCAAATCTAATTGGTTTTTGTGTTGATGTCAACCGGAATGTTGACATTGCTGTCCCCATAGCTGCTCATACCCATGCTCAGGGGCTTACACTCGTCCACGTTTCAGCTCAATCTGAACCGTTTCTGACGCAAAGTACACCCCGAACACCCCCTAGTACCCCCTAAATCTCTTGAACAATTCCTAAGCAACCGCTAAATGCACCCCCTGTCCCACAGAACGCGCTTACATTGAGCCAAAAAGTGGACGAGTGTAAGCCCCTGCCCATGCTGCTGTCCCCCTTGTAGATTTCTTGCACGCCAGTGGAGCTGAATCTGACGACTCGAGCTTTGCTCTGGCTCGCGCGAGCATCTCGCTGGAAGCTCAGACCACTTTGCTGGACGCTCTGACGCGGCACTTCCAGGTCCTGAAAGCTCAGATCACTTCGCTGAACGCTCTGACGCGGCCGCTCTAGGTCCAGGAATGTGCTGCCGTTTTCGATGGAACCCTCCTCTGATTGCCCCCCCTCTTCGACGTCAGATGGCAGATGACGGTCGGATTTCCGCCCAGATGACACCATTGACTGAGATCGCAGATTTCGCTGTGTTTGCTCCTCCATGAACGCAGTGGTCAGGGCAGCAGTGACTGGTCTGCACAATTCTTCCACGTCCACCACCCTCAGTTTAAGGGCGCAGGTTGAACCCACCGAAAGCAACGTTAGCAAAGGTTGAAAGGGCATCCTGGGCAGATTGAACCCGTTGAACCTATTGAACCCATTGAAAGGGCAGATTGAACCCACTGAAACCAAGTGTGTGTCAACCCGGGATCACCCCAGGATCAACCCAGGTCAACCTAGGGTCAAACTATACCGGTTGACCTCACCTCGCGATGGTGTAGAGATGGTGCGACTCCTTGGCCAGAGTGTGGATGTCCTCGTGCATAAACTGGATCTCGACCGTGAGGGGGGAGCTGTCGGGGGGCTGGAAAACCAAGTTGTAGCGGCGCAAGTTGATTGAAAGTAGAATTTGAGAAGTATGTCCACACTTTAGTTTCAAGGGCTTAGTGTCAGGCGGTTTCAAGTTGGGTTTCATGGGGTCAACCCGCACCGCCCTACCAAGTTCACGTGCAGGTTAAGCGGCTTCTTCAGTTCCGCGAGCTTGTTCTTGAGTCGGAGCACGCTGGTGAGGGACGGCACGCCAGTGGTCACCGCCTCCAATGCCATGATCATCATCTGAGAGTTGGTGCACACCACGGTGGCGCGCAGCGGATCGCTCACCAGGGATCAGGGGCTTACACTCGTCCACATCTGTGCTCAACCTGAGCCGTTTTTGTCACTGATACCAGCAAAGCACCCCACCACATGGGACAAGAAGCGCTCACGTTGAGCTGAGAAGTGGACGAGTGTAAGCCCCTGCCAGGGATGAGCAGAAGGGTGACTCGCCCTCCGCGCGGTACTCGAGCACCTTCACCTCCATACAGGGGCTTACACTCGTCCATATTTCAGCTCAACCTGAGCCGTTTATGACACAAAATACACCCTAAACACCCTCTGATACTCCCTGCCCACTCCTAAACACCCCCTGAACAACCCCGAAATGCACCCACTATCCCACAAAAAACGCTTACCTTGAAAGTGAACAGTGGACGAGTGTGAGCCCCTGCCTCCATGCGGTGGACACTCTTAACGGAGCCATCCGCGTGGAGGTGGCACTCGCCGTCGAGGTGGCCGTTCGCGAACAATCCGTTGAGGCACTTCGTGAGATGCTCTTTGAACACAGGGTCAGCCTCTTGGGACATCTGGTGCAGCAGCTGCGGCAGCACGTGTTCGTCGAACCCGCGCTGAGGGACAACCATGGCGGAGATGTCCTCTGGTCCATATATGGCGGAGATGTCCTCTGGTCCATATGTCCATATCGAGTGGTGCTTCATTGGCATGTGACGATACTAGGCCGATTTCAGTATGTCGCCTGGGTCAAATGCCCATACAGGGTTGCGGACAAAGCGTCAGCGCTCAGCGCAGGAAAGCGGGCGCCAGGTTGAATGCCCATGCAGATTTGTAAAAAAAGCGTCAGCGCTCGGCACGGGAAGCGATATACCGAAATCGGCCTATTGACCAAAGTGACCCTACCGGTGTTGAAGGTTGGCGGGTTGGAGGCTCCCGCATGCCGCCTTCCACCAGGGGCTTACACTCGTCCACTTTTCAGCTCAACGTAAGCACATTTTGTTGGATACGTTGGGTGCATGGGTTTCCCCCAGTCTATTAGACAGGGAGGCACGGGAAGGTGTGAAGTACTCCAAAACGGCTTAATTTGAGCTGAAAAGTGGACAAGTGTAAGCCCCTGCCTTCCACTCCTCCCGTCTGAACTCGTGCTGGGCCGCCTCGCCGCAGGGGCTTACACTCGTCCACTTTTCAGCTCAACCTGAGGCGCTTCTCACAAAATTTGCACCCTAAACACCCCCTGATACCCCCTGACACCTGCCAAATTCCCCTTGAGCAACCCCTCAGTGCACCCCCTATCCCACAGAAAGCGCTCACGTTGAGCCGACAAGTGGACGAGTGTAAGCCCCTGCCTCGCCGGTGTCAATAGGTTTTAGCGCCGCCAGCTGCGCGCCCCACTCGTCGTTCCGCAGGTGCGCCTTGGCGGCGACTTGCAGGTGGGCCACCACCTTTTCGTTCAGAACGTGCGCCAGGAGCGCCAGGGTGCTGAAGTGTGTGGGGGACGTGTGGGCAGCGGCATCGAGCTCGGCTATGTCTTGTGTGTCGTCCGCGTTGTAGCTGCACAAGTTGAATTTGAAAGCAAAGTTTGAAAGTGGTCCATCATATCTTAGCTTCAAGAGCATTGATCCAGGCGCTTTCAACATGGGTTTCATCGGGTCAACCTGCACCGCCCTACCGCGTTGGAGGTCGCAGACATTAGTAGCGCCACTGCTGAGGGAAACTGCTCGATGGAAAGCTGCGTCTGCGTCGCCTTCCCGTCATCGCTATCGCCCGCCGATGGCATGTGCGCCAGGGCGTCGAACGCGCCGCGCCTCTCAGCTGCCGGGATGAATCCGTAGAACAGGGGCTTACACTCGTCCACTTTTCAGCTCAATTTGAGCGCTTTGTATGGGATAAAGGGTGCGCGTAGGGGTTGTGTAGGCCGTGTTAAGGGGATGTTAGGGGGTGTTTAGAGTGTGGAGGGTGTTTTATGGTGTCTGACACGGCTCAAGTTGAGCTGAGAAGTGGACGAGTGTAAGCCCCTGCCGTGGAACATTCCGAAGAGCGATTGCAGCGACTGTTCGAACTTTCCAAAGGTGAGCGCGGCGCCGGCTGGCGTGGTGTCCACCTCCCGCGCGGCGAAGGCTGCCGCGTTTTCAGCGAGTTCGGTGGCGTATCGGCGCAGCACGCTCCGGTACGCAAGGGCTTACACTCGTCCACTTTTGAGCTCAACCTGAGCCGTTTCTGACACAAATAACAACCTACACACCCCGTGACGCCCCCCGACACCTCCTGAACACCTCCTGAAAAACCCCTGAAAAACCCCTATAGACACCCCCTATCCAACAGAAAGCGCTTACGTTGAGCTGAAAAGTGAACGAGTGTAAGCCCCTGCCGGTACGTCACACTTGTCTGCCACACGACGTGTATGGGGAGCAGCTTATCGTGGATGTATCCCCACCCCAGGGGCTTACACTCGTCCACTTTTGGCTTAACGTAAGCACATTTTGTCGGATACGTTGGGTGCATTTTCCCCCAGTCTATTAGACAGGGGGACACGCGGAGTTGTGACCAACACGGCTGAGGTTGAGCTTAGAATTGAACGAGTGCAGGCCCCTGCCCCACACCTCCTCCTGCTCGTCTTGCTCGTGAGTGTCCAAACCGAAGTTGTTGAAACTTTGTTGGAATCCGTGGGAACTTGGGAATCCGCTCAGGACCCCCCGCCCATCTCCGTCTCCTCCGCCGCACGCCAGCCTGTATCCGTTGCGGAGGATGGACTCAGCACTGCTCAGGATCGCCTCGTTGTAGCGGCGGAAGTTGAATTTGAAAGCATTTAAAAAAAGCGGTTCATCACATTTAGTTTCAAAGCGTTTACTTTCAGGCGGTTTCAACTTGGGTTTGATGGAGTCAACCTGCATCACCCTACCTCGTTCAGCGGGTTGACGTTCATGCCCTTGTACAGTGCAGTGAACTCGTCGGTCATGAACGCTGTGTGATCCGCAATGGCCTGGATCATATGGTTGACGGCCTCATGACGATAGGCGTAGTACGCGAATGCAAACACCATGAGCGCCACGCCTAGGGTGACGATTGACATCACAGTGGCAGCCGCCTGAGATCAGGGGCTTGCACTCGTCCACTTTTCGGCTCAACGCAAGCACATTTCGTTCGATACGTTGGGTGCATGATTTCCCCCAAGTCTATTAGACAGGTGGACACGGGGAGGTGTAACCGAAACGGCTTAGGTTGAGCTGAGAAGTGAACGAGTGTAAGCCCCTGCTTGAGACAGCAGCTCAGTCTTGATGATGAGTCCAAACACCACAGTGGTGAGCTCACACAACAGGATGATGTTGAGGATCTTCTGATGTCCCTTGTTGAGGTAGGGGTTGATGTCGCGGGTGCCGTAAGAGAAGCCGATCAGGATCATCAGCACCAGTGTGAGGTGCAGGCCCGAGTTGTGGCGGCGCATGTTGAAATTAAATGCAATGTTTGAAAGCGCTCAGTCAAATCGTAGTTTCAATCGCTTAATTCCAGGCGCTTTCAATGTGGGTTTGATAGGGTCAACCCGCAGCGCTCTACCGAGTGTTGGACGATGGGGTACAATGCGCCGCCCAGAAGCAGCCGTACGTCCAACGCCACGATCTCATACCATCAGGTTGGGGCTTACACTCGTCCACTTTTCGGCTCAACGTAAGCGCTTTCTGTGGGATAGGGGGCGCGTCTAGAGGTTGTTTAGGGGCTGTTCATGGGGTGTTAGGGGGTGTCAGGGGGTGTGTAGGGTGTGTTATTGTGTCAGAGACGGCTCAGGTTGAGCTAAACAGTGGACGAGTGTAAGCCCCTGCCACCAGGTGCTCGCGCGGAGGTGGCCTGTGAGGAAACTCAGCGGCCCCGCAGCGGCGCCCCCCCCCGCCGGCTAGGGCCGCTGCTACGTCATCAAAGGTGCTCTAGACCCTCGTTTCTTGAATAAATGGGGGAGTCATGGGGGAGTCATGGGAGTTATTGTTGGTCAGGCCCCGTACACCCCCCCGCATGCCATGTCATCATACACGTTATGGACCCTCATTTCTTGAGTCAATGGAATTGGTGGTCAGGTCCCCTGCCGTGTTGAGGAGCTGCTTGCGGACGTAGTAAGCGAGAACGGCCGGGAACACGATGGCGTATAGGAACAACGCGATCATAGCGAAGGGCAGGTAGGACTTGTACTTAGTGGAGTTGCACGAGATGCTGTAATCCTTCACCAGAAACCTGTCCTGCACGCCCCCCGGCGCCACCTCGTACCAGAGCCTTACCCTCGTCCACTTTTCAGCTCAACCAACGTAAGCGCTTTTCGTGAGAAAATTCGTGGGATAAGTCGGGTGGTATCAGAGACTGGTTTCAGTGGCAAAAGCAGAGCATAGGACGGCTCAGGTTGAGCTGAAAAGCGGAAAACGGTAGAGAATGCATGTAACGCCCCTGCCTCGTAACCGTTCTCACCCGTGGGGGGGTCGCAGTTGAAGAAGTCGATGACGGCGGCGCATACCGAGCTGTGTAGGATGCACACCACGAGCATGGTGCCAGCCAGCGTGCTCTGCACGCCGCGGTGCAGGGGCCCGTTCACTTCTGGTTCAACTTGAGCCGTGTCTGAAACACACAAAAACATCCTACACACCCTAAACACCCTCTAACACCCCCTTAACGCGGGCTACATAATCCCTGCGCGCACCCCCTATCACATACACAGCGCTCAAGTTGAGCTGAGAAGTGAACGAGTGTAAGCCCCTACCGCGGTGCAACGTGTGGCGGTCCGCGCGCTCCCCCTTCTCTGTCTCGTCAAACTGCGTAGACCCCACGGTCAGGGGCTTACACTCGTCCACTTTTCAGCTCAACCTAAGCCGTTTTGGTCACACCTCCCCGTGTCCCCCTGTCTGATAGACTGGGGGAAACTCATGCACCCGACATATCCCACAAAATGTGGGCCGAATGGTGGACGAGTGTAAGCCCCTGCCCATGGTCCGTTGCCGTTTTTTGACGATGAGATGCAACTTGAGGAACACGACGCGGATCACGCCGAGACCGACCACGATGTAGCGGCGCAAATGGAATTTGAAAGCAAAAGTTGACAGCTTTTCGACACATTTCAGTGTCAAGAGATTAGTTCCAGGCGGTTTCAACTTGGGTTTGAAAGGGGCAACCTGCAACACCCTACCACGACGAGCGGAAGCAGCGACCAAATCATCATGACGTCGTAAAAGTCGAAAGCGACGAGGCATGCGGTGGAGGGGATGATGCCCAGATCTAGGTTGACCAATTGCGTGACCCGGACAAATGTTGAGAACGGATTCGGGAACGTGATGTCCTGCGAGGCGGCGTATCTCGAGATGTAGAGGCGCAGGTTGTGAAGTTAAAAGCAAAGTTTGAAGGCAGTTGGTCGCCTTTGCAAGCGTGGGGTCAACTTGGGGTCAACTTGGGGTCGACTTGGGGTCAACTTGGGGTCAACTTGGGGTCAACTTGGGGTCAACTTGGGGTCAACTTGGGGTCAACTTGGGGTCAACTTGGGGTCAACTTGGGTTCAACTTTGGGTCAACGCGCACCGCCCCACCGAGATGGACTGCAGCATGTACCACACCTGTATCAGCACCAGTCGCCACCAGGCATATCTCACCTGTGAGGACCCGCCTCCACGCAGGGTCGCAGGTTGAAGTTGAAAGCAACTCTTGGAAGCAGTCGATCACATTGTGGTTTGAAACGTGGAAAGCATGCAGGGTTTTAGGGTTTAGGGTTTAGTGTTTAGTGTTTAGAGTTTAGGGTCTAGGGTTTAGGCAGGGTGTAATCCTGGGGTCAACGTGGGGTGAACTTGGGGTCAACCCAGGGCGTTTGACCCTGCCTCGACTGGGGTCACGCTTGAACATGTGGAATTGTCCAACCGCGCGGAACAACGGTTGCAACATGTCCATTTATCGCTGCCAAAAGATGGAGAGGATGACGATCGTGGCGATGGCCATCACAATGAGCGACACTGTGGCCTGCACCGTCTCCCTGTCCTCGTCACAGCTCAGGCAGCCTGTGCCTTGATATAGCGGCGCAAGTTGCATTTCAAAGCAGAAGTTGAAAGCGCTGCTTAATAGTTTAGTTGAAAGCGCTGAGTTCTTGGAGCTTTCAACACGGGTTTCATAGGGTCAACCTGCACCGCCCAACCTTGAGAGCCAACTGAGTTCCCCTTACGGTAGAAGCCGGGGTGACACAGCATGCAGAAGGGTCCGGAGCTATGCGCAGCGCACAGGTGATCACCCGCGGTGTAGCGGCGCAAGTTGAATGTGAAAGCAAAATTAAAGCAAAACTGATGAAAGCCGTTGATTATAATTTAGTTTAGTTTAAAGCCCTTAGTTCCAGGCGCTTTCAACGTGGGGTTGATAGGGTCCACCTGCACCGCCCTACCGCAGTGACCCGCGGTGACAACGCAGAGGTGTTGTTGCCGGCGAAGAGCTCGGAGATGAACCGTTTGTCAGGGGCTTACACTCGTTCCCAATTCAGCTCAACTTGAGCTCTTCTGTCCACCGTATGACCCAACTTAGCTCATGAACGTGTCCTACAGTTGCTCAAGTTGAGCTCTAACGTGTACAACTGTAAGCCCCTGCCGTTGGTCGGAGGCGGCGATGGATCCGGCGCACGCGCACGTGTGGCCCGACACTAGGGGCTTACACTCGTCCACTTTTCGGCTCAATGTAAGCACATTTTGGTGGATACGTTGGGTGCATGATTTCCCCCGAAGGTATTAGACAGGGGGACACGGGGAGGTGTGACCAAAACGGCTTAGGTTGAGCTGAGAAGTGAACGAGTGTAAGCCCCTGCCCGACACCGCGCATAGGTCCATGCCGGGGCATTCCACGCTGTCTAGGGCCTGCCAAATATTTCCATTAACTCAAGAAATGAGGGTCTGTAACAAATTCAATGACGTGGCATGCATAGGGGTTGCACGGGTCCTGTCCCTCATTCACTCAAGAAACGAGGGTCTAAAACGCGGCTGATGACGTGCCAGGGGGAGTCAAGGGGTGGGCAGTCAGGCTCTGCCAAGCTCGGCGGAGTGCGCGGAGAAGCGGAAGTGTCCGCGGCTCACCGGAAAGTTGTCCAGCGTAAAGCCGACCTCGTCGCAGGATGACTGAGCCGGGCACTGATGGCAGGTCAGGTTGTACCCGGACCCGATGCTGTAGGTTCCAGGCAGACACTCCGGTGCGTTGGCGCCGCCTACCAGGGGCTTACACTCGTTCCCATTTCCGCTCAACTTGAGCTTACTTTGCCCCTTTCCGCTCAAATTAAGCTCACTTTGTCCCCCAAATAACCCAGATTAACCCGTGGATGTGCCCCGATGGTGCTCAAGTTGAGCTCTAACAGGAGCGATGTGTTCCCGAAGGTCCTCAAGTTGAGCTTTGAAGTGAGCGAGTGCAAGCCCCTACCGCTGACGCACAGCGCCTTCTCAGGGCATGTGCGGCACGTGTCACTGTAGTTGGCGGAGTGCCCGTTGCCAACCTCGAGGTTGAAGGTCCCGAACGGGCTGTAGCGGCGCAAGCTGAATTTGAAAGCAGAATTTGTAAGCAGTTCAACACGTTTTAGTTTTCAGCGCTGAAATCAGGCGCCTTCATGAGAGTAGCAAGTGGCAAGATCACAGAGTATCACACACGGGGATTGAGTCAAAGACCCAAGGTGAAGAATGTCTTATCCCGTGCTTGCAAACACGGGTTTCAACCTGCACCGCCCTACCGGGCACACGAACGAGTTGCGCGTCAGCACACCGCTAGCGAGGCGTGAGAGCAGGGATCCGGCGGGGACCTCGACGCACTCCGGAGGGTCGCTGAACTCCACGTAGCCGTCAGCTTTGCAGCCCAGCAGGGTGAAGTACCCCGTGGAGGCGTCGCCGCACGGCAACACAGGCCCTATCCCGTCGCTATGGCCCGGTATGACAAAGTGCGTGAAACCACTTAGACACTTAGCAACAAGTATTACTGGTCGACCAAATGGAGCGTTCTGATTGGTCGAGCGGGACGACTTAGCACTAAGTCTCACTAAGTGTCTAAGTGGTTTCACGCACTTTGTCATATCATTCACCAGGCGACAGTTTGGTCACATGACTTATTAGATACCTTTCAATATGGTCAATTGGTCATGTTTACCAAATGTTGACCGACACAAACACAGTCATTTGGAAAACTGGTAAATTAAACGAAGTCATCTGGTAAATGTGACCATATCGAGTGGTACGCAATAGGTCATTGGGCCAATTTGATGTCACCAGGCCCTACCCGTCACGGTCTGTGCCGCACGAGTACTCTGCACAAAGGCTGCCGTCAACCAGGGGCTTATACTCGTTCACTTCTCAGCTCAATCTAAGCCATTTTGGTCACACCTGCGCGTGTCCCCCTGTCTAATGGACTGGAGGGAAATCATGCACCCAACGTATCCGACAAAATGTGCTTACGTTGAGCCGAAACGTGGACGAGTGTAAGCCCCTGCCGTCAACACAAATGTCTGCCCATGTGCCCACAGTGCCCCTGGTGGAGACGTCAGGGTCGTTGCTGGCGAAGTTGTTGGTCACCAGTGTCTTCTCACGGCCGGCAGTAATCAGCTGCGCATTCTCTCCCAGGAGGTACACTCCACCTCCCAGCAGTGCCGTGTTCTGTGTCACGCGGGAGTTGCCCTGGATGCAGGGTCTTACACTCGCTCACTTCAAAGCTCAACTTGAGGACCTTCGGGAACACATCGCTCACGTCAGAGCTCAACTTGAGGACCTTCGGGCCACATCTACAAGTTAATTTGGGTTATATGGGGGACAAGGTAAGCTTAAGTTGGGCGGAAAGGGGCAAAGTAAGCTCAAGTTCAGCGGAAATGGGAACGAGTGTAAGACCCGTGCCTGGATGGTGATGTTGGACTCCCAGGAACAGAGTCCGCCCCCCCACTCGTCTGCCTCGTTATCCGTGACGTTGGAGTCCTTGAGCAACAGGGAGCTTCGAGAAACCATGTAAATGCCGGCGCCGCCCCGCCCCGCACGCAGGGGCTTACACTCGTCCACCTTTCAGCTCAACCTGAGCCGATTCTGACATAGAATGCACCCTACACAATCCCTCATACCCCCGAAGTCCCCGTAAACACCCACTGAACAACCCCGACATGCACCCCCTATTCCACACAAAGTGCTTAAGTTGAGCCGAAAAGTAAATGAGTGCAAGCCCCTGCCCGCACGGTTCTCTTTGATGACGCAGTCGGTGAAGTTGGCTTCTGATTGGTCCGTGATGAACACGCCGCCACCAAACTGTTTTGCGGTGTTATTCCGGATGGTGCATCCGTGGAAGGAACAACGCGAGCCTGTGCCGATGCGTAGTGGCGCAAGTTGAATTCGAAAGCAAAGCTTGAAAGCACTTTATCATGTTTTAGTTCAAGCAATGAAACCAAAGGCGCTTTCAACACGGATTTTGATAGCGTCAGCCTGCACCGCCCTGCCGATGGAGATGGCAGACGCGGCGGCGGCGGGACTCACGTTGTAGCGGCGCAAGTTGAATTTGAAAGCAAGTTTCGAAAGCGGATCGTCATATTCCAGTTTCAAGCGCTTAGTTGTTAGTCCAGGCGCTTTGAAAGTGGATTTGATAGGGTCAACCTGCGCCGCCCTACCACGTTGTCGGCGAATGTGGAGTTGTGCACCGTGCCCGTGATGTACTGCCACGGCTTGCATTTGAAACCAACGCAGGTAACGTTTGAAAGCAGCTCATCATATTTGGGTATCAAGCGCGGGGTCGACTGCGAACATTCGGGGTCAACCTGCGCTGCCCCACCGTGGAGGCATCAAACAGCACGAAGCCGGTCCCCTTGTTGTAGCGGCGCAAGTTGCAATTGAAAGCAAAATTTGGAAGCAGTTTATCATGCTTTAGTTTCAAGCGCTTAGTTCCAGGCGCTTTCAACGTGGGTTTGATAGGGTCAACGTGCACCGGCCTACCTTGTTGTTGACAAAGTGTGAAGAGTCCGCATCGACGTGTGCGGCGGCGCCGATCAAAACAACCGGAATGTAGGGCCAGCCGGGGATAATTGGGCATCAGAATGGGCATAATTGGGCGTAACTGGGCATGATCCGAGCATGATAGGCTGAATTTGGGGAATTAAGCTCAGGGAATTTGGGCAAAAGAAACAGCGGATTCCGGATAGCCCTACCGGGATGGGGGCTCCGGGAACGTAGGCACCGGGCGTTTGATAGTCGTCAACCATGGTGCGAAGGAAGCTGATGGTGTGCTGCTGCCCTGTCTTCGCAAGCAGGTTGCGATTGCCGTAAAAGACTATTCCGCCGGTGGGCAGGGGCTTACACTCGTCCACATCCTTGCTCAAATTGAGCCGTTTTTGTCACTGAAACCAGCAAAGCACCCATCACATGGGACAAACAGTGCTCATGTTGAGCTGAGAGGTGGACGGGTGTAAGCCCCTGCCGGTGGGCAAAACCATGTGGGTGATCCGACTATCCGTGAACACAGCTGTGCAGGGAGCCATAGAGTTGCCCGCGCCGCAGGGGCTTACACTCGTCCACATCTCGGCTCAACGTATGCACATTTTGTGGGATACATCAGGTGCATCATTTCCCCCCAGTCCTTTAGACAGGGGGACACGTGGTGGTGTGACCAGAACGGCTAAGGTTGAGCTGAAAACTGGACGAGTGTAAGCCCCTGCCACGCCGGTGTACACTCCGGACCACGCGGTGGAGGTGTGGATCAGCGACCGAATCGTAGCGGCGCAAGTTGAATTTGAAAGCAAAATTGAAGCAAAATTGTAAGCAGTTTGTCATAATTTAGTTTCAAGGCGATTAGTTCCAGGCGCTTCCAACGTGGGATTGAAGGGTCGACCTGCACCGGCTTACCGAGTGCATTCGAAGTGACTGGTGCCAACCTGGGCAATGGCGCCGCCCGAGTAGGAAGCCACCGTGTTGCGGATCTCACAGTCCTCTACTAAGGGCCTACAGAAAATGCTCAAAATATAACTGGATGGAATAGACCCATTCCGATACCAATGACTTCCGCGCAAAGTAACAGAAATTTCCGTTCTTGAGAGATTAGACCATGGAAGTAGTAGACTGATATAGCGGAATAGGTTTATTCAGCTCAAAACACGAGGTTTTATCGAAGGACATTCTGATCATTTTTCAAGCCCTACCTCTACTTTGAGCTTGGCTGGAGTCATGCTTTGGCCGCCGTCCAACAAGATGGATCCGCCAGAGGTGGTGTCCATCTCAGAAGCAATGTGAAACTTGAGGAACATGGGCATGGGGGCCCAGCTTAGCATGATTGTGATGTGTTCGGAGGTCACCGCATCGCCGAAGGAGGGGTACCCTCGAGCAGGGGCTTACACTCGTTCACTCTTCAGCTCAACTTGAGCCATTTTGGTCACGCCTCCCCGTGTCCCGCTGTCTAATAGACTGGAGGACAATCATGCACCCAACGTATCCCACAAAATGTACTTACGTTGAGATGAAATGTGGACGAGTGTAAGCCCCTGCCCTAGAGCCTTGGATAGATTCCCAGAGCCTTGGTCAATGGCGTAGAGCGCTTCGATGTATACGCCGTAGCCATAGTACGTGGGTGCACAGCTGTCAGCACTGCCTGGGGCCAGGGGCTTACACTGGTCCACTTTTCAGCTCAACCTGAGCCGTGTCTGTCACAAGACGACACCCTACACACCCTAAATACCCCCTGACACCCCCTTGACATGGGCTACACAACCCCTACGCGCATCCCCTATCCCATAAAAAGTGCTCGTGTTGAGCTGAGAAGTGAACAAGTGTACTCGTAAGTCCCTGCCCGGGGCCATCGTCTGCATGTGGGGAGTGCATGCCGCATTCACGGCGGAGCCGTTCACCAGGTGGAAGTTGCGGACGCGCACGTCGGCGCCGGGGGTTACGTGCAGGTGGCGGGACAGGGCGTGGGCGTTGAGCGTGCACGCCGATGTGCTGGAGGCACCGCACGCGCCGCGCATGCTTAGCACGCGCCCGGGGGGCACCCGCAGAAGGCCCGACATGAGCGACACGTCCGACATCACGACGATTTCGCTCACGGCGCTGTTGGCAAACGCCGCGCGCAGCCCTGCCTCGTCGTTCACGTTCACGGAGACAGCGGCGGAACACGGCGGCACTGCCATGGCGGCGAGCGCGAGGACGACGAGGACGCACGCGACGTGTGAACCACCATCACGCATCTTCACGTGCGTTGCTCCAAATTGGTTTCGCTCGTCCGACACCCTCTCTAACTTACGCGAATGCCAGACCTGGCGTCACGCGGACGAGGGCCTCGAGTTCGTTTAGCGATGCCGTTCCGGGGTGGAGCGCCATTCGGGCAGTCGAAGATACAGTGCGCTCGTCGTGGTCCTCCATTCAACACCTGCACCCGATAAACCCGTGCTTTCTTTATATGTTTTACCGGTTTTTTCGTACGAAACGAGTAGAGCTCTACCCAAAATAACAGCATTTCTCAATACCCCCACTCCGCCTAATTTATCCAGACGACATCCGAGGACGCTTTCGCGCGCCGCGGTGCAAAC
>Ga0307489_10000707_pt1 | contig 20988 bp, 34 predicted proteins | sample SB12metaG_FD_202247 | JGI IMG/M metagenome (GOLD analysis project Ga0307489, IMG submission 202247) | Sea-ice brine microbial communities from Beaufort Sea near Barrow, Alaska, United States - SB 1.2 | ecosystem: Environmental > Aquatic > Marine > Coastal | place: USA: Alaska | collected...
CTTAACTCATAAATGTGTGCTGGAGTTGCTCAAATTGAGCTCTAATGTGAACGAGTGTAAGCCCCTGCCCGCTTCGCCCCGCGCTCACCGGCGCGCGCGCGCACTGTCGCCGCCGCCGCCGAGGCCCGCGCCATCTCCCAGAGCCGGGTAAACACCATTCGCCACGTCAAGTATGTCATTTGCCTCGACAAACGATGGTCTAAACTACGTAAGATGACAGGGCAGGCATATGCTTAGGTAAATAATGCTCGCCACGTCATAGAAAGTCATGTAACTCATCAAACGAGGGTTTAAATCGCGGCGATCTTTAGAAACTAGTCCCCGCCATCTCGGCATCCGTGAATTCAACCACCGGAGGCTTGGCGTAAACCACGACGCACTTATCGCCCTCCTCCGTTGGGAACTCGAGCTCCACGCTCTCACTGTGCAGCTTCAGATCCGCGGCCAACTCGTGTAGAATGTTCCGCCACATCTTCTCCATCGTGTAGCGGCGCAAGTTGAAATCGAAAGCAAAATTGAAGCAACTTTGAAAGCGGTTTAACATATGTTAGTTTCAAGCGATAAGTTCCAGGCGGTTTCAGAGCGGGAGTCATAGGGTCGACCTGCAGCGCCCTACCATGGCCGGGAATTCGATGAACAGCTCGGCGTCTGCCGCCGGGGCTTCGACTAACTCCTTCTATCAGGGACGCTGATGACAGGTGGAGGGTTAAAGGTTGTTGATTGGCTTGGCTCCGTGTGATGACAGGTGGAGGCATGAGGTTCAATGATTGGCTCCGAGTCATACGCTTGCCTCGTCATAGGTTGAAATTAAACTCGATTTAACATGTGTTGGATGACGCGGCGAGCACCGGTACACTATGTGGTGGGTGATAATCCGAGCACCGGTATACCATGTTGTGGATGCCGTGGCGCACGGGAGCACCAGTACACTATGACAAAGTGCGCCAAACCACTTAGACATTTAGTCTGACTTAGTGCTAATTAGTCTGACTTAGTGCCCGCTCGACCAATCAGAACGCTCCATTTGAACGACTTAGTACTACTTGTTGCTAAGTGTCTAAGTGGTTTCACGCACTTCGTCATATGTAATGGATGGCGTGGCGCCGCGTTACTGAGTCATTCACCCTCACCCGCCCCTGCCAGCTTCATGCGCTCGCCGTGTTTGCGCTCAAACGCTTTGCGCGCCTCCATGCTTTTCGCCCCCGGCGTCAGAAAGTCGGCTTTGGTGATCGGCATCGCGGAGGGGTGCACGCCGGCGCGTGCGGCCGATCCGATTGCCTTCAGACAGGGGCTTACACTCGTCCACTTTTCAGCTCAACTTGAGCGCTTTGGTTGGGATATGGGGTGCGCGTAGGGGTTGTGTAGCCCGTGTGAAGGGGGTAATAGGGGGTGTTTAGGGTATGTAGGGTGTTTCTTTGTGTCAGGCACGGCTCAAGTTGAGCTGAGAAGTGGACGAGTGTAAGCCCCTGCCTTCAGATTGCCGAGGATGGACCCCGGGAGCAGGGTCCGGGCGCAACTGCAAATACACCAATGTTCAGGTGCCCACCAGCGCCTACACTGGGTGTAAGGGTTCAAGTTGATAGGCTGTGAGGCGCAGGTCGATAGGATGCTAGATGCAGGTCGCGGTCAAGTCGAAAGGACGGACCGCCGAAGCATTCGTTTCGTATGTTTGTTCAGGTGCCCAATAAGTGGCGTTGGGTGGGCACCCCTATGGTCGCACGAAAGTACCAAAGATGACGGAGGACGGCAATGAGTCCGGAGCCGAACGGCGCGGCGGAGGAGGTGCAGGCGGCGGCGGGTGCGCGACGGCTGAGGGTGCAACAAGCTGAATGGCCCAGGTGGGTGGGCACGGCCTCGCGCCTGCGCTTTGTTGAGAGCACGACCGCCGAAAGAAACTTTTCGGTACAAAACTGTCAAGTGACAAAGTGACGCAGTGGCAATCCTACCCAGGAGGCTGCCACCGCTGCCGCCGCCGCCCGGAGCGGCGGCGGGACGCGCCGCTCCCCCCTCCTGGTGCACCGACACCGCGGGCGGGCGCGCTGCTGCCCCGGGCATCGGGCGCGCGGACATCGGGCGCGCGGGCACGGGGCGCACTGACGAGGCACCCGGCACCCCAACAATGCCCCCCGCCCCCGCCCCCGCTGCTTGTGACCCTGCCCACGCCGCCCCTGCCGACCCCGGCCCCGCCCCCGAAGGCCTCGCTTGCGACGCCCCAGGCATCGGTCGCGGCACGGGGCGCGCTGCGGGAGCACCAGCACCCGCGCCCCCACGCACACCTCCAGTAGCCCCCTCCCCCCCTCCACCGCCCACCGGTGCCCCCGCCCCCCCTGTCCCTGACCCGCCACCGCCGCCGCCGCCGCCGCCGGGAGGCCGGATCACCGGGCGCTTCTGACCGGACATGGCTGCTAGGAAACGCGCCGGCTCTGTTGTCTGACCGCCGCGTGTACACTTGTATGACGAAACCTTGATCATCACAAGCTTGGAGCACTGTGCCTGACCAAACGGTACAGGTATGGTCACATAACAGCATTCGTGAACACGAGTTTGGTATTTTGACCATACTCCGACACCCGGTCGGTCATGACACGTGTCACTCGTCCAATCACAAACAAGCACCAGTTGAAAAACAACCACACGCACGGATTGGCGGCCTGCACCCCCGCAGCACACCCCTCGACGCATCGCTCCCTTGACCTGGCAGCCCTTACATCGCTCCTCGGGTGCGAGCCCACCCTCACTAGTTCACCCGCGCGCCTCAACTCTGTATGGTCGCCACATTCTCGTAGTCCCCGACCGATTTTGTGCGGTGCCCGGCGGCAGACCGCCGCCTTTTTCATTTTCAGCACGAGAAGCAACGACGAAACGATGCCCCGCGCCCACGCACCCCGCGCCACCAGTACCAGCCCCCCCACTGACCTCGTGTGTGTGTGTTCTTGCAGGCTTCCGGCTTCTTCCGAAACCCGTGAGGCATGGACGCGTTGGGTGAGCAGGCGCCCGCGGAGGTGGAGGATGGGAGCCTGACGCTCAAGCTGCTCATCCCCGGCAGGGGCTTACACTAGTCCACTTCTCAGCTCAACTTGAGCCGTGTCTGACACAAGAAAACACCCTACACGCCCTAAACACCCCCTGACACCCCCCAACACCCCTTAACACGGGCTACACAACCCCTACGCGCATCCCCTATCCCATACAAAGTGCTCAAGTTGAGCCGAAAAGTGGACGAGTGTAAGCCCCTCATCCCCGGCACCGCGGCGGGCTCCGTGATTGGCAAGGGCGGCGCCACCATCAACGAGCTGCAGACCAACACGGGCGCGCGGATCCAGCTCAGCCGCAACGCCGAGGTGTTCCCCGGCACCAGCGACCGCCTGGTCACCCTGTCGGGCAACCTGTCCCAGATTCTCGGCGCCCTGCACCTCATGATCAACAAGCTGGTGGCCGACGGCGAGAGCCTTGTCGCAAGTAAGGCCATGCCACCATTTCATACCGCGCCTTAAAACCGCCAACCTCCGTTTTGATACCTGGCCTCCAACCAGATACCTCCATTGATACCGGGCCTTGAACTGAACACCTCCGTTTGTAACCGGGTCTTAAGTGAGTGACCTCCGTTTGATACCGGGCCTTACCCATTGCGCAGCCGCAGATCAAGCTGGTGATCCCCAACGCCACGTGCGGGCAGGGCTTACACTCGTCCATTTTTCAGCTCAACCTAAGCCGTTTTGGTCACCTACCCGTGTCCCCCTGTCTAATAGACCCAGGGCAAACCATGCACCAAACGTATCCCACAAAATGTGCTTTCGTTGAGCCGAAAAGTGAACGAGTGTAAGCCCCTGCGTGCGGGTGCATCATCGGCAAGGGCGGCGCCACCATCCGCTCCTTCGTGGAGGACAGCGCGGCGGAGATCAAGCTGTCGTCGCAGGACCGCATGCTGCCCGGCAGGGGCTTACACTCGTTCGCGTTGGAGCTCAACTTGAGCAACTCCAGGACACATTCATGAATTAATTTGGGCTATACGGTGGACAGAGGAGCTCAAGTTAAGCTGAAATGGGAACGAGTGTAAGCCCCTGCTGCCCGGCGTGACGGACCGCATCCTGACGGTGACGGGCGCCATCGAGCAGGTGCTGCGCGCGGCAGGGGCTTACACTCGTCCACTTCTCAGCTCAACTTGAGCCATGTCTGACACGCAAAAACACCCTACACACCCTGAACACCCCCTAACACTCCATTTAAAACACGGGCTATACAACCCCTACGCGCACCCCCTATCCCATACAACACGCTCAATTTGAGCTGAAAATTGTGCGAGTGTAAGCCCCTGCCGCGTGGTGGCGCTGGTGGCCACCGCCCTGGCCGAGGACGACGGCTACGCCGCGCTGGCTGCCAGGTGGGGTGCCACCGCCTATACTCCATCGCATTACAAGTCTACCGACCAAGCACACCGTAGCAACAAATCCCACGCAATACGAGTAATCCCTCAGCTGAAACGACAAATACATAAACCCCTAAAGCAAGACCAGCTCAAGGGTCCAAATAAACAGCCTTTGCGCATTATTTCAGGGGATCACTTCGCAGCGAAAAGTTTCGGCACTTTACCGAACAGGGCCCGCACCAACATGGTCACATAGTCACCTGACCAAATGATGCATCTGCGGTGGGCACCCTGCGGTCCGGCCGTCCACGTACGCCACCCACCCTGGAGCTTCCGTGTCCATGGGCATGCAACCGCAGCAACGCTTTCCCATGGGGGGCGGAATGGTGGGGATCAGATACGACGTCGTCTCGTCCATATGTCTGACTGAATGCATGTGTGTGATATAGTGATATTCGGTGGTCTTACCATGTGCGGCTTGTTCATGTGTACCGGTACACCGTGTATTGTGCTCCCTACTTACCACGTGCGATTACTTAACGTGCACCGGCACACTATGCATTGTGACCCCTGCTTACCACGTGCGATTACTTAATGTGCACCGGTACACTATGCATTGTGTTCCCTACTCACCACGTGCGATTACTTAATGTGCACCCGTACACTATGTGTTGTGTTCCCTGGTTGCGGGGCGGCGCTTATGCTGGGATGATGCCGCAGGGGATGCAGCAGCAGGGGATGATGATGCCGCAGGCAGGGGCTTACACTCGTCTACTTTTGAGCTCAACCTGAGCCGCTTCTGACACAAAATACACCCCAGACCCCCCCTAATACCCTATAACACACTCTACACAGCCCCTAAATGTACCCCCCAGCCCGCAGAAAGCGCTTAAGTTGAGGCGAAAAGTGGACGAGTGTAAGCCCCTGGCCGCAGGGCGCCGCGCCCCAGATGCCGCAGGTGTCGGTCACGGTGGCGGTGCCGGACGAGCACATCGGGGCGGTCCTGGGCAAGGGCGGTCGGACCATCTCAGAGATTCAGGTGGTGAGCGGGGTGCGCATCAAGGTGTCCGACCGAAACGACTTTGTGGAGGGCACCAGGAATCGCAAAGTGAGCCTGACGGGGACGGCGGAAGGCAGGGGCTTACACTCGTCCACTTGTCGGCTCAACTTAAGCGCTTTCCGTGGGATAGGGGGTGCATTTAGGGGTGGTGTAGGGGGTATCAGGGGGTGTTAGGGGCTAGTAGGGGGTGTTTAGGGATTCTTTTGAGTCACAAACGGCTCAGGTTGAGCTGAAAAGTGGACGAGTGTAAGCCCCTAGCGGAAGGGGTGCAGATCGCGCAGTACCTGCTGGCGCAGAAGCTGCAGGCAGGGGCTTACACTCGTTCCCATTTCCGCTCAACTTGAGCTTACCTTGCCCCTTTCCGCTCAAAGTCAGCTTACTTTGTCCCCCATATAACCCAAATTAACCCGTGAATGTGTCTCAAAGGTGCTCAAGCTGAGCTCTAACGTGAGCGATGTGTCCCGAAGGTCCTGCAGCTGAGCTTTGAAGTGAGCGAGTGTAAGCCCCTGGCTGCAGGCCTCCAACGGGCAGCAGCAGTAGATCCATCTCTCCGCGGGGGCCGGGGCCCGCCGCCCCCGCCGCCCCGCCGCCCGTGCCCGCGTAGCGATAGCGCCCCGTGATAGCGTCCAGCGATAGCGTCCAGCGATAGCGCCCCACTACCCTACCCCGCCGCCACTGCCGTTAGAATACCACCTACCACGCCGCCTTGTCAGTCGAGAATACAAAGGACCTGCTGCGATATCAAAAGCCGCACTGCCGCCCGGATGTCAAAAGGGCAGTGATCCGCCAGACTGCCCCCATCGTGTCCCGGTCAACTGTTTCAAACTAGGGAAGCGTTTCTGTCAAAAGCCCGGCATTCACCGGTGGGCATGAACCTACTCCACCCGTCGTTTCCAGTGAACAGAAAACAAGCCACCCACGTGTGCGGACCTCAATTTACGTTCTCCGTCTCTGTTGACTTGACAGTTATCTAGGATTACAACGATAAGCTTTCTCTCACATACAACAATGGAATGGATCATACATCTCCAAGGTGCCATCAACGTATTCTCCTTCTCGTCTCCCTGGTATCATTTCTCATACAACATTTTGAATACATCCTTGGCGGCAGAATAAACAAATGGGAAGCACGTCACGGCAAATACAACATGGCAAACGCATTCGAAGCGCAGCCCTAACTCTAAAACGACATGGCAAACGCATCCGAAGCGCAGCCCTAACTCTAAAACGACATGGCAAACGCATCCGAAGCGCAGCCCTAACTCTAAAACGACATGGCAAACGCATCCGAAGCGCAGCCCTAACTCTAAAACGACATGGCAGACGCATCCGAAGCGCAGCCCTAACTCTAAAACGACATGGCAAACGCATCCGAAGCGCAGCCCTAACTCTAAAACGACATGGCAAACGTATCCGAAACGCAGCCCTTATTCTAATACAACATGGCAAGCGCATCCGAAGCGCACCCCTTACTCTAATACAACATGGCAAGCGCATCCGAAGCGCAGCCCTTACTCTAAAACAACATGGCAAACGCATCCGAAGCGTAGCCCTTACTCTAAAACGACATGGCAAACGCATCCGAGGCGCAGCCCTCACTCGGGGCGTCAGAAGAAGGCCCCTACGCGTATGATCGCATATGGTATAGCTCGTTAACCTGCGAGCTGCTGTATGCATGTGAGCATGTCCTGGTTACCGGCGGCCTTGCGCCTGCACTCCTGCGGGCGCCACGGGCAGTCGAGCTCCCGCGCCCACCGCAACACCTCCAGGTGCCCGCCCTCAGCGGCGGCCTCGCAGGTCCCCTCATCCCACGGGCAATCGCGCTCCCGCGCCCACTTCAACACATCCAGGTTGTAGCGGCGCAAGTTAAATTTGAAAGCAAATTTTAACAGCGGTTCATCATTTTGTAGCTTCAAGCGCTAAGCTCCAGGTGCTTTCAATGTGGGTTTCATAGGGTCAACCTGCACCGCTCCACCAGGTGCCCGCCCTTCGCCGCGAAGTGACACGTTGTCTCGTTCCACTGGCAGTTGTGCTCCCGCGCCCACGTAAGAACGTCTAGGTGCCCGCCAGCAGCCAGGGGCTTACACTCGTTCACTTTTCAGCTCAACTTGAGCCGTGTCTGGCACACAAAAACACCCTGCACACCCTGAACATTCCCTAAAACTCACTTAACAAGGGCTACACAACCCCTACGCGCACCCCGTATCCCATTAAAAACGCTCAAGTTGAGCTGAGAAGTGAACGAGTGTAAGCCCCTGCCTGCAGCGGCGGCGCTACACGTCCATTCATCCCACGGGCAGTAGTGCTCCCGCGCCCACCGCAACACCGCCATGTGGCCGCCCGCAGCAGCATGGTAACACGTCCACTTGTCCCACCGACACCCGTGGTCCCGCGCCCACCGCAACACGTCCAGGTGCCCGCCCATAGCGGCGGCTTCACACGTCGTTGTGAACCATGAGCACTCGTGCTCCCGCGCCCACTTCAAGACGTCCAGGTGCCCGCCTCGAGCGGCGTGTGCGCACGTCCACGCGTCCCACCGACAGAGGCTTGCACTTGTCCACTTTTCATCTCAACTTGAGCGCTTTGTATGAGATAGGGGGTGCGCGTAGGGGTTGTGTAGCCCGTGTTAAGGGGGTGTAAGGGGGTGTTTAGGGTTTGTGGGGTGTTTTCTTGTGTCCGACGCGGCTCAAGTTGAGCTGAAGAGTGGACGAGTATCAGCCCCTGCCCATCGGCACCCCATCTCCTTGGCCCAAGCCAGCCGCTCCGGGGACGTGCAGAACTCCTCCAGCGTGAGCCTCACAACTCTGCCCGCGCGAGGCAAGTTGGAGGACTCCACGTACCCGACTCCCCCGAGTGACTCAAGGGGAGAGTAAACCCGAGTAGTGAGTGACCCGATCGAGGTATCACTCAGGTAGGGAGTAAACGCACGCACCGCCCCAGCGAGCTGAGCGCGGTCCGCGGGGTTCAACTGCTGCATGATCCCCGCCCTGGTCCCCGCGCATGGGAGGTCGGAGGCCACCACCGCCGCCCTGCAGCCGTGAGACGCCTGTCCGACGAAGGCGCGGTCCGCTGGGTCCAGCCGCTCGAGCACCTCCTTCTCGAAGAGGTCGGGGTCCCGCTTGATCAGGTCGAGCAGCATGCAGGTGTCGTTATCGTCGCTTCCGCCGCCCCCGTGCCCCACCGCCTCGGGCCAGGGGCTTACACTCGTCCACTTCTCAGCTCAACTTGAGCCGTGTCTGACATAAGAAAACACCCTACACACCCTAAAAACCCCGTAACACCCCGTTAACACGGGCTGCACAACCCCGAAGCGCAGCCCCTATCCCATACAATGCGCTCAAGTTGAGCTGACAGGTGGACGAGTGTAAGCCCCTGCCTCGGGCGGCTCGGCGGCGTCGGCGGCGGTTCCCGCCGTAGCGCTCAGATCGTGCAGCTCCCTCTCCACACACAGCTCGGGCAACTTCTGGAGTAGGTCGAGCAACGGCGCAGCGTCGTCGTCGTCGTCTTCGCCCCCGTGGCCCATCGGCTCGGTGTCAGCGGAGCGGGAGGAGATCCCCGCCATAGCACACATATGTGTGTGCGTGCGGCTCTCGTGATACACGCGCGCGCGCAAGAGTGTGGAGTGACGTCACTCCAAGAAAACGCCGGGCTTTCCCCAGGCGTCAACTCGAAAACAACTACTCGTACGTCGTAGCTTTACACGTGTCACGTTTGGCACGAACCCATTTGTCTCGCGCCCACTTCAACACGTTGCAGGTGTTCGCTCTCTGCGGAGGGTTCGCACTCTACGGGGGCGCCAACGAGCAGAACCCTACTCGTGTTCATTACAAAATAATGTTCTATGCGCTCATGTGTTATACATACATGTCGCCGAGTGTGTGCGTGTGTGTGCGTGTGTTTGCGTGTCTGTGTGTGATTCGTTCTTTAGTCTACGCGCGGCCGCCCCTGCGAGTGCGACGCGCCACCGGAGTCTTCTCCCCCACCCCCCCACCGTCCGCAGCCTGAAGGGTGCCCAACGCCCTCTTGGCTACCATCGCCACCGCCGCGCCCCGCGCCCCCCCGCCCCCGCCGCCCCCCTCCGCCTCCTCGTTCTCATCCTCCTCGCCGATAGCCTCGACGCGCGCTTTCTTCACTACAGGGGCCTGGGTCGCGTTTTCCTTGTCCCCAACCCCTCCTGGCTGCTGCTGCTGCTTGAAAGCGACGGAGGACCGGCGAGACCGGCCGCGGGGAGCGGGGTTCTCGGCCTCCGCCGTCGGCGCCGCCTCCTCCGCCTCAGCCGCCTCAGCCGCCGCCGCTTCCGCCGCCTCGGCCGCCGCCGCCACCTCTGCCACCTCTGCCACCGCCTCCGTGCCCGCCACCTCCTCAGCCGTGCGCCAGGCCGGCGGCTCCTCGGTGAGCTGATTCTCCTCCTGTTCCTCTATTGGGGCCATTGATGCCTCCTCCTCCTCCTCCTCCACCTGCTCCTCCTCCATAGGGGCCATTGATGCCTCCTCCTCCTGCTCCTCCTGCTCCTCCTGCTCCTCCTCCTCCACAAGAGCCATTGGCGCCAAGGCCACAGGCGGGACCAAGGCCGGGGCCGGGGCCGGCATGTGGATGGAGGAGCTGCGGCGCGAGCGGCAGGACACGGGCGCGGGCGCCGGCGCGGGGGCCGCGGCGGTGGTAGACGTCAGCGCCGTCCCCGCCGTGGACGACCTGCGGGATGAGCGGCGGCCGCCGCCAGCGCCGGCGCCAGCGATGGCGACGGCGACGGCAGCCGCGGCGGGCTGCTCCTGCTCGACATCCATGGTCATGTCAACCGCCGCCGCCGCCGCCACCGCCTCCGACTCCGCCTCTGCCGTCGCAAGCGCTGCCGGCGCTGATCGCATCGCTGCCGCTTCCACCGCCGCCGTTGTCAGAGGCAACACCGCTGCAGACGCCTCTGCTTGCTCCTCCATCATGAGCTCCCTTGACGCCACCATCCCATCCCCCGGCCCCGCCGCCCCTGCCCTAGCCAGCGTTGCCGCGGCCCCCGCATCATCCAACATGGAGGCGAGGAAGTCGGGGGGCGAGATGAGCGGCGGCGCGGCGGCAGCTCGGTTGGCGGCCGCCACCGCCGCCGCGTTCGCCGCGCCGTTGCTGACCCGCGTCGCCGCCGCTGCCGCCGCCTCCGCCACCGCCGCCGCCGCCTCCGCCGCCGCCGCCGCCGCCGTGCGTTCCTCCAGCTGCGCCCTCAAATCATCGAGGTCGGCTGTTCCTTCGATTCTGAGGTCCGACAGCTGGCGTGCGAGGCCCTTGGCCTCCCCCCTGGCCGCCGCCGCCGCCGCCTCCGCGCGGTCCCGCGCCGCCTCCGCCGCCTCCTTCGCGTCGGTCGCCGCCGCCAGCAACTCCTCCAGTTCCTGGATGCGCGCGGCGTCCGCCCTGGCGTTCCGAATCTGCCGCGGGGTGCTCCTCCCGCTGCATCCGCCCGCCGCGCACACGGCCGCCGCCGCCGCCGCCGCCGCCGCCGCCGCCGCCTTGTGTACCTCCAGCTTTGCCTGAAACCCAGCCTCCATTTCTCTCAGCAGATCCGCCATCTCGCCCGACACCTCCTCCCGAACATCCGTCTCGATCGCCGCGTTTTTCTTTTCCAGCTCAAACATGGCCACGCGCAGCTGTTCCATCTCCTCCGGCCAGGGGCAGACGGATAAACCGCTCGCCACGTTACACCGTGGCACTTCACCTCAAGACACGAGGGTTTACAAAGCGATGAATGACGTTGCAGGCATTGAAATCCGGCGGGCCATGCCTCCAGCATAGCCACGCGCTGCTCGGCCCAAGCCTCGTCCTCCTCCTCCTCCTCGTCATCCTCGTCGTCCTCCAAATCCTCGTCCTCCTCGAAGCCTCCCGCGCCGGCAGCGGCGGCGGTGGTGGGATCGCTGCCGCGCCTGCCCGCCGTCGCCGCCGCGTCCTCCTCCTCGTCGTCATCGCTGACGTACGCGTCCTTCGCGTCGTCGTTCTCTACCACCAGGTCGAGGTCCGCCGTGCTGTGGCCCCGGCCGCGCCCGACCCCGCGCCCGCCGCCGCGCGACGTCACGTTGGGGCCCAGCGCACCGCCCGCCGCTATGGCCTGCCGCATGAAACCTCGCCATGTCATGTGATGCCTTCTGACTCAATAAGCGAGGTTGTCGAATGAGCAGGATGCCGCCACCGCCGCCGCCGCCGCCGTCGCCGCCGCCCCCGCCGCCGCGCGACTCAGGCCCGGCGCTCTCCGACAGTGTGCGCACCGGTGCACTATGAGCAAACAGTCAGGCGTGACCGGGTGCGGGTGTGGGAGGGGCATTATCTGTGAGGCCCTACCCGACAGCCTGGTACTCCCCGCCCCCGCTCCCGCGTTGTGTAGCACGGGCACGGCGGCGCCCGTCACCGTCTTGCGGCGCTTCGACGCCATCTCGCGCGCCACCATGTAGCGGCGCAAGTTGAAATTGAAAGCAAAAATTAAAAGCGGTCCATCACATTTCAGTTTCAAGAGCTTAGATCCTGGCGCTTTTGACGTGAGTTTCATAGGGTCAACCTGCACCGCCTTACCACCAGCGGCGGCGGCGGCGGCTGCACCAGATCCACCCGCGCCGCCGTGCTAATCTGCGTGGCCATGGTGTAGCGGCGCAAGTTGAATTTGAGCAGAAGTTGAAAGCAGTACATCACACTTAGTTTCAAGCGCTTACTTCCAGGCGGTTTCAACTTGGGTTTCAAAGGATCAACCTGCACCACCCTACCATGGCCGCGTACTTGAGCACCACGATAGTTTCGTCGTAGTCCGCCGCCGCCGCCGACACGTTGACGCACAGCATGATGCGGCCCCACCCGTGCAGCGCCGACTTGAACAGGTGCGTGATCTTGCTCTCGCGGTACGGCACCCGCCTCCAGGGCCTGGCAGACATCGCTCGCCACGTCATGTGATGCCATTTGGATAAAAAAACGGGGTCTACAACGTGGGAGGATGATGTGGCGATGATGCTCGTCACGTCATGCAATGCCGTTCAACTTGATAAACGAGAGTGTATAACGTGGAGGATGATGTGGCAGGCATGATGTGGCAGGCATGATGTGGCAGGCCCCACCCGCTTCTGCTGCCGCTTGTCGCCTGTCTTCTGGTTCCACCGCAGCGCCTCCAGGCACCGCCCCAGGTTCATCAGGCTCGAGTTGATCGCCGTGGCCTCCTTGAGCCGCTCCCCCACGTTGCCGGTGCGGCGCGCGCGCTCCGACCCAGCCAGGTCCACGAACTGAAGTACCGAGGTGTAGCGGCGCAAGTTGAATCTGACAGCAAAGTTTGAAAGCAGTTTGACATGTTTTGCTTTCAAGCGCATGGTTCCAGGCGCTTTCAAGGTGGGTTTGACAGGGTCAACCTGCACCGCCCCACCGAGGTGGACACGGCATGCGGTGCGGGTGTCTCGGTGGCGGAGGTGGACGGCTTGGCGCTTTGGTCGGCGGCAGCGACGGGCGTTTGCAGCGTGACGCAGAACACCGAGTGGCTGCGGCTGCTGCTGAAGTTGAGCGTGGTGGCCGCCTTGCTGCGGTTGGCGTTGCCGCGGCGCAGCGTCTCCATCGCCGCCTCCACCGTGGTGTAGCGGCGCAAGTTGAATTTCAAAGCAGAAGTTGAAAGCAATATATCACACTTTAGCTTCAAGCGCTTAGTTTCAAGGCGGTTTCAACTTGAGTTTGATAAGGTCACCCTGCACCGCCCCACCGTCGGCACCCGCACGTCCGTCAGCCCCACAACCGTTGGCCGACCGGCCGCGTCCTCCTTCAGCGCCAGGCCCCTCCGCCCTGCGATTAGAATCTATCGGATATGGCTCGCCACGTCACAGGATGCGCCATTGTAAATTATTAACCCTCGATCCAGATGCGTTGGATGACGTGTCGGGCAATATCTGGCAGGCCCTACCTCCGATGGGGTTGGCGCTGGTCAACAGGTCGTAGATCTGCTCGTTGTACACCTCGTTATAACGGCGCAAGTTGAAACTGAAAGCAAACGGTGAAAGCGGATCGTCACATTTTAGTTTCAAGAGCTCACTCCCAGGCGGTTTCAAATTGAGTTTCACAGGGTCAACCTGCACCGGCCCACCTCGTAGTGCGACACGAACACCTCTGCCCCAGCCCCCGCCCCCGCCTCCGCCCCTAACCCCGCGCCGCCCGCCTCAACCTGCCGCTCCCCGAGATCCTTTGAGCACGGACACGTACACATTATGCTCGCCACGTCACAGGGTGACACTTGAGCTCCTCGTCTAGACACAAGCTGTAATGTTGGGAAGGGAAGCAGACTGGAGCACAATCTCCTAGTCTAAGATACAGGCCACACTCTTCATCTGCCAATAAAGCCAGGCTGTTAGATGACATCAATAACGTGGTAAGCTTAGAGGGAGGAGGAGGAGGAGGAGGAGGAGGAGGAGGAGGTGGAGGAGGAGGGGGAGGAGAAGGAGGAGGAGGAGGAGGAGGAGGAGAGTCTCTACCTTGAAGAGCAAGGCGACGGCGCGGTAGATGAGGCCGGGCGCCGCCCGCGTGCCCTCGATGGTGTACGTCTTGCCCGACGACGTGATGCCGTAGGACAGGGGCTTACACTCGTTCACGTTGGAGCTCAACTTAAGCGCCTTATGTGGAACAAGGGGTATTTATGGGGTGTTTAGGGGGTATTCAGAGCGGGGGTGGAAGGGGTGTTTAGGCGTTTAGGGGATGTTTTGAGTGTCAGAAACGGCTCAGGTGGAGCTGATAAGTGGACGAGTGTAAGCCCCTGCCGTAGGACATAATGACGTTCTCCGCCTGCCGCCCGGACACCATCGCGCGCACCAGCGGCGCCGCCGTGCAGGGACTTACACTCGTTCACTTCTCAGCTCAACTTGAGCGCTTTTCATGGGATAGGGGGTGCGCGTAGGGGTTGTGTAGCCCGTGTTAAGGGGGCTTTAGGGGGTGTTTAGGTTGTGTCAGGGTGTTTTCTTGTGACAGACACGGCTCAAGTTGAGCTGAGAAGTGGACGAGTGTAAGCCCCTGCCGCCGTGCCCTCGAAGAAGTTCGCCGGATCCCAGGGTCGCCGCCGAGATGCACAGGAGTTTAAGTTGAGTGGCATTCGCACATTCGTGTCAGGTGAGCCGCAGACGCGCACTGGTACTTTTGTTTAATCCTGTCAGATCCCTGTGCTGAGCTAGCGGTGTAGCGAAGAGAACCACAGACATCGACACGAATCTCTGCTTGGTGAAGACGTTGAACCGTGGAGGAGAGAGAGCAGGGAGGAGAGAGGAGAGAGAGGAGAGAGAGCAGAGGGAAAAATATCTTTTCAACGTGTGGGAAAGTGGCAGCCTGCCTGGGTGGTGGCGGGTCCGGCGACGCGCGAGAAGGTGTAGGTGCCGCCGCGCTCGCCCGTCTTGTACGCCGCGCTGCCCTCGGGAGCACTGATGGCAATACTGCACGACCCAACAGCGTGGATGCAGTCGCCGTGCCCGTCTTTCCCAATTGCAGGCACCCCCCCAACGGAAGCACCCGCGGTAGCCGTGGCGCCACCAGCGAAAACATTCGAGTGCGAGGAGGTGGACGGGCCGGGCGCGCCCGAGTCGTCGACGCCGCCGCCGGAGGCTAGCGTGGGGCGGATGCGCAGCACGACCTGCGGGTGATGGGGGGCGGAGGTGACGACGGGGTCAGTGCCACGCGTGATACTCCCCGGTTCGCGGGTTCCGCTTCCAACGGGTGTTTATTTTCAAAAGGTGAGCGGGGGGGACCACTCGCCTGCATCCGCTCCAGGGAGAGCTCGTCGCTGGTGGCGCCGCCGAGGCCGACGCGTGCAATGGGAAGCTGGCGCGGGCCGCCCCTGCTGTCGCCGTCCACGACGAGCGGCAGGCGGCGCTTCTTGGGGAGCGTCGGCGTGGAGGCGAAGACGGAGTCTAAGTTGCGCCGGGGGCAGTCCTCTTCCTCTTCACCGTCAGAAGTCGTGAAAATGGGGCACACGCTCACGTCACCATCATCATCGTCCTCTTCCTCCTCCTCCTCGTCATTATCGTCCACTTCCGCCTCTGCGTGTCTCGCGGGCTCCTCCATGGCCTCCTCGCTCACCAGCTCGTGGTCTCCTCGCACAGCAGCGGCGTCGTCCATGCCCACCTCATCAACCGGCGGTTGCGCCATCTGGGAGGTGACCAGTTTTAAAAGCTCTCTTGGGGAGACGACCGTTTGCTTCTTGGTCACGCCCCGTCCCGGCTCGCGTGAAAAAGATGCAGCGAAACGATTTACGCTCCGATGAGAGTCGAGCTGCGTTGCCCGCAACGTCCTTGTGCAACTGGTTAGCGACGCCAAGGCTGCGCTGCGCGTGTTGAACGAGGGGAGATATTGAATATTGTGCCAGATTGAAGAATATTTTACCGGTCCAAGGAAACGGTTGAAGGTCCTATTTGGCGCTCGGGGGAGGTCAGCTAGTCAGCGGTATTGCGGAAAAAAAGTTGTCAAGTTGAAAAAAACCAAAAATGCTGACGCTTCGCCGCCCCCGCCGCCGCCGAGTTGTAGACTCTCGGCTCTCGATTCTAGAGCTAGGTCATCCTAAGCAGACCTGGCGATAAGTATTGAGGTAGTTCGAGGTGGACCGCTTGCAAGGAGACGCGAAGAGCATTGAAAGAAGGCGATGATTCCCGGCATTCTTCGGGTTCGACGACACCGCGCCGCGTCAGTGCCTGGTCAAGACGGCCGCGCGCGTATCTCTTCAACTCTACTCTGGTGATGAGACAGCGAATTTCCCTTATTAATACAACATTCACTGCTCGATCCTCTACACCCGCCAACTCTGATTGTCATGTCGCAAAATTTCTTCAAAAAAATAAAATGGTTTGGTCGCGGCACGGCGCTGATTTCACGCTTAATCGAACACCTTGCACTCCTCCGCGGACGGGTCATCGCGTGTTAGGGCCGAAAGAACAACGCTCATCAGGTTTAGGGTTTAGTGTTTAGTGTTTAGGGTTTAGGGTTTAGGGTTCAGGTTAACAACGCTCACCACGTCACAGGATGCCGTGTCAGCCCAGACACGAGGGTCTTGACACCTCGGGCTGACACGTGGTGAGAATGACGAGGCAGGCACCGTTTCCCTAGTGGGGTACGCTGGTAAACTACGATATGAGCAAACAGACAGGTGGAAGCTGCAAATAAAACGAGTGGCCAGGCCAGGGAGAAGGAAGAGGAAGCTGCGAGTGTATACGGGTACACCCTTGCAGTATGGGCACACAGGTGCGGGTGGGATACCGGCCAGCGGCTTACACTCGTCCACTTTTCGGCTCAACTTAGGCACGTTTTGTGGGATGCTCCGTGTCTGTCGGTGAGGTCAATGACAAAAACGGCTCGGGTTGAGCTGAGAAGTGGACGAGTGTAAGCCCCTGTTACGGCCTTACCGCTGCAGAACTCGTCCATGGGGTCCATCATGACGACGCCCTCGGACACGAGGCCCGCCGCGACGATGTGACACAGGTCCACCACGCGCTGCGTGTAGCCCCACTCGTTGTCATACCACGCCACCACCTTCACCATGTCGTCCCCCATCACCATGGTGAGCGCGGCGTCGATGGTGGTGGACACGTCGGTGCAGCGGAAGTCCACGGACACCAGGGGGATCTCCGTGATGGCCAGCACACCCTTCATGCAGGGGCTTAAACTCGTCCACTTTCGGCTCAACGTAAGCGCTTTCTGTTGGTCAGAGGGTAAATTGAGGGGCTGAGTAAGGGGGTATTCAGGGGGTGTCAGGGGGGAGTCAGGGGTTATTCAGGGTGTGTTTCTGTGTCCGAAACGGCTCAGGTTGAGCTGCAAAGTGTACGAGTGCAAGCCCCTGCCTTCATGGGGCCGTCCGCCGCCTCCTTGAAGGCGGCGTTGACCTCCTCCGCGGTCACACCCTTCTTCTCCACGTTCACCACCAGGTCCACGATGGACACGTTGGGGGTCGGCACGCGCAGCGCAATGCCGTCGAGCAGGGGCTTACACTCGTCCACTTTTCAGCTCAACCTAAGCCGTGTTGGTCACACCTCTCCTTGTTCCCCTGTCTAATAGACTGGAAGAAAATCATGCACCCAACGTATCCCACGAACGGTGCTTACGTTGAGCCGAATAGTGGACGAGTGTAAGCCCCTGCCGTTGAGCTTGCCCTTGAGCTGGGGCAGCACCAGGGCCACCGCCTTGGCCGCGCCGGTGGAGGTGGGCACGATGTTGAGCGCGGCGGCGCGCGCGCGGCGCAGGTCGCGGTGCGACGCGTCCAGGATGCGCTGGTCGCCCGCGCGTAGAATCGCGACAGCCAAACACAAACCATTCGGTCAGAACGGTTTCACAATGCTCAGAACGGTTTACGAGCAAAACCATTCTCAGGTGCGCAGTGCCGTGCCGTGTTCAGCGTCAGAACGGTTTCAGGCAACCTCATAATGGTGTGCGAGCGAGGTGCAGTGCAGTAGCGCGTGGCGCGCGTCCACCCCCCTACCAGTGTAGGAGTGGACGGTGGTCATGGTACCCTTGATGATGCCAAACTTGTCGTCCAGCACCTTGGTGTAGCGGCGCAAGTTGAAGTTGAAACCAAAGTTCGAAAGCGCTTCATGATATTTTGCTTTCAAGCGCTGAATGGTGCACAGGGGGCCTCCCCCATTTATCAGAGAGAGGAAATAATGGTCCATAGGGGGCATCCCCTAGCTCTATTTACAGAACGAACGCCCTTTCAAATCAGGTTTCATTCAGCTGGTCTCAACCTGCACCGCCCTACCTTGGCGAAGGGCGCCAGGCAGTTGGTGGTGCACGAGGCGTTGGACACGATGTTGGCGGAGCCGTCGTACTGGTCCGCGTTCACGCCCACCACGTAGGTCGGGATGTCGTTGCCCTTGGCCGGCGAGGTGATCACCACCCATGTGGAGGGCCAGGTAGATCATCAAGCTCGCCGCGTCAGCGTGAGTGTCAACATTGCTTCAACAACAATCAGCGGACACTCAGCGTAGCAGCGCAGAGAACTCAGCGCGCCAGTGAGAGTGTCATTTAAACACAGTGCAAGTCACGCATATCTGCTCGAGTTCAGGGGTTTATGTAGGGAGGAATCGGAGCCCCTTCGCAGTATACCAGGGCACCTCAAATGGCGGTGGCCAATTCTTGAGAAATAGACGGTCGAATCGCCATATTGTACCATTGTATGGCAAACCTGACCGTCTATTTACTCAAGGTCGCAAATTTGCGCACCGTTGACCGCCATTTGAGGTGCCCTGGAAAACTGCGAAGTGCGCGGACGGCCCCGCCTTCTTGGCGCCGGCCTGGATGTGCTTGCCCGCGCCGGGGCCGTCCAGGAACACGCCGGTGCCCTCGATCCAGGGGCTTACACTCGTCCACTTTTCAGCTCAACGTAAGCGCTTTCTGTGGGATAGGGGGTGCACCCAGGGGTTGTGTAGGGGGTCTTTCGGAGGTGTCGGGGGCATGTCATGGGGTGTTTAGGGTGTATTTTGTGTCAGAAACCGGCTCAGGTTGAGGCGAAAAGTGGGCGAGTTTAAGCCCCTGCCTCGATCACAATGTCGATGCCCATGTCCCGCCACGGCAGCTCAAGGGGGTCGCGGTTGGCAACCACCTTAATGATGTTGCCGTTCACGGACATGGTCGCGTCGTCGATCACCTCGCAGCAGGGTCCTTGAGAACGAGGAGGGTCATTGAGGTTAAGCTATCGGAGCGTGACTTACCTTGAGGGTGAACGCTCACGCAGATGCGCGGGCACCGGCCCGATTCGTGAGTTACGAAGTCGGTCGAGTGTTCCCGTCGACTCCCCTGCCTTGATCTCAGCGTCGAAGGTGCCGAGGATGGAGTCGTACTTGAGCAGGTGCGCGGCGGGCTTGGCGCCGCCGGACTGGTTCACGCACACCACCGTAACCCAGGGACCGCACCAACTATTGCCCGCCTGGTTGAGGACACGCATTTAGTGGACACGCACTTGGAAACCCCTTCTCTTGAGGTAAGGAGGAGCTGCGGCGCGAGGTGTCGGTGGACTGCATTGCGACGTGGTGTATCGTGTGCAATATTGTGGAGGGAGGGGGGCTGCAGCTGCGGCCGCAGCGTGTGACAAGTGGATGAGTCCCGTGGTCCGGGGAGGCAGTGAAGCAGCCACCGGTGCGGCAGGCTACGCATTCACGGAAGCCGCAAGGCGCCGCGTGGAACCCTTATGGTCAGAAGCATCCCATGATGTGGCGAGCATCATCTGCTTGGCCCCACCACCAGCGGGGAGTCCTCGCCGCGGCTCATCCAGCATCGCACGAAGTTGCGGCCTGAAGAAATATCAATTCGGATAGGACTGGATGTGAGATGGATTGTGAAGGACGGAGCAAGCGCGCGTCGAGCGCCGGGCGGCGGCAAATGTTTCAGCGGCGGGAGCAGGGCGAGGAGGGCGGCACGGAAGGGACCGCGTACAGAAGTGTACGAACCGAAGCGCGATAACCGAAGCACCGCCCGGCGGGCGTCGCGGCACTGTTCCGGGACGGGACAGCCGTAGCCGCGGTTGCAGGCTTGGCGCTATTTTACCGACTTTATCCATCCGCTGAAAGTCGCGATTGAGTGGTGGGACGGGAGCTCACCGATGCGGCCGAAGCCGTTGATGGCAACCTTCACCTTCGCCTCGGTGGTGGTGTTGACGGCAGCAACCTGGCGAAGCACGAAACGAGACAGGGCGGTCAGCGTCGTCGCCACGGAAGCGACGGCACAGCGAGGCGTCACTGAACGCGGAATCCTTGGAGGATTGCTTTCTTGGGATAATACTTTTATGTTTTTTTAAAGAGCGGGAGCACGCACCTTCACGGCCTTGCCACGGCGGAGCGCCGCGGGGGTGCCGCGGAGCTGCACCTGTTACACAACAGGGAAGGGACACGGGCGTCAGAACCCGGGACTCACTCGACACGCCCCCGACACACGCGCTGCGCTCCCGTTCCCCGCGCGCACGTCCCGGAAGCTGGGGTTTGGTGAAGCTTCGCTGGATTAGCGGTGCACCGGATTGGCGTTTTTTGCATAGCTGTCCCGGCTGATCCCAGCTGATATCCGCCCGCGCAGCCGCGTCCCCGGGAGCGCACCTGGAGGGTGGAGTTGGCGACGGCGGCCATCGTGTGAAGAGTGGCTTCGGGGGGGAGTGGGTTGTTGGGTGCGGGAAGAATGAGTCAGCAGGCCAGCAGGATTTCGGACGGGGGAGGACGAACGCTCGTTTTTTGTGCTGCGGATAAGTTGAGGATTGGTGTAGGGTTTCTCGTATTTAGGGTTTAGGGTTAGATGCATCTCGAATGTACCTGTACCGGTACACTATTTTTCTGACTGTTTGTCTGTCGTGCGCTTGTGCCGACTTTGAGCATGAATCCAGTCCCAAGGTCGGCACTCAAAATCAACTACAGAATCGCAATTCGTGCTCACTCTCAAAGAGGGACAGACGGCGCGGACCAGGGAGCCGCGGGCGCCACCTGTCGCCCCAGCGCCATCCGCAGGCCCGCGCAGGTCGAGGCCTGGCCGCCGCGCCGCTCATGCCCACGTGGTCCTCCCGACTCCGTGATAAGCTGTTCTCTGTTCTGCGAAAAGGAATAAAAACACCGTCAGAATACTGACA
>Ga0307489_10000708_pt1 | contig 20984 bp, 36 predicted proteins | sample SB12metaG_FD_202247 | JGI IMG/M metagenome (GOLD analysis project Ga0307489, IMG submission 202247) | Sea-ice brine microbial communities from Beaufort Sea near Barrow, Alaska, United States - SB 1.2 | ecosystem: Environmental > Aquatic > Marine > Coastal | place: USA: Alaska | collected...
GAGAGAGAGAGAGAGAGAGAGAGAGAGAGTGAGAGAGAGAGACAGAGAGAGAGAGAGAGAGAGAGAGAGAGAGAGAGAGAGAGAGAGAGAGAGAGAGAAAGAGACGCTTCCGCGTGTACGAGGAGGCACCAGGCTTTGACAACATAAGTGAAGCTGTTACCGAAGGATATCGGCTGGAACAGTTGAACGCGCGTAAGATGCACGGTCCTGCTAATGGCGTACCCTCGCAGGCTGCTGGTGGCTGTGGGGTAACTTGAGTGGTTACTCGTTTATAGCCGTCGGCTGGTGGCTGAGGAAACTTGAGTGGTTTCTCATGTCAGGGGGGACCACAACTGTGACTCGCTTGGCCGTTGTCAAGTTGAGCTGAAAAGAAATGAGTGGCCAGGCCCTGGAGCTGAACAGGGAACGCACGAAAGATGTATGGCCCTGCGTATCGCGTGCTCTCGCTGCTGGTGGCTGTGGGATAACGTGAGTGGGTGCGAAGGTACCACAACATATGTGACTCGCGTGGCCGTTGTATAGTTGAGCTAAAAAGAGTTCAGCTGAAAAAAACGAGCTGAAAAGAAGGAGTGGCGCCGGCCCTGCCCCAGGAGAAGACCTTCTTCGCGGCGAGCGCGGCGGCGGTGGCGATGGCGGCGGGCGTGTCGGACTGCCGCGCGTCCTGTCCCTCGGGGTCCGAGGCGCGGCGCGCCTCGCTCCCGGCGCTCGTCGTCGTTGTCGCGCGGCTGCGGTTGCGGTTGCCCGCCGTCGACCGCGGTCGGGACTTGGGGTGGCGAAGGGAGACGGGGGTAGGGGCGCGGGCGCGCATCGCGCAACCAGGCATCGCCGTCGAGGGGATCATGGCCGCAGCGAGTGTAGGTGGAGACGTAGCGGGCTGAGCGACGATTGGGGGGGGCGGCGCGGCCGAGGTATGAAGTGGCGCGGCAACCGGGGGCGTTGAAGCCGGAAGAACAAAAGCTCGACAACGACACCGAGGGACATGATCTTCAGGGCGGATCTTCGGGACGTCCTAGACAGCTGAGTCAGCACCTCTAGCCCGTGTGCGATCCCCCGTCGTGGTTGAGTGATCGACTGACCGCGACACTGGCTGCAGTTCCGCGTGCACGCCGCACGCCTCACGAGAGAGCACCGGACACGCGCAAGCACGTCTTGACGTCGTGAAAGCCCTTCGACCCGCTCGACGTGCCCTCTTCTGTTTCCTTCGCGTCCCCACTGCAACGGGCACACTGAGAATCTAGAAGCAAAGCAACAACACTCGCACTACGACCCGCACAAGTGAAGTGGCACTTCTCGACGCTCCTCGCGTCCCCTCCATGCGCCACCTCGTTCTGACCTACTTCTGCCGCGCGCGCCCGTGACATCAATGCGCGATCCCACTTCGGTGGCGGTAGGGTCTTACGCGAGTCCGTTTCGCATCTGAACATAGCCGGTGTGTCCCTGGAAACCTCTAAAGTTGACGTATCAAGACCTTCCCCCAACCAACCCGTGACCGCCTCCCCCCCGTCCGTCTCCTCTGCCCGCTTGCGCTTGCAGCGGCCGGTCAGGTCCCGGTCCTCAACGTCGTCGTCCTCCCCGTCCCCGTCCCCCTTCCCCTCAATCCCCTCCTGCTCAACTTTCTCCCCCACTACCTCCTCCGCCTCCTCCGCCTTTACTCACTTACCCCACCTCTGCCACCTCGAAGCTTGCATAAAAAGGAGCAAGCTTCCACGGGAGCGGCGACCCTGGGTGGCGGCGCGGTGGGTGGGCGCGGCGGCGGCGCTGCTCCTCGCCAGCGCCGCCGGCGCCGCGCAGGCGTGGCTGCTCCAGCTGTCGGACCCCGCGCGCGCCTCGGCAGGGCCTCACGCGCCGCCGGCTCCAAATGTTCAGGATCGTTTTGTCCCTTCCGCTGAAACCGCTGGCACGTCTCCCCCACATACTACGATTACCTCGAAGACGCTAAAGTTGAGCTAGTACCGCGAGCTTTAACATACCTGAAGTGCGGGACCCCGCGCGCGCGGCGGCAGTGCCTCCCGCGACTTCGAACGTCCGGTCGTTTCGTCCCAGAAACCACTGACACTGAACACCTCGAAGTTGCTAAAGTTGAGCTACTGTGAGCCCTTCATGCGCCCTCTGCCCTTGACCACGTGGAACCTCTACGCTGCTCAAGTCAAGCTAATATGGCGCCTCATCTTGATCCATTCTCTCCCTCAGCACCAAAACGTATCCCCATATCCCCACTGACCACCTCGAAGACGCTCAAGTTGAGCTACCGCGAGCTTTTAAAGACGAGTGTGATGCCCTGGGCTTGTCTGCTATGCATGTGCCCGCACTTCAACTTGTATGTCTCGTCTTGGGGTCTGGTACTTGGCCTAGCGAGCGTCGTAATGATGAGAACCATTGGCAGCTATCTCCCCCACTTTCGACACTTGCTACCTCGAAGACGCTCAAGTTGAGTTGAGCCACCGCATACCGCTGGGGCCAAGGCGGAAGCCTGGTGCCTCCTTATACACGCTGACGCATCTATCCTTCTATGACGCGAACTCTTAGAGGCGAGTGCGAGGCCCTGCGTGGTGGCCGCTAGCAGCAACGCCGCGACCGGCAACGACGCCAACGACAAGCCCACGCCACCCGCCGCCGCCGCGGCAACGACGAAGGAAACCAAGACGGCGGCATGGGCTGAACTCCAGAAATAGCATGTCAATTAACTCCAGAAACGAGGGTTCACAATGAATTTGATGACGCGGCGAGCACTATCCGTCAGACCCGAGACGGCGGCGACCCAAACCTCGCCGCGCCGCTCCAGCTCCAGGCAGGGGCTTCCACTCGTCCACTTCTCAGCCTTTGAACCCTCGATTCTTGAGTTAATTAAACGGCACCCGCCTCATTAACTTAGACCGTGCTAACACCGGCCGGTACGGACCAGGGGCTTCCACTCATCCAACTCACATCTCAACCTGAGCCGTTTCCATCTCTGAAACGAGGTAAAAACCCACCCAACGCACTACGCAGATTCGGCCTCTGTATCAAGTGCTTTTAGGGTTTTTAGGTGAGCTTAACTCGTGTCACGCGGACGTGAGAAGCTCGTCACTGAGTCATCCATCGCGCCGACCCAAACCTTCCTGCGGTGACGCGTCCGCGCCGCCTCCCCCTCCTTACCCGCCGCCCCCTCCGTTAACGCGCGAACGCCGCGAGCGTACACGTCGAGCCACCAGCTGGCGTACTCGCAAACTCTTCGCGACCTTCTGGCCGGGCGAATGGGCCAAGAGATCTGCTTCCCAAATGCCTTCGGCGTCGCGAGGCTCGCCGCCGCCGCGCTTTGCTTCTCTCGGGCGCGCTTCGCTTCCCCTCTGGTCAACCGAAGCACGGAGAGCCCATTGTGAACACTGCGTCCTTCCAAGCGGAGGTGCGCTCGTCGTCCGCGGCGCACGAGGACCGCGGTTTGCGGGGCGAAGCACGTGTTAAGAACACAATTCGTGTCGGATTATCCGACACTTACTCCTTTTTCAGTCCGAGCATTCGGTGACTGTTCGCCTGTGTCCAACCCTCGGACTTTTCCCCCTGAATACTTTTTCCCTAAAAGCACTTGATACAGAGGCCGAATCTGCGTAGTAGCTCTATCCCACGCAAAGTGAAATAAAATAAATCATGCTTAGCTTGAGCTGAAAAGTGGACGAGTATAGGCCCTGGGTCCAGCTCCAGCTCAGCGCGCGCGGCAGTGTCGTGGTGAGGCGGAGCGTGTTGAACCTTGTTGACCCATGGAAGACCCCGGATGTATACGGATATAGGGTCAGGCGTGTACGGATATAGTATCAGATTCGTACAGATATAGGACTGGTAAGCCCCTGGTTTCAATCCCCGCGTTGAAAGCGCCTAGGATCCAGCGATTGAACCTATAATCACATGAACCGCTTTCAACATCTGCTTTCAATTTCAACTGGCGCCGCTACATCATGGCTTCGTCGCCGAGTGTCGTCTGCTCCCAACGCTGCCGCCGCCCAGCCCAGCTCCTCCATTGCCGGGTCCGCCTCTGGTGTCGCCGCCTCCTGCGGTGTCGCTCCCTCCTGCTTCGCCGCGCAGCCCACCTCCATCGCCAGGTCCTCCTCCTCCGATGCCGCCGCCCCCTTCGCCGCCACCACCACTCTCGCTTCTGCCTACGCCGCCGCCGCACGCGAGGCACGGAGGAGCACGGACGCGGCGGAGGAGGCGGAGGAGCCAAGGCGCGCCGCCGCCGCACGCACGCCACCTTCGATCACGAATGCGGCGGAGGAGGCGGACGAGCAAAGGCGCGCACCCCCGGTAGGGACTGATGGATAATGCTCGCCACGTCATCAAGCGCGTTTGAACCCTGGTTTCTTGAGTTGAAATGGCATCGGACAGAGATGGAGAGATAGACGTTTCCTCGTGTATGAGGAGTCACCAGTCTTCCGCCTTGCCCCCCGTGTTAAATGGCATCATATGACGTGGCGAGCACTATTCATCAGTCCCTAACCCCCGCCCGCGCTGTCGCGCGCCGCACGCCACGCGTCCACCCTTCTGTGCACCGCGCTGCTCGCCGCGCCGCTCTTCGTCCCGCTCGGTCTGCTCGGCCGCTTCCTGCTCGCCCTGGTACGGCGGTGCAGGTTGAAACCTGTCTTTGCGAGCACGGAATAAGAGATAAGACGTCGTTGGCGTGTATGCCTTATTGCAACTCTCTGTGTGTGTTGCTCTGTAATATTATCATGTGCTAGCGCCTGGTTTCCAGCGCTTGAAACTAAAACATGTAAACTTCTTTCTAGTGTTGCTTTCAAATTCAACTTGCGCCGCTATACCCGGGGCGCATTCATAGTGCTGGCAAAGACGGTGGAGGCTCGCACGGGGTTCATGCCCAAGCCCGTGGCGAAGTACGGCGTGGTAGGGGCTTTGTTGCAGGAATTGCTCGAAACGCCTCTAATTTACTGGCATCCGACCGAAAGAGAGAGAGGGAGACGCTTCCGCGTGTATGAGGAGGCACCAGGCGTACGCCCTGTCCCCCGTGTAATGACCCGCGCACATCCGACCCCTACCTCCAATCTGGCTACCCCAACGTTTCATACAACACTCCCCCGTTCGACCATTTGCCATCCCTCGTTTTGCTGTGCTAAATGCCACCCTCCCGACGTTCAGCGCGGTTTCTACCGGGCCCTAGCGCGTGGCGTACTTCGCAGCGCTCATCGAGCCGCTCGTCGTGCAGGCCGAGCAACTGGAAGACGAGCGAAAGCGGCGGCTGCGGCGGAAACCCGAGCAGCAGGTGGATGATGAACGGCTGCGGCGGCGGCTGCGGCGGCGGCACAACGAGGCTCCCGCGGATACGCAGATCGCCGCCGTGTACGATGATCCTCACGCGTACAAGTATTTGAACCTCCAGCGATGGACTGAGGTGAGGCAGTGGTGTACACTCGTCCACTTTTGAGCTCAATCTGAGCAATTGCTGTCACTTACACCACCAAATACACCCAAAAAGTGCTCAGGTCAGGCCGAGGAGTGGACGAGTGTAAGCCCCTGATGATCCACACGCGTACAAGTATGTTAACCTCCGGCGATCGACTGAGGTTTACACCCACGTTGTAGGGCCTGGTAGATGTTGCACGCCACGTCATCCAACTGACTTGGAACCTCGTTTCTTGAGTCAAATGGCAACATGTAACGAGGCGAGCTACATCTGACCAGCCCATTGCCCGCCACGTCATCGACACGCATTTTTAACACAAGTTCCCAGAGTTCCATGGAAACATATGACGTGGCGAGCGTTATCTGACAGGCCATGCGGCGTGGCGGTGCCAGGCCGTGTCGATACCATCAACGCGGCCTGCATGGTGCGGGGCGAGTACGAGCCGCTGGTCGATCGCCTCGACGTCGCGGCAGTGTTTCTCAAGCACGCCGCGTTCAATCTCGCGCTGTGTCTCATGTGGGCAAGGACTTTTCAGCTCAAGCTGACTGTGTGCTCAAAGTGTACCAGTGTAATGCCGCTTGAACTCAATCCGACTACAGTATATGAACGAGCTTACGTGTACTCTACGGTTAAAATCGTGTAGCAGAGCGTAGCGTTGTAACGACTCAAACGCCGTTGGTCAGAACGGTTCGACGAGGTGAGCTGAACAGGACCCTGCACGTGGGTCGTCGTCGCCGCCGCCTCAGACCTAGACTACAGCCGCCCATCGGTACGGCGGTGCAGGTTGAAACCCGCGTTTGCAAGCACGGAATAAGACGCTTCTCGCTTTGGGTCTCTGACGCAATGCCCGTGTGTGATGCTCTGTGATCTTACCACGTGCTACTCTATTGAACGCGCCTGGATTCAGCGCTTGACACTCAAATGTGATAAACACTTTAAAACTTTGTTTTCAACTTCAAATTGCGCCACTACACATCGGGCGGTCAGTTCGGCCTGGTCCTCAGCACGATGGCTGACACGTACGCCATATCCTGGCTCATGTATCTCGGTAGTCCGGTGCAGGTTGCCAGTATCAAAACCCGTGTTGAAAGCGCCTATACGGGTCTCTGGAGACTCATTATACACGCGGAAGCGTCTCGCTCCTATGATTATTTTTGGCAAAAAAATCATAACGTGATGAACCGATTGCAATGGCAACTTGCGCCGCTACATCTGGGATTCTTGGGCATCATGGAGCTTGCTTCCGCAGCGCAGATCATCATCGGAGGGCGGTTGCCCGCGCAGACGTTCTTTGCGCCCATGACGCAACCCAGCTCACTCCGCGACTTCTGGTCCAACCGCTGGAACTACCCGGTATGGCGTGATACTAATGGACAGATAGAGAGAGCGAGAGCGAGAGACCGTTCCGCTTGTATATGGAGGCACCAGGCGTTCACCCTTTCCCCCCGTGCCTAATACTGTTTCGGTGTTTGGCATAACTTGAGCCGTTGGGTCCCTGAAACATACGGGGCAGGGCGAAAGCATTGTGCCTCCATATACACGCGTTTCTCTCTCTATATATGTCTCCCTCTATTCATCCATCTCTCTACGCCGGTACACTACGACCAAGCAGTGGGAGAGTGAGGGTGACAAGGTCCCTGCTGCACGGCCAAATCAGCGCTCAAACGGCTGGTCTACGACCCCCTCCGCGCGCGGGGCTGCTCGAAGCTGGTAAGGTTTATTTATTGTTTATGACATTTGAAGCCAAGCCCAGACCCAAAATAAGTTTTGTCATATCAATTTACGGATCATGTTGTCATGTTTGAACAGTGGGCGATTTTTTACACGCTCACAGGCTTCGACTAGTAATGTGGTGTGGTCCCTAAAGCCTGGCCACGGCGGCGGCAGTCTACGCCGCCTCCGCGCTGCTCCACGAGTACAGTAGGGTTACAAATACACACCCCCTTTACTACCCCCTTAGAACTCCCTCATCCCCCTCGCATATTCCTGAATACCCCTTAACACCCCGCTGACACCTCATTAACACCCCCTTTATACCCCCTTAACCCCTCCTTCATACCCTCGTCGTACCTCCTGAAATCCTCCTTGACACCCCATTAGCACCCCCTCCATACCCCTGTAATGCCCCCTTTACACCCCCTAAATACCCCCATCAACACCCCTACCCCATCGAAGTCCCCTGACTACCGCCGACTGCCCCCTTACTACAGATAATATGACATACCGAGCATCTTTCACTTGGCCCTATATTACGCCTGTGCCGTGGCCTTCTACGGCGCAGGCAAATGGGCCAATCACCGCCCTGGGCTGATGGCTCTGTATTTCGCGCTCCAGTTTCTGGTAGTGACTGATTGATAGTGCTTGCAACGTCATCATACGCATTGTGAACCCTCGATTATTGAGTAAACTGGCATTCTATGACGTGGAACAAGCAGATATTGCTCGCCACGTGATCAACCCCCGACACGCATACTGGACCCACGTTTCTTGAGTGGAATGGCATCATATGGTTCGGCCAGCAGCATCCACCAGTCCCTGGTTCATGGCCGTGTCGGCGGAGCGTGTGTTGGAGCGCGGCTTCCCGCGGTTCAAAGCGGCGCCACAGCCGCTGCGCTTGGCGCTGGTCGCCGTGTGGCTGAGCGCCACGACCACGCTGTTCATGCAGACGCTGCGCGCCGGCGGCTTCTTCCACGAGCTGCAGGACATGGCAGGGTATTTTGCTGCGCATGTGTGGTGTCTCTGATTGTTTACCTGTGTGTGATGCTGACCTCGCCATTGTGAAGCTGACCACACCTTCAGCCTTCACATTATCGACTCACGGATTATCAGTGATGTGTCGTGGCTCTACCACGCGATGACCTGCGCCGGCGCCATCGCGATTCCCCCGAACCTCGTCCCGTTCGTCTGGACGCTGTTCCTCCTCGCAGTCTCGGCGGGGCGGTGCAAGCTGAACCGCGTGTTCAAGGCGCCTGTTTTCACTTTTCAGCTCTATGTGATCAACAGTTGTCAGGTTTTGCCTTCAATTTCAACTTGCGCCTCTTCATCTTGGTGCCTGTTGTGTTCGGCGCCCCGATATACGCGGCCGGGCCGACTGTGACTTTCTGAAACCGTACAAGTTAGCAAAAGATCCTAAATCCAGCGTGAATTGATCCCTATAATCGCGCTAGAACTTGCATCGTTAGCTGGAACTTGTATCAACTTGTGTAAATACGCACCCTACATTTACAAACGCGCAGGTGACTCAGTGACCTTGGACGCTTTCAACTATCATCACATAGTGTACAGTGCTCTTCCGATGCTGGGAACGCGAACGTTAGTTAGATTTTCCGACACACACAAGACACTAACTTCAATGCGCCGGCCGGCCGTGCCATGCCATCTTGCCCAGCCCGTTCGGTGCGGTGCGATATACACTGGGGTACCCTCTGCCTGATTCTGCACACCAAGGGCAACGCGCTCACGACGGGCGGGACGCTGTCCAATGGCTGCACCCTGGACAAGAGTGCACTTGGACGTACAGAGCCTGGAGCATATCCGGTGGGGGGACGTAGCCGCTGCCATGCCAACGCAGATCCGATTTGCAGTCAACAATCTTCTTTGGCCACATCTTCACCGACCCCCCTCGCCACAGCACAGGGCCGTGCACGTGTGCGGCGGCCATGGCGGTGCGGTTCGTGCAGCGCAACCACGTACGCGAAACGCAACGCAAGCGGCTGAAGCACCATGACGCCAAGATTGCGAGGCAGCGCACCCTCGGGTGGAAGAACAAAGCGGGCAAGGTGGAGGAATTCGACGAGGACGGCGGGGACGACGGGGCCCCCGCCGCGGGCAGGGGCTTACACTCGTCCACTTTCAGCTCAACTTGAGCGCTTTGTATGGGATAGGGGGTGCGCGTAGGGGTTGTGTAGCCCGTGTTCAGGGGGTGTTAGGGGGTGTTTAGGGTGTGTGGGGTGTTTTCTTGTGACAGACACGGCTCAAGTTGAGCTGAGAAGTGGACGAGTGTAAGCCCCTGGCCGCGGGCCGCACCCACCAGGTGCACGTCGAGGCGGGGCCGCACACTACACCCGTGTGCACACATCGTACCCGTACACGCTCGCCGCATCCTTTGTGTATCTCTGCCGTCACATGGTGTACCCGTACACAGCTACACACTCGCCGCATCCTCCCCCCTGGCGTTACACATCCTCCCCCCTGGCGTTACACAACACCCCCACCCGCAGCCACAGGTCACCTGCCAGCCACAATTCATGACAGCTGTTGGTAGTCGTGGTTGCTTCCCTGCGTGTTGGAGTTCCTGGCCACGCTGCCGTCGCTGCACCGCCGCGACCAGGCGCGCGAGTTCTTCCAGCTCAGCCGGGCGCTAGTGGCGCTGCAGGCAGGGGCTTACACTCGTTCACCTTTCAGCTCAATTTGAGCCGTGCCTGACTGCCTGTCACAAGAAAACACCCTACTCGTACAGCCTACACACCCTAAACACCCCCTAACACCCCCTTAATACGGGCTACACAACCCCTTACATACGGCCCCTGTCCCATGGAAAGCGCTCAAGTTGAGCTGAAGAGTGGACGAGTGTAAGCCCCTGGGTGCAGGCGAGCGACATCCCAGCGGAGTACGTGGAGGAGCTGCTGGATAAACTGGGAGACGGGTTGCGCGAGGGCGGGCACCGCACGCGATGGCTCCTGTACGCCGCGGCCATCAAGTCCATGGCGCGCGGCCACCGCCACCTGCAGCTCCCGGCCAGCCTCGGGCTGCTCGCCGCACTCGCGGGTGAATCCATCGTTCTGGTTGGAGGCGTCGGGTCCGACCGAGCGGAGGCGATCGACGTGACCCCCGCGCCTGGCCTGGAGCAGATGCTGGCGGACGCCTTCGGGGGCGCCGTGGTGTGGCACAAAGGGAGGGACCCGATTGGACGACAGGTGCCGGAAGCTGGCGTGGCTGGAGCTTCGGCCGACGACGACGACGACGCAGAGGGAATTTTGCCAGCTGTGCGTGGCGAATTGGTTAGAGGAGGAGAGGGGGTTTCACAACAAGTTGGGATGAGTGGCAACGATGTGAGAGGAGGGCTTGAGGCTGCGTGCGACACGGCGGAGGTGTGGGTGGACGACGCGTTGGTTACGTCCGTGACACACGCGGGTGACAGCTGGCAGCTGAGCGGGGAGGTGGAGCAGAGCAGGGGGGTGATCTTCCAGCTGGATGCCAAGCGTTCACCGGAGGGGGTACAGGCAGGGGCTTACTCTCGTCCACTTTTCAGCTCAACTTGAGCTCTTCCGTCCACCGTATCACCCAACTTAACTCATGAATGTGTGCTGGAGTTGCTCAAGTTGAGCTCTAATGTGAACGAGTGTATAAAGCCCCTGGGTACAGGCGGACCTTGAGGCGGTCGGTCGGTCTGACGCGGATACCACGGTGAGGCTACCGCTGACGGCGGCGGATGTGGACGCGGCGGCAGCGACGGGCAGCGCGGGGCCGCAGGTAGGGCCTGGCGGATAGTGCTCGTCACGTCATCCTACGCACTTTGAACCCTCGTGTCTCGAGGAAAATGGCATCCCATGATGCGGCGAGCAATGTCCGCCAGGCCCCAGGCGGAGAGTGTCACGCTGGCGCCGGCCGTGCGGGCGTTCCTCAGCCACCTCCGGCACGTCGGTTCCCAAGGAGCAGGAGCAGACGTTTCTTCCACCAACGGGGCCGGCGGCGGCGGCGGCGGCGCGGTTGGGGGCATCACTGACGACCAGGCCGCACGCTGCGCTAGCATCCTCAAGGTGGCGGCGTGGGCGAACAGCTGCTCGGAGGTGACGTTGAGAGACTGTGTGCTGGTGCAGTACCTCGCCGCCCGCCCCGGGTGCACGCGCCTCGACATCAACCTGGTGTTTCAGGCGTTTGCGTGGCGCGAGGCCACGGGAAAGGACGCGGAGAGCGCGGCGGTGGGCAGCGTGGCGGCGGTGGCGGCGGCGGAGCTCGCGGAGGCGGCGGTGCAGCGGGTGGAACAGGCGCACTCTGCCCATGTAGGGCGGTGCGGGTTGACAGCATCAAAACCCGTGTCAATGGCGCTTATGGGCTCAGCGCTTGACGCTAAAATATGATGCACGGCCTTCCAACGTTGCTTTCAGTTCCAACTTGCGCCGCTACACCCAGGTCCGCGGGCTGGGCGAGGGAAACCTTGCGGCCGGCGTGTCCGCCCCGCACGCCGCGCAAGTTATGGATCTCGTAGACCGGCTTCTCGCGTGCGGTGAGAGCGGTGAAGGTAGACAGTCAGTGGAGGCGTCGGAGGCGCAGAGGGGGGTGAACGAGTACGCGGGGTGCGTGAGGGAGCGGGTGCTGCGGCGGCTGGAAGCCGGGGCCCGGACAGAGGAGAAGGAGCAGTCCCGCGCACTGCAGCACACCAGGTCCAGTTTCGGTAACCGCGCGGTAGCCAGCAGAAAAGTCGGTAGGGGCCAGTCATATCATTGTACACCTCCTTGGATGATGGACGCCGTGATAGACCAGGGAAGACGATGTGGCACCCTAAACCCTATATACGCCCTAAGCCCTAAACCCTAAACCCTAAACCCCAAACCCTAAACCTCAGCAAACAGGCGAGCAATATCCATTCGACCCTGATGGCCGGGGGCGTGGCGCCCTTGGTACTCGTGACGCTCGTGGCGCCGCCCGACCCGGCGCTGGTCAGCCCGAGCACGGCGCGGCGGCGGGTGCAGGTGGGGGACGTGGGTGCAGCGGTGATCGGCAGGAGCGGGGTGCGCTGCGCGGTGGAGTGGTGGGGCGCGGGGTGCGAGGCCAGCGTGCACTGGAGCGACGTGGCGGTGGTCAATCCGTTCCAAACCTGGATGGCTCTCCCGGTGGTGGGCCACGCGCGGTGGGGCCCCGAAATCACCTTAAGGGTTGAGGTTTCATTAGTTGACCTTTGTTGACCTTCCTCTTGACCTTTCTCTTGACCTTTCTCTGTTCGCCTCTTTACTGCCGGCCATGTCATCCTCCAAATTGCAGACCCTCATCTCTTGAGAGTTGACTATCATCGCATGCTGCGGCGAGCGTTTTATGCCGGACCTTAACGCGCGGCAGTGTCTAGAGCGCGCGGCGGCGGCGCTGCAACTGGAGCGGGAGAGGTGCGCGGAGGCGGAGGAGGAGCTCTGGGCGGGCTATCGCAGGTTCGCGCGCAAGTGCGGCGGCGGCGAGGGGAGCTACATGTGGGTCAGCTGCGAGCACGAGGTAGGGTGGTGCAGGTTGACCCTATCAAATCCACATCGAAAGCGCCTATAACTAAGCGCGTAAAACGAAAATACGTTAAATCGCTTCCAATTTTTGCCTCAATTTTGCTTCAATTTTGCTTTCGATTTCAATTTGCGCCGCTAAAGCGAGGCGGCGTCGTTCGCCGAGTTCGTGGATCATGTGCTAGGCCCCGCCCGCCGCGCGCTGGTGGCGCCGGCGGCACGGGTCGCCGCCGCGCAGGCGCGCTTGATCCTCGCCGAGGTTGAGGCGGTGGATCGCGCGACGGATCCCGTCACGGCGTGGTGCGCGCTACACGGGATTGGGGCGGTGCCGCCGCATGTGGTGGAGCGGGTGGCGGGGGCGGTGGCGGCGGCGCGGCGGCGCGCGGCGGACCTCCAGCAGGACGTGCGGGCGCTAGCGGGGTTCTGTGCCACGGCGGGGGTGCCGCCCACCCCGCGCTTGCAGGAGGCGCACGGCGCCCTCTCCTTCCTCATGGATACGCTTGAAAGCGGCGCTGGCGGCGGCGGCGAGTAGATGTGGCGGCGTTCAGTCGTCAAATGTGTCATTAGCTAGCCCGGTTGCTCAGATCCGTATTTCAGCAGGGGTAATAAAATTTATTATCCCTGATTTCAGTGTTGTTTTCATTAATGTTATTTTCAATCGTAAGCAGCTAGAGCTTTGAGCGTTGCATCGGTGCTTGACTCGAACAGTGACGTTCAACGTCCCTGCTGGCTCGGGCGCTGGCGGTGTCAATACACAGAATTAGCACAATGAGCCCCACGAAGGCTAGGGCGAAAGCCTGGTACCTCGTACTGAACGCGGAAGCGCTTGTCTCTCGGGGGGGGCAGGGCGAAAGCCTGGCGCCTCCCTCTACACGCGGAAGCGTCCCTCTCTCACTCCCTCATACCGTATCCTCTATGGATGGAGCGCCCGGTGCACAGCGGAAGGTTAGTGCTGGGCGGCGCGGTACGTGAGCGACATGCCGACGTTGGTCGAGGTCCGCGCGAAGGGGTTGTACACCTTCGGCGTTTGGATGCTGTCGATTAGGGGCGGGTCGTCCGCCTGCGCCACGAAGTGTTTCGCCCTGAGGTACCCGGGAGGAGGTGAGTGGATGTCAGTGTGTATGTCAGAACAGGAGCACGACTGTACGCGGTACGCTTTGGGAGCAGTCATCCTCCCGACCAACAAGGCACGCTAACTCACAGGGACAAGTTTTTGCGACGCTGAGTAATGCAACCAGCATGTATGTGACGAGTATGCCGTGTATCGCACCAGTCGTGGCCGAATCGCTTGCACAGCATCCAAGCGCAGGAGTTGAAGGGATGCTCGGGCAGCGGGGTCAGCGGCAGGTGCGCCGCCGAGCAGGATCCTCCCTGTAAGTCGCCGAAGCCTAGGTTGTAGTACGCGTCGACCATAGCATCCGTCCTCTTCTTTATCTCCTTGCTGTAGCGGCGCAAGCTGAAATTGAAAGCAAAACTTGAAAGCAGGTTATCGTATTTTAGCATCAAGCGCAGAAATCAGACGCTTTCAACACAGGTTTCAACAGGCCGATTTCGGTATATCGTCTGGGTGAAATGCCCATACAGAGTTGCGGGCAAAGCGTCAGCGCTCCGCGCGGGAAAGCAGGCGCCAGGTTGAGTGCCCATACAGAGTTGCGGGCAAAGCATCAGCGCTCGGCGCAGGAAGCAATATACCGAAATCGGCCTATTGGTTCCAACGTGCACCGCCCGACCATGCGGGCGTCCAACGAAAAGTAATCCATCACGAAGGCGCCCTTGATGTAGCGGCGCAATTGAAGTTGATATCAAACCTCGAAAGCAGTTTATCGGATTTCAGTTTCACAGGCTTGGTTCCAGGCGCTTCCAATACGTGTTTCAAGCTTCCAACGTGTCCAATTGCAGCGCCTTGCCTTGACACTGTGCATCCAGTTCATGGAGTACAGGGAGTGGACGCAGGCGGCGTGGCGCGAGCACGCGGCGGCGCACTCGTGCAGCAGGGTCGTTCATAACAAGCGCTCGAGAGTCGACATTGAGCATGATGACTCACATTCAAGGTGTATGCACATACAGACACGTGGAGAGGGGGACGGAGATTCAACGTCGGTCGAGTGCTTGTTCTCAATGCCCCCCCTGCCGTGGAACGCGGCGTGCGTGGGAAAGTAGTCGCAGACGTTGCTCCTGACAGGTGGGTCCTCGAGAGCAATCACTCAAACTCAGATCGAGCATGAATTACCTTCAGAGTGAATGCTCATCATACAGACGTGCGGACTTGGTTGGTCGGTTTAACGTCGGTCAGGTGCTAGTTCTCAATGACCCTCTTGCCAAGACATCGAGGAGGGGCGCAGCGCCGCCACGTCGGCGGCGGCGGCGGCGTCGACGGCGCAGTGCCGCAGCGCCACGCGCACCTCGCCGCTCGCCATGTAGGGCCTGGCAGGCATGGCTCGCCACGTCATAAGATGCCATGTCTTCGATAATCGAGGGCTCAAAACGAATGTTGATGACACGGCGGGCGATGGCCCGGCCCTGGCAGATATTCCCTCATCACGTCATATGATGCCATGTGGCTTAGGAAACGGGAGTCGGCAAATGCGTCAAGGGAAGTTTTGAGCAATTTCTGGCAGGCCCTACCATGAGACGGCGCGAGAGCTCCGCCACACGCCGCTCCAAAACAGCGATCCCCGCCGAGTAGGGCACGCGTGGCAGATATTGCCCGCCACGTCATCGACACGCATTCTGAACCCTCGCTTATTGATGTAAATGGCACCCTATCACGCTTCAAGCAATATCAATATCATTGATCTAAATGACTCCCTGTGACGCGGCAAGCAATTTCAATATTATTGATCAAAACGCGGCAAGCAGTATCTGGCAGGCCCCACCGGTGAGACGAAGTCGTGCCCGTCAGGCGCGTCTGGGCCGCCCTTCAGCCGCTCTGGAAGCAGGTCGCTCAGCGGAATGACCGGCAAGATAGGCCTGACAGATACTGCACATGTCATCGACGAAAAACTTGAATCCTCCGTTCTTCAGCTGAATGGCATCCTATGACATGGCGAGCAATATCTGCCAGGCTCTATTACGTGTCGATGACGTGGCAGGCAATATCTGTCAGGCCCTACCTGTAGGATGGATTCGTCCATGGCCACCTCGACCCCGGCCGGCAGCGCGAACATGGCCAGACTGCCCGCGGTGGCGGCGCCCAGCTGGCCGGTGAGCTCGTACGCGCAGAGCGCCAGGCGGTCGCAGCGCACCCGGCACGCGGCGGCGGGCTCTGACGTGTGCGTGCGCGACGCCATCCACTTGGAGCGCGCGGCGCGTAGAGGAACCGAGGCGGCGGCGTGCCAGTGCCGCAGCAGCCTCATCACCTCATTGGTCATGGGAACGTGGGGAATGCCTGGAGGCGAAGGCGGACCACTCAGGCAAGCTTCCACGGCGGAGCGGAATGCCGTTTCGGTGGATGTGCTCCACGCGGCGCTGTAGCATGCCTGCACCACGCATTGCGCGCTCGAATCGCTGGCCATCATCTCCTCGATCACCAGTGACTTTGCGACGACGTAGGCGCTGGAGTCATAGCCGACCCACAGCAACGGTCCTTTGGCGACTGAGCCCCGTATGTCCGCATAGAGCAGCCCGCCCAAATCAGCGAAGCCTACGGCGACGTGGGTGGTGCCCCGCGTCATAGCCTCGATGGCGTACTCTGAGTTGGCGAACGAGTGGTTGATGGTCGAGTTGTAGTCGGTCGACGTGAACATCTGTGTGATGTCACCTTCAGGCGCGGTACACCACCATTCAAATGCCTCCTCGGCCAAACGCCCTCCCAGGCGTTTCAGCAGGTCCTCTTTCTGCAGGGCGCCATCATACCCAGGCAAGAGGCCGCTCTCTTTGGACTCTGCAGCCTGGCCCATCTGCCTCCCGAATTCGCTGAACAGATGATTGGCCAGCTGCGGCAGCGCGCGCGCCTCCTCGTACATCAGCAGCAGGCGGCGCCGGCACGCTTCCTTGTCCGCGCCGGCGGGCCACTCTCCGAACCGCGCGAACTCGGTGTTGAACGCGGGGATGCGGGTGTCGACCATGGTGGGCGGAGTGCTGCGAGCCGCGCGAGCCGCTGGGCACGCTTTCCTCCTCCACTGGCGCCATGGAGGCCGCCTGCTCGGCTTCACGCAGCAGCTCTGCGAACGTGGATTCCTCCCCTGGGCATGACTCGATACCCAGGCGGCAAGCCGCAGCAGCGCGCCGCGCAAACTCTGCCTTCTCATACGCAGCAGCAGCGGGAGCCATCCTGCTCAGACGCAGCAGCGCCCGCACACGGCGCGTGTGACCCTTCGTGTACCGCCGCACATTGAAATTAATGGCAACATTTCAAAGCACTTCATCGTATTTCTAGTTTCAAGCGCTTGATTCCAGCACTCTCAACACGGGATTCAACCTGTCAACTTGCACCGTCCTACCTTGGCGACAGCTGGGCACAGCGCCACAGCCGCGGTGGCGTCGAGCAGCGCCCCCGCGCAGCTGCTGCCCGCCCCGCCACCTGTCACGCAGCCGCCGGACTCGGGCTGGTCCGCCGCGGCGTCACCCCGCAGGCGGCACTCTGCGCGGTTGGACAGCAGCACGGCGAGGTCCTTGCGCGCGGGTGCCAGCGCCCGCAGGTAGCACCACCTCGCGCTGGCCACATCGCCGGAGCTGAAGAACGCCTTTCCCTCGGCGCAGGGCCTGGCAGACATCGCTGGCCATGTCGTAAGGTGCCATTCCACTCAAGAGACGAGGGTTCGAGGTGCATTGGATGACGTGGCGGGAAATTGGTGGCCACGTCATAAGGTGCCGTTCAACTCAAGAGACGAGGGTTCGAAGTGCACTGAATGACGTGGCGAGTACTATCCGCCAGGCCCTACCTCAGCGCGCAGGCTGTCGGACGAAGCGCCATCCGGTTGAGCGGCGTCGAGCAGGACACCCAGACCGCCGCGGGTCGCGCCCCAGCCCGCAACCGCCTCCACGAGGTCGATCAGCTCGCCCGTATTGCGCTCAGCACCCGCCTTTTGCGCCCGCGCAGCCGCCGCCTCGGCGCCCGCCCACGCACCCTGGAGGGCGCGACCCGCGACGAACGAGGCGGCGACGGCGCTCCCCTGCGCGGCCAGGGCGTCGCACAGGCGGAAGGCTGCCTTGCCCTCACCGGGCGCCGCGCAGTAGGCGGCAAGGGCGAACCCGAGCGACGCCGCGACGGCGGCATCGTGTGCCGCATCACCCCCGCCCTCCGCCTCCGCCTCCTTTCCCTTCTTCGTCGCGCTGTCCGCCCCCCACGCCCCCCCCGGGGCGCACGTCAACGCCAGGTTGCAGAGCAGCGCGCCGGCGCCCCCCGCGCCCGCCAGCGCGCCCAGTCCCCGCCCATAGGGCCTAGTAGATGCTTCTCGCCACGTCGCAGGATGCCAGTCAACTAACAGCAGGAGGGTTTAGATGCGTTGGAGGAGAGACGTGGAGGGGTGGCGTTGCGGGCAATATCTGCCCGGCCCTACCCGGCCGTAGCACCACTCCGCCTCGCCGTACTCCCGGCGGGCGAAGTGGGCGTTGCCCTCGTCCTTCCACGCGCCCGCCGTGTCGCCGCCGCACGGGCCCAGCGCGTCGAGGTGCACCACGTCGTCGGGGTCGTCCACGCGCACGCCCAGGCGGTAGGGACGTTCAGAACAAGCATTCTAACCGTTATCGAAGCATGATTTACCTTCAGGGTGAATGCTCAAACACACACGCGGTCCCTCGGGTGGTCGATTCAACGTCGGTGGAGTGCCTGTTCTGAGTCACCCCCCGTGCCAGGCAGCCGTCGGCCGTGAGCTTGAAGAACGGCTCGCGAATGGCAAGCTTGGGCCGTGTATACACTAGTTCCCATGGTACCTCAACTTGCGGCCAAGGCTGTACTACAATAGTTCCTGTGGTACAACGTAATAAGCTGGCTCACTGGAGTGGTTTCAGGGACAAGGGACGATGAAACCGGCTGGCAGTTGAGATGAAACAATGGGTCTAGTGCGAGAGAGGAGAGGAGAGGGGAGGAGAGAGAAGAGAGGAGAGGAGAGGAGAGGAGAGGTGGGGAGGGGAGGGGAGAGGAGAGGAGAGGAGAGAGGAGAGGAGAGGAGAGGAGAGGAGAGAGGAGAGGGGCGGAGAGGAAAGAGGAGAGGAGAGGAGGAGAGGAGAGAGGAGAGGAGAGGAGAGAGGACAGCTAGTAAGGCCTTGCCCACGGCGAAGAGCTGGTCGGCGGCGGCCACGCACCTGGCGCCGGCCTCGGGGCCCACGGCCAGCGCGTTGTACACGGTGACGAACACGACGGAGCCGCGCTCGTCCTGCACCAGGAACTGCGCGGAGGTCAGCACCACGGGGGGCGACACCACCGTGCCGCGCTGGCCAGGGCCTGGTGAATGTCGCTCGCCACAGGACGTCAACAAAGGGGATGTCAACTCATTTGTGAACTCAAGGAGCTGAAATGTCGAGGATGCGGTGGCGAGCATTATTTACAGCGGCCTGCCGCAGGAAGCGCCCGGGATGTTGCGCTCCCTGACCCAGCGCACGCGCCGCCATGACCGTGAGGCTGCCTGTGCCCAACGAAGCCGTGCGCTCGCGCGGCATGCGTCCGGATGGCGTCGTAACCGAGGTGACGCAGCCTTGGTGCCCCGAGATTTTATTCCGGGCATTCTCTGCCGCGCGCACGTGCTTTTCTCCAGTAGCTTCTCGCGCGCCCGGTCGCCGCCGTCCTGCTGCCACAGCGCACGCAGCTCTGCCGCGCGCGACGCCAACTGCGGCACGTCGCCACCGGATGCCCCCGCCCTCAGCAAGTCGTCTATGCTCACGTGTGTCATAGCTGCGGCCGCCTTGCGCCTGACAAGATGCCCGAGGTCTTGGACGAAGAAAAAATGTCACACGGCAGTCGTTTTGTTCGCGACGCCCGATGAGTCAAAGGCGCGGCACCGCGTGACGGCGACGACGCACAGCAAGCAGCTTGATATTATTTTAGCAGGCGCGGCGGGCGGGGAGGCGCGCGTGCAATGAGATTCACGCAACGTTCGCTGCGTTCGTTAGCAATGTCTGCCTTGCGCGACCCGTGCCCACGTCATCGACACGCGTTCTGGACGCTGGTTTGTTGAGTTAACATGCGTCCTATGACGTGGCGGGCAACGTCTGTCCGGCCGTACCGAAGTCGGGCGGGAACGCCTCAAGCAGCGCCGGGTTGAACAGCTCCTCCGCCACGAGTAGGTGAGCGAGGCACGGGGGGAGCGGCCGCGGCCACACCGTCTCCAGCTGTGCCAGCGCCCCATGGAGCACCCACCCCCAGCATGTTCATCGAGGTCTCCTTGCTCAGGGGCGCGCTCAGGTTCCGCGCGATGAGGGCGTTCCACATCACGCCCGCGGCGCCGCGCCGCACGGTGCCGCCGCACAGGTCCGAGCACAGGGCCGAGCATCGGTCGTAGCTTCAGTTAAGAGGTTTCAGTGACAAGAGGGCTCAAGTTGAGCTGAAAGGGGGCGTGGTGTGTAAAGGAGGGAAGGGGAGGGGAGGGGAGGTGGGTCTGCCGCGGTGGAATTAATTGGCACTTTATAAACTGGCGCGCAACATGCGGCACGAGGTCGAGGGCAGCCGCGCCGGCGTAGGAGACGCGTGAATGATTGACTGGGGTTTAGCAACGCGGCGGCAGATGATTGGTGGAGGCGTGCGCCGTCGCCGCAGCCGTCTGAGTGAAAAGTCCCTGCTTTTGTTGCCCCCGGTGGAGACGCGCGCAGTCGCCGTGGCCGTCTGAGTGAAAAGTCCTTGTTTTTCTTGCCCCCGGTGGAGGCGCGCGCCGTCGCCGCGGCCGTCAGAGTGAAAAGTCCCTGCTTTTGTTGGACCCAGTGGAGACGCGCGCCGTCGCCGCGGCCGTCTGAGTGAAAAGTCCCTTTTTTTGTGGCCCCTGGTGGAGACGCGCGCCGTCGCCGCGGCCGTCTCAGCGAAAATTCCTTGTTTTTGTGGCCCCCGGTGGAGGCGCGACGACGGCGATACTCGCCGTTTCCTGCCCGCTTGTCGACGCGCGTGCCCATATATTGGGGATTCACCTGCGGCGGTTTTGCCGCGGGCGCAACTTCGTACGCCAATGTTCGCGCGTCATTCTCGCCGATTCCCCACTGAAAACAGAGCTCCCGGGCGTTTTGAAGGGCGTAAATTTTGGCGCCCACGCGCGTCAGGAACGCCTCGAAATCCTTGAGTCATAGACCGTCAAATTTCTTGTCTCCATGTACGCCAACTGGTCTACTGTATTGCACGCATCCATGGATGACGTCAGGGGGTGTGTCCAACACATCAGCGTCAGCTGCCATGTTGGGCCGGCCGGCACGTGTCTACGGCGAGATGCCGCCGCCCTCGGGGTAAAAGAGAAAGTGATGGTGAGGTGGAT
>Ga0307489_10000709_pt1 | contig 20984 bp, 32 predicted proteins | sample SB12metaG_FD_202247 | JGI IMG/M metagenome (GOLD analysis project Ga0307489, IMG submission 202247) | Sea-ice brine microbial communities from Beaufort Sea near Barrow, Alaska, United States - SB 1.2 | ecosystem: Environmental > Aquatic > Marine > Coastal | place: USA: Alaska | collected...
CGGCGTGTGCAGCGCGCATGGCGTTTCGAGAGTTAACTCTTGAGTCATTTATATGGGAAACCACAATGCGCGCCGCACACGCCGTCGCGCCGAATCTGCCGCCGCCGCAAGAGGAGCATCGTCCCGTGAGGGACATCAAGCCTCTGGAACGCTGGAAGTATCACCGCCGCCGACTTGGCACTCCGCCCCGCCGCGATGCAGGTTGCGGATCTCAGTGGCGTTCTCCTCGTTTTCTGCCTGCGCCCGCCCAAGCATTTCCGAGAGGGTCGATATATGGCGAATCGAAGGTCTATTAACTCACAAACTTTACCGAAATGGGTGTATTAAAGGCGATTTCAAAATCTTCCCCGATCTTGGATATCGTTTTCGCGTATGGGCATTTAGACTGCGAGATTTGATCGCGCGCCGCGCTACGAAACAAAATTGGATATGGGATAGAGGTTTGGGGGGGTGGAATCTCGTAAGTGAAATGCCCATATGGGATACGCGATCCAAGATCGGGGAAGATTTTGAAATCGCCTTAATTATAAAGGCAGTTGAGCGGACTGCCAGAGCGCTTTTATTCGCCAAAAAACGCCCAGTCGTGAAATCGGAAATATTATGCGTAAACATGGCCAGATCGTTGTCTTGAGCGGGTCATGTTCACGAGCAGCCCTTCTTCGCGCTCGTCGGCTCGTGTGCCACATCGCCTGCGCCCAGCGATGGTCAAATGGAGACCTCGCTCGCGTGCGGTCCGGTGTAGATAGCGCAGGCGCGGTCATCTTCGCGCGCCGGTGTGTCAGGCGGGCGGCGGCGGGGCCGGTCCAGCCCGCGCCACCGTGGGGTTCTTCGGACTCAGGGCGAGGGTCGCGGCGGTGTGGAGTGTGGAGCGACCGCTGGCTTCGGCGTCGGCGGCGACGCGGCGGGGGCGGCGCCGGCGCAAAGCATCGCGCCTCCAAAGGATGTCCAACGACATGGGCTCCGCGCCATCCGAGGTGAGTATGCGACTGCCGAATCTAGAGTCGATGATGTAGGGGTGTTACTGGGTGTTGCTGCTTGGCGCGAGCGGGATGGTGATGGCTGCTCGGCGTGCCGGCGATGTTGGCGGCTTGGCGCGCGTCCCTTCCCTTTGAAAGTTGGATTTTAGTCTGGACCAACTTTGTTCTTCTCTGCACCTTCACCGCCGGGGCCGGTTTTCTGTGCGACCTCATTCCTGGACACGACGCTCACCTAGATGGGCACCCTAAATCGTGGGCACCCACTTGACGATTGACGACCGCCCATCTATGTGGGTCCGCCGCGCGCAGGTGGGTTCGGGCAGTGCCGCGCTGCTGGCGCCGTTGCAGGGCATCATGCTGGGCGGCGGCAAGTCACGCGGCGCGGGGCTGCTGTACGGCGACGCGGCGTCCTCCCAACCCCACCTCTCGGCGCCACGCTTTGAGATTTCGCACTGCTCGTGGTGTTTGCACGAAACCGCGCACGCCGCGGTGACCCAAGGGGGATTCTTCGGGTAGGGATAGGCCCTGGCAGATGTGCTCGTGCTCGCCGCACGGCCGTCATAGAAGGTCAAGAACCGAGGGTTAAAATTCGTGTCGATGACGCGGCGGGCGATGCGTGGGATGACGCGGCGCGACGGGCAATATCTGCCAGGCCCTATCTTCGGGCTCGCGCGTGCGGTGTTCAAATGCGGGGGCTGTGCGCGCCGCACGCTGCCGTGCCGCGCCACCGGGTGTGGCGCCAAGGCTCGCGGGCGCCCCGGCTGGGACGAGGACCTATGCTTCGTGCACCGCCGCCTGCTCCCGCGCTGGCCTAACGGGAGCGCCTCCGATGACGCTGCGGTTCTACGAAGGTTCAACCCGCTGGGGCGGTGCTCGTGGTGCCTGGGCGAGAAGCGGCACGCGCTGGAGCTGGTGACGCTGCGCGGCGCGGCCGTGCACACATGCGGCGGGTGCAGCCGCCACACGCACCGCTGCACGTCCTGTCACACCGCGTTCAGCCGCACGGGCGACGCGCAGTGCGCGCGGTGCCTTGGGCTCATCTACGACTGGCACGCCACGGAGATTAACGAAGAGCTAACGAGACGGAACGGTTGGTGCTCGTGGTGTGGGGAGTTGTGCGCGCACCTGGTGAGGGACGCGCGGCACGAGTACTGCCAGTGCCTGGTGTGCGGCGGCGGCACCGCGGCGTGCCAGCAGTGCCCGGGCGTCATGCGCACGCGCTCGCGCCCGGCCGGCCTCGGGACGACCGCCGGCAACGGGGCGTGCGCCGGGGGGTGGTGCATGCGGTGCGACGTGCGGCACGCCGCGCCGCGAGACGAGGTTGGCGCGGTGTGGGAGGCGATGCTGACGCGCCGCGCCGCCGCGGACCAAGCGGCGCCCTACATCCTGGACACGCTGCAGCGCTCATCTCGCTACAAAACCCGCGCACTCAATGCGGGGATCGTGCGGCAGGGTCTTCCACTCATTCCCTTTTGAGCTCAGCTCGTTCACCTTATCTCATTCCCTTGCACCGGTACACTATGAACTACGAGCAAACAGTCAGGATGAACTGAACAGAGAACGAATGTGGAGATGAAGAGGGAACATGTGTGCTGATAAGGCCCTGTCATTCGGCCGTTCCTGTTGCTCGCCACGCTGCCGCCCCGGGAGCGCGTGCGGGTGGGGATGCGGCTGGGGTTGACCCTGGCGCGGCGCCCGGGGCAGGGGCTTACACTCGTACACCTGTCAGCTGAACTTAAGCGCTTTTGGTGGGACCAGGGGTATTTTGGGGGTGTTTAGGGATTGTTTAAGGCGGGGGTGGAGGAGGTATTTAGGCGTTTGGGGGATGTGTTGAGTGTCAGAAACGGCTCAGGTTGAGCTGACAAGTGGACGAGTGTAAGCCCCTGGCCCGGGGTACCTGGACCCGCACGCCGAAGCCTGGACGCTACTCACGGCGCCGCGCAACGGGGTGTGTGCGCGCGCCGAGGGCGGCGGCGACGGCGGCATCATGTCGGGGTTCCAGGCGCTGGCCACGGCGTCGGGAGCCAGGCAGTGCGCCAACTGGCTCGAGATCCTCGCCGCCGCCCTGGCCGCCGGCGCGGAGTCCGGCGGCTGCCCGGCCTTGGACCCGCGCGAGGCAGGCCCTGCCAGATGACCCTAATCCCTAAAACCCTAAACCCTAAACCCGCGCAACCCTAAACCCTAAACCTGCCCTGCCAGATATTGCTTGCCACGTCATATGATGCCGTTTGACTCAAGAAATGAGAGTCGAGCATGCGTTGTATTACATGGCCAGGAAGGACCTCGCAGGTATTCCTCACCACGTCATACAGCATGCCATCGAACTCAAGAAACGAGGGTTCAAATGCGTGTCGAACTGACGATGACGTGGCGAGCGATATGTAACCGACCCTGCCGCGAGGCCGCGGCGCTACCGCGGTTCCGCTCGCGGTCGGCCGGCGCCGCTGCGCTGCGGACACCGCGCGCCGTGGTAGGGCGGTGCAGGTTGACCCTATGAAATCCAGGTTGAAACCTCCTGGAACTAAGCGCTTGAAACTAAACTGTGATGAACCGCTTTCAACTTCTGCTTTCAAATTCAACTTGCGCCAATACACAGTGGGCGTTGCGCGGTACGAGGAGGCGGCGCTGCGGTTGGTGGGCAGGGGCTTACACTCGTCCACTTTTCGGCTCAACTTGAGCGCTTTGTATGGGAAAGGGGGTGCGTGTAGGGATGGTGTAGCCCGTCTTAAGGGGTTGTTAGGGGGTGTTTAGGGTATGAAGGGGGTTTTCTTGTGCCAGACACGGCTCAAGTTGAGCTGAAAAGTGAACGAGTGTAAGCCCCTGCTGGTGGGCGCCACACAGCGCGCGCGTCTCACCGCCGCGCAGGTGGTAACCCCAAACCTTAAACCCTAGACCCTAAACCCTATGCCCAAAAGCCCTTCAACCCTAAACCTTAAACCCTAGACCCTAAAACGCCACGCAGGTGGTCACCGTGGACGCCGTCGCGCGGCACCCGCTGGCGCGTCAGCTGGAGGCGCGCCTGCGGGCGGCGGCGCTGGATTCGCGGCAGATGGCGCGTGCCGCGCTTACGGTGGTGTTCGCGGCGTCGGCGTGGTAGGGACATCCAGGTAATGCCCGTCACGTCATCGACACGCATTTGAACCCCTCTGTTCTTGACTTAACTTGCGCCCGATGACGTGAGGAGCAATGCTTGCAAGCGCTAAACCCTGAACCCTAAACCCTAAAAACTAAGCTCTAAGCCCTAAGCCCTAAACCCTAAACCCTAAACCCTAAACCTGGCCCTACGGTGTGGGCGGCGGTGCACGCGGCGCCGCTGGGCGCGGGCGAGGTGGACGCCGCCGCGGGTGACGTCTTCGGTGTGCTGCTGGAGGGCAGGGGCTTACACTCGTCCACTTTTCGGCTCAACGTAAGCACATTTTGTGGGGTACGTTTCGTGCATAATTTCCCCCCAGTCTATCAGTCTACTAGATAGGGGAACACGAGGAGGTGTGACCAAAAGGGCTCAAGTTGAGCTGAAAAGTGGACGAGTGTAAGCCCCTGCTGGAGGGGCGAGGGGCCTCGGCGGCGGCGGCGCTCGCGGATGGCGTGAGAAGCGGCGGCGGCGGCAGTGGCGGTAAGGGTAAGTGAATGACTGCCCAACATTCCATCATTCACGGTTCATACCTTTGTTTCTTGACTTGGACGTCATTTGTATTGAGTTTAACGCTGTCCTATGACGTGGCGAGCGTTATTTACGTGGCCTTGAGTGGTGGCGGCTGCGGTGGTGGCGGTGGCGGCAGTGGCGGCGGAGGAGGAGGAGGCGGCGGAGGAGGCGGCGGCGGAGGAGGCAGCGGCAGCGGGGGGGGTGCGGGCCACAACGGCGCAGGAGCGGGCGCGGGCAGCGGAGTTGCTCCCAGCCTGCTGAGCGGGCTGGGTGCCTCGTCGCTGCTGTCCGGCCACGGCGCAACTGCCTCGCACCTGGTAGGATCTTGCAAGCGTTGCCTGCCACGTGTTTTGAACCCGCATTTCTTGAGTTTTGTGTTGAGTGGCATACTGTGATGTGGCGAGCGACATCTGCCAGGCCCTAGCAGGTGGTTCCCACGCGGTACGCCGTGCTGACGCCGCGCGACTTGCTGGATGCCAGCCTGGGGATGCGTCCGCCGGCCCAGACCGCGCCCCGCGCCGCGGGTCTCTTCGAACCCCTCGCCGTGCTGCTGGTGGGGCTGGGTCGGATTTTGTAGGAAAACCTCAACCCTAAACCCTAAACCCTAAACCTTAAACCCTAAATCCTAAACACTAAACACTACACCTCAACCACGTCATACATCACATAGTACGGTGCGCGGCGGGCCTGGGACGGATTGTGTCTGCCCCTTCGCATTTGAGACCCGCTTTTGTTGTATGAAATGTCAAATGTCGTCGTATGACGTTGCACAAGCATGACTGTCGTCCGTCTGACCCCTCCCTCGTGTGTTGTCTTACGTGTCTTTCTACTTCAAGGTCATCCGCCTGACCCGGCTCTCGTCTGTTGACTTACATGTCATGAAATGACGACGTTGCAAGCATTATCCGATGGACGCTAACAGCGGGTACACAGCGTGATGCTGGCGGCGCGGGGGGTGCACATTGACGACTACCACCCTGTGGCGGATTCTGTTGCCGGCTCTGGGGGGGTGAGGTCTTCAGGGGGTGGGGGGACTAGCGGTCATAGATGGGGTCATGATAGCGGCGGTGGGGGGCGGGGGCAGGGGGGGCATGGGAGCGGTGGGTCGAGCGCTGGGCAGTCGCCAGTGGGGTTGATAGGCGGGTTAGGCTCAAGCCGGGGTGGGTCGGACGGCGGCGGGAGTGCAGATGGAGGCGGGGGGGGAACAGTGCGGGACCGGGTTGCGATGTGGGCGGCGGCAGCGGGGGCGGCGGCGGAGGGGGAGTCGGGGGGCGGGAGGGCGGCGGCGGCCGGGGCGGCGGCGGCGGAGAGGGGCGGGAGCGGTGGCGGCAGCCGGAGCATGGGCGGGGGGGATGATGCCGCGAGTGATCGTTCTCGTTCGACGGACGGCGGCACGGGTTGCCTCGGCGGCCGCGCCGGCGGCGGCTACCGCAGTGGAGGAGGAGTACCTTGGGCAGGAGGAGGAGGAGGAGGCAGAGGAGGAGGAGGCAGAGGAGGAGGAGGCTGTGAGGAACAATGTGCGCAAACAGTCAGAGCCAGCGTCCAATCCGGACCCAGCGAGGGGCGCCAGGCCCCAGGCTACACGCCGCCCCAGCCACCCTGACTGCCACCGCCACCCCCACGCCACTCCCCGGTAGAGGCGCCGGCTGATGTGGCGGATGCCACTGCCGCCGCCGCTGCCGCCGCCAGTTTCAACCATTTGTGTGTCGGCGGCAACTCGCCATCGGTTGCTCACCATGCCGCCGCATTTGACCAACTGGCAGGACGCAAGTAAATAGTCAAACTGTTCTCGCCAACATTTGTTACCCTCGTGTCTTTACAGGGGTTCCACGCAATTCAATGCAGTGAGACGCACATTCGGTATCACACGTCACGTGTATAGAGTGTATGGTACTGTGATTAGCTGACGATGGTGCTCCCGTACCAGGTAGTGTACCGAGCGCTGTAAGTATTTTTGAAAGCATCAAGCTGCTTCTTACCAAACCCATCACTGGGTTCAAAAGTTTCCCCATGACGCGATTGGCTTGATTTAATCTGGCCCTGACAGGTGGAGCAGCACCACCGGTCGGCGTGGTCAGTCGGCGATGGCCGGATCTTCGTGGGGGCGGCGCCTCCTGCGCCGCAGCCGCACAGGGAGCTCACGGGCAGCGCCGATCGGTTTCGGTCAGGCCAGACCTCGGGCTCTTGGGACGACAACGGCGGCGGCGGCGGCGGGGAGGGGGGCAGCGGCGGCGGGGGGGGGGGAGTGAATGGTCCGACGGGGCTGGCATTGAGCTTGCAACGACCGCCGCCGACGCCGCCGCGAGGCAGTGGGGCGAGGACCGGGCTGTAGAGGACAGATGTAAGTATGGATATGTGGATAGATGCGGGGACAGCGGCGGGTACGGCGGGGACGAGGAGGACTGGCCGTCGGTCGGAGACGATGCGAGCCTGCGCCAGTCGGAGTAGCACATTTAGAGGGGCGCATTAGCGGTGCTTCGGGGGCGATAGCGAGACGGATCATATATATTGGATCGTTAAAGCAAACAGGTTTGACAACGGTCTCATCGCATCGACTAGTTATGTGCCTTGTCTGTGTAGAGGGCATACCTTGTTTTCCTCAAGCTTGCGATGGATCGCGGAGCGCAGCTTAGCGAGGCGCAGGTGGACGTGCTTTGTTTCATATTTGACATCGACGGTGATGGGGAGCTTAGCCCCGATGTGTTTCTAGACGTTGTGTGCCGTTGGGATTGATTGGATCAGTCCTCATGCTTCCACGGCACCGGTGTATGAACGTAGGCAAACTAGTGGGACGACTGACATGTCAGGGGATGTCTAGAGGCGTGGGTCACGTGGAGTGGTGTTGCCAGTGAAAGGAAGATTCCTGGCTAACAGTGACAACGAGTTGAGGAAATTGCCGGCATTGTTTGGTGTAGGACAACATTGAAAGTGTGTGTGTGTGTGAGTGTGTGTGTGTGTATTCAAAGGTAGACTGGGCTGACGAGTCAACGGAATCACCTAGTGCCTGGTCTGTCGCGCGTACTAGGTGTAGTACTTCGTACTAGATGTAGTACGTGTGGAATTTGGTGATCTAGCCAAATGCCAAATGTGTTTTGGTGGTTTGGCCAAAAGTCAGACGGTACTACAAATTAGGATCCGTACTACTGAGCAGACCAGGCACTAGAGTACAGAACAACATTTTTCATAGACAGTATGAAGCTGTCTGGTAGCTCTCATCAGAGCGACCATCCAGTGAGTACATATCTGTTTGGCTCCTAAGCAGAGCTGGCCATGCGCCGCTTGGCTCATAGCTCAGACCGCACCATCACTATACTATTGTATTGCCCGTCGTGCCGTCGTACCGTGTGCCAGTTGCGTAGGGGGTCTTCACGGAATACCCTGTTCATCCAGCCACCTCAGCATCTCCATGTTCCCACCTTGCACGGCGTGTCCACGAATGGTGTCCTCGTTCCACGGGCAGTGGTGCTCCCGCGCCCACTTCAAGACTCGCAGGTGCCCGCCAACAGCAATGCAAATACACGTCCGCACGCTCCACGGGCAGCCGGACCTGTGCAGCCGCTTCAACATCTCCAGATGCCCGCCCCTGGCGGCAGCGTCACACGTTGCTGAGTCCCACGGGCACCTGGAGTTGTGCAACCATTTCAGCGCCACCAGGTGCCCGCCCTCAGCGGCGGCGCGACACGTTGCTCGTGTTCCACGGACACCCTGTGTTGTGCAGCCACTTCAGCACCTCCAGGTTCCCGCCACGAGCGGCGAGCGAACACGCCTCCCTCAAACACAACCGTGGGGCAGGGTACCCGAATGTGGAGCGCTGCGGAGGGAGGTGCTTCTCACGTTTGGCCCACTTCATTAGCGCGGTCGACGCCACCGCCGCCGCGCACCCGTGCCCCGCCCCGGCGAGCGAGGCGAGATCCGTGGGCCCCAGCCGCGCCAGCACCTCAGCTCAGGAGCTTACCCTCGTTCACAAGCGGCTCAACGTAAGCACCTTCTGTGGGATACGCTGGGTGACTTGAGTGTTTCAGTGTCAAACGAACGTCTCTGGTTGATTACGGGGGCCAGGGCGAAAGCTGGTGCCTCCGCATACACGCGGAAGCCGGGCGCGGAAGCAAGCGTCTCTCTCTTTCTCATCTCAGGTTGATCTGAAAAGTGGTGAAGTGAAATAAGCCCCTGCCTCCGCCTGGAGGAGGTCGGGCAGGTCGAGCAGCCGCAGCAGCAGCGAAAAAGGAGGGTCGCCTTCCGCCGCGGTCGTCATGGTCGGCGAGAGATCGGGCAGGGACTCGAGCAGGGGGGCGAGCAGCAACGACGGGGGACGGTCAGGGTCGCCGCGGTCGTCATGGCCGGCGAGATCTAGGGAGCCAGGAGGGGCAGGAGGTGGCGGCGGCGGCGTGCGCGGTCGGCGGTGTTGGTGTGGCGCGCGGAATCGTGTGTCGTTGCGTGCATGTGCAAGGCGGCAATCGAAATCCACCTCAAGATGTTCGTGAAGAAAGATCTGCGGCTGATACGACATACGGATTGGCCAAAAGTCGACGGTTTTGACGTCCGGAGCTTTACTTCTCAAAATCCCTGATACAGGAAACCCTAGCTAGCGCTATTCCGAGCCCGCCGCCATTAGATTTACCACGGGTCAGACAGGTCAAGGGCCTCCGTCGAATAGTCCTCCCCGGCTCTCCCCGCCACTACTGCCGCCGCCACACCCACGCAACACGTGCCCGCCGTTCACACGCACTCACCGTCCTCCGCCATGTACGCCACCGCCGCCTCCCTTCCCCGCTACGTCGCGCGCTTGGCGGCGGGCGCGCTCGCCGAGCTGTTGGGCTGTCTGCGGGAAAAGTTGGTGGGTTGGCTACGGGCGACTGGGCTGATAACCTCCTGCCCGTCGCCGCTGCTGGAGCGGCTGCTCGAGGAGCTGCCGGAAGTCCTCGCGGCGGATAACCACTGCCCGTGGGGCCCGACGACGTGTTCATCCGCCGCTTTCGAGGGGCACCTGGAGGTGTTGCAGTGGGCGCGGAAGCATGGATGCCCGTGGGATTCAGAGAGCTGTGCGTACGCCGCTAAAGGCGGGCACCTGCATGTGCTACAGTGGGCCCGAGAGCACGACTGCCCGTGGAACAAGCAGACATGTCGCCAGGCCGCTGAGCATGGGCACCTCGACGTGCTGCAGTGGGCGCGGGAGCAGGATCCTCCATGCCCATGGAACGAGGCGAACGTGTTCCTTGGCCGCTGATAGCGCGTACCTGGAGGTCCTGAAGTGGGCGCGGCAGCAAGGCTGCCCGTGGAACAAACAGACATGTGAGCGAGCCGCAGCGCGAGGAAACCTGGAGGTGCTGAAATGGGCGCGGGAACACGACTGCCCGTGGGATGAGCAGACGGGCGTCATCGCTGCGCAACGGGGCCACGCGGATGTGTTGCGGTGGCTGCAGGATAACGGGTGCCCGGGCGCCGCGTCGCTGGAAGTGTATCTGGTGCCTATCTATATCCCGCCTCACGCCGACACCGACTCGGACCCGGATTCGGACGCTGCGGATTCCGACTCGGAATGATGGTATGCGTGGACGTGGAATGTGTGGAGTACGTGGAATACGTGGAATGCGTGGAACGTGTGCATGTGCCGCTGACAGCGGGCACTTGGAGGTGTTGGTCTCATTCGCTCGATGAACGCTGAGTGAAGCTGCGAACATGCGATAAAATGAACGTGATGTTTGTAGAAGCGGTGAGCGCCTTGGGGCTCGGTGAGCGATGAGTCAACACTCGATAGAATGATCATGTTATGTACTTCACTACTGGTATCTTCAAAAATACTGTGGCTAGCTAGAGCTAAGTTGCTGGAAGCAATCTCAATATCTACATACCCTTCCAATACATGAAACCTACTTGGCGTACCGCATGTGGTTGTTATGCCCGTCCTTGACGTTGCGAGAGCGCTGCTTGGACTGGTAATGCGCGAAGCGTGACAGCTGTTCCACCGCCAGCAGCGCCTCCACGCTGTTGTACCGCGAGCCAGGGCCGCTCCCAGGGGGTTAGGGTTTAGGGTTTAGGGTTCACACTAAACCCTAGACCTGTTGCACCGCGACCCAGGGCCGCTCCCTCTTCCACGTGTCAGCGTACAGTGTGTACGGGTAGGTTCGACCAAGGGCCGGTAAAGTGACCCCAGAGTTTACCAGTTAACAGACTGTAAAGTACTTTAGGGTTTAGGATTTAAGTATTAGGATTGTATTTTCCAGCAACCCCTCTAATACCCCTCTGAGACCCCCCTAAAATCAAAATATACCCCTCATGATTGGTAAATTCTGGGGTCGTTTTACCGGCCCTTGCTCAGACCTAAGGGGTGCGAGTACACCAGCGCACCGTGAGCAAACAGTGAGGGAGCAGGGTGTGAGGCCCCGCCGCTCGCCCAGCTGGCGCTCATCCGCGAAGGCGTGGATGGCGCTGTGGCACGGCCGGCACACCGCCGCTGTCTCCTCCATGCTGTAGCGGCGCAAGTTGAATTTGAAAGCAAAACTTGAAAGCAATTAATCACATTTAAGTATCAAGCGCCAAGTTTTAGGCGGTTTCAACTTGGGTTTCATAGGGACAACCTGCACCGCCCAACCATGCTGCGCCCGGCGGGCACGAACCCGCGCTTCGCAAAGTGCTTCAGCTGCGACCGCTGGGTGCGGCCTGGCAGATATTGCCCGCCACGTCACAAGGATGCCGTTGACCTCGTGAAAGGAGGGCTCAAAATCGGTTGGATGATGATGATGACATGGCAAGACATGGGCCTAGCATGCATTGCTGGCCGCGTCATATACCGCTGACCGCAAGAAACGAGGGTTCAAAATGTGTATCGACGACGTGGCGGGCAATGTGTGCTAACCCCTACCTGGGGAACAGGTGGTGGCGCGTCAGCGGGGTGACGCGCTCGCACAGCTGGCACTGGTTTAATCCTGGCTGTAGAGTTGCAACCGCAAATAAACCGTTTGGTCAGGTGCCCAACCCGACGGTCATGTTTCACTCACATAACGTTATCGATCTCCAAGGCATTCACTCAGAGGGTGGGCATCTCGACACAGGGCTTGCCGTTTTAAAGGAACGCTTGTTGAACCCCAAGGCGCTCACATGGCATTGGGTGCGTGCAATGAACTTACCCCATTCACCAGAACTAGTGTCTGGCGTCGAGGCGGTTCAGGTATCTCGAGATTGTGTCTGTTTGGTAAAAAGTGACGGAACCTTTGCTGGGCATTGACCACCCTACCTACGTAATCCTCTGGGTCTTCCTTCGTCTGCATCGCGCGGGAGATGGCGGCATGGAGCTCGGCGTAAATGCCCTTGCCGCCGCCGCCGCCGCCGCCCTCGCCGCCGCCCTCGCCGTCGCCGTCGCCGTCGTTTGCATCTCCGTCGCCTTCGTCTGAGTCGGATTCCTCGAGCGATAACTCACAGGAGAACAATATGGATTCGAATCTGTCGCGCGCCTCCGCCACATTCGCGGGAGCGCCATCCTCCATGCAGGGGCTTACACTCGTTCACTTTTCAGCTCAACTTGAGCCGTGTCTGACACAAGAAAACACCCTACACACCCTAAACACCCCCAAACACCCCATTAACACGGGCTACACATACCCTACGCGCACCCCCTATCCCATACCCATACAACAATACGAAGCGCTCGATTGAGCTGAGAAGTGAACGAGTGTAAGCCCCTGCCTCCATGCAGTCCGCGAGGATGCTCTCGCCGGCGAGCTCCAGCATCTCCTTGTCCGCGGCGGCGCTGATGCGGCGGAGCAGCACGGCGGAGACCGCGGCGCCGACGAGGGCCTCGGCGAGTGCGGTGACCCCATCAACGGTGTCGTTGACGGCGGGCATCCCTTCATCGCCTGAGCCTCCGCCCCCCAGGGGCTTACACTCGTTCACTTTTCAGCTCAACTTGAGCCGTGTCTTGACACAAGAAAACTCCCTACACACCCTAAACACCCCCTTCACATGGGCTACACAGCCCCTAAGCGCACCCCCTATCCCACAAAGAGCGCTCAAGTTGAGCTGAGAAGTGAGCGAGTGTAAGCCCCTGCCTCCGCCCTCCACCTCGTCGCCACCGCCACGCCCCGCCATGCGCGGGAGGCCACCACGTCCTAGCAGGAGGGTGCTTCAGAACAAGCACTCGAACCGAGGTCGGCACGACTTTGCTTCAGGGTGAAGGGTGGGGCCGGCGGTAAGCAGACGAGAGGCCCGAGCGAATTGCGCGCTTCCACCACACTCTTACGCTAGTGGGCGCCAGTGAAGTAGCATAGCACGGAATGCGTCGTCATGTGGACAGGCATTACATGACAGTTTGGCAGCTGCATTACCCGCGTGTATCAGTCGAACGCCACCACCGCAGCGCTCGCCCTTCAGCGACACGATGGATGTACCTGGTCAGCCACGTGTGGTGGTCGTCAATGGGACGGCGACGTTATCGTCGCGTTGGACGCGGCACGCCGTGCGGATGTGTGTTGCTGGTACGCGCACGAAAGGTGACGTGGCTGAAACGCTCAACCTTCGGTCGGGGATTTAGGCTTGTGTGTGGGCGCGAGTAGGCACCCTTTCCAGCAGTCCAGTGGAAGTAGGTTGGCATCACGCCGGCTCACTCTCCGTGGCACCGCCGCACGTACGCTCACGACAGGCAAGACACGCGCGTAACTACTGTCGCGCGTCGAGCTCCCGGCCGATGCAAGCTGCGAGCTGCCTTAAGGGGGCCGCCGCCGCCGCTCCCTTCCTCAGACCCAGCGCTCCTCGCCCGCGCCGCATCCCCGCTAACCTCGCCCTCCCCTTCGCCCGCCCCTCCCCGCGCCGCGGCGTCGGCACGATGGCTACCGTAGACGCGGCCACCGCCCCCGCGCCGCCTGGCCCCATCGTGCAGTACGTGGTGTTGCGAAGGGACCTCGGGTAGAGCCCGGCAGACATTGCTCGCCACGTCACACCACAGGGAGCTATTTAACTCGGGAAAAGATGGTTCAAAGTGAGTTGGTGAAATGGCGAGCAGTAGCTGCAAGGCACTAACCTCGGGCGAGACATGGGGTGGCCGCTCGGACCCATCTGCGCGCAGGCCGCTCACGCCGCGGTGGCATGGCCGGAACACGGCGTCCCGTGTGCACCTTGTGGCCTTGACACGGCACCCCCTTTGCACCTCAACTTATGCCGTCGCAGCTGCCAGCCTGTGGTTCCGTCCCTGAAACCCTCGGCACCATAGCTCAATAGCCTCGCGGTTGTCATACTTCGCACCCCATCGGTCACGTCAACGCGTATCTACGTACTACGTGCCTCGAAGATGCTCAAGGTGAGGTGAGCACGGGACGAGTGTAAGGCCCTGCGCAGCGGCTGCGGTGTGGCAGGGGCGGCCTTGCATGGCGTCCCCTCTCCATTTCATGGCTACCACGGCTGCGACGGCTGGCCTGCAGCCGTCGTAGCTACCACGGATGTGCCGGGCTGTCCCTAAAGCCGTTCAGGTCTCCCCACTTAACACCTCGAATATGCTCAAAACGAATCGCGTGTATGACTTTCTGTTCCCGTTAGACTCTACGAGTCTAAGAATCAGCACAACGAAAGTCCTCTACTTTGTTACGCTCAGTGCCTCCCGAGGGTCGGAGCAAACTCGAAACAAAGGGAAGGGACATAGTCCCGAGCGTTCCTCAAGGACAGTTGGTGTCGTCCATGCTCCACCAGTAAGATAACCCGGTTTCTCTACTGCCTCAGCAGTCAAATGATCAAAGAATCCCCGTGTTTAAGACGGGCGCGGGAAGAGGTGTTGGGGTTTAGCCTCAACCCTGAGCCATAAACCCCAAACCCTAAACCCTAAACCTGGCCCTGCGGCGCGGATGCACCGGGATCACGCGGACACCGCGGCCTACTGCGCGCCGGGCGCCATCGACCACATGCACAAGGTGGAGCCTGCCAGACGTTGCTCGCCAGGTCATCGGATTCCAAAAGGCCCTTTCAAAATGCGTTTGATTACGTTGGAGCAATATCTGCCAGGCCCAGGCGCAAGGTGGTGCTGGAGGTCAAGGCAGGGCCCGGCTAGGTCCCGACAAGGGCCGGTAATGTGACCCCATAATTTACCAGTTAAGAGGGGGTATATTTACACGTTGGGGGGGTATTAGTGGGGCACCCAGATGTAGAATTTTCCCCCATAATAACCCCCCTCATACCCCCCAAATAATCATTTATACCCCTCTTAACTGGTAAATTCTGGGGTCACTTTACCGGCCCTTGCTCGGACCTACTGGCAGACATTGCCCCCCATGTCATGAAACACATTTGAACCCTCGTTACTTGAGTGAAATGACATTCTGTGACGTGGCGAGCGATATCTGCCAGGCCCTGGGTCAAGGGCGAGACGCAATTGGTGAACCTGGCGCAGAAACTGACGGAGGCGGGCGTGGACTTCAAACTATGGCAGGGGCTCATGTCAACAGCACTACTGCACAGGGTATGGCCCTGATTCCGACCGACCGTCTAGCCTGTTGTCATACCGATTGTATGTGACTGTGTTGTCGTCAACGGCGTCGGCGGTGGCGTCTGCACCCTAAATCCTAAATCCTAGACCCTAACCCTAAACCCTAGACCCTAAACCCTAAACCTGCGGCGTCTGCGGCGGCACCCTGGCGGCGGGAACGAGCAGCCGGAGAACTTCCCGACGTGTCTGGCCACACGCCCGTACCCCAAGGTAGGGCGGTGCAGGTTGACCCTTTCAAACCCACGTTGAAAGCGCCTGGAACTAAGCGCTAGAAACTGTAATGTGGTAGACTGCTTTCAAATGTGGCTTTCATATTCAGCTTGCGCCGCTACAGCAAGGAGGAGATCGCCGCGCTCTTCAAGAAGTGCAACCTCGCCAAGGGGCTCATCGCGCAGTAGTGGCGGGTGGCGGTGCTGTTGCAGGCAGCGGGTCAGGTTACCCAGAGCTGGGACCTACTTAAACGCGCAGACGGATGCCTCCATTTATTAGCCTCAGTAGCTCTAAAAGAAATCGAAAAAAAATGGCGGTAGTAGCCGTGGCTGACGGTGGCGGTGGTGGCAGCGGTCTACGAGGGAAACAACGTGGCGGCGGCAGCGGGTATACGTTAATGTGTAGGAATACGTGTGATGGAACGGAACGATTGAATGAATGCTCGCGGTGTCAATTACATTCCATGTTCCACGCCCTCCGCAAGAGGCACACGACACATCCGCTGACAACACCCGCACCACATCAACCTCCCCGCCGCTCCCCACGACCAGATCCCGGCCCCACGCGCGTGAACCCCATGGCGGCGGCCAACCCACACGACGGTGAGCGATGTGGGGGGGGACTCCCGAGGGAGAAGGAAGCTAGCCAAGGTTTCCCACAGCTGAAAACCTTTTAGGTCAGGCTCATATCAGGGTCGAGGTGTTAAATACTCCTCCATCCTGCGCGATGAAGTTCATGTTGGAACAATCCTGCCGAATTTTGGGTAAGCCAACACTGTACATTCTCTTGAGCACAGTGTTGCAGGTTGGACTCCTGTTCCGCGCATCTTGATAGTCGTCCTCTCTGGTTTGATACAATCATGCTTTACTTCTCGTACTGCCACATTCAGAGTGTTCGTCCTGTGATTTTGATAGGGCGTCATTAGCCGAGCGGTTATCGCGCGTGGCGGAGTACAACGTCGCCTCTCAGCCTCACGCTTACAAGCCCAGTAACGATTGGCACGCCTTGGTAAATGAGAAATAATAGCCAACAGTCGGCCAACAGTCACCCAGCCGTCGTCAACCAAACAGTATAAATGTACTGAATAGTCGGGTAGTCTGACAGTCAGAGCCGTGTTCTGTGATGTGGTCATGCTCGTGTATGATTCGAGATTATAGAATCCCGTCCCGGCAAACGCAGGCAAACCTACAGGTGCAGACAGCCAGAGGGTGAACGGGAGATGACCAGATGGATCTAAAGGATGCGCGTTTCATGTCCTTTCACACTCGCTGCTACCGCATCCTGTCTATCATATTCAAGCTCATTATGGGACATCATACATGCGGACTCTTCATCTTCATCTGCAATTTCGTTCTCATTTTCATGCTTCACACCTCACTCTTCGCGTCACTCACTTCCGGCAGCCGCGCCCGTCATGACAGGATCCACACCTTCATCTCGTTGTACTGGGCTTCGTCGATCTTCCCCATCTGCAGCATATTGTCGGCCTCTTCGATCGCAACGCGCATGTCGCAGACCGCGGCCGTCCGAGTGCCGCCACCCACCCCGCTGCCGCTGCCGCCCCTGTTCCCGCCGTCGCCGCCGTCGCCGGTGTCGCCGCAGCCGCCCCGCCCCCCCGCCCCAGCCGCAACCACGCAAAAACCACGCTATCATCGTCGATGCTGTGAGTCCCTTTTGTGCATTCTATTATTCCATCATTCCATCATTTCATCATTCCATCATTCCATCAGACCATCACACCCCATGTACTTTGCGGCATGCCTCGACAAAGTGGACACGATGAATCTTCTTGAGGTTGAGCGACTCGATTGACTCCTCGTCCAGGTCTGCCAGTGACGCATGCATGGTAGGTAGCAGGAAGAACCCGAGGTCCTCCACGCGCTAGGGGCTGCCAGATATTGCTCGCCACGTCATCCAACACACTTTAATTCCTCGTTTCTTGGGTTGAAAGGCACCCTTCCACGCAGTGAGCGGGTTACGGGTTTAGGGGTTTAGGATTTAGGGTTTAGGGTCTAGGTTAGGTCTGGCATGGCGTACTATGCGGTCGGCGCCCAGCGCGATCAGGGCCGGCATGTACGTCATCAACCCCGGGTGCTGCTGCGACAAGGGCCCGGCGATAATTCGTCAAAACATCAGGCGGGTGTAAATCATCTCGAGAAACGAACGGGGGCCACGGCAGAAGCCTGGTGCCTCCTCATACACGCTGACGCGTATCTCTCTCTCACTCTCTCTCTTCAACTCGAGAAACGAGGGTTGGCAGATGTGTTATAGGACACTTTGAGCGATAGCAGGCAGGCCCTACCCGCGTGAGGTGCCTCTTGAGCGCCGCCCGGGCCTGCTCGAGCACGGCCTCATCCTCATTGTGCCCGCCGCTGCCGCCGCTCCCGCCGCCCCCGCTGCCGCCACTACCGCTGCCGCCGCCCCCGCCATCGCCCCTGCCGCCCCTGCCGCCGCCCCCGCCCCCTCCGCCGCCGCTGCCGGTGTCTTCCGCGGCGAGGCCCGCGTCGTCCGCTTCCTCCCCGTCCCCCATCATTGACTTCCAATCGTCCGGTACATCCTCATCTATGACCATCACCTCCTCCTCCTCTACGTCCATTTCCTCGTCCTCCTCCTCTACCTCCTCCACTTCCTTCCCCTCCTCCTCCTTCTCCTCCTTCTCCACTTCCACCACCTCCTCCTCCTCCTCCACCACCTCCTCCTCCTCCTCCTCCACCTCCTCCTCCTCCTCCTCCTCCCCCTCATGCTCCTCCTCCTCCTCCGCTGCATTCGAGTCATCCACCTCCTCGTTCACTGGCGCAACCACCCTCCCGGCGCTCCGCTTGATTGGCGGCGGCAGCACCCCCACCACCGCCGCCCCTCCCGCCCCCCCAGCCCCCCCCGCCGCCGCCGCCGCCGTGCCACAGTCCTGGGTCAGCCACCGCCCCCACGCGAACGTCATCTTGCGGGCCACCACCCAAGGCCGTACACACGGTCCCGTTGCAACTCAGCCTGACGGTTCGTTCAGAGTGTACTGACGTTCTCGTACACGCTCGCCGCATCCTGCTATCTAGCCCTACCTGTGTATTCCAGCCCGTGTTGGCAATTTCCAGGTATTACGACAAAGTGCGGCAAAGTGTTACGAGCAAAGCAAAGCAAAGCAAAGCATGGACCGGCACAAGGTCCATGCTTTGCTTTGCTTTGCTTTGCTCGTAACACTTTGACGCACTTTGTCATGCACGGCCTACTAATTTGTATGAGCTAAAAGCAGACATAGCGAGAAACCATGCCAGCAGGTGCGCGGGAGGCAGGCCCGTCGCAGTGTGCACCAGGTAGTCGTGCACGTTGTCGAACCCCTGCCAGGCTGGGCCTCACACTCCTTCCGTTTTCAGCTCAACTTATCAGCCTTGTGGAACAGTTTAACTAAGTATAAAGGACGAGTGTCACCGTGCTGCGATTGGTTGAGAGGCTGCCTTGCTCTCAAACAGGTCAAACTGTAGTGTGCTTCCATTATTTCTAGTTCGGATTCTAAGTGGCCCACGGACCCGCTGAATAAGACAATTTGCTTCTCAGTGGTGAGTTCTGGAAACACACTGTACCTCAAAACTCACGACCAGCCATCTGACCGGCCGACACCGTATAATTGGCGTCATTGCTGACCGGAGTCCGCCCACCCTTATTTTCTCATACAGCGGGTCCGTGGGCCGCGTAGTTCGCACGTTCTGATTTGAGGTGAAGACGACTTCTACTGTCATACCAAACCCGAAATGAGTCTGAGATTCAACCATGATCAGGGGCAAACGGCTCGTGGTGCCTGAGCTGAAACGGCGAAACAATGCGGGGCATTGCCTGCTTGCGTGCCGTGTTGATGAGAATGCCGGTGGGCTCCAGGCCACCATTCAGGGCCTCGCACTATATCCCGTTCGACATCAACTTCAGTAGTTTCGAGGCATCAAGCATCAAGGTGTGATAGCTTCACTGAGCTCAATAGGCCAATTTCGGTATATCACTTCCCGCGCGGAGTGCTGACGCTTTGTCCGCAGCTCTGTATGGGCATTCAACCTGGCGCCCGCTTTCCCGCACCGAGCGCTGACGCTTTGTCCGCAACTCTGTATGGGCATTTCACCCAAGCGATATGCCGAAATCGGCCTATTGCTAGGCTAAGGAGACAGACATCTACGTGTCTCAGTAGGTCCTAAGGAATCATCCTACGACAAGAACCACACCTATCGCCTGCTGACTCCAGTACTTTCAGGGACAGAGCGGCCTCTGCTACAGAGTGTATGTGGAGTAAACCCCTGCCTAGGATCTTGCGGCAGGGCCCGCAGTTGCAGCACCCGGCGCACCCCGCGCCGCATGATCCGCGGCACCAGCGGGCAGGGTCTGGCACATATTTCTCATCGCGTCATCGACACGCATTTTGAACCCTCGTTATTGTTGTCAAACGGCATCCTATGACGTGCGATAAACGTATTCCAAGCCGTGTCATCCAACACATTCTGAACCCACGTATATTGAGTAACATGTCATTCTATGACGTGGCCAACAATATCTGGGAGGCCCAACCGGGGGCAGTGCCACACGCCGGACGCCGCCGCCGCGCCAATGTCCGCGAAGTCAGGCCAGGGATATCAAAAGAACACGGTCATACTCGGCGAGAAGTTTCGATTCGCATAGCTAAGACGTGGATGACAATGGTATCAATCGCGTAAAGTGGAATCACCAGAGCTCATGTGTGGATGTACAGTGCCTTGCGGCAGAGTGACAAGATATGATCCGATATCGATATGGGAAATCGATATGGGAGATCCATATGGGACACGGCCTAATGATACGGGAGATGAGGATATCGATATGGTCATCTCCCAAAGCGATATGGGATATCTTGTCACTCTGCTGCGGGCCCTGCCTCGCCGTGGCGGTTGCGGAGGCAGCCACCACAGAACGCGGCGGGCATCCGGCCGCGGGCGCTACCCCCGCCGCCGCCGCCTCCGCCGCCGCCGCCGCTGCCGCTGCCGCCGCCGCACCCCTCCGCGGTGCACACCACGTGCGGCTCCTTCGTCTTCTGCCGGCACCAGACTCCAGGGCCTCCTCCGCAGATCTGGTGGGGGGTCAAACGGGAATTTGGATTTGCTTGATATAACAGATCGTCGCTCAAATACATTACAGTGCAGATCTCTGTACCGTGCACGGTAACTTAATGAATTTATGGGCGAGGATCTATTTACTCAGCGATCGTGACCAGACTGCGCCACGCGCTATCCCCATTTGACCCCCCCACCAGAACTGCGTAGTCAGCGTAAAGATATACAGAGTGTGTTCATGTGCTCAATCGTTCGCGCTGGTGGGGCGTTCATAATCGGCATGTGGCCGTCGAGCGTCTGGAAGAGCGGGATAGGCAAGGCATTCAGCTTTATCGATACACATTGAGCAAACAGTCAGGCCGTACGGGTGGCGTATACCGGTACACTATGAGCAAACAGTCAGGCCGTACGGGTGGCGTATACCGGTACACTATGAGCAAACGGTCAGGCGGTACGGGTGGCGTATGCCGGTACACTATGAGCAAACAGTCAGGCCGTACGGGTGGCGTATGCCGGTACACTAAGAGCGAACAGTCAGGCCGTACCGGTGGTGTACACCGGTACACTATGAGCAAACAGTCAGGCCGCACCCGTGGCGTATACCGGTACACTGTGAGCAAACAGTCAGGCCG
>Ga0307489_10000710_pt1 | contig 20979 bp, 32 predicted proteins | sample SB12metaG_FD_202247 | JGI IMG/M metagenome (GOLD analysis project Ga0307489, IMG submission 202247) | Sea-ice brine microbial communities from Beaufort Sea near Barrow, Alaska, United States - SB 1.2 | ecosystem: Environmental > Aquatic > Marine > Coastal | place: USA: Alaska | collected...
ACCGCCGCAGACAACCCCCCTTTATATAGGCATTCGTGTCGACACGCGGGAAGGGAACGGCGAGTATCGCCGCGGGCGCGCCTCGGGGCGATGCGCACATTTAGACCGTCAAAAAGGGACAAATGACTCAAGAAACGGGGAAGCGGCCCAACGGCGCAGCGGCGGCGATACTCGCCGTTCCCTTCCCGCGTGTCGACACGAATGCCTATATAAAGGGGGGTTGTGTGCGGCGATTTTGCCGCCGCCGACACTTCGTACGTCATTGTTCGCGCGTCATTCGCGCCGAATCACCACTCAAAACAGCCTTTTTCATTATACTGGCGACCCAAGTCATTGGCGCTCGCGCGGGAGGCATATAGCGCAATAGGTCTATTACATTAGCGCTCAGCGCGATATAATGGATTTGAAAGGTGGTCTTTTTTGTTTTTGAAACCAAAATGACACTTGATCGCAGTTGACCCAAGATCGCTGGGGGGAGCGACGCGGGGCACAGTATCACACACGAAGGCGCCGCCCCGTCGGCCATCTCGCCTGACTGCCTGCCCGTCTTTCCCACACTTTTGAGGGCGCGGTGTCCGGACGGAAACAGGTCGGTCCGGGGGCGTACAGTGATTCGTCTTGAGTTAATTGTTACGTTTTCCGATACATTCGCGAGTCCGATCTATTGACGGTCTATAACTCAAGAAATGTTTCTGTACCAGTAAAAACATGATTCAGTATCAGAGGCAGCTGGATGTGGATTCAGGGCGATTGGAGGTCTATAACTTAAGAAACGGTGTGGGGGTCAGTAGGGTCCCCGCAGTTCTTTGCCTATATCTGCGCCGATAGGTCGAGAGTGCATACCGCGCACGGTCAAACCTAATTCACTGGGTCATTTTGTCCATCGCCTTGGTTTCAATTGCACGATTCCGCTTTCAGGCGCGCGCTCCACGTCTGTGAGAAGGGAAGAAATGCGGTTTTTGGAGCGAAAAACCGAGATCCACGCCATTGACAGGGTCGGGTGCGTCGCCACGGCGCCGGACGGAAAAATTAGAACCATGGCGACGTGTAATTATGTGGTGTTAAGGTCACGCTCCCCCTAATTCGATTTTTGACTATTTACACTGTAATATCGAAAAGTTCTAGGAGTAAAACTTTTCTAAAATTTATTTTTTTGCAAAACCTTTTTGATTTCCCTGCGTCTCGTCGCGCATCTCGGCGATGGTCCGGACGAAATGTTGACAGTCGCCATAAAACGCAACTTAATGGCGCGGAGGCGCCATTTTAATTTTGCCCAGAAACACAGAGCTGGTGTGTGATCAAACAAAAAGCTCAACATTTCGTCCGGACCAACGCCGAGAAGCGCGACCATACCCAGGAAAATGAAAAACGTTTTGCAAAAAAAAGTGTTTTCGAAAAGTTTTCTTTCCTAGAACTGAGTGGGGGTAAAAATATTTTTGGCAAAGAATTAACTCAAGAATCGTGAGTCAAATTTTCGTCCGTGATTTTTTTGGGTCGAAATCACGAATTAGGGGGAGCGTGACCTTAAGTGCCTCATCGGTCGCCGGGGGGCGAGAGACGCAGTGGCGCCAACATAAAGGCAAAGAACGATGTACGCATTTCAGTGGCATCTGAGCCTTTTGAAGGATTTTGAGAGCGCTTTTGGGGTTGCTGGGGCAATCTCCCGACTGACGCGGCCCGCGGGGCGCCGAAAACTCGCGCGCGTGACCTGCCAGCGCGCGTACGCATGCCAACGGCACTCGTTGTAGTGCGTGCGTGCCTATCACGCGTCGTACCCGCCGCCGCCCCCGCTGCTATTATCATATCTGCATCAATATTGGGTACGGTCCAAAGCATGAATCGCGCAAAAAACATTCGGACAGCGGGGTGAAAGAATAGCCCGATCGCTCCGAAAAAATCCGACAGTTTGAGGCCTGTGAGGCCTGTGAGGCCTGTGAGATCATTACTCTCATTACTCTCATTACTCTCATCACTGCCCTCACTGCCATGACTGTGTCGAGCAATTCCGTCGACGGTCTCAACGGCCACGTTGATGAATATATCGCCTAGCAAACCGTGTGACACGAAGGTAGCCTGAGCTTTACCCTTATTATTCTTCATGTGATACGATTTGGGGTAACGTACCAAATAGACGCCTATTTAAATACAGTCACGTATGATTTTGAAGCGAATTGTTTTTGAGCATTTTTTTTCAGCAAAAGTACATAGAGCGAATGAAAACCTTTTCTAGTTCATAATCAGCCGAGCGGTAAAAAAAACATCATTTTCTATGGCTATGACGACTATGCTAAACTCGACCAGCTACTACGATGGACACCCCATGCTGGTCCACCACACCATGGTGGCGCCCATTTTGCGCGAATTCTCGGACAGGACCAACCGCGACCAGTACCGGATGTTCACGTGGAACGGCGTCCAAATCGAAGGCGCTGAGGACTTCAACGTCGGCGTGCAGCCCAACTACCCGCACACCCCACCTCCTCGGATGGACTGGGAACAGATGTTTGAAGACGGCGAGCTCGCCGTGAGCACACACGGCGATAAGGACTTTTTGAGGACGGCGCGTATGCTCTTCAACTGCACTCCGGCGTCCCGAGACTGGTGGTGCGAGACGCCCTACGCCGACGAGAGCGGGGTCCTCGACATGTTCACGCCGGACGCCGTCTCGTTCAAAGCCCTGCTGCTGCACCTCGACGAGGGGGACGTTCTTCCGCACTACTTCGGCGTGTTCAAGGCTCTTCGCGACATGCAGGTCCCCCTGCCTCATCGTGGCCGACGGCAACGCGCAACGGCAACCACAAAAAAGATGCAATCGACGCGAGGGGGACGACGACGCGCGGGGTGGGGGCAAAGTACATGGCCACGACGCGCGCGTGGGGACGATGCGGGGGTTGACGCGCGTCGGACGACGACGCGGGGCACAGCCTCTCACACAATGTGCTCCCCCCTCGGCCATCTCCCTGCGCGTACAGTAGACAATCTCAACGACTGGTTGCGGTTGCAAAGTGTTGATGTCAACAGCCAATCAGAAAGTCCGCAGCAAGAATCCCCATTCAACTTTTGCCCGAACGTGCAAGACCTTGAGTCAATAACTCGTGGATTTTCTACTTTTCGGGGTACATTCTGTGGAGTCTAAAATCCCCATTCAATTTATGGCCTTAAGCTGACTGTACGAGTATCGGACAGAACCCGTTTACAGAAACTATTTATGGATTCCGTAAATACTCCGTTTACGAGGGGCTTTTCGGCGAAAATACCCGTTTACGAGGGTTGCGCCGCAGGCGCGATTTTGGGCGACTTTGGGCAATTGTAGGCACTTTTCGGCTTTCTGGGGCTGTTTTTGCACAAATACGCCGTTTTACAAGGGTTCTTTAGCCCTTATATTTTCTTTTACAGTCACTATTTCCTGTAAACGGGTTCTGTCCGATACTCGTATCCCCCATATAACCCAAATCAACCCGTGGATGTGTCCCGAAGGTGCTCAAGTTGAGCTCTACCGTGAGCGATGTGTTCCCGAAGGTCCTCAAGTTGAGCCCTGAAGTGAGCGAGTGTAAGCCCCTGCCCTTGGTCCTTGCGGGGGAAGTTCTCTCGGATGACCCCCAGCAACTTCTCCAGGTTGTATTTGCGATTAATGGGCATGATCCTGCGACAGTGGACCGGTGCGGTGGTAAAGCGTTTAGCTACGGAAGCTACTGTCACCATCCAAACCGCCCCCGTTGTGTACCGGGCACTTTTTAGCTTAACACGGGGAGAGTGTTCTTCCGTCGAGTGAGGCGACAATTAGACACAGCGGGTCGTGGTCTTGTGATGAGATGAAGGGAGAGTCGACGAGTTACGCGAGTTGGTTGACAATGACGCACCATGACCGAATCTCGTCGGTGGTGGCGTTGAGTGAGACGGCGAGCGAGCCCTGGGACTCGTTGATATAGCGCTGCATTTCCGGCACCAGGCCGGATGTGGACACCGTCACTTTGTTTTTGGAGAACGCCAGGCCCTTGGGCTCCACCAGGATGTCCACCGCCGCCAGCCAGGGGCTTACACTCGCTCACTTCAGAGCTCAACTTGAGTACCTTCGGGACACATCGCTCACGGCAGAGCTCAACTTGAGCACCTTCGGGGCGCATCCCCGGATTAATTTTGATTACATGGGGGACACAGTCAGCTGAAGTTGAGCGGAAAGGGGCAAAGTAAGCTCAAATTGAGCGGGAATGGGAACGAGTGTAAGCCCCTGCCGCCAGCACCGCCTCGATGTTGTGCAGCGGCTCCCCCATGCCCATGAAGACGACGTTGGTGAGGTCCTCGCGAGTGGCGCCCGCCGCCTCCGCCGCCGCCGCCGCCTCTTTGCTCAGCCCGCCTCCCGTCAGCCGCCGCGCGCTCACCACCTGCTCCACAATCTGCGCCGCCGTCAGATTCCGCCGCAGCCCAGGGGCTTACACTCGTCCACTCTTCAGCTCAACTTAAGTACCTTCTGGGTGACAGGGAATGCAATTAGGGGTTGGTCCGGGGGTGTTTAGGGGGTGGTTTGGGGTGTTAGGGGTGTTTGAGGTGTGCTTTTGGGTCAGAAACGGCTCAAGTTGAGCTGAATAGTGGATGAGTGTAAGCCCCTGCCGCAGCCCCATCTTCGCGGTGTAGCAGAACTGGCAGTTCATGGCGCACCCCAGCTGCAGGGGCTTACACTTTCCGGCTCAACTTAAGCGTATTCTGTGGTATAGGGGTTGCATTTAGGGGTTGTTTAGGGGGTGTTTAGCAGGTGTCAGGGGGTATTAAGGAGTATCAGGGGGTGTTCAGGGTGTATTTTGTGTCAGAAACGGCTCAGGTTGAGCTGAGAAGGGGACGAGTGTAAGCCCCTGCCCAGCTGCGACGACACGCATACAGTGGTCCTGCCGTCGGGCATGTTGCTCGGGATGATGACGCTCTCGACGATGCCCCCGCCGTTCTTCAGCCGGTACGTCACCTTGCGCGTGCCGTCCTTCGAGGTGATGATGTTCTCCAGCGCGAGGTCTCCGTCCAGCGACACCTTGCCGGCCAGCTCCTCGCGGAACGCGGCGGTGATGTCCTCCGTCCAGGGCCGGCCATATGTTGCTCGCCACGTCATACTTGTAGGATGCCGTTTCACTCAAGAAACGACGGTGGCCTGGCAGATGTTACTCTCCACGTCATAGGATGCCGTTGCACTTAAGAAACGAAGTTTCAACATGCGTCTCGATGACGTGGCGGAAAACATCTGGCAGGCCGCACCTCCATGTGCTGCACGCCGTCCACCAGCTTCCCGTGGCGGTACATCCACGCCCATATCTGCGTGGCGCGCGAGGGGCGCGCCTCGATGCTCGTCAGCCACTGCTCGAGCTCGGTATATCGCATGCCCTTGAGCGCCACCTTCCCGTCCACGCTCAGCGGCACCTCGCCCTTCGCCAGTTCCGCGAACGTCGCCGGTTTCAGCTCGGCGTCCGCCACGACGGCGCCACGCCGCTCCGCTTCCTTCGCGTCCATCGCGGCGGCGTCCCCGGCGTTCGCCAGGCGCGCCGTCGTGCCTGCGACGGCCCTTGCTCTGCCCCCACTACCCCCGCCGCTACGCAGAGGTGCCGTCACAGCGTTGGGAATCTGATGGCCCCCGAAGAGCAGCTTTTGCCTTCGAAGCACCGCCGCAGCCACCACGCCGTTGGCGCGAACCAGCGCCGCCGCCGTAGCGTTCATGACGCACAGGGTTGCGTGAGGTGCCGGTCGCTTCCCTTGGCTTGGCGCGCCGGGGAGTGACCGGCGGCGGCGCCTGCCACATAGATTGCGATATCCCCCAGTCTGCCCCGTGTCAATATACGTATTACAACGCTAAGACTCTAGAGAACACGTGTGCTGGACACGTGCAAAATACGAGTGCAAAATACGAGTAAATACGAAGAAGCTGTCGCTCGTGGGAGCGACGCGCCGCCATCGCCAGCCGACTGCGACCCGCCGCCGCCGCCGTCCACCCTTCATGGTTGCAATGGAGACGCACACCGCTGGAGTGGTGGCGTACACCGCTGCGTACCTCGCCGCATGCCACCACCGCGAGCTGCCGCCCGGGCTCACCGCGACTGCTTCCGCACAGCTGGCCCGGCGTGGATGAGGATGACGCCGACGACCACGACTCGTGGGGCGATTCAGAAGGCGCGTTGGATGATTCAGAGGGCTTGTCAGACGCAGATGTTTCGGAATGATTGGATTCACCGTGTGAGCACACGCGCGCAACTTGCCTCTTCAATTTGTCTTTAGTCGTTATCACACACGGATGACCTGCTTCAATTCCACTTGAATGTTTGCTTGAATGTTTGTCCTTCCACACACGCGCAACCATGTCAAACTCTTCTGCTTTGTTTTCTGATTTTTGATTATTTTCAGCTCTCTCTGTGCTATATGGAATGATAGTAAATGATTACAGTTCAGGTTATCTTTGTCTCGCTAGCGCCCCCACACATTGCAACACATCAAACGGTTCCCCTTTCGTATAATAATGGCAGAGGATTAGTCGTCGCCAAGGTCGCCCGCCACGTACCCGAAGTACTGCACCATGGTGTAGGTGCGCAAGTTGATATTGAAAGCAGGGGCTTACACTCGTCCACATTTCAGCTCAACCTGAGCCGTTTCTGAAACAACACACCCCATACAGCCCCTAATACTGCATACAACCTCCCGAACACCCCCTAAGCAATCCCTGAACACACCACCTATCCCACAGAAAGCGCTGACGTTGAGCCGACAAGTGGACGAGTGTAAGCCCCTGATTGAAAGCAAAACTTGAAAGCCGTTTATCGTATTTTAGTTTCAAAGCGCTTTCCACACGGCTCTCAACACCTCTCAACTTGCACCACCCCACCATGGGCACGACAAAGGAGATGACGAGCAGGCCGATGACCACGTTGGAGAACACCTCGCTGGAGGGGCGCAAGATGGAATTGAAAATCAAAACTAAAAAAACTTGAAAGCAGCTCTGTTGCGTCATATTCTAGTCTCAGGCGCTGCAACCAGGAGCTTTCAACACGGGTTTCAAGGGTTTGGACTTGATGCAGCACCCCACCTCGCGCTTGTCGTTAGTCTCCGCCTTAGTCTTGTACGTGGGCCCCTTCTTGGCCTCGAACTGGCCGGGCGGACCCGGGTCACCCTTGCCCGGGCGGCAGGGGCGTAAACGACACAACGCATCCAGTCAGGAGACCGCAAAATTGCAGAAACATACAGAGAGACATAGACAGAGACAGAGACGCTCGCGCGTGAATCCGAAGGCACCAGGCCTCCGCCCATGAGCGCATCACCGCACTCGCGGCTTCGTGTGAAGTGACAACCCTAAACCTTTGGTGGAAGGTGAAAGCAAAGTGGGCAAAGGGCGAGCGCAAAGTGAGTACAGAGTGAGCGCAGAGAGAGCGCAGATTGGGCTCTACGCAGTTTTGCCCTCTGTAGTCCATTTTGAGATTTTAACCCAGAAAATGAGGGGGCTCCATTCCCGCCAACTACAGAGGGAAAAACTGCTCAGCACAGAGTGACAGCGCAAAGCGACAGCGCGAAGGGGGATGGCGCCGACCCCGCCTCGAGGATGGCGGCGATGCGGTCAACGGAGGAGATGATGGCCTCGTTGAACTTCTCGTCCGCCGTGTTGATCGGGATGTTCTTGCTCAGGATGCTCTCCAGCGCGTCGTTGCCCACCGCCTTGTTGTAGCGGCGCAAGTTAAATTTGAAAGCAGAATTGAAGCAAAATTGAAAGCAGTTATCATAATTTAGTTTCAAGCGCTTGGTTCCCGGCGCTTTCAACATGGGTTTCGTAGGGTCAACCTGCACCGCCTCACCTTGAGGAACTTGGGGCCGCCCACGATGGCGCCCTCCGTGGCGCAGGGCCGTAACACGCGGTCATTGCTTGTCAGATGACCATAATGCTGGTGACTTTGTTGATTTGTGTCATGGGGGGTTGGGGCTTCTATCCAAAAAAATGGCTTTGGCACTGTCGTGAAATCAGCCCGTTTATTATTTATATCGTTTTGATCAGAGAACTACCCCATGATCTGGGCTTCGGCGTTTTGTACAAGTGTTCCGCACCTATCCACCTATCTACATCAGAAGTATTACAGAAACAATAAAATTATCTGGTCAGGTGACAGCATGGGTGTGCCCTGTTTGGTAATGGGCCAAAACTTTTGATCGTGCGGCGGGGCGGCCGACCCAACCCTACCTTGGTGGTCTTCACGATCAGCAGGTTGCCCTTTTCGTTCCCATCCTCTATATAGGGCCGTGCACTGTTTCCGTGGCGGCTCAACTTCAGCATCTTCGAGTATCAAGTTGGGATAATTTGAGTACTTTCAGGGACAAACCCGAAGCTACCACAGCTGTGCCGGCTTGGCAATTGAGATGCACAGGGGACGCCGTGTCAGGCCAGGGAGGAGAATGCAGCGAGTGTGTCCGGGTACGCTATGGGCGACATGCGGCGAGTAAGTAAAGGTACTACGGGACTCAGGCCCCTGTGTCGTAAAAACTAAACTATACAGCAGTCCAACTGGCCTGCTTTGTATGGCGCAAGGACAGAGATCTGGTATCGACAGCGTCATTTGGTCACGGTCACATCACATCGCCGACCGGACTCGGCCACGCGAAAGTAGTTTCCACACTTGGGACCGGCCGACCAAAACGCAATTTTTTCTACGACACAGGGGCCTGAGTCCCGTAGTGCGCTCTGAGGCATGAGTGAAGACGCGGCGTGCGGCCCTGCCTCCAGCGTGGGGTACCACTTCTCCAGCACCTTGTCACCGAACGAGAAGGGGTCCTGCTCGAACACCAGCTTGCGCACCGTCACCACGTTCAGGTGGTACCCCGTCTTCTCCTCCAGGTCCTGATCCCAGGGCCGGGCAGATGTTGCTCACCACATCATTCAACCCAGTCTCCGGCACAAAACGTGCAAAACATCCAGCTCATCAAATCTCAATCAATCACTTCCTCGACCGATTACACGAGGGCCTTCGGGGTGATCAACCACCCGGAAACTGGGTTTGGACTGAAAGAACGAGGGTTTGAAGTGTAGTGGCTGGCAACGCGGGCAATATGTGGCAGTCCGAACCTTGAGCGAGTTGTTGAGCGACCCCGACGCGGCGCGCGACAGCAGCTGCCCGTCGTCCACGATGTAGCCCTTGAATGACGCTGGCGCGGGTGTCTGCAGGATCTCCAGCTCGGACGCCACCGCGGGTGCGCCCATCGCCAGGCTCGCCGCAGCGCCCAGCCCCACCACCGCGGCACCCAGCCTGCGACAAAACACCGCCAGGGGTGGAAGTACAGTGTGAGTGATATATGCGACGCGTACGCTATGCGCCGTTTGATGTGTGTGTGGCAACACAGCACAGGGGGTGGATGCACGTGCGCACGGTGTACTCGTAAGCGATGCGATGCGACGCGGTGCGTACGCATACACCGTGCGGTGTGCGGTGAGTGACGGTGGAGCGATCAAGGAGAGACCGAGACAGCTCGAGCTCACGGTCGCTCCGCCGCACTCGTGTGTGACGTCGCGCCAAAATGCCGCGCGGCTTTGACCGCTCTTTCTCGGTGTCGATTGGGATACCCTCCGACTCGCGACTGCCATGTCCCCCCACGCACGGTCCTCGCGGGCCATACTTCTCGGATTGTTACATCCGTTCCCCGTACCGGGTCCAGCTCAGCAATTTTGTTTCGGGGCGGGGGGGGTGTTGAAGGTTTGCGGGGCGCTCACTTCTTCATCGGGCCGGGAGCGTCATCGGATCCCACGGCGGAGCAAGATACCGTGGTCTTGCCCGCCTTGGCGGCGCGGCGGACAGACACGTTACGCCTCGACCTGACTGCGTCTCGACGGGGGGTAAATGGGGACGGTTTTCGTCAGTGTTATCCTGCAAGTCAGTCGGTGCTCGGGCGAGCCGGTGCTCGTGAAGCGTGCTGCGTGCGCATAGAACTGCGGCCTATGCCGTGGTGCACCTGGCTCACAACGACGACCGCTATGCTGACCAGGATGCACCTCAGATTTGCTCATCATATCCCTCAGGTACCGATGTCGTACCAACAAACAACAGTGTGTTATCCTGCAGTTTCCGATAAAAGTTCTGCCAAAATTGTTCAAGGTCGATCAGCGCGCGTCGTGGTGGGGGTTGTGGGGTTTGGCGGCGGCGGCTATGCTCACCAGCCACGGGCGCGCGCGCGAAGGCGGCGAGGTTCATGGTGCAGCTCATCGCGTGAGCTTCGTGCGTGCTGCAATGGTTTTCCGATCAGCCATCCATCTCCCAGAGCCCTCGGGAGCTGCCGACGCTGCCACGTCAGCTCCAATCCTGTGTTTCGGTTGGTGATTGGCTGCTGGGCCTGAGTAATTTCTGGTATCGGTGCTGATCGGTCGGGAGGACCAGTCCAAAGTCCGGCCACCCTGAAAACTTGAAAACATGAAATGAAAGATGTTTTGACAGCGAGAATCTTCCTCGACGTGCGTCAGTGCTTGGGCGTTCCCTGCCTCGATACACGTGGGAGGGTGTCATGGCTCTCCTCCAGGCGGCGCACTCGTGCACCGCCAGATGCGCGTCGCCCGGCGCCCGGGTAGGGGTGAGGAGGGCGGCGCCGGAAGCCTCGAGGGTGCGAGCGAGGGCGGGGGTGGCGGGAGCTGACAGGATGGTGCTGGCAGCATCAGCGGGAGGGGGGCGCGCGCGCGGGGTGGGGGCCGCGGCGGCGGCGGCGTCGCGGCTTCGGACCGTCTGCGACGCCGCGAGGCAACCACGGTCATTGCTACCGCCGCCCAGGGGCGCGGTGAGTAGGGACCGACGCGGCGGTGTGCGAGTCGCCGCGCTCTCGTCAGATCCCGAGCGCGTGCCGGCGTTGAAAAGTGAGGACGGGGTGAACGGGGATGGGGGCGCGGGCGAGGAGGAGGGCGAGGTGGGCATCTGGCAGCGGCCGAGCGGGCCCGTGTCCAAGAAGATGGAGGACGCGGGGGACAACATCGCGGCGTACCTGAACAGGACGCTGACGTTCGAGCCCCCCAAGTTCGTGTGGCGCACGCTGTACACGGTGCTGCTGTTGGGCCTGGTGGTGAGGCGCGTTGTGGGACAGGCAGGGCTGCCACCAGGGGCTTACACTCGTCCACTGTTCAGCTCAACTTGAGCGCTTTGTGTGGGATAGGGGGTGCGCGTAGGATTTGCGGAGCCCGTGTTAAGGGGGTGTGTAGGGTGTGTAGGGTGTTTTATTGTGTCAGACATGGCTCAAGTTGAGCTGAGAAGTGGACGAGTGTAAGCCCCTGCTGCCACCGCGCACTGTCTCTGCACGGGTGCGATACCCTGCATTTGCACGAGCAGCTGTAGCTCCATTTTGCTCCCCACTGTTGTTCACCGCAAGTCCACGGAGGGGGCAAGACTGCACTTAAGTATTGTCGCACGCGAGAGGTGTCACGTCGTATCGTACCGGTACACAACATTTTCTCGCAGCCTGACAGACATCAGGGGGATGACCTCACCATCCCCCCCAGCTCTGCCTGGATGTCAGCAGCTATGACCCCGAAGTGGTCCTGCAGAGGCTATCGTATCGCCACGGGTATACATTTTCGGTTTTTGGTGGCGGACCCTGGCGGCAGCGTAAGCTGAACATGCAACAGACGCTGCAGCAGCTGGCGCGCGTGGGGCCGGAGACCCTCGCCGTGTCCATGCTGACCTCCAGCTTCGTCGGCATGGTGTTCACCATCCAGTTCTGCCAGGAGTTCTCCAAGGCAGGGTTTGCGGGCTCTGTTACTCTGCACTTTGCACTTTGCACCGGTGAAAACTTCCGGGAGTTTTTGGTTGCTGACGAGTACCACCAAACTAGGCTGCGGCTGTGTCGATAGCATATCGCCCTGTGGATGTGGTCCAATGACCGAATGATTATGATTTGTGTGTGCGGTTGCCACGCGCGCCCTACCCCGCGGTGGGGCTGACACGGGCGATCGGGGGGCTGCTTGGGCTGGCGTTCACGCGCGAGCTGACACCCGTGATCTGTGCCATCGTGCTGGCCGGCCGTGTGGGCAGGGGCTTACACTCGTCCACTTCTCAGCTCAACCTGAGCTGTTTCTGACACAAAATGCACCCTATAACACCCCGTACTACCCCCATTACCCCCTGACACCTTCTACAGACTCCCTTAAGATCCCCTAACTCCACCCCCTATCCAACAGAAAGCGCTTACGTTGAGCCGAAAGGCGGGCGAGTGTAAGCCCCTGCGCGTGGGCTCCGCCATCGCCGCCGAGCTCGGCACCATGCAGGTCTCCGAGCAGGTCGACCAGCTCCGCACCCTCGGCTCCGACCCCGTGGATTACCTCGTGGTGGGGTTTGCCACGTCACTCACTTTGCCCCATCGAAACATTTCGGTCTATCGCCAGTGGCGGCGGCGGCGATAAGTACTTCCTGTGTTTATAGACCGTATTTGGAAACGCTGCCCGACACACTTTGGGGGCAGCCCGGGAGGTGACAGATTCCCGTAGATTAGGAGCTGGGAGCTGATGCGCGGGCCAGCTTCCCACTCTCATCTAACGGAGGAGCGTGGCGACATGGTTACCTGAGCAAACGGTTGAGTGGCTCAGTGCAGTTGCGGCCGTACCCGGCGGCGCCGCGAGTAGTGGCGTGCGCGCTGTCGCTACCCATCTTGTCGGCAGGGGCTTACACTCCTCCGCTTCTAAGCTCAACTTGAGCCGTTTCTGACACTCAACGCATCCCCTAAACGCTTACCCCCCCCCTCCACCCCCGCCTTACACAATCCCTAAACACCCCCTAAATACCCTTTGTCCCACCAAAAGCGCTTACGTTGAGCTGACAGGTGGACGAGTGTAAGCCCCTGCTTGACGGTCATCTCATTCACCAGCGGTATGGCAGCGAGCGTTTCCCTCGCGGACCTGCGGTACGGCATCTCCCCCAACGCCATCCTGGACTCGGCGGGGAAGTACCTGGTGGCGTCGGACATTGGGATCATGTGCCTCAAGAGCTTGGTAGGGCGGTGCGGGTTTCAGGTTGTTGACAGGGACAAAATCTGTGTTGAAAGCGCCTATGGTTTCAGCGCTTGAAGCCACAATATGATGATTTGCTTTCAAATGCAACTTGCGCCGCTACAGCTTGGTGTTTGGCGCAGTGATTGCCACCATCAGCTGCGGGTGGGGCCAGACCACCACGGGCGGTGCCAAGGCAGGGGCTTACACCCGTCCACTTATCAGCTCAACCTGAGCCGTTTCAGACACAAAAAACACCTCGAACACCCCCAGACACCTCGAACACCCCCTGACACCTCCTAAGCACTTCCTAAACGACCCCTGAATGCACCCCTATCCCACAGAATACGCATAAAAAAGTTGAGCCGAAAAGTGGACGAGTGTAAGCCCCTGGGCCAAGGGCGTGGGCGAGTCCACCACGGCGGCCGTGGTCATCTCCCTCGTCGCCATCTTCGTCGTGGACTTCTTCATCTCCATGATGTTCTTCAACAAGTAGTACCGAAGGAAAGAAAACATCGCGAGCGAATCAACCGAGCGTATGCATAGAGCGAATCGAAGGAATTTAGGCAACGAAGAACAGAGTTGTGTTTAGATCATACAGTTCAATTACAAAAGCTTTAGCCCCCGGCCGCTAGATGTAAGCTTAAACAACTACTCAGCCCTCTCTCGCCGAAATGCGCCCCGCACGCGCGCCGAGCACTGCACAGACACATCGTTTTCAGAAATGGAATCGCATTAAAAGTGGCTAGCGGCGGCAGTGGTATACAGGTGCACAATGTGGAAACAGCGAGAGCGCATACGGATGACTTTTACAATTAGATCTGGCGCTGCGCCTGGAGGATGCGCATCATCATGCCGGGGGGCATGGCGGTGATGAAGTCGGTGGCGGAGATGGCGCTCATGTCGAACGCGTTCAGCTCCGGGTACTGCTCCATGTACCCGCGCCCAGGGCCGCGCACAACCGTATCCCTCCTCGTTTCATGGGTGTTGAGGGGGAACAGTGTCACGGGGGGTGCTATGGGGATCAGGGGATTACACTCGTCCACCTGTCAGCTCAACGTAAGCGCTCTTGGTGGGACAAGGGGTATTTAGGGGTCGTTTACGGAGTGTATAAGGCGGGGGTGGAGGGGGTGTTGAGGCGTTTAGGGGATGTGTTGAGTGTCAGAAACGGCTCAGGTCGAGCTGAGAAGTGGACGAGTGTAAGCTTCTGATGGGGATGCGTGATGCGCGCCGCCCTGCCCGCTGAAGTCGCAGCTCTGGAGGCCCATGAATGTGGAGATGGGGATGGCCCCCGTGTAGGGGCTTACACTCGTTCCCATTTCAGCTCAGCTTGAGCTCTTCCGTCCATCGTATGACCCAACTTAACTCATGAATGTGCCCTGGAGTTGCTCAACTTGAGCTCTAACGTGAACGAGTGTAAGCCCCTGCCCCCATGTAAGCCTCGATGTCGGGGGCCATGCAGTCCACCATCCACTTGGCCGACACGTCCGCGTACTGCGAAATATCCATGGTGCCGTTCAGGGCATCGAACTGGGGGCCCAGCCACTTCACCATCGACCCGCTGCAGACGGTTGAGAACAGAAGGAGGTGAAGACTGTGAGAACGGAAAGAGATTCAAAACGTTGCCCCCAGCTGACGGGTACCGGCACGACTGAGGCACCGGAGGGCGAGCTTCAGCTACGAGTATCTTACGCAGACGCTCTTGAAACTGGAGAAGAGCAAGGGGACTCACATGCAGCCGTCGTCGTTGTCGCACGCCTTGGCGGGGTCCTGGCAAGGCGCCTTGATGACGTCGATGCCGCTCATGTCGATCTTCAGGCACGCGGGCTCGGGCGACTTGTCGGCGGCGGCGGCGGCGCCGTGCGGGAGGGTCGTTGAGAACACGTACTGAACCGATATCGGAGCATGACTCACCTTCAGTACACGTGCACACTGCAACCGACGTACGGAGGAGGAGGAGGAGGAGGAGGAGGAGGAGGAGAAGGAGGAGGAGGAGGAGGAGGAGGAGCAGGAGGAGGAGGAGGAGGAAGAGGAGGAGGGGGACAACTCATACACTCAAACGCGCGGAGGTGGAGGAGGAGGTGTTGTCGCGTCGGACGGGTGCGTGCACCCTCAATAACCGCCCTGCCGTGTGACAGGACGCCGACGACGGCGGCGGCGACGGCCAGGCAGGTGGCGAAGCGAGGCATGGTGGGGGATAGGGTGCGACGAAGGTTGTGAGCAAGGTGTTTGGGCCGACTCGAGTATAACCACGACCCCGCTGCTGGCTACCTGGCTTTCGCCAAAGCGAGGTGCCCCGAGGGCGCGGGCGAAGGTTTGTTCACCTTCTCGTGCGAGGCAACGAGGTTCGGACTTCGCTCTGAGTGTCCGCCCTTCAACGGTCCGGCCGGCAGGCCGGGTTGCTGGGTGCAGCTGTTTGACGTTTCATCTTCCAAGTATGGAGTTTCAGGTTTGACCCACCCCAGGGATCTGGTAACCCCGAGGCGCCTGCAGCGCTGCAGGCCTCACGATTCTACACGACGGTTCGTGTGTGCTTGAGAACACTGCAGTCTCAACGCCATCTGAGGCGCACGGCGCTGCGCAGAACGAGCATCGTCGTCGTCGACACTTATTGGGTAGGTCGGTGCAGGTTGATGGTATCAAACACCGTGTTGAAAGCGCCTACGGTTTCAGCGATTGAAAGCGGAATTTCATAAACTGCTTTCAACGTCTGCTTTCAAATTCAACTGGCGCCGCCACGGCTGGGGTGCGCGCTGACCTTCACGCGCATCAAGCGCAACCTGAACACGCCGGGAAGCCACGACGATTCACCTCGCAACACTCTCCCGGGCCCCCGCTATTTCCAGTCGCTGGTGCCCACGCTGTCGGCGACGCTAGGGGGGCAATTTCACCGGTACCAGCTGGCGCTGGTGAGCGAGTACGGCGAGAACGTGCAACTGCGCTTCCCGGCAGGGGCTTACACTCGTCCACTTCTCAGCTCAACCTGAGCCGTTTCTGATACTCAACACATCCCCTAAACGCCTTGACACCCCTTCCACCCCCGCCTTAAACAATCCCTAAACACCCCCTAAATACCCCTTGTCCCACCAAAAGCGCTCACGTTCAGCTGAGAAGTGGACGAGTGTAAGCCCCTGCTTCCCGGCGCCGTGGAACCATATGGTGTTCCTCTCGGAGCCCGCCGCCATCCAAGAGGCAGGTGCTTACACTCGTTCACGTCAGAGCTCAATTTGAGGAACTCCAGGACACCGTCATGAGTTAAGTTGAGTTATATGGTTGGAGGAAGTGCTCAAGTTGAGCTGAAATGGGAATGAGTGTAAGCCCCTGCCAGGAGGTGATCGAGGTGGCCAACCCGTCGAAAGCGCCCGAGCTTGTGCGCGGCATGGAATGGGCCACCAATGGGGTCGGTGGTCTGATAACGGCCGAGTGGGAAGAGTGGATGGTGCAGCGTCGTGTGGTGTCGCCGGCAGGGTCTTACACTCGTTCCGATTTTAGCTCAACTTGAGCTCTTCTATCCACTGTGTAAACCAACTTGACTCGTGAATGTGTCCTGGAGTTGCTCAAGTTGAGCTCTAACGTGAACGAGTGTAAGCCTCTGGTCGCCGGCCATGTCAGAGCGCCTCGTGGGGTCGTGGCAGGGCGGTGCAGGTTGACAGCATCAAAATCCGTGTTGAAAGTGCATATGTGCGCGTTGAAGGTGCCTTGGGAGCTTGGGTGTCTGCAATCAGCGCTTGAAACGGGGATATGAAACAATAATTTCAAGTTTTGCTGCCAAATTCAACTTGCGCCACTACGTTGTGGCAGACGATATTCGAGGAGGAATCCGCTCCGCTGATGGCGCAGCTCGAGGCGGCGGCGGCGGATGACTCAGTGGTGGAGATGGACGCGCTCCTGGTGCAGGGGTTTCTCGGCATCATATTGCGCGTCACCCTCGGCCGCCGGCTGGACGACGCCACGGCAAGGAAGCTCGGAGCGGGTATCAGCGACGTATTGGCCGAGATCATGCGACGATCGGTGCTCCCGGCGGTGGTACGTTGTCGACACGCTGGGGGCGGCGACGGGGCGAAGGTGCCACGACGCGCGAGCGACGGTGATGGCGACGATGAACGACAACGTTGGGCGGCGGCGCGAGGCGAGGGCAGCGGCGGCGGCGGCGGCGGCGGGAGCGGCGACGGCCGCGGCAGCGGCAGGGGCGGAGGGGATCCGGATCAAAGGCGACGACCAGGGCGGCGGCGGCGGCGGCGGCGCGGCAAGAGCTGGAGATCTTCTCGACCTGCTGCTGGATGCCGAGGCGGAAGGGGCGATCTCTGCGTCACAGGTGTCGGCGCAGCTGTTCACGTTCATTGTAGCGGGGCACGACACCACCGCGCACACGCTCTCTTTCCTCTTGTACGAGGTGTGCGCCGCGCCCCACCTCCGGGACACGCTGGCGGCGGAGGCGGCGGCGGCGCTCCCGGGGAGGCTCGATTTCCCCACACGCGCGACTCTGCGCTCGGTGCCCCTCCTGGACCGCACGTTCAAGGAGGCGCTCCGGAAGCACCCAGTGGCAGCCACCGGAACCTTCAGGGCGCTCTCCACGGCGATGCGTCTTCCGTCGGGCGAGCACCTCCCCGCCGGCGCGCGTGTGCTCGTGCCCCCTTTCGCCGTCCAGCGCAATCCCCGCCACTGGCCCAATCCCGAGAGTTTCGACCCGGGCCGATTCACACCCGAGGCGTCGGAGGGCCGGCACAAGCACGCGTTCCAGACTTTTTCCTCCGGACCCCGTGACTGTGTCGGCAAGGGGCTGGCGAGGGCGGAGGGGCTGAGCGTTCTCGCCGCTCTGTTTCGGCGGTTCGAGCTGCGGTTGGTGGATGGGCCCGGCGGGGAGCCTTACCCTGATGGTGCGGCGATCCCCGAGCCGGCGGACCACCACATGATCACTCGCAAGCCGGCGCACGGGCAGGAGATTATACTCGTCCGCATCTTTGCTCAATGCTCACTGCTCACTGAGACCAACACAGCACCAGCACACATGGGACAAAAATTGCTCACGCTGAGCTGAAAAGTGGATTAGTGTAAGCCCCTGCGCACGGGGTGTGGTTCAAGGTGACAGCGAGGCCACCAGATGATCATTCGCAAGCCGGCGAGCAGGTTGTGGTTCAGGGTGACGGCGAGGTGACGGCGAAGAATCGGTGAGCGGCGGGTACAATAATTAGGGAGGAAACAACGCTCTCTAGCTTGGCTAGTAGGATCGACGCCGTAGACCCCTCACGCTGCTGACCGCGCTACTTTAATTGATTTAATTTGAAACCAAAGATTGAAAGCAGTTGCCTCGTATGATAGTTTCAGGCGCTGACGAAGATCTGCGATGTGAAGACGAAACATTGACTCTGTGGGTTTAGGGTTAAGGGTGTATTCGACGCTGCGCGCTGCGCTGCGCTGGCGGTGGATTGTAGGCTTGTAGCGCTCAGCGGACGCTGAAAATCAACAGTGTCCGCCTTTCATCTGTCCGGCCAGTGGCTGGGGGCCGCCGTTTGACGTTTCATCTTCCAAATTTGTTTAATTTTTCCCTGGAGTGCCCAGGCGTTCGGCAACCCCTCCTCCCATATCCTCTTTTTCGCTGACGTGTTCCCGCGAAACGACGTGTGGTCCCCAGTTATCATAACCCAAAACCGTCACAACCTCGCGCCCCGGAAGTCGCAAGACCTCCCCCGGCCCTCGCAGCGCCTCCCCCGCATCACCAGCTCCAGCGCACACGCTCACGCGCACCGCCGCCCTCATCCGCACGCGGAGAGACTCCTCTCGTCGAACTTTCGGTAAGCGGCCTCTATCCCGCGCCTTGATAACGAGCCGATGAAACGACACGAGGTGCCGCGCGGCGCGCACCCACGTTTATGCTGGCTATGCTGGCTATCGCGCGACCCGTTAGTATCCCCGCGCCGTTCGTCAAGTCGGACTAACGGACGCTGCGAAAACGCTGCCGCGATGATGCGACGGGTTGCTGGCGGCGCGCGTGCTTGTGCGTCGTATCGGTGCCACCACAGGCCCGCGCCTCTAGCGCTCGCGCCAGCACACGCGTCGTGATACCTTCACCACCCCGGGCGCCCTGGGTACCTCCCGTTGTGTTGTCCGATGAGTCGGTTTTTGAGGCTCCTCCTGTTGCCGCGGCGGCGACGACATGCGTTGTTGCCGCCGGCTGTAGCTGCTATGTACGCTCTTAGCGCTACGCTGACACCGTTCCCCCGCCGCGCCCCCTCCCGTCCACCGCGTGCAGAGGTACAGTCAGTGTGTCGCTGGCCCTCCGGCACGTTCGTCCGCCCCCCCACCTTCAACCCCACGCACCGCGACGCCGTCACCGCCGGATACGGATTCATGGAGCCCATCGTGACGAACGCCTTCCTCAGCACAGCATGGACGTCCGACAACTCCTGGTCCGCGGTCGCCATCGCCGCCGCCGTCCTCTTCGTCAGCGCCGCGTGGATGGTGTTCAAGCGAGTGAGTGACGACGGTTCACCCAGCAACACTCTCCCGGGCCCCCGCTATTTCCAGTCGCTGGTGCCCATGATGTCGGCGATGCTGCGGGGGCAGTTGCACCGGTACCACGTGCGGGTGGTGCGTGAGTACGGCGAGAACGTGGGCCTGCGCTTTCCAGCGCCGTGGAGCCATATGGTGTTGCTCACGGATCCCGCCGCCATCCAGGAGGTGATCGTGGGGGCCAACCCGCCGAAAGCGCCCGAGATCGCGATTGGCCTCGATTGGGCGGCCGAGGGGGTCGGGGGCCTGCTCACCGCTGAGTGGGAGGATTGGCTCGTGCAACGTCGTCTGGTGAGGCCAGCGATGTCGGAAGCACTCGTTGGTTCGTGGCCGGCGATAGTCGAGGAGCAGTCGGTGCCGCTGATGGCGCACCTCGAGACGGCGGCGGCGGATGACTCGGTGGTGGAGATGGATGCGCTCCTCATGGATGTGTTCCTCGGCATCATATCGCGCATCACCCTCGGCCGCCGGCTGGACGACAACGTGGCAAGGGAGCTTCTCACGGATATCGGCGACATACTGGACGAGGCCATGGGACGGATATTCCTCCCGGCGGTGGTCGCCGACACGCTGATGGTGGCGACGCCGACGGGGCGAGGGCGCCGCGACGCCCGCACGAGGGTGATGGCGAAGATGAAGGATAGCATCGGGCAGCGGCGCGAGGCGAGGGCGGCGGCGGCGGCGGAAGCGGCGGGGGTGAGGATCAAAGGCGACGACGGGGCCGGCAGCGGCGGCGCGATAGGGGAGATCTTCTCGACCTGCTGTTGGACGCCGAGGCGGAGGGGGTGATTTCCGCGGCACAAGTGTCGTCGCAGCTGTTCACGTTCATAGTGGCGGGACACGACACCACCGCGCACACGCTCTCTTTCCTCTTGTACGAAGTGTGCGCTGCGCCCCACCTCCAAGACGAGCTGGCGGCGGAGGCGGCGGCGGCGCTCCCGGAGAGGCTCGATTTCCCCACCCGCGAGACTCTGCGCTCGGTGCCGCTCCTCGGCCGCACATTCAAGGAGGCCCTCCGGAAGCACCCGGTGGCAGCCACCGGAACCCTCAGGGCCCTCTCCTCGGCTCTGCGCCTTCCGTCGGGCGAGCGCCTCCCCGCCGGCGCGCGTGTGAACGTGCCCAACTTTGCCATCCACCGCAACCCTGGTCACTGGCCCGATCCGGAGAAATTCGACCCGGACCGGTTCACACCCGAGGGGTCAGAGGGCCGGCACAAACAAGCGTTCCAAGCCTTCTCCTCCGGACCCCGGGGCTGCATCGGCCAAGGGCTGGCGACGGCAGAGGGGCTGAGCGTTCTCGCCGCCATTTTCCGGCGGTTCGAGCTGCGGTTGGTGGACGGGCCCGGCGGGGAACCTTACCCTGATGGGGCGGCGATCCCCGAGCCGGCCGACCACAACATGATCACTCGCAAGCCGGCGCACGGGGTGTGGTTCAAGGTGACGGCGAGGATTCTGTGAGCGGCAGTGCAATAATCAAGGGGAAAACAACGCATCTCTAGCATAATGGAGACG
>Ga0307489_10000711_pt1 | contig 20979 bp, 15 predicted proteins | sample SB12metaG_FD_202247 | JGI IMG/M metagenome (GOLD analysis project Ga0307489, IMG submission 202247) | Sea-ice brine microbial communities from Beaufort Sea near Barrow, Alaska, United States - SB 1.2 | ecosystem: Environmental > Aquatic > Marine > Coastal | place: USA: Alaska | collected...
CATGATCACCCAGCGGATAATGGCGCGTTAGCCGAGCGTTGATTTCAACACCGTCGAATTTGTACAGATTAACGGCTAATTTGGCAACCTCATCATCGTTCAGGTTCAGCCTGAGCGGGATACTTTCGAAAGATCGACGCCGATTAACTGCCTGACGATAACGACGGAGATCAAGAGCGCTGTAATCTACGTATTGTTTTAAATCGATTAACGTTTGATCAAGATCCTCAACTTGTTCCTTAATAATTTCTAACCGATAGGCGGGCAGATTGTTGGCCATAACCACACCATTTCTATCATAAATCAGACCTCGTGCTGGCGGCAGCGCTTTAATGCGGACTCGGTTATTATCAGACAAAGTACTGAAATGCTCATGATCTACAATTTGCAGAACGTAAAGACGGCCCAACAATACGCTGAGTAATATCAAAATAAATAAAGCAGACAAAATGATACGACGCCTAATCAGGCGGGTTTCCATATTTACATCTTTTAAGTAAACGCGCCTCGACATAATGATCTATTGCAGGATATAAAAAAAAAGATTTTACAACACTTCAGTGGGGATTAATGAAGAATTATTAAACCATCGACGCAGCCGAAAGCCTAGTACTTGTCGAGCCTTTTTTTTGCGCAATTACCGGCTATTAAAGGATATATTCAGACATTTTACCGGTCAATGGCCTACTTTACCTAAAACGAGTTTTCAACCGGCATTAAAAATAGATATGATGGCAGCGAACAAATAATCTGGTAACTATTGTTCTTGAATACAATCATTAAAACCAAGGCCTATTCAGCACCATGTTTTAAATCAAGAGCAAAAGGAACCATAAAATAATATTTCAACTAAAGGGCACTCTATAAATTGTAATTTTTGTTGTGAGTATAAGTGAAGTTCTGCGGAGACAACTGCTTGGATGCAGACGTTATAGTAGCGCAGGAATTACCGAGAACCTTAGCGATCATAAGGTACTTGAGAATTCCAGTACGAAGCTTATCTACATGGATGTACGGTATATCGATTTGGCCTCATGGTCCCTACTGTTGGTGCAAGAGCGTAAAATCGGTGAAGCCACAATCGCGGGAAAAGTATATTTTTAGAGAATCCCTAAAAACTAAAAGGGGAAAAGTATGCAAGTCAGTCATTTGTTACCACCAATTCTTGGTGCGTTCGGCCTAGTTGTCGCAATGTACATCTACGGGCAAGTGAAGAAATTTCCTGAGGGAGAAGGGAAAGTTGTCGAAATTGGCAAACAAATTCACCTCGGCGCAATGGTCTTTATGACCCGAGAATACAAAATGTTGGCAATATTCGCATCCATATTGACCGTACTGCTATTTATATTTTTAGGTTGGGCTACTGCCTTTTGTTTTGTTCTCGGCGCGTTGGCCTCGGGAACCGCTGGTTACATTGGCATGAACACTGCCACCAAGGCGAATGTACGTACCACTACGGCCGCTCATAATTCAGGACCAGCCGCCGCCCTGACTGTGGCATTCTTCGGCGGTTCGATCATGGGGCTTTGTGTTGCCGCACTTGGATTACTCGGACTGGGTATTACTTTTATTATGTTTAGTGGCAACCCTGAGTCACTGCACGCCATCCATGGTTTCGCCATGGGGGCCTCGGTTGTTGCGCTGTTTTCTCGAGTCGGTGGTGGTATTTTCACTAAGAGTGCCGACGTGGGCGCCGACCTGGTTGGAAAGTTAGAAGCAGGAATTCCTGAAGATGACCCGAGAAACCCAGGTGTCATCGCTGATAACGTCGGTGATAATGTTGGTGACGTAGCGGGCATGGGGTCAGATATTTTCGAATCCTATTGTGGATCAATGATTGCGACTATCGCCATCGCAGCAACGCTTGGCACCAACGCTTTAATCGGTATGGGCAGTCAAGCTGACTTAATGTTTTTACCCTTGGCTCTGTCTTCACTTGGCTTGCTTTGCTCGATTGCCGGTATTTTTATCGTTAAATCAAATGCAGCCAAATCACCTGAAAAAGCATTGCGCTTGGGTACGATGGGCTCCTCTATCATATTCATTGTTCTAGCGTATTTTTTGATTTCAAAACTCGGTTTGAACTGGGGAATCTGGGTAGCGGTTTTATCTGGCGCAGTCGGCGGCATCATCATTGGCCTGGTAACGGAATATTATACTGCTGGGGCTCCTGTTCGACATATTGCAAAGTCAGGTGAAACCGGTGCTGCGACTGTAATGATCAGCGGCCTTGCGATTGGCATGCAATCGGTCGCCATACCCGTTTTCACTATCTGTGGCATTATCGCCATCTCAAGCCACTTCGCTGGGCTTTATGGTGTTGGTATTGCGGCAGTCGGTATGCTCGCTACCGTTGGTATTACAATGGCAATTGATGCTTATGGTCCCGTTGCTGATAACGCCGGAGGCATTGCAGAAATGGCAGGCCTGGGTGAAGAAACTCGCAAGATCACCGACTCGCTAGACGAGTTGGGCAACACCACAGCGGCCATAGGCAAAGGCTTTGCGATTGGTGCAGCGGCACTTGCAGCACTCGCCATTATCACTGCGTTTATTGAGACAGTGTCACTCAACATCCCAGATTTCAGTCTCGAGCTGAGTAATCCCGATGTCTTAATCGGTCTATTTATTGGTGGTGTTATTCCATTTGTTATCGCCTCTATCACCATGACCGCCGTTGGCGATGCCGCCTTTGAAATGATCAAAGAAATTCGTCGTCAATTTCGCGAAATTGACGGGTTACTCGAAGGCACCGCTGAACCTGATACTGCCCGATGCATTGATATTGCAACCACAGCAGCACTTAAGAAAATGATCGTGCCGGGTATTATTGCTGTTAGCGTACCCCCACTGGTTGGTTTCATTATCAGCGCAGAAGCACTCGGCGGTATGTTGTCCGGTGCTTTGTTAAGCTGCGTACTCATGGCGTTGATGATGGCAAACGCCGGCGGCGCCTGGGACAACGCAAAGAAATATGTCGAAAAGGGCAATCTCGGCGGTAAAGGTTCTGATGTTCATACTGCAACAGTTGTTGGCGATACGGTTGGTGATCCGTTCAAGGATACCTCGGGGCCATCAATGAATATTTTAATTAACGTTATGGCGATTGTTAGTTTAGTTATCGCACCGCTATTAAGCTAAAGATACACTCTAGTAAAGGCAGGAACGGCCTGCCTTTTTTTATTCGTTGTTGTTTAGCCCTTCTTATCAAAACTAGGTTTTTTACTAACCTTCACTTTATATTTAGAGTTATTCTAAAGAATATAAACATTAAGTATAAATGCATGAGTATAAACATATGAGCATTAAAAATGCCTTTTACGCCCAATCCGGTGGTGTTACTGCTGTTATTAACGCATCGGCCTGTGGCGTGATTGAAACCTGCCGCCAACATAGCGACCGGATCGATACCGTATTCGCAGGTCGCAACGGTATCATTGGTGCGCTAACAGAAGAACTGGTCGATACCTCATATGAAACTGCTGATGATATAGCCGCACTCAAGAAAACACCCTCCGGTGCCTTTGGTTCATGTCGGTTTAAAATGAAAAGCCTCGAACAAAACAAACGCGAATACGAACGGCTCATCGCCGTTTTCAAAGCGCATAACATCGGTTACTTCTTTTACAACGGTGGTGGAGATTCAGCCGATACCTGTTACAAAGTATCCCAATTATCAGAAGCAATGGGGTACCCACTACAGGCTATTCATATTCCTAAAACGGTCGATAACGATCTACCGATTACCGATAACTGCCCAGGCTTCGGTTCAGTCGCAAAGTACATTGCGGTATCCGCACTGGAAGCTTCATTCGACGTCAACTCTATGGCTAAAACCTCAACCAAGGTATTTATACTGGAAGTCATGGGACGACATGCCGGTTGGATAGCCGCCGCTGGTGGTTTAATTGAAGACTACAATGTGCCTGTTTTACTGCTATTGCCCGAAATTGATTTTGATCAACAGAAGTTTCTCGCAGCGGTAAAAGACAAGGTAGAAAACCATGGCTATTGCACCGTCGTCGTATCAGAAGGCGCTCGTTATGCAGACGGCACATTCCTCGCCGAGCAAGGCACACGCGACTCATTCGGACACGCTCAACTTGGCGGTGCCGCGCCAGTTGTTGCCAACATGATTAAAGATGCTCATAGTTACAAATTGCACTGGGCGGTTGCTGATTACCTACAACGCGCGGCGCGTCATCTTGCCTCAGCGACCGATGTTGAGCAGGCTTATGCGCTTGGAAAGTCGGGGGTCGAGATGGCGCTTGAGGGTAAAAACTCGATCATGCCAACGATTAAACGTTTGTCCGATAAGCCTTATCGATGGGAGATTGGCATTGCTGATTTAGCTGACGTCGCGAATATTGAGAAGATGATGCCGATGGACTTTATAAGGGCAGATGGATTTGGAATTACGGATAAGTGCCGAAATTATTTGTACCCCTTAATTAAGGGCGAAGCTTATCCGGATTATGATGACCGAGGAATGCCTAAGTATGTCGTTATGAAGAACATCTTGATTGAAAAGAAGCTTGAGAGCTTCAAGATTTAGGCACACTGTTTAGCGCAATAACCAGAACGGCAAACGCGATAATACAAAATATAGAAAAAAGAACGTGACGGCGTGCGGGTAATTGAATGAAATTGGATCAACAAGCCCAGACGTTTCGATTACAATAAGGTTAAATTTACCCACTCCCTAAGGAGCCCGTTTCAATGTCTACACTATCTGATCTAATCAAGCCTGGCGTCGTCACTGGCGACGATGTACAGACTGTTTTTGCCTTCGCCAAAAAAAACAATTTTGCATTACCCGCCGTCAACATCGTCGGCAGCGATTCAATCAATGCAGTGCTTGAAGCCGCGGCGAAGGTAAAAGCACCCGTTATCATCCAAATATCGCAGGGCGGCGGTGCATTTTTGGCGGGTAAAGGGCTAAAAATGAAAGGCCAACAAGCCGCTATTGTAGGCAGCATTGCAGGCGCTCAATATGTCCATTGCATGGCCGAAAGTTATGGTGTTCGGGTTATATTACATACAGACCACGCCGCACGAAAATTACTACCTTGGATCGACGGCCTGATCGATGCCTCTGAAAAGCATTTCGCCGAAACCGGCAAGCCCTTGTTCAGCTCACACATGATCGACTTATCCGAAGAACCTATCAAAGACAATATCGACACCTGCAAAACCTATCTTGAGCGTATGTCAAAAATGGACATGACACTTGAAATCGAACTTGGCTGCACCGGCGGTGAAGAAGACGGCGTCGACAATAGTGACATGGATTCATCCTTACTTTACACCCAACCTTCAGAGGTCGCCTATGCTTATGAAGAGCTAATAAAAGTTAGCTCACGCTTTACCATCGCGGCTTCTTTTGGCAATGTCCATGGTGTTTACAAACCTGGCAACGTCAAACTAACGCCAGCAATCCTGCGTGATTCACAGGCTTTCGTATCAAAGAAATTTAATCTGCCTGACAACAGCCTAAATTTTGTATTCCACGGCGGCTCGGGCTCTAGCGAAGCTGATATTCGGGAATCTATCAGTTATGGTGTTATTAAAATGAATATAGATACCGACACACAGTGGGCAACCTGGTCTGGCATCAAAAATTACTATGAAGATAAAAAAGATTATCTACAAGATCAAATTGGCAATCCAGACGGAGAAGAGTCGCCTAACAAGAAATATTACGACCCTCGTGTCTGGTTGCGAGAAGCTCAGTCTTCAATGGTCAAGCGCCTTGAAAAGGCATTCTCTGATTTGAATGCGGTAGACGTTCTTTAACAGAGTCATTGGTTATTTGAATCACTAAAGGAACCTAATAGATGGAAGCGGATGCATCACGTATTTTGTTAGGTTTTTTATTTCTAGTCGTTGGTATTGCCCTTTTTTCAGCGGCAATCACTATAAGACTTCGAATGGAAAAAGAAGTTACCAATAATAGAGACGTTTTGCGCAATAGCCATTTCCCCTGTTGGAATTCGGCTGGTTTTTCTGACAAGGGCAATGCACTCAGAAAAATATACAACGTGATTTACTTTGTGCTCATTATTTATGCTATTGCGTTAATTATCTTTATGAAGGCAAGTGATTAACTCTGGCTCACAAAGCAAACACCTGCAAGCAGTCTAATAAAAAATCAGTGTAGCCTTAGTGTCTAGGAGTCTGACGGACTTAGGACATATCTACTGCGGAAAAACTATTTTGGCCAAATTTCTTGATCCAATTCGTTGAATAGAACCACTATTCGCCTCATTCGATCAAAAAAATTAACTCAAAATGACTTTCCCTCGCTACGATTCCCTAAGTCCACAGACTACTAGGCCTGGCTTTTTTCTACTCCCTCTCAATCCAGACTAAAACATTGGGACATTCAGTTGGCACTAAGCACTGACGGCTGGACTCAAGCAAAGGGCGTTTCTAAAAATGCACTTTTCCGCGATTGCCACTGCAGTCTCTAACTTAAGCCCTGCAAGGCTCACCGAGCAGGTCTACTCCTATATTTCATATACACTTGGGGTCCTCGGAAACTGCTTCATGCATTGCCCTGCCTCCCACATCTTGCCAATTAACATTCGACTTTTGGCTTATTGCTTATCGATTCAACTGGATCACATTCTTTCAATATTTAATGAATATTCCTGTCCAACCAGACAATTATAAGTTGACCGACTAGACAGGATAGCGTTAGTATCGATTATATAACTAGAATCGAAACGCGTTAAAAAATTAAAATATTGGACGTTTAATCGATCTAAAACTATGTTTTATATACAAAAATAATTATTAGAAGAGGAGAAGATAATGAACAAACTAGTCTCTGGTTTGATTCAAATGGGTCTCAAAGGTGACGCGAATAGTATGTCACCTGAGCAAATTCGTAATGGCATGTTAGAAGCACACTTACCGTTAATCGATGAGGCGGCGGCTAAAGGCGTTCAGGTTCTGTGTTTTCAGGAGGTTTTCACCCAACCCTATTTTTGTCCGAGTCAGGACAGTAAGTGGTATGCCGCAGCTGAGTCTATTCCAGACGGATACACCACTAAGCTCATGCAAGAATATGCTCGTAAACACAATATGGTCATTATTGTGCCTATTTATGAAGAAACTATGCCGGGCGTTTATTACAACACGGCTGCAGTGATCGACGCTGATGGCAGTTATCTCGGCAAATATCGTAAAACTCACATTCCCCAAGTAGCAGGCTTTTGGGAAAAATTCTTTTTTAAACCTGGTTCGTCTGACTGGCCAGTGTTTAATACGGCTTATGCCAAACTGGGTGTTTACATTTGCTATGACCGCCACTTTCCTGAGGGTTGGCGAGCCCTAGCATTAAATGGAGCCGACATTATCTACAACCCTTCGGCGACTGTTGCAGGCTTATCACAATATCTGTGGGAGCTGGAGCAACCTGCAGCTGCTGCGGCCAATGGCATTTATATTGCTGCTATCAACCGTGTTGGAACTGAAGCGCCATGGAATATTGGTGAATTTTATGGTTCCAGTTATTTTGTCAATCCCCGTGGTGAAATAATAGCTCAAGCAAGTCCCGATAAAGATGAACTATTGGTGACAGAACTCGATATGAATATGGTTCGCGAAGTCCGCGATAACTGGCAGTTTTTCCGTGATCGTCGGCCAGAGACCTACTCACCACTGACCAAATTATAGAGCACTTCTAGACCGGCCCTTCCCATTGATAACCCCTTAATTTGAGGAACTAATATGTCTATTCTGATCAAAGGCGGCACCCTTGTTAACGCCGAAAGCACCGTTCGAGCGGATGTCTACTGTGCGGATGGAAAAATTCTACAGATAGGTGAAAACCTGGATGTTCCTGCTAGCGCAGAAGTCATCGACGCTGGCGGACAATACGTCATGCCGGGTGGCATCGATCCACACACACATATGCAGCTGCCATTTATGGGTACGGTTGCGAGTGAAGATTTTTATACGGGTACCGCAGCAGGCCTTGCTGGTGGCACGACTATGATAATCGATTTCGTTATTCCCGCACCTCAGCAACCCTTGATGGATGCTTATCACCAGTGGATGAACTGGGCTGAAAAATCGGTTTCAGACTATAGCTTTCATGTCGCTGTAACTTGGTGGGACGATAGTGTCTATGAAGATATGGGCACACTCGTACGTGATCATGGTGTCAATAGTTTCAAACATTTTATGGCCTACAAGAATGCCATTATGGCGACCGACGAAACGATGGTGAACAGTTTTAGTCGTTCACTAGAGCTGGGTGCTGTTCCTACCTGTCATGCCGAAAATGGCGAGTTAGTGTTTCATTTACAAAAGAAAATGCTTGAAAAGGGCATAACGGGGCCTGAGGGTCACCCGATGTCGCGTCCGCCCGAAGTCGAAGGCGAGGCTGCTAATCGTGCAATCCGAATTGCGCAGGCACTTGATGTACCGGTTTATCTCGTACACGTTTCGACCAAAGAAGCTTTGGAATCCATTACCCGTGCGCGCGGTGAAGGTCAACGTGTGTTTGGTGAAGTGCTCGCGGGTCATTTATTAATTGATGATTCAGTTTATCGTAACCCAGACCTGGAATTTGCAGCCGCACATGTCATGAGCCCACCATTCCGACCCAAAGAGCATCAGGAAGCGCTATGGCGAGGGCTTCAATCTGGCAACTTGCAAACCACCGCAACCGATCACTGCTGTTTCTGCGCGGACCAAAAGGCCGCTGGAAAAGACGATTTCACGCTTACCCCTAACGGTACCGCAGGTATCGAAAATCGCATGGAAGTATTGTGGCACCACGGTGTTAGCACGGGCCGCCTGACGATGAATGAGTTTGTTAAAGTCACGTCTACCAACGCGGCACAAATCTTTAATATTCATCCGCGTAAAGGGTCAGTGTCAGTGGGTGCAGATGCTGATCTGGTGATCTGGGATCCTGAAGGCACCAAGACTATTTCGGCTAAAACACATCATCAGAATATCGACTTTAATATTTTTGAAGGCATGGAAGTTAAAGGCATCCCCTCACACACCATCAGCCGTGGCAAATTGGTATACAAGTCTGGTGAGTTAATGGTTGAACGTGGTGCCGGTCAGTACGTCAAGCGGCCACCTTTTGCAGCTTATTATGACGCTGTCAATAAACGTCGCGATCAAAAGAAACTAACTGCCGTCAAACGCTGAAACAAAGCCAATAGATTAAAAGAATCGGAGAAATCATAGTGAGTACAAATGCACTCAAAGTCACTAAAGATGACGTCAGCACGATGCATACACCTGCAATCAATGGTGAGCGTCTCTGGGATACTTTAATGGAAATGGCTAAAATCGGTGCTACTGAAAAAGGTGGCTGCTGCAGGCTTGCACTGACCGATCTCGACAAGCAAGGCCGAGATTTATTTGTGCAATGGTGCGAACAGGCAGGCTGCACCATCAAGATCGATAAAATGGGAAACATCTTCGCACGCCGCGAAGGCACCGATTCAAGTCTACCCGCCGTATTAACGGGCAGTCACTTGGATACTCAGCCAACCGGTGGCCGTTTTGACGGTGTTTATGGCGTTTTAACGGGACTGGAAGTGATCCGTTGTTTAAATGACATGGACATACAGACTCTCCATTCCATTGAGGCCTGTGTCTGGACCAATGAAGAAGGCTCTCGGTTTGCACCGGCAATGGTTTCATCGGGTGTTTTTGGAGGCGTATTCGATCTTGATTATGGGCTCAATCGGGCTGATCCAGATGGCCTGACCATGGGCCAGGAACTTCAACGAATCGGTTATGCCGGTGAAGAAGAGGTTGGTGGGCGCGATGTGCATGCTTATTTTGAAGCACATATCGAACAAGGGCCTATTCTTGAAGTCGAGGACAAAACCATTGGTATTGTCACCGATGCACAGGGACAACGTTGGTACGAAGTAACGCTCACAGGGGTAGAGTCACACGCTGGACCAACGCCGATGAGCCAGCGTAAAGATGCCTTGCTAGGTGCGGCAAAAATTGTACAACTAGTGAATCAAGTGGGGCTTGATCATGCACCTTTGGCTTGTGCAACCGTCGGTATGCTCGATGTCTACCCCAATTCTCGAAATGTAATCCCAGGTCGCGTAGCTTTCACTATCGACTTTCGTCACCCCGACAATGCGGTTTTGGGAAAAATGGATCGTCTCATGCGCGCAGGCGTAGACCAGATTATTTCAGACATTGGGCTCGAATGTGAGTTAGAACAAATTTTTTATTATGCCCCAATCGCTTTTGATAAGAGCTGTATTGAGGCAGTACGCATAGGTACCGAAGCACATGGCTATTCATCTCGAGACATCGTATCGGGTGCAGGGCATGACGCTTGTTATCTGGCGGGTGTAGCACCCACTTCAATGGTATTTATTCCCTGTATCGATGGCATTAGCCATAACGAGATAGAAGATGTAAAGCCTGAATGGATTACTGCCGGGGCAAATGTTGTTTTATCAGCAATGTTGAATAAAGCAGGTATAGCTTAAATACAAATAGAGGAAATTAAGATGAGTCAGATACAACCAACGGTTGACATTCAAACGGCACGTCTCAATGTCGACGAATATAAGAAGAACTTTAGTGACATGCATCCCCCACTTGGCACAACGGCGGCACTGGTAGAAGCGGACCGCTGTTACTTTTGCTATGACGCACCTTGCACTACAAGCTGCCCAACTGGAATCGATGTTGCTGGCTTTATTCGGATGATAAGTACCGAGAACAATATCGGTGCCGCCCGTTTGATCTTAGAAGAAAACATCCTTGGCGGTAGTTGCGCGCGAGTTTGCCCGACAGAAACATTGTGTGAGCAGGCTTGCGTGCGCAATGATCAGGATCATCGCCCTGTCAGCATTGGTTTACTCCAACGCCATGCGGTCGATGCTGCGATGGCTGACGACAAACAATTCTTTGAGCGTGCGCCTGATACTGGCAAGCGAGTCGCCATTGTTGGTGCAGGACCGGCCAGTTTGTCATGCGCCCATGGTCTGGCTCGTAATGGTCACTCGGTTACTATCTTAGAGGCACGCGATAAAAGCGGCGGACTGAATGAATACGGTCTCGCGGCGTATAAGATGCTCGATGACTTTGCGAGTCGAGAAATCAAATATATTTTGGCGATTGGAAATATCGATATTCAATACGGGCAAAGACTGGGCGCTGATTTTGATCTAGCTAGTCTGCAAAGTAACTACGATGCAGTATTTCTTGGCATTGGACTCAGTGCAGTCAACAACCTGGGGCTAGAGAATGAAGACGCAACAGGCGTTATCAATGCAGTCGACTACATATCACAATTACGCCAGAGCAACAGTTTGGCTGATTTACCTGTTGGCAAACGCGTTGTCGTCATCGGTGGTGGCATGACTGCAATAGACATGGCGACCCAAATCCGATTGCTGGGCGCTGATGAAGTGACACTGGTTTATCGTCGTGGCAAAGAAGCCATGAATGCCAGCAAAGATGAACAGGAATTTACTCAAGTTAAAGGCGTCACTATTCGCTACAACGCTAAACCACGTCGAATACAAACAAACGAGGGTCAGCTTTTTGGAATTGAATTTGAATCTACCAGAAATGATACCAGCGGCCGTTTGGAAGGCACTGGTGAAACCTTTAGCTTGCCTGCTGACATGATATTCAAGGCAATTGGACAAGTATTTGAAACACCATCCAATTGTAAGTTTGAACTAGATAAGGGCCGTATTCAGGTAGACGAGCACAGAAAAACCTCTGTCGCTGGCGTTTGGGCCGGTGGTGATGCGGTGTGTGATGGTGAGGACCTGACAGTAGCAGCCGTGCAAGATGGCAAGTTAGCAGCCAAGTCAATTAACCAATACTTGTTTAACTAAAACGAGAGGATAAAAGCATGGCAGATTTAACTTCAAACTTTATTGGCATTCAATCGCCCAATCCTTTTTGGCTCGCTTCAGCACCCCCCACCGATAAAGCTTACAACGTCGTTCGTGCATTCGAAGCAGGCTGGGGTGGGGTTGTATGGAAAACACTGGGTGAAGATGGTCCACCTTTGGTTAATGTAAACGGCCCACGCTACGGTGCCTGGCATTCTGGCGACAGGCGAGTCATGGGTTTTAATAACATTGAATTGATTACCGACCGCCCACTGGAACTTAATCTTCGTGAGATAACTCAGGTCAAAAAGGACTGGCCAGACCGAGCAATGATAGTGTCTCTGATGGTGCCCTGTGAGGAAAATGCCTGGAAGGAAATTCTACATCGCGTTGAAGATACTGGTGCAGATGGCATAGAACTAAACTTTGGCTGCCCGCATGGCATGTCAGAGCGCGGCATGGGTGCTGCGGTTGGCCAGGTACCCGAATATGTGGAAATGGTTACCCGCTGGTGTAAACAATATTCTGAAATGCCAGTCATCGTCAAACTAACCCCAAATATAACAGACATTCGTCTGTCAGCTCGGGCTGCTCATAACGGCGGTGCGGATGCCGTATCGATGATCAACACGATTAACTCAATTATATCGGTTGATCTGGATACATTTTCAATCAACCCTTCTACCGGAGGCAAAGGCACCCACGGTGGGTATTGTGGACCCGCAGTAAAACCCATTGCATTAAATATGGTTGCCGAAGTAGCACGTGACGAACAAACACAGGGCTTACCCATTTCAGGCATTGGTGGCATTACGACCTGGCGCGATGCGGTTGACTTTATTGCTCTAGGGGCGGGCAATGTTCAGGTTTGTACGGCTGCGATGACTTATGGATTCAAGGTTGTGGATGATATGATCTCTGGATTGAGCGATTTTATGGATAGTAAAGGTATCGAGTCTATCGATGAAATTATCGGTAAAGCAGTCAGCAAAGTAACCGATTGGCAAAAACTAGATCTTAACACCATTGTTAAGGCGCAGATCGATCAGGATAAATGTATACAATGTGGCCGTTGCCATATTGTGTGTGAAGATACTTCACATCAGGCGATTACTCAGGTAAAAGAGGGGGTACGCCATTTTGAAGTCATGGATGAAGAGTGTGTGGGCTGTAATCTTTGTGTAACTGTCTGTCCAGTTGAGGACTGTATTACGCTGCGTGAACTAGCTAAGGGAGAAATTGATGCTCGAACGAGCCGGCCAGTTTCAGAACAATATGCAAATTGGACAACTCATGAAAATAATCCTATGCGCATAGAGTGATTTAAGTAGATATATAATACTCAGTAACTGATAACTGATAATAATAAATAAGAGGGAAACAGCATGACGACTAAAAGTAGTACGCTAGCAGTTGGGGAGTTTGTGGAGCTAGATGCAGGGGAAGACGTTACTTCCAGCCTGAGATACAACAAAGATATAGCGCCGACGAGTGTCAGTCAGCGCACCTGGAAAACGGGGCACGTAGCGGCGCTCTGGGTAGGGATGGCAATTTGTGTACCGACCTATACCTTAGGTGGTGTACTCACTGCTTATTTTGGACTATCGGTCAGTGAAGCATTATGGGCCATCTTTTTAGCCAATGTTATCGTACTCATTCCACTGGTATTAAATGCCCACCCAGGCACTAAATACGGCATCCCTTTCCCGGTCGTGTTGCGCTCCTCATTTGGCATTATCGGATCCAACGTACCCTGCCTTATCCGCGCACTGATTGCCTGTGGCTGGTTTGGCATCCAGACCATGTTTGGTGGTCTGGCGATTCACCTACTCTTTTCAGCCATGTCTGAAAGCTGGGCCAGCCTGGCTGGTACCGGAGAAGTATTAGGATTTTTCATCTTCTGGGTGATGAATTTATGGGTGGTTATCAAAGGCTCTGAATCGATTAAATTGCTAGAGACAGTTGCCGCACCGCTGCTTTTAATCGTCGGTGTTGGGCTAATCGTCTGGGCTTACCCGCAGGCGTCAATTACCGAACTGTTGGCACAGGCGCCAAACCGTCCTGAAGGCGCCTCTGTCTGGGGTTACTTCTTTGGTGGCTTAACCGCTATGGTTGGTTTTTGGGCAACATTGTCGCTCAACATTCCTGACTTTAGTCGCTTCGCAAGCTCACAGAAAAGTCAAATCAAAGGCCAGATTATTGGCTTACCAGTCACCATGTTTCTGTTCGCGGCACTAGGTGTGATCTTAACCGCAGCATCTCCTCAGCTAGTGGGTGAAACGGTATCAGATCCTATTTCTCTAATCGGTAAAATCGATAGTCCATTCTGGGTGGCGATTTCAATGGTGATGATTATTATCGCAACGCTATCGACCAATACAGCGGCCAACATCGTTTCGCCCACCAATGACTTCCAGAACATTGCGCCTAAATCAATCAGTCATGCTCGTGGTGTTATTATCACCGGTTTATTTGGTGTGGTACTAATGAGCTGGGAGTTACTCAAAAAACTCGGGGTGATCGTTTCAGACGTCAGTGTCGAAAGCCTGTATTCAAACTGGTTATTGGGTTATTCGAGTTTACTGGGCCCCATCGCTGGAATTATGATTGTTGATTACTTTTTAATTCGACGTCAAACACTTGACCTGCCCGCGCTATATAAGGATAACAGTACCTACCCGGCGTGGAATATGAGTGGCTTTGTTGCGTTTCTGGTGCCAGTTGCGCTGACGTTCGTCGCCGTTAGCACGGGTGCGCTGAGCTGGTTTTATAGCTATGGCTGGTTTACCGGATCGATACTGGGTGGTTTGATTTATTACGTGATGAATATGAATGCAAAAAATCAACTCATAGAATAACGACGCCTAAGTATTGGAATTAAATAAAGTCACTTATTGCCATTATATCCATAGCTTTATGGACTCTTGTTAGCAACATGTTGCCAGTCCAAAATGGGTAGATAGCCAGCTTGTAAAAAGTAATTATAATGGTGTGCTGGCTACACTGTACCGCTTATTGTAGATACATTAACGTTGCAGGCTGTATTTTATCCTAACAGCGGGTCAGTAGGCACTCTTCGCGCTTGCCTGACTTGAGGAATGTGCCATCTAGGTTGCACCAAGGTGGCACATTAGTTGGGATTTACGTTACTGCAATGGCTACGCTTATTAAAAATTTAGTGTTGCTCACATAATGGTAGCGATAACTGTAAGGGCGTTTTCATTGCATTTGACGCTTGATCATTACGACATCTTAGACGTACAGGTTCGCGAGACTGGTTGGCTAAGAACTAAGATTCCAGTTTAGTCTTATTAGGTTTTGTTTTTGTAGTAAAATAAAAAAGTGCTTCGCACGATATTTGTACGAGCGATGGTTTAACTCATTTAATGTAAATCAAAACAAAAAAAGAGGATTAAAGAATGTCATCAAAAATTTCACGTCGATCTTTTACTAAATTATCCGCCGCCTGTTTAGGCGCACTCGGGTTTGGCATATTTCCAGCATTTGCTGGCACTATTAAAGTAGCCGGTATTTACACTCAACCTATTCAACAAAAATGGGATGCTCGACTACATCTGGCACTTCTAGCCTCTGAATCCAACGGTGGCATTGAGTATGTATTTTCCGAAAAGGTAGCCAACACTGACTATATCCGTGTACTGCGAGAATATTGTGAAAGTGGCGTCAAACTAATCGTCGGCGAAGCATTTGGTATCTCAAAAGAAGCCCGTAAAGTAGCGGACGAATACCCAGAGGTTTCCTTTTTAATGGGTGACCCGTTTGAAGCGCATGGCTCTAACTTTTCGGTGTTTGATAATTACATTCATGAGCCCTGCTATTTAATGGGCATCATTGCTGGATCAATGACCAAAACCAATAAACTCGGTATGGTTGGTGGTTATCCGATCGGCGAAGTGAATAGATTGTTCCACGCTTTCATCAATGGTGCTAAATCGGTTAATCCAAAAATCGAAGTCAAAGTGACGTTCATTGGCTCTTGGTATGATCCACCAAAGGCAAAAGAAGCGGCGTTTGCTCAAATAGAATCCGGAGTTGATATTCTTTATGCCGAACGAGCCGGTGTTGTCGATGCTGCAAGAGACAAAGGTATTCTTGCTTTTGGTAATGTGAACGATATGAACAAGGAAGAAAATGGTAAAGACGTCGTTGTCACCTCAGCTTTATGGCATATGGAATCAGCTGTTGCTCACGCTATTTCACGCGTTAAGGCAGGTACATTTTCGGCTGAGGACTATCGTGACTGGACTATGATGCCAAAAGGTGGTGCAAGCCTTGCGCCCTACTATGAATTCGAAAACCAAATTCCAGACAAAGCTAAGGCAACAGTCGAAAAGCTAACAGCTCAAATCCTCACTGGTTCATTTACAGTCGATATTATCGATACAGAGCCGAAATCAACCTTTTAGAGTTAGCCACTTCTAAAAATTACTATTTTTGAAAATACCCCAATGGAAATAGTGTAAGAAAATCATGTCGACATTATCTTTCAAACAGATAACCAAACGTTTCGGCTCGCTTACCGCTAATGACAGCATTACGCTGTCATTAGGGGACAGTGAGATCATGGCTTTGCTGGGTGAAAATGGCGCAGGCAAAACCACCTTGATGAACATCTTGTTTGGCCATTATGTGGCCGATGAAGGATCGATCGAAATCGATGGTAAAACGTTACCTTCTGGCTCCACCGAAGCCGCTATCGAAGCGGGTGTCGGCATGGTTCATCAGCATTTCACACTGGCTGATAACTTAACGGTGATCGAGAACATTGTATTGGGTACTGAATGTTTATGGAGCTGGCGACACGATATGACGGCGGCACGGCGCAAACTGATCGGCATGTCAGAAGCTTACTCACTCGCGATTGAACCAGATGCATTAGTCGCTGACCTGTCAGTGGGTGAACGCCAACGGGTCGAAATCATGAAGGCTCTCTATCGCGATGCCCGCATCCTGATACTCGATGAGCCCACGGCAGTTCTAACACCGCAGGAAACAGAAAACCTTTTTATTACACTGAGGTCGCTGACTGACAAAGGGCTATCGGTAATTTTCATTTCTCACAAACTACACGAAATTCTTGCTATCAGCGACCACGTTGCTGTTTTACGTCGAGGCAAAATTGTGGGCACCATTAAAACGGTTGATGCTGATCGTAACGGCTTAGCCGAAATGATGGTTGGCAAAGCAGTGACAAGACCGCGACTTGAAAGCATGGAACCCGGTGCTCCAATACTAACAATCAGCGGACTTAGCGCCGCTAGCTCCGATAAGCTGCCACTGCTAAAGGGTATTGACTTAACGATCCATGCGCATGAAATTATTGGCATTGCTGGTGTTGCTGGCAACGGCCAGACGGCTCTGGCAGACGTACTGTCTGGATTGAACCGGCAATATTCAGGCATACTCGAACTACAGGGCAAAACTCTCACCGATGCTGGCCCTTCTGAATTTGTAGCACGAGGCATTGGTCGTATCCCAGAAGATCGCCACGCGCGTGGCATGATCGGAGACATGGCTATTTGGGAGAATTTAATCAGTGAAGATTTGCGCTCAGAACAAGTATCAAAATGGAAAACAATCATCCGTAAAAAAGCAGCCATCGAACGAGCTGAACATTTAATAGACAGTTATGACGTGCGTTGTAAAGGGCCACTAGCACAGACCAAATTATTATCTGGCGGCAATATTCAAAAACTCATTTTAGCCAGGGCACTATCACCTAACCCAGATTTCATATTGGCCAACCAGCCAGTCAGAGGTCTTGACGAGGGTGCCATCGCTTATGTGCATGAGCAGCTATTTGCTGCGCGCAAAAGAGGCGCGGCTATTTTGTTAATCTCCGAAGACCTGGATGAACTCTTATCTTTATGTGATCGCATTGCAGTTATCTATCAGGGAAAACTAAGCTCAGCTCTCCCTACCTCGGCGCGAACCGTGACTGAATTAGGTTTAATGATGGCAGGACAAACCATACAAGCGACGTCCGAAAGTGAGGGGCAAACGAATTCGGTAACAAGGTCCAAGGGAGAAATTCATGCAAATTGAACTCCGCGACCATACATCGTTACTACGCGCAGGCATGGCACCAATAACCGCGGTTTTTGCCACACTGGTTATTTGTTCTGCGCTAATACTTTGGGCTGGTGTTCCCGTTCTTGAAGCCTATGCTCTACTGTTTAAAGGCGCCTTTGGCTCTGCCTTTGCACTCAAAGAAACGTTCACTCGTTCAATACCACTGATGTTGACTGGGCTAGCGGTTGCCGTTGCCTTTCGGTCCAAATTTTACAACATTGGTGCCGAAGGCCAACTCTATGCTGGTGCCCTGGCTTCGGTTTATTTCGGTACGGGGTTGATTGATCTTCCAGCATTTATAATGGTGCCTTTCCTGTTGTTAGTCGGAGCACTGGCTGGCGGCGCGTTGTTGCTGGTGCCGGTATTACTTAAAACAAAATTGAAGGTGGACGAAGTAGTCACCACGCTACTGCTCAATTTCGTTATGTTGTTAATGGTGAGCTATCTAATAGAAGGCCCCTGGCGCGACCCTATGGCAATGGGCTGGCCGCAAACCGCGTCAATAGTTGATAACGGCGTCCTGCCCGCACTGCTAGCAAAAGGACGTCTACACGCCGGCTTGATCGTCGCATTGCTGGCGGCTATTCTAGTATGGGCGGTCATGCGTTTTACAGTACTGGGCTATGAAATAAAAGCGGTAGGCTTTAACGCCAAAGCGGCCGAGTTTTCCGGCATTAATGTCAATAAAACGGTCATATATACCGCCCTGATATCCGGTGGCCTAGCGGGTATTGCAGGCGTCAGTGAAGTCGCGGGGTTAAAAGGATATTTAACGCTCGATCTGTCCCCTGGATTTGGTTATACCGGTGTTGCGGTTGCGATGCTAGCAAGGTTACATCCCCTCTCAGTGGTACCTGCCGCTTTGTTTTTATCGGCTATTTATGTTGGTGCAGATTCGATGAGTCGCGCAGTCAATATTCCAACCTATATAGCGGACGTACTGGTCGGTGTATCAGTGCTCGCCATTCTTGTCTGCGTGATGTTGACTCAATACAAAATCAGGTTTCGCTCATGAGTGAACTAATCGACATCCTGCTGACCACAGGCTTTTGGGCCGCTACCATAAGAATTGTCAGTCCGCTTGTTTTCGGCACTTTAGGCGAACTCATTTGCGAGCGCGCTGGTGTTCTCAACCTGGGCATCGAAGGCATTATGACTGTCGGTGCCATGTCTGGCTGGATGTGGGTTTATCAAGGCGGTGATCTATGGGGTGGTGTTTTGTTTGCCGCTAGCATGGGTGCATTGTTCGGATTACTACACGCTACTTTCACCGTTCATCTGTGCCTATCGCAGCATGTCACGGGTATAGGCATTACACTTTTTGCTTCTTCGCTAAGCTATTTCGTCTATCGAATGCTATTACCATCAGCGACCACACCACCCAAAATCGAGCCATTCCAGAACTACCCGATACCCTTCTTATCCGACATTCCGATGATCGGTGAAGCGCTATTTACTCAAACACCACTCACTTATCTTGCGATACTATGTGTACCAGTTGTCTGGTACGTATTGCACCGCACCCCTATCGGCCTGGCAGTACGCATGGCTGGAGAAAACCCCGTGGCCGTCGAAGCGCAGGGCATTAACGTGCTTTCAGTACGCACAGGCGCAGTCATGGTAGGCAGTGCATTAATGGCGGTTGGCGGTGCTTTTATCACCATGTCCTGGTTTGATGCATTTTACTTCGGCATGGTCAATGGCCGCGGTTGGATCTGTGTCGCCCTCGTTATTTTCGCCTCGTGGAAACCAGGCAAAGCACTACTCGGTGCGTTACTGTTTGCTGGATTGGAAGCTATGCAAGTACGCGCTCAACTATCTTCTGGGGCGGTAATCCCCTATCAATTTTTTCTCATGCTGCCTTATGTCATGTCAATCTTGGCAATGATTGTAATGGCCAGAAAAGCCAAATACCCGCAGGCACTGCTAGTGCCGTATAGACGTGGCGAACGAGTTTAGAGGTTTACAAATGCTTAACGAACATGATCAGAAATTTTTACGCATCGCTTATAACGAAGCCAAAGCCGGGTTCGACGAAGGCGGTTGCCCAATCGGTAGTGTCTTAGCCAAAGACGACCAATTAATCGCTCAGGGACGTAATCAACGAGTGCAAGGCGGAGACCCAATCGCCCACGGTGAAATGGACTGCCTACGTAAAGCAGGACGCCAGAAAAGCTACAGAGGTATGACGCTGTACACCTCACTATCTCCGTGCATGATGTGCTCTGGCACAATCGTACAGTTTGGCATTCAACGAGTCGTGGTTGGTGAGAATAAAAATTTTGGCGGCAACGAAGACTTTTTGCGCAGCCGAGGAGTGGAAGTCATCCTCGCCGAAGATAAAGATTGCGAAGATTTAATGCAACGGTTCATCACCGAAAAACCAGAGTTGTGGGCAGAAGATATTGCTGAAAATTAATTTTAACATTCTTGTGATAGCGACTATAGGTCGTAAGAGAAGCCTATTACGTGGAATGGCGTCATGGGTAAACCTGAATCCTCTAAATTAAATCTTATACACTTTTAATCACCTCATATCGATGACAACAAACGTTTAACATATTTCATCGTTAATGATCAGCTGACAACAATTTCTTGGCGCTATCGTTACTGAGGATTTGAGATCTTTCCCATTCGAGTCAGTAATACTGAGATTAGCCAAAACCAAACCCCACTTTTTGAAAGCTAACCTGCCTGTAAAACATCCCGAATTCCGACAGGTGAGATAAATCAAATGCTAATGCAGTTCCGCCCGTTGCCTTTAGCCCGGTACAACGCTTCGTCCGCGGCTTTTATGACCTGTTCTGGCGTAGTGTAATCGTCAGATCTAGATGCGTATCCAATACTAATAGTAACCGATAACTTTTTATTTGAAGGGTCATTTTTACTTCTGGCAACCCTATCCTTTTTAGCTGGTTTATCGTCTTTTTTAGACCTTTTGGCGTCCCTGACAACCATCGTATATTGTTCGATAGAATCACGGAGGGTGTTAAGATGGAATTCAACTTCCTCTAATGATTTACCT
>Ga0307489_10000712_pt1 | contig 20972 bp, 38 predicted proteins | sample SB12metaG_FD_202247 | JGI IMG/M metagenome (GOLD analysis project Ga0307489, IMG submission 202247) | Sea-ice brine microbial communities from Beaufort Sea near Barrow, Alaska, United States - SB 1.2 | ecosystem: Environmental > Aquatic > Marine > Coastal | place: USA: Alaska | collected...
GCCGTGAAGCAGAGCCACGACCGGGTACTTGGTCGCGTGGACGCGTGGAAAGCAGTGGCGGCAACCCTGGAGTTGCGGCGCCACCTGTCCGGTCTATCCAAATCACACAAATGTTCAACCCTCGCCTCCCCCGGCCACGTGGCATGGTGGTAGTCATTCTCAGTATTTTTTCCGTTGTCAAGCTGATGGCCACTTTCGTCCGCTCGGGCGACGCGACGGCTGCGAAGGCTGTTGCTGCGGGGCGATCCTAGCGCCGTCGACGGCATCGCCCAGCCCGAGATCATAGATATCGTGCTTTCATCCCACCCGGTCACACCCGATGGCCGCGATGGAGGCGGCGGCGGAGGCGATAGAGGAGGAGCTCGATGCGCTGGCCGCGCTCTACCCCGAGGGCCTCACTGTGGAGCGCGGCGATCCCGCCGCCGCCGCAGCCGCGGCCGCCGCAGCCGCGGCCGCCGCAGCCGCCGCCGCCTCCGCCGCCGCAGACGCCGCTGCCGCCGCCTCCCGCCCCACCTTTGGCGCCAACACGTGCAAAAACTGCGAAGGCGTGGGCCACTGGGCGCGCGATTGCCCATCCGCCGGCAACGGCGGGCGCGGTGGCGCCCGATCCAGCTCCGCCCGCGGGGGCGGCAGGGGCATGGGCAGGGGCCGCGGGGGGCGAGGCAAGCTCGACGCCACCGCGATGGAAGTGGTGATGGGGTTGCTTCACACGCGCGTGGCGCTGGAGGTGGCGCCGCGCACGCTCGACGACTCGTCGCTGCAGTTCTGCCGGGCGACGCTGCGCATCACGCTCGACAACGGATACCCTGCGGCGCCGCCCTCGCTCGCCCTCTGCAACGCGCGCGGCATGGATGAACAGCGGCAGGGGCTTACACTCGTCCACTTCTCAGCTCAACCTAAGCCGGTTTGTTCACACCTCCCCGTGTCCCCCTGTCTGATAGACTGGGGGAAATTCATGCTCCCAACCTATCCCATGAAATGTGCTTACGTTGAGCTGAAAAGTAAACGAGTGTAAGCCCCTGAACAGCGGCGGGCATACGTCCTCAAACACCTGGAGGACGCCGCGAGGGACAATGCAGGGGACCCTGTGCTGGCGCTACTGTGCGAGGCTGCGTTTGAAGTTCTCATGGAAGTGAATCACCCAGAGGGTAACTGCGCATTCTGTCTGGCGCCCACAGCGCCCAATGCCGAAAGCGGCGGGAGCGGCGGGAGCGGCGGTGGGGGCGATGGGGAGGGTGGAAAGCCATTCATGAAGCTGATGTCGTGCTACCACTGCTTCCACACGGCGTGCTTCGGTGACTGGTGGCGGTGGAAGCTGGCGCGTGCGGAGGAGGACGAGGCGTCCGGTCAGGCCCGGCAGATATTGCCCGCCACGTCACAGTCACAGGGTGGCGCTTAACTCAAGACACCAGGGTTTAAAGTAATGATGTATGACGTGGTAGCCTGGCGGATATTGCCCGTCACGTCACAGGGTGGCGCTTAACTCAAGACTCGAGGGTTTAAAATGATTGTGTATGACGTGGTAGGCATAAGCCGGCAGGCCCTAGCGTGAGGTCCGCGGTGGCCGGTGGGGTCGGAGGAGGCGGCGCGTAAGCCGATGCACCTGTGCCCGGTGTGCCGCGTGCCGATCACCGATGAGGACGTCAGGCACGTCAAGGGCTCCTGGGGAGAGTCCCCCGCAAACACACACGCATCAGCCTGCGACGGCGGCGGCGGCGGCGGCGGCGGGGACGGCGGGGGGGGTGAGGGCGGCGGGGGAGGCGGCGGCCTGACAGCGGCGGAGGTCACGGTAGGGCGGTGCAGGTTGACCCTGTCAAACCCACGTTGAAAGCGCCTGGAACTAAGCGCTTAAAACTGAAATATGACGAACCACCTTCAAACTTTGCTTTCAAATTCAACCTGCACCGCTACATCACGGCGCTGAGCGAGCAGCGGCAGCGGTTCCAGGCGGCGCTCCGGCGGCAGCACGCGCGTGGGGGTAGGGACTGGCAGATACTGACCGCCACATCATCGACACGCATTTGAACCCTCGGGTATTGAATTCAACGGCGTCCTTTGACACAGCGAGCAATATCTGGCAGGTTTAGGGTATTGAACTGAATCACGGCTTTTGACACAGCGATCAATATCTGGCAGGCCTTATTCGGGGGGCTGATCGGGGAGGGGGACGGCGAGGGCATCGCGCTGATTCCCGGCGCCACCGCACAGACCAACGCCATCATCGGTGCTGTATCGCGTCGCGCATTGCCCGATTCTAATCCGGCGCCGGCGCCGGTGGATTTCGACTTCGCGGCGATTGCGCAGCGCAAGGATACCGCCGCGAGGGAAGCCGCTTCGTGGAAAGCTGCCGATGCAGCCGCCGCCGCCGCCGCCGCTGCCGGCACCACCGCCGCAGCCGCCGCCGCCCCTGTCCCGTTACTCAAGGGTGACCGCGCCGGGCCCCCGCCCCCTCCGTCCCGCCCCCATCCCGCCGCTGTCGCCGCCGCCGCTGGCACTGGTACTCTTGCCGCCGCCGGCGGCGCTGTGACCTCGGCGAAAGCGCTACCTCAGCCCAGGGTCGGCGGCGACGGCGGGGGCGTGGGCAACGGCTGGGGCGGGGCTGGGGGCGGGAGCGGCGGCGGGAGCGGCGGCGGGAGCGGCGGCAAAGGCGGCGGCGGCGGCGTCTTGAACGGCGGCGGTGGCGGGGACAGAGGGGGGACACGTGGGAGCGAAGTCGGGGATGGGGGCAGGGGGATTGGGGTCGGTGGGAACGGGGAAAGTGCAGGTGGCGGAAAGGGCGGCAAGAATCGCGGCGGCAGAGGTGGGGGAGGAGGTAAAGGCGGCGGCGGAAGCGGCGGCGGCAACGGCGGTGGCGGAGGCGGCAGTGGCGGCGGTGGCGGCGGTAGCGGCGGCGGCAACGGCAGCGGCGGCGGCGGCAACGGCAACGGCAACGGCGGCGGCGGTGGCGGTGGCGGCGGCGGCAGCAACGGCAGCAGCGGCGGTGGCGGCAATAGCAGCGGCAACAGCGGCGGCAACGCCAGCGGCGGCGGCAGCGGCGGGCTCGGGTGGCTCCAGCAGGCCGCCGCCACCACTGTCGGCAGCGCAGCGCCGACGACGGGCAGTGCTGGCAAAGCGAAGCGGCCCGACCGCGGGGTGTACAAGGCGCCGGCGTCCACAAACGGCGGCAGCGGGTCCGCCGTCGGCGACGCTGGAGCTGACAGGCCGCCGCTGCCGCCAAGCAAGCCGCCGCCGCCACCACCGCCTGGAAAGCCTCCTTCGGGACAGCCAAACCTGGGGGATACTGCACCCGCCGCCGCCGGCCCCACGGCCAAACCGGCGGTTGTTGCGGCGGCGGGGATGAAAATCGCCGCCAAACCTTTCCATCCGCCGAAACCCCCTCCCGGGAGGCCGCCGAACCTGGGGGTTGATGCGCCTGTCGCAGCTCCCGCCGCCGACGCCAAACCTTTGCAACCTCCGAAACCGTTTCAACCGCCGCCTCCCAGGCCCGCCGCCTGAGCCAACCCTGGGGTAGGCCAACCGCCGCCGCACTAGAGAAAATCAATAGCGCGTAACGTATCACCTTAGCTCAAAGTTCGTGGGATGATATATAGATGATAGGCTACGATCTACAGGTCATCCACCCGGCGCGCGCGGCGTTGCTAACCTCACGCCGGTGCGGGCGTGACACCGCCTCCGCCGCCGCTAACAAATCCCTCCCCCTTGCCCTCTTTACCCTCTCTCCCTCCACCCTTGCCCCCGCCCTCACCGTCCCCCGCGCCCCCCGCCTTCTTCTTCCAAAACTGCGCCTTACCCGCCAACCCCTTGAGCGTCGCCAGGGGTCCCTTCTTTGGCTCCGGCGGCGGCGGCGGCGGAGGGGGTGTCCACCGCGCCGCCACCTCGCGTGAGGGCCAACCCAATCATGCTCGCCACGTCGTACGACGGCATTCAATTCACAGAAAGGGGGTTTGCGAGCATGTGGTGGATGACGTGGCGAGCATGCGGTGGATGACGTGGCGAGCACGTAGTGGATGACGTGGCGAGCATGTGGTGGATGACGTGGCGAGCATGCGGTGGATGACGTGGCGAGCATGCGGTGGATGGCGTGGCGAGCATGTGGTAAATGACGAGGCGTGCATGTGGTGGATGACGTGGCGATCATGTAGCATGCACATGGTTGACTGGACCTGACCTCGCGGTGGAACACGTACACCAGTTGCCGCACCGCAGGGTCAAGTGGAAAACGCTCGCAGCGTCATGGGATTTCATTTCACTCGAGACACGGGGTATTATTATGTGGTGGATGTGTGGCGAGCCTGTTTAAACCCACTCTCCGCATTTGAAAGTCAGTCGCTGAACGCCCTCATATCATTGGTCGAGAGCATACCGGTATCCTTTCGACCAATCATATGAGGGCCTGCAGCGACTGCTTTTCAAGAGCGGAGACTGGGTTTAATGGCGGAAGGTGTCGGTTAATGCTCACGATGTGAGTGCCATGGGGCACGACGAACTTGGGTAAACCAGTGAAATGTGTGGCGAGCATGATAGAGTGGTCCCCACCGCACGATGAGCGTGAAGGCGAAGGACCCGGCCACGGCGAAACACAGCAACAGGATGGTGGCCCAACGCTCCGTCAACGTGCCCACATCCAGGGGCTTACACACGTCCACTTTTCAGCTCAACCCTGAGCCGTTTCTGACACAAAATACACCCTAGGCAACCCATAATACCCCCTGACACCTCGTACAAACCTTTAGACAACCTGTAAATGCACCCTCTGTCCCACATAAAGCGCGTACGTTGAGCCGAAAAGTGGACGAGTGTAAGCCCCTGCCCACATCCCACACGCGGTCGAAGGCTGAGCCGCTGAAGAGTCCGGCCGCCGCGTCGCCGATGGTGGGCGCCGCCGCCGCCGCCGTCGCCGCCGCCGTCGTTGCCGTCACCCCCGTTACCTTCGCCGCCCCCGCCGCCGCCGCCGCGCCCGCCGCCGCCGCCGCCTCCGCGCCCCCCTCCGCCGCCGCCGCCACCGCCGGCGGCATCAGCAGATCAAACAGCGACGGCACCATCACCGAGAAGCCCGTGATGATCACCCCCGCGACGCCCGCAAAGCACAGCAGGAGGTAGAACACTGTGCGCAGCAGCAACAGGCGGTTGCCCAGCTGTAGCGGCGCAAATTGAATTCGAAACCAAAATTTGAAAGCAGTTTCTCAGTTATCAGTTTCAAGCGCTTAGTTCCAGGCGGTTTCAACGTGGGTTTGATAGGGGCAACCTGCACCGCCCTGCCGAGCATGAGCTCCTGCGACCGCTTGAGGCAGTCTTTCCCCGACTTGCCCTCAAACCAGGGGCTTGCACTCGTCCACTTCCCGGCTCAACTTAAGCGCTTTCTGTGGGATAGGGGTTCATTGAGGGGTTTTTCAGGGGGTACTGAAGAGGTGTCAGAGGGTATGAGGGGGTATTTAGGTTGTATTTTGAGTCAGAGACGGCTCAGGTTGAGCTGAAAAGTGGACGAGTGTAAGCCCCTGCCTCGAACAGAAACACCGGAACGCACAGCGCGTAGTCCAGCACCCTCACCAGGCCCAGGTAAAAAAATGGCCACGAAATCACGGAGTTGAAGACGATGGACAGCGAGCGGCGCGCGTCGATGAACAGCAGGGTGCGCCACTGGCCGTAGGCGGCGGCCACAGTGTAGCGGCGCAAGTTGATTTGAAAGCAGAAGTCGAAAGCAGTTAAAGATATTTCAGTTTCAAGCGCTCAGTTCCGGGCGCTTTCAGTGTGGGTTTGATAGGGTCAACCTGAACCACCCTGCCACGGCGGCCCAGGCTTTAACGGGCGTGACGCGCGCGAAGCGGGGCAGGTCGCCCACGTCCAGGGGCTTACACTCGTTCACGTCAGAGCTCAACTTGAGCAACTCCAGGGCACATTCATGAGTTGAGTTGGGTCATGCGGTGGACAGAAGAGCTGAAGTTGAGCTGAAATGGGAACGAGTGTAAGCCCCTGCCCACATCCACGTCACGCGAGCTCCTGAACGTGGCGATGCGCGCCATGGTGCCGCAGCACAGCTGCCGCTACAGCCAGTTCCACAACGCTCGCCGCGTCATATGATGTAGTACACATAAGCATGAAAAAAAGGGTTGCAAATACTAGCACACTGCTCGACACGCCACGTCGTATGATGCCATTCAACTCAATAAATGAGGGTTGCTAAGCCCAGTTGTTGGACGCTGCTCGCCACACCGCGTCAAATGATGCCATCCAACTCAAGAAACCGGCATTCAAGATGCGTGTCGATGACGTGCCGGGCAACGGGCCTGGTAGATATTGACCGCCACGTCATAGGGTGCCGTTTGATTCAGGAGACGAGGGTTCGAAGCGTCGCGTGAGCCTGCCTTCCAGAACTGCACGATGACGATGAAGGAGGCGGCGACGACCTCCACGCAGGGGCTTACACTCGTCCACGGTAGAGCTCAACTTGAGCAACTCCAGGATACACTCATGAGATAAGTTGGGACATACGTGGACAGAAGAGCTCAAGTTGAGCTGAAAAGTGGACGAGTGTAAGCCCCTGCCTCAACGTCGTGCACTTGCAGTAGGGCGAGCACGAAGGTGCCGGACAGCAGGGGCTTACGCTCGTTCCGATTTCAGCTCAACTTGAGCTCTTCTGTCCATCGTGTAACCCAACTTAACCCTGAACGTGTCCTGGAGTTGCTGAAGTTGAGCTCTAACGTGAACGAGTGTAAGCCCCTGCCGGACAGGTTGAGCGCCTGCGCCGCGGCGCTCGCCGTCGTCATGATCGCCACCACGGGCAGCGCGTCTCTCAACGCCATCTTCAGCACCTCCCCCACCACCGCCGTCGCCTTCAGCTTGTGCTCCAAACTCAGCGCGGATGCGGCGAGCGGCAGTGGCTCTAACGCGCCCGACCCCGCGCTGCCCGCATCCGCGCCCGCCCAACGCGCGTTGAGCATCCCCGTCGAGGAGGGATACAACTTCTCCTCCTGCGCCTCCCCCTCCCCCTTCGCCTTCCCATCGTCGCTCTCAGATGCCGTTGCTGCCGACTTTTCGGGTCCGCTCGCCCGCACGAGAACGCGGCGGCAGCGGTGGGCCGGGACCACGCCGCCTTCGCTCATAGTGAGGCGTATAGTGAGGCCGGAGGAGCCGCGGCGCTGGGGTGGTGTTGCGTTCGCGCGCCGCGACGGGACGGCGGCGACTGAGGAGGAACCGCGGTGCCTTCCCACGTGTCCCCCTATCCGCCCACCCGCGGACGACGATCGGCCCACGACGCCGCGCACTGTCGCCGATGACGACGCCCCGGCGGCCCTCCCGGTCCATGCCCGCGTGGAGACACCGGCGGGTGACATCGCCGCCATCTGTCGAAGGATACGTGTTGAGCGTCGGCGCGCAAGGAGTTGTGCTAGACCACGCCAACCTGCATTTGCTGGCTATCCAGAAGAAAGAAGGCGATGGCGACTGCGACTATAAAGCGACCGACCTAAAAAAATCTTATGGAGATGAACGAGCAGAAGGAAAGGAAAACCATCTGCTTCTGTTGTCACTTTCCACGCCCCACTGCACCGCAAGCGCCGGCAGCCACGGCGGCGTGAAGGAAGCCGCGCGCGATGGATCCGACGCCCGGCCGGCTGCGCGGGCCGATGAGCGAGCCCGCGGGCACCCCTCCAAACATGGTGCGACCCTCCCGACACCTCGACCCAGCAGAAGTTGTGCTGACGCTTTGAAAAACAAGATTGGGGTGCCCTGATGCCTTTGCCCGTGCCCCCTCCTCGTGCCCCCCCCACCGGTCACCGGACGAGATGATGCCGCCGCTGGCCGCGCCCTCGAATGTGTCGCGATGGAGTTCGGCGCACGTTTCACTTCTTGAATGCGTTACCCACGCCGCCAGGGGCACCCGTGACGATTCCCCCAATACTAGAAATGCGTCGCTCCGAGCCACCGTCACAATCGAATGGCCCACAAACAACGACGCGACGGACGCTGGCTGCTCGAGTCGACCGCCCGTAAACGCCGTGCGCGAGACGTGGCTCCGCCCGCGTGCGCACCGCCCTCCAGCACCGCGCCGCCCTTCAGCGGCCATCGGCGGACGCTCCTAGAACCAAACCATACAAATGGGGAGGCGAATATCTCCGGGGGTCGTGAAACTGGGGCGGCACCGCCCGCATCGCCACATCGGCCACGGACGTTTGGGCGGCTCTCCGGCTGGCGTGCGGCGGCGGGGAGCGCGCGATCGACCCCGGCCCGTATCCGACCGCTGACCGCCGCCGCCCGTCGGCATCCGGCTCGCGGGTGGCGTCGGACCCCGCCCACCGTCCAAACACTCTGCCACGCGCCTCCAGTCGCCCCGCATCCGCCGCTCGCACCTGGCTCTAACGTTCCCACGCCCATCGTTACAAACTACAGACCCCGACAAGCGCGAGCAACCCCCGTGCGCTATTCGACAAGCAAATTGCGCAACAGGCCGCCGCGGCGGTGGCGCGGCGCCGTGGCGGCGGCGGCGCTACCCCCGGGGGCGCCGGCGCCGGCAGCGCTACCCCCGGCGGCCTCAATGCCGACTATGACGCCTATGACGCCTTCGCCGCCACCCCCGCCAGCTCCGGCGGGTTCAAGGCAGGGGCTTACACTCGTCTACTTTTCACCAGAACTTGAGCCGTTTCTGACTCTAAATAGACCCTGTACACCCACTAATACCTCGCAAACACCCCCGTAAATAACCCCTAAATGCACCCACTGACCCACAGAAAGTGCTTACGTTGAGTCGAAAAGTGGACGAGTGTAAGCCCCTAGTTTAAGCGGCAGCGCGCCACGTTCGACGACGTAGCTGGCGGGAGTGGAGGTGGAAGCGGCGCCCCTCCCCGGGGGGGCATCACCGACCGCCGCGGGAGCCGAAGCGCCGCCAAGACCCGCCGCGACTCCGCCGCCATCGTGCCCCATAACCAACAAAACCGAAACCCCAACGACGCGGGCGACGAGGACCACATGGAGGCGCTGCAGGCAGGGGCTTACACCCCTCCATTTCTCAGCTCTTCTCAGCTCAACTTAAGCGCTTTGTATGGGATAGGGGGTGCGCGCAGGAGTTGTGTAGCACGTGTTAAGGGGGTGTTTAGGGTGTGTTTAGGGTGGGTGTGTAGGGTGTTTTCTTGTGTCAGACACGGCTCAAGTTGAGCTGAGAAGTGGACGAGTGTAAGCCCCTGGGTGCAGGGCGGGCACCGCGGCGACGACGACGACCCGGGCGCGGAGCTGGTGAACTGCTACGACGGCGTCAACCTGGTAGGGTGGTAACAGGTTCAACCGATGAAACCCACGTTGAAAGCGCCTGGAACTAAGCGCTTGAAACTATAATATGATGAACCGCCTCTAAACCTTGCTTTCAAATTCATCTTGCGCCGCTACAACCTGGTGCGCAGCGACCTGATCCGCGAGTTCGAGGCGCGAGGGGTGAAGGTGGCGCACCTGGAGCGGGAGGTGGAGGAGCTGGCGGGCAGGGGCTTACACTCGTCCACTTTTCAGCTCAACTTGAGCGCTTTGTATGGGATAGGGGGTGCGCGTAGGAGCTGTGTAGCTCGTGCTAAGGGGGTGTTAGGGGATGCTTAGATGGTGTAGGGTGTTTTCTTGTGACAGACATTGCTCAAGTTGAGCTGAGAAGTGGACGAGTGTAAGCCCCTGCTGGCGGGGAGCCTGGCGGCGGCGGAGGAGGCCAAGGTGCGCGCGGAGGCGGAGGCGGCGCGCAGCGCGGCGGCGCGCCAGGAGCTGGAGCGGCAGCGGAGCGAGCGAGCGACCGAGAGGGCGGAGGAACGGGCTACGGAAGGCGCCGAGGCGGAGGCCGCGGTGTCGCGTACGGCGGCGCTGGAAGCCGAGCTGGCGAGCGCCAACGCGAAGCTGGCCGCGGCGGAGACGTCGAAGGCGGCGGCGTGGGCGCGCGCGCAGGAGGCAGGGGCTTACACTCGTCCACTTTGCAGCTCAACTTGAGCGCTTTTTATGGGATAGGGGGTGCGCGTAGGGTTTGCCTAGCCAGTGTGAAGGGGATGTTAGGGGGTGCTTAGGGTGTGTAGGGTATTTTATTGTGTCAGACACGGCTCAAGTTGAGCTGAGAAGTGGACGAGTGTAAGCCCCTGGCAGGAGGCGGAGGCGCGGGCGCTGGACGCGGAGGCGACGGGGGGCAACAGCGACGCCACCCGCGTGGCCGCCGCCGAAGCCGCCGCCGCTGCCGCCGAATCCAAGGCAGGGCGGTGCAGGTTGACCCTATCAAACCCAACCTGAAAGCGCCTAAAACGAAGCGCTTTGAGACTAAAATTTGATGAATCGCCTTCGAACTTTGCTTTCAAATTCAACATGCGCCGCTACACAAAGGCCGGTAGCCTGGACGCGCAGCTCCGGGAGGCGGTGCTGGAGGCCGGGCAGGCGGCGGCGGCGCGCTCCGAGCTGGAGCGCCGCCTGGAAGACACCGAGGCACGGCACCACACAACACCGCCCGCCACGTTATCGTTATCCACATTTGAAACCCTCGTTGATTGAACAATGCCCTCTTCAATTTCGAAATGTACCCTCATGTGTTGATTGTGACATGATCGTAAACCCTCTGTGTTGCGAGTGTAATGGCATCCTGAACCCTCTGCGTTGTGTTCAACAACGAGGTGTGACGCGGAGAGCACTGTTGAGTGGGCCCTGGAGCGAGGAGGCGTTGGCCGCTGCGGAGGAGCTGGTGGAGGAGGCGGAGGCAGGGGCTTACACTCGTCCACTTCTCAGCTCAACTTGAGCCGCTTTGTATGGGATAGGGGGTGCGCATAAGGGTTGTGTAGCCCGTGTTAAGGGGGTGTTAGGGGTCATTTAGGGTGTGTAGGGTGTTGTCTTGTGACAAACACGGCTCAAGTTGAGCTGAGAAGTGGACGAGTGTAAGCCCCTGGGCGGAGGCCGCGGTGGCCGCCGCGCAGCGCGAGACCTACAGCTCCAGCTCCGCCGCCGCCGCCGCCGCCGCCGCGTCGTCCGCGCCCCGCGTCGCCGAGCTCGAGCAGGCGCTCCTCGCGCTGCGCCAGACCGCGGCCACCGACGCCGCGGACGTGGCGGCTGCCAAACACCTCAAGGTGGGGACGGACCAATCATGGCCATTCACGCTCGCCACGTCAGAGGGTGTCCCCAGTGTTTAGGGTTTAGGGTTCAGGGGAACTCAAGACGCGGCAAGGTGGGGAGGGACGATCTATGGTCATTCACGCTCGCCACGTCATACGGTATCCCAGGGGTTTAAAGTTTACGGATCAGGAGAACTCAAGACGCAGGTCCACGCCTTGAGTTTCGGACACCCGATGACGCGGCGAGCAAGATGAAGTTGTCCCTAGCTGACGGCGCGCGCGGAGTCTGCCGCCGCCTCCGAGGTAGGGCGGTGCAGGTTGACCCTATCAAACCCACGTTGAAAGTGTCTGGAACTAATTTCTTGACACCAAATCATGATGAGCCGCTTTCAACTTTTGCTTTCAATTTCAAGTTGCGCCGCTACACCGAGGAGCGCGCGGTGGCCGCGCTGGCCCGCACCGCGCGCGCCGAGATGGGGACCGTGTTGGGAACATGGACTCCACCGACGTTGAATCTCCTCCCCCTCCTCCCGCATCTGTTGGAGTATCCACGATGATGGTAAGGGGAGAGTCATGCTCCTATCTCGGCTCGAGTGTTTGTTTTCAATGACCCTGCTGCGCGGCGCAGGTGGCGGACACGGCGGCAGGGGCTTGCACTCGTCCACTTTCCGGCACAACGTAAGCGCTTTCTGTGGGATAGGGGTGCAATTAGGGATTGTTTACGGGGTGTTTAGAAGGTGACAGGGGGTATCAGGGGGTATAGGGTGTATTTGTGTCAGAAACGGCTGAGGTTGAGCTGAAAAATGGACGAGTGTGAGCCCCTGCACGGCGGAGCTGCAGGCGGCGGCGGAGCGGCACGCGGCGGAGCGGGAGGAGTGGGGCGCGGCGCTCGCGCGGGTGCCGGGCGCCGAGCGGGGCGCGGACCTCGCCGACCGTGTTGTTGTAGGGCCAGGTAAATATGGCCCGCCACGATATCGGTCGCATTTTGAACCCTCGTTTATTGAGCTGAAAGGCATCCCATGAGGCGGCGAGGAGTGTCAGCCAGGCCCTGTATGGTGGCGCTGGAGCACCAGGCAACGCTGGCGGCGGGCGCCGGGGGGGTGAACGCTGCGGCGGCGGCGGGGAGCGCGGCGGCGGCGGCGGCGGCGGAGCGCCGCGCGGCGGCGGCCGAGGCGGCGCGCGCGGCGGCGGCGGCGGCGGCGGCGGACGCGGCGGCGGCACTGGCACGCTCCGAGCGGCGGCTGAACCTCGTCACCCGTGAGAAGGACAGCCTGAACCGCGTGCTGCAGTCCTACGACAACGAAGCCGCCAACAAGGTAGGGCGGTGCAGGTTGGCCCTATGAAACCCACGTTGAAAGCGCCTAAATCTAAGCTCTTGAAACTAGAAAATGAGAAAGTGCTTTCAAATTATGCTTTCGAATTCAACTTGCGCCGCTACAACAAGGGAGCGCCGGGGTCCTCCAGCGAGACGTCCGCGGCGGCGACCATGCGCCAGGAGGAGCTGCAGGCGTCACTGGCGGGCGCGCACGAGCGGCAGGGGCTTACACTCGTCCACTTTTCAGCTCAACCTGAGCTCTTTCTGACAAAACATATACTTAAACACCCCCTAATGCACCCTGCCACATGCTAAACACCCCTTACCCAATTCATAAATGCACCCCCTATCACACAGAAAGCGCTTACGTTGATTCGAACAATGGACGAGTGTAAGCCCCTGACGAGCGGTGCACCGCGCTGGAGGCCGAGCTGGCCGCCGCCTCCGTGGCCGCCGCCGCCGAGCGCGCGCGGGCCGACGAGGGCGCGCGGGTGCGCGCGGAGGCGGAGGCGGAGGCGGCGGACGCCAGGCGCGAGGGCGCGGCGCTGTCGCGCGAGGTCAGCGCACTGGAAGCCCGCGTTGGCCGCGGCGAGTACAACCCTTCGGTAGAGCTCGGATCGTATTACGCCCCCGCCACGTCGTTCATCACAGTGTACTATAGCATAAACCCGTTCATTGAGTCAAGATGTGCTTTCCGATGACGTGGGATGGGACAACTTCGGAGGGAGATCCGTGCCTTTCCGGAAATCGATTAGACGATCAATTCTTGAGGCAGATCGTCACTTTTTTGGAACCCGAAGACACTTGACGCGCACCTATGCAACTTCCTTTGGCTGTCTCCACAAGCCCCATGCGTGGTAAGCAATCACATCCTGCGACCCTGCCCCTTCACCCGTGGTGAGCAGTTTAAACCCTCAACCCAAACCCTAAACCCTAAACCCTAAGCCCTAAACAACCGTCCGGCCCTGCCACCTCACCCGTGGTGAGTGCTGCCGCCCCCCGGCCCTGCCCCTTAACCCTAAACCCTAAACCCTAAACCCGTGGTGAGCGTGGCCGCCCCCCGACCCTGCCCCCTGGAGACGAAGATACTGCACTTCCGACAGAACCCGGAGGCGATGGCCAGCGAGTCCGCGGCGGAGCGCCAGCTCGCCATCGTGCGCGGCGAAAACGAGGCAGGGGCTTACACTCGTCCACTTCTCAGCTCAACGTAAGCGCTTTTTGAGACATAGGCGGTGCGTCTAGTGTTTGGTTTAGGGGGTGGTTAACGCATAATCAGGGGATGACAGCGGGAGTTTAGGGTGTGTTTGTGTGTCGCAAACGGCTCAGGTTGAGCTCAAAAGATGGACGATTGTAAGCCCCTGGAACGAGGTGCTCCGTGAACAGCTGCTCATCGGCGAGCAGTACCAGCAGCAGCAACAGGCGGGAGGCGGAGGGGGTACTCCGGGGGCGGTGGCGCCGGGCGGAGGGGGTGTGCCCTGCACGCCCGGCCCCAGCGCCGGCGCCACCCCCGGCGGCGGCGGCGGCGGCGGCGGCGGGCCCTCCAGCTTCGGAGCCGGAGCCACCCCCGGGCGCTTCGCGATGACGCCCGGCCCGACGCCCGGCGGCGGCGGGTCGGTGGCAGGGGCTTACACTCGTTCAATTCTCAGCCCAACTTGAGCGCATTTTATGGGATAGGGGGTGCGTGCAGGGACTGTGTAGCCCGTGTTAAGGGGGTGTTAGGGGGTGGTTTCAGTGTGTAGGGTGTTTTGTGTGTTAGACGCGGCTCAAGTTGAGCTGAGAGGTGGACAAGTGTAAGGCCCTGGTGGGTGGCGGAGGCGGAGCTGACGGTGATGCGGCGGCGCGTGGCGGACCTCGAGAAGCGCGAGCAGCGCTACATGCTGGCAGGGCCTTACACTCGTCCACTTTTCGGCTCAACGTAAGCGCTTTCTGTGGGATAGGGGGTGCATTTAGGAGTTGCTGAGGGGGTGTTTAGGAGGTGTTCGGGGGTATAAATGGATGCTTTGGTGTATTTTGTGTCAGAAACCGCTCAAGTTGAGCTGAAAAGTGGACGTGTGTAAGCCCCTGCATGCAGGTCTTCAAGCAGAAGATCGGGACCTTCCGCGAGGCGTGCTACCTCATCTTCGGGTACAAGGTCGACATGGGGGAGGACAAGGTAGGGCGGTGCAAGTCGACCCTATCAAACCCACGTTGAAAGCGCCTGGAATTAAGCTCTTAAAACTGAAATATGACAAATCGCTTTAAAATTATGCTTTCAAATTCAAGTTGCGCCGCTACAACAAGGGCACGGGGCAGCCCACCTTCACGCTGCGCTCCATGTACGCTGCGCGCGACGACGAGGCAGGAAGGTTGTTCAGAACAAGCTCTCGACCGACGTTGAATCTCCTTCTCCTCCTCCTCCTCCTCCGCATACTCCACGCGTCTGTATGAGCACTCACCCTGAAGGTAAGTCATGCTCCGATCTTGGTCGAGTGCTCGTTGGCAATGACCCTGGTGCTCGGCGCTGGTGATGCGGGTGGAGCCCGGCAAGGTGGGCGCGACGGGGGCCAGCAGCGGCAGGGGCTCACACTCGTTTTCATTTCAGCTCAACTTGGCCTATTCCGTCCACCGTATGACCCAACTTGAATCATGGAGGTGTCCTGGAGTTGCTCAAGTTGAGCTCTAACGTCAACGAGGGAAAGCCCCTGAGCAGCGGCGGCAAGGTGGAGCTGCTGCCCACGGAGTACAGCGCGTCGGCGGAGGTCAAGATCGGCGTCGACACCTTCATCGGCCGCTGCCGCTCCGTGCCCGGCAGGGGCGTACACTCTTCCACTTTTTGGCTCAACTTAAGCGCTTTCTGTGGGACAGAGGTGCATTTAGGGGTTGTTTAGGGGTTGTTGAGGAGGTGTCATGGGGCATTAGCGGGTATTTAGGGTGTATTTTGTGTCAGAAACGGCTCAGGGTGAGCTGAAACGTTGACGAGTGTAAGCCCCTGGTGCCCGGCTTCATCGCCAACCTCACCATGGAACTCTTCAACAAGCAGACCCTCGCATGACCCTCACCGGGTCCGGCGCCCGGCGTCATCGCCAACCTCAACATGAAGCTCTTCAACATAGAGAGACGCGCGCGCGTGAGCGTCAGCGTGACCACGGATAGCGAAACCTCCTTTTGTAAACCTTGTGCTGAAGCCTACCTTCCTCATCCACTTCATCGTTCGTTTCCATCGCACGGGTGTCGAGTTTCGAGTGTGGAGCCGCCACGCACTACTGTACTCGCCATGCTTCGAGTGACAGCGTGCCGCTCTACCGGCTACCGGCTACCGGGTGCCGGCGGCCTCGTGTCACACTCTTGCAAAGCGCGCCGCTCTGCAGGCTACCGAGCTCCCTCGTGTCATGCACCTCCAAACTCCAAACGCCGTTGCCGCCACGAAAACTGGTCGGCTTGCGCGTGGAGCACGACAACACACTGCCAAACCCGAACACCAAGCACTTTGGGCGCCGGTCAGTGGTAGGTTGGGTCAGCCAGAGAAAACTGTGTTGGGTGGTTGGTGGTTGCCCCGTGCCGTCTACCCCATCGTTCGCTGTAGCGAGAAAACGGGACGCGCGAAGGTGAGTGGACCGTAGTGCGTTTTCAAATGAGGCGCGTCAGCCAGAGACTTCGAATTAACACGGTTTGCTAGAGCAACGCCTGCGGACCACGCACGGTCCCACAGGAATTGGCAGGGTTATTTTATTGTCTATTTAGCCCCACGAGTCCGCGCCTGCCAAGAGTCGAAACCCCCATCTTTGTCTCTTCACGCGTCACCCCCAACCTACAATCAGAACAGCTGCACACAACATCACCGCTCAGTGAACAACCTCCCGTGCCGCGTCACCCGCCGATCCCCCGAGCTCTGCGCGCACCCCAACAACCCCCCAAAGAGCTTAAAGCCATGCCAGACTTTCAGCCCTCGACCCATGCCACGGCGCTTAAGCCACCAGCAGGGTGGAGGCGGTGACGGAGTCGTACTTCCAGTTGGGCGCCAGCTTCTTGGCGAGCTTGTAGTAGCGCGCGAGCCGGTGGATGCGGCTCTCGATCAGAATGAGGCGGAACTTGGAATCCATGTCCTTGCGGTTGCGCTCCATGTGCTTGCGCACAGACACCGCCGGGTAGCAGGGTCATAAAAGCAGAGAATTGGGTGTGGTCAGGTGACCGCCACGGCACGGCGCGTCCTCGAGTCACGCACCGATCCGCCGCGAGGACCGTACGGCGACTGCGGCATGTATCCACATCGCCCACGGCGCGGGCCGCGCCGACTACCGTGCCCGCGCCGGTGCCCGCGCGCCGCTGGCGGGTAAACGCCCAAAGTGAGTTTTGTTTTTGCTCCTGTGTGGGGGAAAGGAAGCAAGAAAAGGGCTTGACAGCAGGGGGGGCAGCAGCGGGGCTCCACCTTCTTGATGAGGCAGTAGAGATCTTCCGGGAGGGTGGGGGCGAGGCCCTGGCCCTTGAGGATGCGGAGGATCTTGGAGTTGGTCACGGTGGACACCTGCGCCACGCCGTGGTTGTCGCGCAGCAGCACGCCGATCTGGGAAGGCGTCATCCCCTTCTTCGCCAGCTTGGAGATGATGTCCGTCACCTCCTGGCTGGTGATTTTGAGCCAGCTCGGCGACGAGCGCTTGTATGGCAGCGCGCTGCTGCTCATACCCTTACCGGTGCTGTGCATGCGACCCATGTTTGCCGAGGTATGTACGGCCGCGGGCGGACCGGAGACGGGAGGCGCGGCGTTGGGAAAGGGCGAGTCCGGCGCGCGGTCCACGGTTTTCTACGCTTTTCAATTTCTAGGGTTTGCGGCTCGGCTCGGTGCCATTTCAATATTTAGGGTTACTTTATAAACCCTAAACGACTTTCCTGATATCCTCCGAGAGCGAGATTTCAGCTCGCTTCGCGCTCGCTTCGTCTCACCAGGCTATCCCAGATGCAGAGTCCAGGGAGAGTCCTCTGGCACACGACGTCCAAACGCATGCGTCGTTCCACGTTCATTCTCATGTAGCCCGCCGCTCAATGCACGGGGAGTGAAACTTAAACATGTTTTGAAACAAGGTTCGCACAACAGTGGCTATGCCGCACTCAGTCCTCAACCCACAGGCTTCAGTTGCAGCTACACGAACAGTGAAGTGAAAGAAGAAAAATGTAAGAGGATCAGCAACTCCAAAATTTCTCTGGCTGGTGTGATACAAGACGCGGAACAGGTCGTTGCGGTGACAGTCTTCGTGTTCATTTTGCGTTCTAGTGTTTATACAAGGTGCACCGCACATCTCAGAGCTAATTCATTATCTGCTGTGTTTTTTTCCATTGTTTTTTAATCACGTTCATCGAGCCACGTCATCGAGCCCCCAGGCGCTTCACATGGTGCTGAGATTGTTCTGTGTGCATCTCGGTGCCCTGTCCTCCTCTTGAGTGCGACACCCGCCCGCCGGTAGACCCGTCGTTGTGCGTGCCCAGGGTGGCATCCGCGCCTGCCCCCGCCAAGTTGATCCAAACCGGTTCCTGCCCGGGCACGATCGCGCCCATACCATGTTTTGGTGCTCGCGTCGCGGGACCGAACCGCACATGTCAGTAAGTAGCTAACTTACCCCGCCTCGGCGATCTCCCTATGTTCTAGCATCTCGGTCTCCCACGCCGGCGGGTGCGGCCCGGTGCCCTCTTCGCACTGGTGCACGAAATACTCCTCGCCGGTCTGTAGCGGCGCAAGTTGAAATTGAAAGCAAAACTTGAAAGCGGAACATCGCATTCTAGTTTCAAGCGCTTGGTTCCAGGCGGTTTCAACTTGGGTTTGATAGGGTCAACCTGCACCGCCCGACCGATCTGCATGGGCGGCGCGCCCGACGCCCCCCAGGGCCACACACCAGTCTACGTGTCGCCAGTAAGTTACCCTACTATTAGGTCTGAGCAAGGGCCGGTAAAATGACCCCAGAATTTACCACTTAACAGACTGTAAAAGTACTTTAGGGTTCAGGTTTTAGGTCTTAGGGTTCCATTTTCACGAAGCGACCCCCCGAATACCCCCGTGATACCCCCCTGATATCAAAATATACCCCTCTTAACTGGTAAATTCTGAGGTCACTTTACCGGCCCTTGTTCGGACCTTACTATGCGCTAACCCTTCAACTTACCCTAAACTATGTTATACTAACCCTCCCTCCGTTCAGTTTCAGTGTGAAATCGACATTCTTGAGTTGAGACCGCTACGCACAAACCCTCAAGCTAGCTTAATCTAGGGTGGCCTAACCCCCCCCTCATCAGAACTAGCCTAGTTCGTCAGGTATACAGGCTGGTCGCGCCGCCTCACCTCCAGCACTTTCCAAGGCGTCAAGTCGAGAGGCTGACAGGTCACTCGAGTGCTGAGTAGCTTTCGTAGCTTTCAATGGGGGGGGCCGCAGCACACGCGGGTGCGACAGGTGGCAGCTGAGGTGTGATGGGGCCCGCCCACACGACGTCCCAGTGGATGATGGAATCGTCGAAAGGGTTTAGGGTTTAGGGTTTAGGGTTGAGGTGTGATGGGGCCCCGCCCACACGACGCCCCAGTGGATGATGGAATCGTGGAAAGGGTTTAGGGTTTAGGGTTTAGAGTTAGGGTTTAGGGTTTAGGGTTGAGGTGTGATGGGGCCCCGCCCAGATGACGCCCCAGTGGATGATGGAATCGTGGAAAGGGTTTAGGGTTTCGGGTTTAGGGTTTAGGGTTTAGGGTTGAGGTGTGATGGGGCCCCGCCCAGATGACGCCCCAGTGGATGGTGGAATCGTCGTCCGGGTCAATGGCGCCCACCACATGCCAGGGACCACCCACCACTGGATTCCCACCGAACATCACCATCACCACCTTCAAGACGTTATGGAAACTGTGGGGAGATCTGGCTGTCTAGGGCATACTCAATTCCTATGAGTGATCAATCATCTTCGAGAGATACGCACGCGCAAGGTTTCTTAGGCCTGCCACGCACGCTTAGTAACAGGTTTTCTAGGCCTGGGGTTGTTCTCATGGTATACGGCAGGGTCAACTCGAGCTCGAGTGGGTGCATGGACTTTACCACAGCGGGGCCGGTGACAGTCGAGCTACAGCATACCGAGTGGCGGGTGGCAGTTGAGGTGTTGAAAGGGTTGAGGGTTTAGGGTTTAGGGGCGTGTGGCGCCCGGCCCCACGATGCGCATCGGCTCGGCGGACACGATAATGCACGGTTTCTCGCGCGTGCCGAGGGGCTGCGAGGGGGCGGGGGGACCAGGCACAATGACACGTCAGCTCACCTTCAAGCAACCGGTCATACATGAACAAAGGTCGTGGAGAAAGGAATGGGGCTTTTGCAAACAAATGAATAATCGTATCATACGAGAGCGCAAACCGGGAACAGTTGGCGGGGACTCGGAAAAACACAAAAATGCCACAGCGCAAGGGACGGGGATAACGCTCGGTTTCGTTGCCATAGTCCGTCATCTGAACCGGGTGGGTGGCGCGCGTGGTGATCGGCCATCGGACGGTGGGCCGCAGTGACGGGTTATTGTGAAGGTTGCCTAACCCCCCCCAACCCCCCGCGCGACTGACCTGGTTCGGAATTTGGGTGTCGTCGAAGAAGTAGTCGTACCCTTCCGCAAGCCAGGGGCTTACACTGGTCCACTTCTCAGCTCAACTTGAGTACCTTCGGGCACATCGCTCACGTTAGAGCTCAACTTCAGCACCTTCGGGACACATCCACGGGTTAATTTGGGTCATATGGGGGACAAGTGCTGAAGTTCAGCGGAACAGGGCAAAGTAAGCTCAAGTTGAGCAGTAATGGGAACGAGTGTAAGCCCCTGCCGCGAGCGCGTCCAGCTCAAGCTTCTCCAGCCCGCCGCCAGGGCCGCGCAGATTTAGGGTTTAGGGGGTTAGGGTTTAGGGTTTAGGGCCAGGGCCGCCAGGGCCGCGCACCACTCCCCGTCGCGCCTCACCTTCAGCCCCTTCCAGGTGTTGAACTCAGTGTCGGGGTGACATGTACATGTCACCCTTATCTCCTCGAAATCGAGGGTCTGTTTACTCAAGAATGGCAACCCGGTCGGACTTTCGGCGAGTCGGTCGGTGGGATTTCCGAAATGGACAGTTCTGATTGGTCGACCGGGATTCGATACCATACCTTCGTTACCAGACCCGACACTGAGTTGATAAGGGGATTAGGCTGGGATACCAGTAAGCAGAGTGGTTTCAGGGACAACTCCGAGCGCACAGTTGTGACAGCGATGGCTCGAGTTGAGCTGAGAAGGGTGGGGTCAGCACCAGGGCACGCTTGGGTATACTTGTCGAACTAGGCTAGTGCTGGCGAGGGGGGGTGCTAGACTAAGCTAATTTAAGCTAGTTTAGGGGCTAGCGGTTAGTGGGTTAGTGGGTTAGTATTGGGGACTACGGAGGGTGAGTACAAAATAGGGGGGGTTAATCTAAGCTGGTTGAAGCTAGTTTAGGGGCTAGTGCTTAATAGGCTAGTTTAGGGGCGACAAGTGTACGCTTGAGGGGAAACGAGGGGGGAGTAGGGTGAAGGGTGAAGGGTGAAGGGTGAAGGGTGAAGGGTGAAGGGTGAAGGGTGAAGGGTGAAGGGTGAAGGGTGAAGGGTGAAGGGTGAAGGGTGAAGGGTGAA
>Ga0307489_10000713_pt1 | contig 20963 bp, 17 predicted proteins | sample SB12metaG_FD_202247 | JGI IMG/M metagenome (GOLD analysis project Ga0307489, IMG submission 202247) | Sea-ice brine microbial communities from Beaufort Sea near Barrow, Alaska, United States - SB 1.2 | ecosystem: Environmental > Aquatic > Marine > Coastal | place: USA: Alaska | collected...
ACTTATCTTGAGGCAATGACTCGCTTTGGCTCTGATAAGCCAGATCTTCGTAATCCATTAGAGATTGTTGATGTTGCTGATATTTTAAAAAATGTTGAGTTTAAAGTGTTTTCAGGACCGGCAAACAATGAAAAAGGCCGTGTTTCTGTTATTTGTGTGCCTGGTGGAGCAGCTAGTTTTTCGCGAAAAGGTATTGATGAGTTAACTAAATTTGTTGGTATTTACGGCGCAAAAGGTATGCCATGGATGAAAGTTAATGATATAGACACCGCCTTAGCTTCAGGCAGTGAAGGATTACAATCTCCTGTCTTAAAATTTTTATCCAAAGAGGAAATTACCGCTATTTTAGTTCGTGCAAAGGCTAAATCGGGTGATATTATTTTCTTTGGCTCTGACACTTATAATGTGGTTACTGAATCATTGGGTGCATTACGTCTTAAAATAGGTGAAGACTTAGATCTCCTTAAAGGTGAATGGAAACCATTATGGGTTGTTGATTTCCCAATGTTTGAGGAAGTTGATGGCCATATGCATGCGTTGCATCATCCCTTTACTGCACCCTCAAACTTAACTGCCGAACAGTTAGAAGCTAAGCCTATTGGTGCATTATCAAATGCTTACGATATGGTGTTAAACGGTTGTGAATTAGGTGGTGGCTCGGTTCGTATTCATAACCAAGATATGCAAGCCGCAGTATTTAGAATCTTAGGTATTAGTGATGAAGAAGCACAAGAAAAATTTGGTTTCTTACTCGAAGCACTTCAATATGGTGCGCCACCACACGCTGGGTTAGCTTTTGGTCTTGACCGTTTGGTGATGTTAATGACAGGGTCAAGTTCAATTCGTGATGTGATGGCATTCCCGAAAACAACTACCGCTGCTTGCCCATTAACGAACGCACCAGGTAAGGCAAATCCAGCACAATTACTTGAATTAGCTATTGTTTGTCTTCCTAAAGAAGACAAGTCTGCCGAGTAAAAACCTATAGAGACTATTTCAGCCGTTATTTAATTGAAGTTTCTATTAATTAATGCAGTTAAAACCGATGTTTTAGCTGCATTTTTGTTTTTACGCTATGAATTAAGACCACTTCCTTTTATCCTCTACCTAGTTTTTAAAAATGACAGAAAAAATATGACTATCATTCTCGGCATCGATCCCGGCTCCCGTTTAACAGGTTACGGCGTGATTAAACAAGAAGGCAGAAAATTTACCTATCTTGGCAGCGGCTGTATTAAGGCAATGGGCTCAAATAATGACGCGGCAAGTAAAGTATTAGGCTCACGCCTACAAACCATTTTTGCCGGTGTCTCTGAACTTATCATTCAATTTAAACCTGATATGTTTGCCATAGAACAAGTTTTTATGGCGAAAAATCCAGACTCAGCACTTAAGCTTGGACAAGCAAGGGGCGCAGCAATTGTTGCCGCCACAAATACTGGGCTGTTAATTGCTGAATACTCGGCAAGGCAAATAAAGCAATCGGTTGTTGGCACAGGTGCAGCAGATAAAAGCCAAGTACAACATATGGTAAAGTCAATTTTAAAGTTACCAGCCAATCCTCAAGAAGATGCAGCAGATGCACTAGCAGTGGCACTTTGTCACGGCCATAGTCATGAATATTTAACAAAAATGTCAGGTCAAGCCTCTAAAATTGTCAGAGGAAGATTGAGGTAATTGAAACAAATCACCGACAAAATTGATTAGCAACTGACAAGCGATAGCTTTTTCTTTACTGTATAAATATCTAGTGCTATTGTTGCGATATAAGATAATAAAAAAGGTTTGTCGATGTGATTGGTCGTTTACGTGGAATATTGTTAGAAAAAATAGCACCAGAGATATTAATAGAATGTTCAGGTGTTGGCTATGAAGTCACCATGCCGATGACCAGTATTTATGCACTACCAGAAGTTAATCATGAAGCGATTGTCTATACCCATTTTGTTGTTCGTGAAGACGTTCAACTTTTATATGGCTTTGCTAATAAAGTGGAACGTAAACTGTTTAGGATTTTATTAAGGGTAAATGGCGTAGGACCAAAACTCGGTTTGGCTATATTATCAGGGATGTCAGCAGACCAATTTGTTAGTTGTGTTATACACAACGATTTAGCCACTATAGTAAAAATCCCAGGCGTAGGTAAAAAAACAGCTGAACGATTATTAATCGAAATGCGTGACCGCTTAAAAGATTGGCAAAGTGATAACTCTACTTTAATGGTTGGTGATATACCTGTTGTAGCTCATCATGAATTAAAAGTTATTAATGATGAAAAAGGTGATGCAATCAATGCATTAATTTCACTAGGCTACACTCAAGGCCAAGCTGATAAAGCTGTTATGTCTGTGTACAATAGTGAAATGAAAAGTGAAGATATTATTCGATTCTCCTTAAAGTCTATGCTTTAAGTGGAGATTTTAGGGTGAAGGAAAAGTAATGATAGAAGCAGATCGGTTAATACAACCGGTAGAAACCATTGAAGATGAACCTGTCGATAGGGCCATTCGTCCGAAGTTATTGGCTGATTATACGGGGCAAAGCCATGTTAAAGCGCAAATGGAAATATTTATTCCTGCTGCTAAAAAACGTAATGAACCGCTTGATCATCTACTTATTTTTGGCCCACCAGGTTTAGGGAAAACTACTTTAGCTAATATTGTTGCTAATGAAATGGGTGTAAGTATTCGAACAACTTCAGGCCCTGTCCTCGAAAAAGCAGGAGACTTAGCGGCTTTACTGACCAATTTAGAAGAGAATGATGTTTTGTTTATTGATGAAATTCATCGTTTGAGTCCGATTGTTGAAGAAATTCTTTACCCTGCAATGGAAGACTATCAATTAGATATTATGATAGGTGAGGGGCCAGCGGCTCGTTCAATCAAACTTGATTTACCCGCTTTTACCTTAATTGGCGCAACTACTCGTGCCGGCGCATTGACTTCACCATTAAGAGATCGGTTTGGTATCGTTCAACGTTTAGAGTTTTACAATGTTACCGACCTTACGCAGATCATTACTCGTTCAGCCCATTTTCTTAACCTAACCATAGATCATCAAGGTGCGTTAGAGGTAGCAAAACGATCACGTGGTACGCCCAGAATTGCCAATCGCTTACTCAGACGTGTTCGAGACTATGCCGACATAAAAACCGTGGGTATAGTCAATCAAGATACGGCAGAGAAGGCACTGAATATGTTAGAGGTTGATAGTGAAGGGTTTGATATTATGGATCGAAAATTACTCACTGCTATTATTGATAAATTTATGGGTGGCCCGGTAGGTTTAGATAATGTTGCTGCCGCTATTGGTGAAGAGCGTGAAACCATTGAAGATGTTATTGAACCTTTTCTTATTCAACAAGGATTTTTGCAACGTACACCGCGAGGTCGTATTGCAACAGACCGTGCTTATCAGCATTTTGGCCTAAAAAAAGAAGGCTGATATCACTTTAAATTGAGGCGTAATATTTATAGCAGGTAAAAAAAACCCGTAAACTAAGTACGGGTCAACTAATTCAGTTGCTAAAAGGAAATTTTATATATCAGTGAGTTTCGGGAAGAAACATATGTCTTCCAATTCTAAACAATTACTTAACATTATTTCGCTAATCAAGTAACCATTAGTGAAAGCGATTGATTTACTTTGCTAGATCAGAAAACAAGTCTATAATAAACGGCCACATCAAAAGTGACAAACTAATAAAATTAATAGCTGTTCATTACTTTTTCTAATGAATGTGTTTTTATCAATTTTAACTGTAGTTCTAGTCAATAAGTATTAGCGAAATCTATCATTAATAGTAGCTTCATCATAGAGATGTCTAATGGCTAATCTCTGAGTCTAATTAAAAGTTGAGCGCTTTATTCTAAAATAAGGAAGTTGTAATAATAATTAACTTTTTTAAATTGGTTATTTATAATTTTATCTTAATAAATTGCCATATTATCTTGTGATATCCATACTTTATCTATTAATATAGAGGCTTGAAATTATCAATCGACAACTACTTGTATAATCCTTATGTCTCAACCAGACCATAATTATCAAATTCGCGTTTTTTATGAAGATACTGATGCCGGTGGTATTGTTTATTATGCGAATTATTTAAAGTTTTTTGAACGCGGTAGAACAGAATGGTTAAGGGCACTGGGTATAAACCAGTCAATTCTTTTAGAACAAAACATAGGTTTTGTGGTCCTAAAGGTTGAAATGGATAATATTGCCTCAGCAAAGCTGGATGATTTACTGACTGTGAGAACAGAGATATTACATTTGAGAGCAGCGAGCCTTGTTTTTTCTCAGATAATTACTAATCAAAAACAGCAATTGTTATCGACTTTAATCGTTCGTGTTGCCTGTATTAAATCTCGCGAGGCTAAGCCTTGTGGTATTCCCAAAGCTATATTAGGAGTGTTTAAAAGTGTCAGCTGAATTTTCGGTTTTTGATTTAGTATTACATGCCAGTTTATTGGTTAAGTTCGTCATGCTGATTCTGTTAGGTTTTTCAGTTGCTTGTTGGACTATGATTTTTCAACGTCAAAAAGCCATCAAAGCTTCTCAGCAGCAATTAAAGTCTTTTGAGGATAAATTTTGGAGTGGGGCTGATTTAAGTAAGTTATATAGCGAAATTTCTGCTCAAAGTAATATCTCGGGTATTGAAAGTTTATTTATTGCTGGTTTTAAAGAATTTGCCAAATTAAGAAAGTCGAATATGAATACACCACAAGCAGTTGTTGATGGTACCCATCGTGCTATGCGTGTTTCACTCTCCAGAGAAGTCGACGAGTTAGAAATACATTTAACCTTTATGGCAACCGTTGGCTCTATTAGTCCTTATATCGGTTTATTTGGCACGGTATGGGGTATTATGAACTCATTCATTGGTCTTGGTGCAGTTCAACAGGCAACCTTAGCCTCTGTTGCTCCAGGTATTGCTGAAGCTTTAATTGCCACCGCTATGGGGCTTTTTGCCGCAATTCCTGCAGTGATGGCGTTTAACCGTTTTAGTCACCATGTCGAAAAACTTGAAAATAGTTACATTAATTTTATCGATGAGTTTTCAAGTATTTTACAACGCCAATCAGCTGCTGAACAAAAATAGCGTGGCATTTAAGTTAAGTTATCAAGTCAGATACTAAAGTAGCTGAGGAATTCAAATGTATACTCGCGTTAAACGAAAGAAAGTTGCAGAAATAAATGTTGTTCCTTATATCGATGTGATGTTAGTTCTATTAATTATTTTTATGGTAACGGCTCCTCTAGTAACACAAGGTGTAAAAGTTGATTTACCTAAAGCAGATGCAAAAGCGTTAGACAAAGACTCTAAACCGCCACTAGTGGCTTCGGTTGACTCGGAAGGTAATTATTATTTAGCCGTTGGCACCAGTAAAAATGATGCGATGTCAGCTAATGAAGTTGCTGTTTTAGTTAAGGCTCATTTAGAAGTTGAGCCTAATACACCAGTAGTAGTTAATGCCGATGGTGCGGTATCTTATAATGCTGTGATTCAATTAATGGTTTTGCTTCAGCAAAAAGCGGGTGTGCCATCAGTGGGTTTAATGACAGATATGCCGGAGAAGTAACAGGTGAAAACAAAACATAAACCACTGATTTTAAGTGTTGGTCTACATCTTAGTTTGATTATAGTCTTGGTAATGGGCGATTATACCTCAACGCCAAAACCTATCCCTGTGGTCTCGCAAGTAAGGCCGATACAGGCGGTGATTGTTGATCAAGCAAAAGTAGCTAGCCAAGTTAAAAAACTAAAAAAACAAAAAGCAGATGCTGCCGCAGCAGAAAAAAAAAGACAACGTGATGCCGAAAATCGCCTAGCGGATGCCAAAAGAAAACGGCTAAAAGAAGAAGCGAAAATTAAAAAATTAGAAGGTCAACGTCAACAAAAATTAAAAGAAAAGCGTAAAGCTGATGCAGACGCCGAAACATCAAAAGCCAAAGCAGTAGCGGCTGAAAAATCAAGAAAGCAAATGTTAGCTAAGCAAAAAAAAGCGGATGATGTTGCGGCAGCGATAAAAGCTAAGCGAATAAAATCTGAGTTAGCAGCTGAGAAAAGAGCAATAAAAAAAGCGGAAGACAAACGTAAGAAAGAAGTTGCAGACAAAAAACGTAAAGTGCAAAAAGAAAGAGAGCGGGCAGAACAAGATAAGCTGTTAGAAGAACAGTTAGCAGCTGAAATGGCGAAACGTCAACAAGCCCGTCGTCAACAGCAGATGTCTGAAATAAACCGTTTTGAAGCGTTAATCAAGCAAACTATTCAGCGCAATTTAATAACAGATCGCAGTTCAATGACAGGTAAGTCTTGTAAATTAACCATAAGTCTTGCAACATCAGGTTTTGTGACTAACGTTGTTATTGGTCAAGGAGATCGGGTTGTTTGTGATGCAGCACAAAAAGCAATTTATAAAGCAGGCACCTTGCCGGTATCAAAAGATCCTGAAGTGTTTAATGAATTGCGAAAAATTAGTATGACTGTGATCCCTGAGTTTTAAATGGTATTTATATCCTTTTAAAACTCGGTAATAACTATTAAAAATCACATGTTAATAAATATTAAAATAATAAATCTAGAAGTGTACCAATGAAATTTAAACGTCGACTAACTTTTTTTCTCACAATTGTCTCCTTTGCTTCAACTCATGCCATAGCGGCATTAGAAATTGTTATCACTGGTGGCGTTGATAGCGCTAGACCTATTGCGGTTCTGCCATTTGAATGGACCGGAACTGGGGCTAAGCCAGCTAATATTTCCAGCGTGATCAGTGCTGATTTATTGCGCAGCGGTAAGTTTAGACCTATATCGTCAATGAATTATCCTCAAACCCCCTCTAACGATAAAGATGTTGATTATGCTGCATGGGCTGGTGGTGGTGTTGAGGCTATTGTGGTAGGCGAAATAACAGAGTCTTCCATTGGCCGTTATCAGGTACATTATCAATTAATTGACATTATTAGGGGGCAGGTCACCGGTGGTCAAACACAAATGTTAAGTAATGGTGAATTAGTAAAAACGAGTGATCATATCTTAGATGAAAGTACGGTCGATATTGGTGATGATCAATTTCGACGTTACGGACATCGTATCAGTAACGTGGTTTATGAAAAATTAACCGGTAGCCGTGGTGCATTTTTAACCAAAATTGCTTATGTTGTTGTTCGAGATCAAGGAGAGTATCCGTATGAATTGGTGATTTCTGATTATGATGGTTTTAATGAACATGTCTTGCTCAGTTCAAAAGAGCCTCTAATGTCACCTTCTTGGCACCCTAGTGGTGAGCTTCTCGCTTATGTGAGTTTTGAGAATAATCAGCAGCAAATTTATAGCATTGATATCTATACTGGGCAACGTCAATTACTGAGTAGTCATAAAGGAATAAATAGTGCACCACGTTGGTCACCAGACGGTAAAAAGTTGGCATTGGTTTTATCTAAAGATGGTAATCCTGAGCTTTATACCATGGCTGTAATCACTAAAGAACTAAGGCGCATTACACGACATAGAGCCATCGATACAGAGCCAAGTTGGACTCCAGATGGCAGTTCTTTAGTATTTAGTTCCGAACGGGGTGGAAAACCTCAGCTATATCGCGTAAATTTACTCGATGGGAACATAAGACGACTAACTTTTGATGGTGAAATGAACCTAGGCGGTTCTATTACGCCAGATGGTCGTCAACTGGTGATGGTGAACAGAACACAAGGGCGCTACAATATAGCTAAGCAAGAGGTAGACTCAAGTTTATTCCAAGTTCTGACCAAAGATACAAGGTTAGATGAGTCTCCAAGTATTGCGCCAAACGGTAGCATGATTATCTATAGTACTTTGTATAATAATCGAAATGTATTGAGTCTAGTCTCAGTTGATGGCCGATTTAAAGCAAGGTTGCCAGCTGCTGATGGTCAGATTAAATCACCAGCTTGGTCTCCATTTTTATAGTGGAACATAATTTTAAACCATTTTTAATTATAATAAGTGGTTTAGTACAATAATGATTAATTTACTTCACAAAGGAAAATAAAATGCAATTAAATAAGATAGTTAAATCTTTAGCACTAGCTTTACCAATAGTTATTCTTTCAGCTTGTAGTTCTAACTCAGCTGATAGCGATGAACAGAGCAAAATTGAAACAAATGCAGCTATGGTTGCAGAGCAACAAGTAAAAGATGAAGCTGAACGTGTAAAAGTTGCTGCAATGAAAAAAGAAGCTGACATTGAAGAGCAAAAACGTCAGGAATTAGAAATGATTCGTGCTGAGCACATCGTTTATTTCGACTTCGATGTTTCTAGTGTTAATAGCGACTCTTCTACATTGTTAGATGCACATGCGAACTTTTTAAATACTAATATCGGTGTTAATGTATTAGTTGAAGGCCATGCTGACGAACGTGGCACGCCTGAGTACAACATAGCTTTAGGTGAACGTCGTGCAAAAGCTATTGTTACTTACTTACAGAATATGGGTGTATCAGCGGCACAAATCACTATGGTTAGTTATGGTGAAGAAAAACCGATGGTAAGAGATCGCAGCGAAGCCGCGTTTTCTAAAAACCGTCGTGCTGTTTTAGTTTATTAATCAGGGATACCAATGAAACTTAATAAAGTTTTATTCGGGATGAGTTTAGTTGCTAGTACCTTTTCTATACTAGCAACTGAGTTTGCGCCCGTTGTTGATTTAAACGCCACAGCAGTGAATCCTATTGTTCAGGCAAAAAAGTTAAAACTGGCAGCACGTTACAGGGCACAAGTTAACCTGCAACTACAAGTCGATGAACTCCAGTCTGAAGTGAATAAATTACGTGGTATTATAGAGCTCCATGAGCATAAATTAAATCAAATGTCAGAACGTCAGCGAGAACTGTATCAAGAGATAGAACGACGTGTTAATAATGCATTAAAATCAACACAGATAAGTTCTGTAGCTAATGTACAAACCAACAGCGATAATCAGGTGAACTACAGTAATAACCTTACTGAAAATGAAGCATATGATCACGCCGTTAATTTGGTACTTAAAGATAAACTTTATGAACAAGCCATTCCAGCATTCAAACAGTTTAATCAAAAATTCCCACAATCGAGTTACGCAGCAAATGCTCATTATTGGTTAGGGCAATTATTGTTTAATAAAGCTGAATTCTCATTAGCAGAGTCAGAATTTTTGATTGTTGTGAATAAATTTAACGACTCTACAAAAAGAGCCGATGCTTTATTAAAGTTAGGTATGGTTAGCCAAAAGCAGGCTAAAAATAGTGCAGCAATAACTTTGTATCGCCAACTGATTAAAGAATATCCTAATTCAACAGCCGCTCAACTCGCAAAACCTAGGTTAAGTAGTTTAATGAAATAAGTTGTAAATTAGTTTTGGTGTGTTTATTTTTGCTTATAAATTTAGCGCTTTGCTTTCTTTTTGTACGAACAGTAAAAAAAGAACGAAAAACTGAATTTTATAGTTGCACTTAACTAAATTATGAGTATTATATGCGGCGCGTTCAAGGGAGCATGTTGAACACAATCTCGGCCGTTAGCTCAGCTGGTAGAGCAGTTGGCTTTTAACCAATTTGTCGAAGGTTCAAATCCTTCACGGCCGACCACTTTTTATTTAGTTAAAAAAATAAAAAGTGAAATGTAAGATGTAAAGAGTGTAGTTTGAAAATAAGATATTGAAACGGCCGTTAGCTCAGCTGGTAGAGCAGTTGGCTTTTAACCAATTTGTCGAAGGTTCAAATCCTTCACGGCCGACCACTTCAAAACTTATTTACGCCTTATACTTAACATAATAAAAACTAGAAACGGCCGTTAGCTCAGCTGGTAGAGCAGTTGGCTTTTAACCAATTTGTCGAAGGTTCAAATCCTTCACGGCCGACCACTTCTAGTTGAACTTACTTTAGTTAGATTTTTATTTATCAAATCAAAAAGCCGATAGATATATTTTATTAAGTTATTTGATTATTCACTGCCTTGTATATCTCGTTACAGCATCACTATGAGTTTTAAATAATTTATTTCCATATAGAATAATCCCATTTAGTTAATATTATATTTCGTGATAGTTAAAGCATATGGCTTTATAACTTTCACTTCCGTTTGGTTTCCCTTATAATTACTGCGTTAAAACTAGAGCCAAAATAGTAGAGATTAGTAATGAGCCAAGCCAATGTAGCTGTTGAATTTGATTTTGATTTCCCTGAAAAACCAGTGCCTTTAAATAGCGATGAACGAGCGTTATATAAAGCCAAAATAAAAAAATTACTTAAAGAAAAAAATGCTGTTCTTGTCGCTCATTATTATACCGATCCAGAAATTCAAGCGCTTGCTGAAGAGACGGGCGGCTGTGTTGCTGACTCGCTTGAAATGGCTCGTTTTGGTGCACAGCATCCTGCTGATACCTTAATCGTTGCCGGTGTTAAGTTTATGGGTGAAACCGCTAAGATATTAACCCCAGAAAAAACTGTACTAATGCCTGAATTAGAAGCTACATGTTCCTTAGATTTGGGCTGTCCTATCAAAGAATTTTCCGCATTTTGTGATCAACATCCCGATCATACAGTCGTTGTTTATGCCAATACCTCAGCCGCAGTTAAAGCCAGAGCCGACTGGGTAGTCACCTCGAGTATTGCTTTAGAGATTGTTGAAATGCTTGAGAGTGAAGGTAAACCCATTATTTGGGCACCAGATCGCCATTTAGGTGCTTATATTGAGAAAGAGACGGGTGCAGAAATGCTAATGTGGCAGGGCGCCTGTATTGTTCATGATGAGTTCAAAGCTAAAGCTTTACGAGATCTCAAAGTGAAATTCCCTGATGCAGGTGTCCTTGTTCATCCTGAATCACCAGCGGATGTAATTGAGTTAGCTGATGCAGTAGGCTCAACTAGCCAACTGATAAAAGCTAGTCAAGATATGTCAAATCAGCATTTTATTGTTGCCACTGATCAAGGTATATTCTATAAAATGGAACAAGCCAGTCCCAATAAAACTTTTATTGCGGCACCAACAGGCGGTAATGGCGCTACCTGTCGAAGTTGTGCAAACTGCCCATGGATGGCAATGAATGGTTTAAAGTCCATTGTAGCTGCATTAGAAAGCTCTTTAGGGCGAGAAATAGAAGTTGATTCATCTGTAGCTGTAAAAGCATTGATTCCGTTAAATAGAATGCTTAATTTCGCTGCTGAGCATAAGTTAACAGTTAAGGGGAATGCTTAGTTTAAAGTGATTTAGTACTTAAATTTCATATATTGCTTAAATAATAGACTAATATGATATTTATTCGATTAAACACTAAAATTAGCCTTGCACCGGCAATGCTTTTTTTCTACCATAGCGCAGCTTAAAACTATCATATTGGTGACGTGTCTGAGTGGCTTAAGGAGCTCGCCTGGAAAGCGAGTAAAGGGCAACCTTTCGAGAGTTCGAATCTCTCCGTCACCGCCACTTCTTTTTAACCTCTTTTATCAAAACTAAGTCAAATCATTATAAAGTGTAACTCTACGATAAAATGAGAGTAGTTATATAATAATGATTATCTCCAATATTATTAGATCTATCTTTTTATCTGATAAGTACAAAATTAAACGAATGGTCATCTTGATTAGTTTTAACAGCTGCTTTGCATTTTGTATTATTCCTTGATATGTTTTTCTTATTTAGATTAATCTCTAGATGACTATATTGTCCTACCGTTATTTGAACAGCGAAACAACTGGCTTTAATTAGTAAGGTTAGATGACATTGTTCTTGAATAATTCATTTTACAGAAATCAGTAATATTGAAGGCAAAAGTGATAAAAATGATAAAATTTTTTTTAATAATTATATTATTGACCTTAATTTCTGCCTGTTCAAACTCTAATTGGCAAACAGCAAGCAGAGAACCAGCTGGAATTGCACCAAAGCCATCAAAAGAAACAAATGCGGTTATTGAAATCTATGCTGCTGATGCCTTTAGTTGGAGAGGGTGGTTTGCTGTTCACACATGGATTGCGATTAAAGAAAAAAATTCTGAAGAGTATACTGTTTACGAAGTGGTCGGTTGGCGATTAAGGCAAGGTTTACCTGCACTAAATGAATATAAAACAGTTAGTCCAGATCGTTATTGGTATGGGGCTAAGCCAGAAAAAATTCTGTCTATTACCGGTGATAAAGCAACAACAATTATTCCTAAAATTACTGAAGCGGTATCTCGTTATCCTTGGGCTGATGAATATACCGTTTTTCCTGGGCCAAATAGTAATACATTTCCAGCTTGGATTGGTATTCAAATACCTGAGCTTGATTTGAATATGCCATTTAGAGCAATTGGTAGCGGATATGCTGATTAACAATAGGGAATTTTGTGTGATTGGCCATTTTATAGCAGTTTATATGAGACCAGTAACTGTAACTATTGCAAAGTACTTACTTTGAGCGGTTTTTGGTTAATATTGACCGATATGATTTAAAAATGAGCGAACAACACATTTTTTATAAAAAACGTTTGACGGGTGTATAGTAACTCGGTAATATCCGCTCCCGTTGAAAGCAACACATATTTATTGCTTTTAATGAAAAAAATATCGGTGATTAGCGCAGCTTGGTAGCGCACTTGGTTTGGGTCCAAGGGGTCGCAGGTTCGAATCCTGCATCACCGACCACTTTTAAATAATAAGTGGGACGATGCTTTTGTAGGTAATTATGCGCCCTTAGCTCAGCTGGATAGAGCAACGCCCTTCTAAGGCGTGGGTCGCAGGTTCGAATCCTGCAGGGCGCGCCATAATTATTTAAAGTGTAGTATCAGTAAAGTTTTATGGTGGCTATAGCTCAGTTGGTAGAGCCCCGGATTGTGATTCCGGTTGTCGAGGGTTCAAGTCCCTTTAGCCACCCCATTTCACCTTACAAAACAGAAAATTTATCGGTGATTAGCGCAGCTTGGTAGCGCACTTGGTTTGGGTCCAAGGGGTCGCAGGTTCGAATCCTGCATCACCGACCACTTTCTTATCTAGATATATCTTTTAAACTCTTCCTTAATTCTCTTAAACCAAAGATACACGAGCTTTTTTATTCAAATACTTCCTAATAACTCAGAAAGTCAATGTCATTAATTGAGACTAAACTATAAACGAATACTGTATAGTTCTTTAAATTTAATAAAATTATCAAAATATTTCACTTATCCCCTCGACTCTTGCCGCTTGCACCGCTATAATTTCGCGTCACTATTTTAATCTGAACCATATTTATTCGGATTTTCCGGATCCTAATAACACTGTTTATTAGGATGTATAACGATAGAAAATATACTGAATCATGTTTTCTATCGTAGATAAAGTCGTTCTTGAATGCGTAAATACGCTAAGTTTTGAGGTAATTAAATGCAAGTTTCAGTTGAGACTACACAAGGTTTGGAACGTCGATTGACTATTTCTGTTCCTGCCGAAACAGTAGATGTTGAAGTTAAAAACCGTCTGCGTCATATCGCTAAGACACAACGTATCAACGGTTTTCGTCCTGGTAAAGTTCCACCGTCGGTAATTCAGAAGCGCTACGGACAATCTGTTCGTCAAGAAGTTGCCGGTGAATTAATGCAGCGTAACTTTGTCGATGCTATTGTTGCTGAAAAATTAAACCCTGCAGGTCGTCCTCACTTTGTTGCTAATAGCAATGAAGATGGTAAAGCATTCGAATTTGAAGCAACGTTCGAAATTTACCCTGTAGTAGAATTAAAAGATTTAGAAAGTATTGCTATTGAGCAGCCTGCTGTTGAAGTAACAGATGAAGATTTAGATGACATGTTTGAAACGTTGCAAAACCAACATAAAACATGGAAAGAGAACAAACGTAAAAGCAAAAAAGGTGATAAGTTAACAATTGACTTCACTGGCCGTGTTAACGGTGAAGACTTTGAAGGCGGCAAAGCTGAAAACTTTGAATTGGAATTAGGCGCTGGTCGAATGATTCCTGGTTTTGAAAAAGATATTATTGGTATGAAAGCGGGCGAAGAAAAAACTATCACTGTTAACTTCCCTGACGACTACCACGCTGAAAACCTAAAAGGTAAAGAAGCTGAATTTGATATTGTTGTTCATAAAACAGAAGGTCCTACACTACCTAAAGTTGATGAAGAATTTGCTAAACTATTCAATATTGAAGAAGGTGGCGTCGAAGCATTACGTGATGAAGTACGTAAGAATATGACACGTGAGTTATCTCAAGCTGTTAAAGTGAAAGTTAAAGAGCAAGTCATTGAAGGGTTATTGTCCACAAATGAAGTTGACTTACCAAGCGCACTCGTAGCTCAAGAAGTTGATGTTTTACGTGAGCAAGCGATGAAACGTTTTGCTGGTCAAATGGATCCTGCAAACATGCCTGAATTACCTGCTGATATGTTCACCGAACAAGCTCAGCGTCGTGTCAAAATTGGTTTGTTACTTGGCGAGATAATTAAAGTTAATGAGTTAACAGTTGACGAAGAAAAAGTTACAGAATTAATTGCTTCTGCCGCTTCTGCTTATGAAGACCCACAAGAGGTAATTGAATACTACAGCAGCAATGATGAAATGAAGCAACAAATGCAAAATGTGGCTTTAGAGGAACAAGCTGTTGAGTTTTTGCTTGAAAAGGCAAAAGTCAAAAGTAAAAAAGCAAGTTTCAAAGACATTATGAATCCAGAAGGTAAGTAACTTTTGTGTAAAATTTATTCATTTTCACCATTGGACTTGAATTAATTTGCATAGGGTTAACGCTTTCGATTGACATTATGTCGAGCAATAGCTTAAATGGCTTGTATGGAGACATACCAGCCATTTTTTAATTTAAGGATATATATTTGTTTACTTCAATGAACAATTCTCACGATTTAACTAGTTCGACAGAGAATGCACTAGTACCTATGGTTGTGGAACAAACACCAAAAGGTGAGCGTTCTTATGATATTTATTCTCGTTTATTAAAAGAACGAGTGATTTTTTTATGTGGTCAGGTTGAAGATCACATGGCTAATTTAATTGTTGCGCAATTATTATTTCTAGAATCAGAAAGTCCGGATAAAGACATCTTTTTGTATATTAATTCCCCCGGGGGCTCGGTAACGGCCGGAATGGCTATCTACGATACCATGAAATTCATTAAGCCTAATATCAGTACTGTTTGTATTGGTCAAGCGGCAAGTATGGGGGCATTTTTATTGTCCGGTGGTGAAAAAGGAAAACGTTATTGTTTACCTAATGCCCGAGTGATGATTCACCAACCTCTTGGTGGTTTTCAAGGCCAAGCCTCTGATTTTGAAATTCATGCAAAAGAAATTTTATATATTAAAGAAAAATTAAATCGTTTAATGGCAGACCATACAGGGCAGCCAATAGAAAGAGTTTCGCAAGATACTGACCGAGATAATTTCTTAAGTGCAGAAAGTGCAGTTGAATATGGTTTAGTTGATGCCATATTAGAACAACGAGAGATAAGTAAATAAACTTATTCGTCATTAACAGTGTTATCCTGAATAAATACTCAAGATAACAGTTAAGCGAATGAATACTAGAATTCAAATGATTAGAGGTACCGTATGACCGATATGAAAAGTGGTGACGGTGATAACGGCAAATTACTGTATTGTTCTTTTTGCGGTAAAAGCCAACATGAAGTGCGCAAGCTAATTGCAGGGCCTTCGGTTTTTGTTTGTGACGAGTGTGTTGAGCTTTGTAACGATATTATTCGCGAAGAAATTAAAGAAATTTCACCAACAGAAAATAAAGAAAACTTACCGACTCCGATGGAGATTCGTAATGACCTAGACGATTATGTTATTGGCCAAGATCATGCGAAGAAAGTATTAGCTGTTGCGGTTTATAATCACTATAAGCGTCTTCGAAATGGTGATACTCATAATGGTATTGAACTAGGTAAAAGTAATATCTTACTTATAGGCCCTACGGGTTCAGGTAAAACATTACTTGCTGAAACCTTAGCAAGGTTACTTGATGTGCCTTTTACTATGGCAGATGCAACCACCCTGACTGAGGCTGGCTATGTCGGTGAAGATGTCGAAAATATTATCCAGAAATTATTACAGAAATGTGATTATGACGTAGATAAAGCACAACGTGGTATTGTTTACATTGATGAAATAGATAAGATTTCTCGTAAATCAGATAATCCATCAATTACTCGTGATGTATCAGGTGAAGGTGTTCAACAAGCGCTATTAAAACTTATTGAAGGAACTATTGCTTCAGTTCCACCACAAGGTGGTCGTAAACATCCGCAGCAAGAATTTTTACAGGTTGATACATCTAAAATCTTATTTATCTGTGGAGGCGCTTTTTCAGGTCTTGATAAAGTGGTTGAACAACGATCATTAAAAGGCACAGGAATTGGTTTTGGTGCTGAAGTTCGTGGTAAAGATTCAATCAAAACGTTAACTCAAAATTTTCAAGATGTAGAACCAGAAGATTTAGTTAAGTATGGTTTGATCCCTGAATTTATTGGCCGTTTACCTGTTGTAGCTACATTAACTGAACTAGATGAAGATGCATTAATTCAAATTCTACAAGAGCCGAAAAATGCATTAACTAAACAATTTACCGCACTTTTTGATATGGAAGGTGTTGAGTTAGAGTTTAGAAAAGATGCATTACTTGCTATTGCTCACAAAGCGATGACTCGTAAAACAGGTGCTCGTGGTTTACGCTCAATAGTTGAAGGCGTTTTACTTGAAACTATGTACGAACTACCTTCACTCGAAAATGCCGTTAAAGTTGTTGTTGATAAAACGGTAATCAAAGGTGAGTCTAAACCTTTGGTGATTTTTGAAAACCTTGAAAATAGAGCCGTTTCAGAGTAGTTTTTACAATGTTTGAGTTATTATCAAGATAAAAGAGCCTAAATGGCTCTTTTTTTTGTCTATCTGTTGAAAGCTAAGCTAACAACCCCATATATTTTCTAAAGAACATTTTGATTTTGCTCAAGCGATGACATATTGCTTAATTTATCAATGTTCACTCCATATATTATTTCCGAGAGAGACTTTATGAGCACTGAAACTTCAGGTGTATTTGATATTCCCGTTCTTGCCTTACGTGATGTTGTGGTTTATCCACAAATGGTTATCCCATTATTTGTTGGCCGTGAAAAATCCATTCGCTGTTTAGATATTGCAATGGAAGCCGATAAACAAGTATTTTTAGTGGCTCAAAAAGATGCCGCTGTTGATGATCCTGATGCTGACGATGTTTATCTAACAGGGACAGTTGCAACCATTTTACAAATGCTAAAATTACCAGATGGCACCGTCAAAGTATTAGTTGAGGGGGCAAAAAGGGCAATCATTACTAAATTTGTTGAAACACAAGAATACTTTACTGCAGATATTGAATATATCGTTACAGAAGTAATAGAGGACGATACTGATGAGGTATTAATCCGTTCTGCGATATCTCAATTTGAAGGATACGTTAAACTCAATAAAAAAATTCCACCCGAGGTACTTACCTCAGTATCTGGTATTGATGATGCTGAACAACTCGCTGATACTATGGCCGCACATATGCCATTAAAGCTAGCTGAAAAACAAAAGGTATTAGAAATTGTTAACGTTGCCCAGCGATTAGAGTACTTAATGGCACTGATGGAAGGCGAAATCGACTTACTACAAGTTGAGAAAAAAATCCGTACCCGTGTTAAAAAGCAAATGGAAAAAAGTCAAAGAGATTACTATTTGAATGAGCAAATGAAAGCTATTCAAAAAGAGTTAGGTGAGGGTGAAGAAGGTGTTGATGAAAGCGAACAAATGGCCAAGCGCATTGAAGATGCGCACATGCCAAAAGAGGCAAAAGAAAAAACCTTAGCTGAGCTACAAAAGTTAAAAATGATGTCTCCAATGTCTGCTGAAGCAACAGTTGTTCGTAGTTATATTGAATGGATGACTAACGTTCCATGGAAACAACGCAGTAAATTAAAGAAAAATTTAAAACTTGCTCAAGAAGTATTGGATAAAGATCATTTTGGTTTAGATAAAGTCAAAGAACGTATTCTTGAATATCTTGCCGTTCAGCAAAGAATAACTAAGCTAAAAGGACCTATTTTATGTTTGGTAGGTCCTCCTGGTGTTGGCAAAACGTCATTAGGGCAATCAATTGCTAGAGCAACTGGTCGTAAATATGTTCGTATGGCATTAGGTGGTGTTCGAGACGAAGCTGAAATTCGTGGCCACCGCCGAACTTATATTGGATCTTTGCCAGGTAAACTTATTCAAAAAATGGCAAAGGCTGGTGTTAAAAATCCTTTATTTTTACTAGATGAAATCGATAAAATGGCTTCTGATATGCGTGGTGACCCAGCTTCAGCCTTACTTGAAGTTTTGGATCCTGAACAGAATGTTAATTTTAATGATCACTATTTAGAGGTTGATTACGACTTATCAGATGTAATGTTTGTGGCCACATCTAATAGTATGGATATTCCGGGTCCTTTACTTGACCGCATGGAAGTGATCCGTTTAGCGGGTTATACCGAAGATGAAAAACTTAATATTGCCCGTAATCATTTAGTTGAAAAACAAATTGAACGTAATGGTTTAAAAGCTGCCGAGATCACGATAGAAGATAGTGCAATCATTGGTATTATTCGTTATTACACCCGTGAAGCAGGTGTGCGTAGTTTAGAACGTGAAATATCTAAATTATGCCGTAAAGCGGTAAAAGCGATTTTATTAGATAAAAAATTAAATAAAGTATCTATCAGTCAAGATAATCTGGAAGACTTTTTAGGGGTTCAGCGTTTTGATTATGGCAAGGCGGATAATCAAAATCGTATCGGCTTAGTTACTGGCCTTGCATGGACACAAGTAGGCGGTGAGTTGCTAACTATTGAAACTGCCTCGGTGCCAGGTAAAGGTAAACTTACTTATACAGGTTCGCTGGGTGATGTTATGCAAGAGTCTATTCAAGCAGCAATGACAGTAGTTAGAAGCCGACAAGATAAATGGCGTATTAACAGTGACTTTCATGAAAAACGTGATATTCATGTCCATGTTCCTGAGGGGGCAACACCAAAAGATGGTCCAAGTGCGGGTGTTGGTATGTGTACTGCTTTGGTTTCTAGCTTGACGGGTAATCCAGTGAAAGCTGATGTTGCCATGACCGGAGAAATTACTCTTCGTGGCGAAGTTCTCCCTATTGGTGGCTTAAAAGAAAAATTACTTGCGGCTCACCGAGGAGGAATTAAAACTGTCGTAATTCCTAAAGATAATGAGCGTGATCTTAAAGAGATTCCTGATAATGTGAAAAAAGATCTCACTATCCATCCGGTAAAATGGATAGAAGAGGTATTGGCTATCGCTCTTGAACACCCTGTTGAGAAGTGGAGTATTGAAGGATAATTAACTGAAAAAGTGTTGTTTTTGATTAAAAAGAGACGATAAATGAAAAAAAAGCAAAAAAAACTGCAATTTTCGCTTTTTAAACTTTGAAACTGTGTTAAGTTATCTACGCTATTGACGCTAGCCCTTCTATTAATAGGGGGTGTAGTAAGATAACATTTTATTTGATGTGTTATTAAATTTCATATAACTCGACATCTGATGTTCAAAGAAACAAACTAATAATGTTTCCGCAGGACGCTAATAACAAAGACGGTGTCGAATAATAAAAACTGAAGGGGAAGTTACTTTGAATAAATCTCAACTTATCGAAAAAATTGCTGATGGCGCTGATATTTCTAAAGCTGCAGCTGGTCGTGCCTTAGACTCATTTATTGATGCTGTTACTGAAGAATTAAAAAGTGGTGAGCAAGTTGCTCTAGTTGGTTTTGGTACATTCTCTGTGCGTGACCGTGCAGCCCGTGCAGGCCGTAACCCACAAACTGGTGCTACGATTCAAATCGCTGCAGCTAAAATACCAGCATTTAAAGCCGGTAAAGCATTAAAAGACGCCTGTAACGCTTAATTTTTAATTAATTATAAGTTACATATCTACCGATGCTAAAGACCACCTAAAGGTGGTCTTTTCGTATCTGAAGGTTATATCTTTTACATATTGTTATTATTAACGCGTTAATTTTTTTTGATAAGTATAAATAAATTAATTTATTTATACTTATCGTCTTTTTCGACTTCAAGCGATGCTTTGCATCTGATAAAATCACGTAAAATAACTGCAGGGTTTACCCTGAAAAAATAAAGAGACAAAAATGTTAGAAAATATCAGAGAAAAATCACAAGGGGGTATTGCTAAAACTATCCTTGGTTTGATTATTTTAACTTTTGCTGTTGCTGGTATTGGTAACTATTCCAATTCAGTTGATACTTCTGTTGCAGAAGTCAATGGACAAAAAATCACTAAAAGTACGTTTGATAAAGCTTATCAAAACCAACGCGCCCGTATGGAGCAGCAATTTGGAAAAATGTTCGAAAATTTATCAGCCGACAGTAGCTACATGGCTAATTTTCGTAATGGTGTCTTAGATAATTTAATTAATGAAACATTAATTAACCAAAGTAGCATAGATTTGTCTATTAGAATTTCAGATGAACGTTTAAAGAAAACTATTCGTGAAATGCCTGAGTTCCAAATAGATGGTGTTTTTGACAACAACCGTTATCTGGCTATCATTAACCAAGCTGGCTTTTATCAATCATCTGATTTTAGAGATTATTTGCGTATTGAAATGGCCCGTCGTCAATTAAGCCAAGGTATAGTATCAACTGAGTTTAACTTGCCTTACCAAGAAGAGATGTTTAGTACTTTGCAAAACCAAAAGCGTGATATACGTTTTGCTACTATTTCTGCTGAGCAGTTTAAAGCGGCAATTGAAGTGAGTGCCGAAGAGATTAATAGTTACTATTTAGCCAAACAAACTCGTTTTGAAAATCAAGAGAAAGTCAAAGTTGACTATCTTATTTTAGATGTAAACGAAATAGCTAAAGCAGTAGAGGTCTCAGCTGAAGACCTTAGTCAATATTATCTTGATAATATTGAC
>Ga0307489_10000715_pt1 | contig 20948 bp, 34 predicted proteins | sample SB12metaG_FD_202247 | JGI IMG/M metagenome (GOLD analysis project Ga0307489, IMG submission 202247) | Sea-ice brine microbial communities from Beaufort Sea near Barrow, Alaska, United States - SB 1.2 | ecosystem: Environmental > Aquatic > Marine > Coastal | place: USA: Alaska | collected...
CGACAATGCCTTGGGGACTGCGTCACCTTCGGCACGACGCGAGCAAGTGGTGGCAGAGGCAGACGCCGCGCCGTAATACTCGGTGTTCGCCCTAATTTCTCAATCCCGAGATGCAGATAACGCGTTTGTGACGGTGACGGTCGGCCAGTCGGCTGTCCGACCTGCCCAGAAGTTCCGAAACCCTGGCCTCGCCCATCCATATCCACGACACTCGGCGCACGGCAACCCTAGCGGCGGCTAGCTTACACTGTGAGCGTGGCGGCATTCGAAGGACGACACAACACCCACCGACGTTCCGATCTCGACGGCACTGCTCCGTTCGTCGATTGTTTTCACGACTGCGCGTCACAGGTTGCTTTGCTGTGGCCAATCGGAAATAAGATTACAATGCTCCGTTCCATGCTGCGTGTTGCCAAGAGGGCTGCCGCGTGCGAGGTCATACTCGTACCCAAGGCAGCGTCCCCGTTCGCGCGGTCCCTGGGCCGCACCCTGCACTCCGCTCCCCACGCCACCGGCCGGCGGTCAGCCGCTGATCTGCTGCGCGCGGCGAGGCTCCCGCGGCAGACGGCGTCGTTCGCGTGCTCGGGCCTGCGCTCGTTCAGCGCGGAGAAGGGGAAGGTCGTTGATCGCGGAGACGTAGATGAGGTTGCCGCCGAGGGTGCCGCCGCCGCCGCAGCCACGGACGAGGACGCGACCGCCGCCGCCGCCGAGGCGGGCGGGGCCGACGAGGAGGGGGGCGAGACCCCGGAGGTGGAGGCGCTGCGCGCGGAGGTGGCGGAGCAGGCGGCGCTGGCGGAGGAGTTCAAGGATAAGCTGATGCGCACGCTGGCGGACATGGAGAACCTGCGCGAGCGCACGACGCGCCAGGCCGAGGCGGGGCCGTACCCTCCACACTCCACTCTCGTCCCCGTCGCGGCTCAACCACATTTGTTTGTAACTTCACTGGAACCGCAACCGCCCGTTTGTTCCCCGTGAACACCTGCGATGGCTCGAGTTGAGCTGCAAAGGGAAAAAGTTTACGGCCCTGCGCGGAGTCTGCTCAGAAGTTCGCCATCCAGGGCTTCTGCAAGGTGGGGCCAGAGACGAACACCGCTCACCGCATTATTCGCCGCACTGTATGAAACCCTCGCTGATCAAGTCACTCGTTACACACCATATGACAAAGTGCATCAAAGTGTTACGAGCAAAGCACCGTTCCGAGCTGAGCCTGTGATTGGTTCATGCTTTGCTTTGCTGTGCGTTGCTTTTCTTTGCTCGTAACACTTTGACGCACTTTGTCATACCATGACGCATCTCTCGCATCGTTCACCTGGCCCGAGCGCGAGGACATGGTAGAGGTGGCGGATAACCTGGGGCGCGCCGCGGGGTCGGTGGAGGCGGAGGAGACCGACCCGGAAAAGGTAGGGCGGTGTAGGCTGACCCCTGGTCGCCCCGAGGATGACCCCAGGTTGACCCGAGGTTGACCCGAGGCTGAATCCGGGTTGACTGCGCTTGGTTTCCGCGCTCGAATCTTAAATATGATCAACCGCTTCAAAACTTTGCTTTCCATTTCAACTTGCGCCGCTACAGCCAGGTGGCGAAGAATCTCAAGTCGCTGCACGAGGGCGTGCTGATGGTGGAGAAACAGCTGGTACGGCCTTGCAGGTATTGCTCGCCTCGTCATCGACACGTATACGGACCCTCGTGTATGAAGTTGTATGGTATCCTGTGACGTGGTGAGCAACATCTGCGAAGGTACTACCAACAGGTGTCGGCGTTCGGCAAGCACGGCGTGGTGAAGTACGACCCCATGGGCGACGAGTTCAACCCCGACCTGCACATGGGGCTCTTCAACATCCCGGATGCCGACAAGCCGGCCGGCACCGTCGCCGTCGTCACCAAGGTGGGCCGCTGCAGTTGCTCCCCAGGTTGACCCAGGTTTCGCGCTTGCTTTCGGCGCTTGATGCTAAAATATGCTGAACCGCTTACGACCTTTGCTTTCCATGTCAACTTGCGCCGCTACAAAGAGGTCGGGTACACGCTGCACGACAGGGTAATCCGCGCGGCCGAAGTCGGGGTCTATCAGAGCCCGGCATAGTCAATCCTTTCTAGTAGAGTCTACGAGTAGCGCTTCGTAATACGATGTGAATACAAGTACTCTTAGAGCTCTGTAAAAGTGATCACAGAAGATGCTGCCTCTCGACGAGGAGCGCAGCGCGGTGCGGCGCGCGTGTGAACCGTTCGCAATCTTTGCATCCGTTCACGACTTTGGCATCTGTGCCACATGACCTCGATGTGCTCAATTTTAACGGGCGATAGCTCTACCTGAGATACCAGCAATTTCGTTTTTTCATATTAAACTTCGTTTCGTGGTCTAAAGCAAAGATTTGCTGCGAAACGGTAACGATACCACACATCCGCGCCGCTCGACGAGGAGCGCTAAGCGCCCTTCGTCAGACTAAATATTTCCCTGCTAAGTGTTACTCACCTTAGGGCGTCAATCGGAGCCCGGTCATGCCTATACCGGTGAGACCGTTTGAGTACTCAAGCTCCTCGGACGCGCACCGCTTGGCCGCGCGGCTCACGTCCGTGTCCGGGTCGTCCCGCAGCTCTCCAACCGCGCGCCGCAGCTCCGGGATGGCTGCGAACCCGCGGTGCGCCTGGAACACCGCCAGTACCTTGCTGTAGTGGCGCAACTTGAAATTGGAAGCAAAAATTGAAGGTGACTCATCATATTTTAGCTTCAGGCGCCGAAACCAAGCGTGGTCAAGCCGGGGTCAACCTGGGGTCAAACCGGGATCAACCTGGGGTCAACCTGGGATCAACCTGGGGCTGAGCCGGGGTCAACCTGGGGTCAAGCCAGGGTCAAGCCGGGGTCAACCTGGGCTGAACCTGCACCGCCGCACCTTGGCCAGCTCGCAGCGCACGTTGGGCACGTGGTCGTCAACCATCATGAGCAGCAGCGGCAGCAGCTCGTCCACCACGCCGCGGTCCACCACGCCCACGAAGGCACCGCAGATCTGCACGTACGCCTGCCGGTCCACCCACCGCGGGTTCGTCGCCATCAGCTTCATCTCCGCCAGCACGCCGCCTGGTTGAAGCGGCGCAAACGGAATTTGAAAGCACAACTTGAGCGGTTTATCACTTTAGTTGCAAATGCTGAAACCAGGCGATTTCAACACGGGTTTAAACTGAATTTAACCCGCACAGCCATACCTAATGTGCCGGACAGCCAGCTCGACGCGGCGCCCTTCACGGTGTTCTGCAGCGCAGTGCTCACGGCCTCCACGCTCGCCGTGCTGTAGCGGCGCAAGCTCAAATTGAAAGCAAACGTTGGAAGCAATTTATGATATCTAAGTTTCAAGCGCTGAAACCATAGGCTCTTTCAACACGGGGTTTGATGCTGTCAACCTGCACTGCCCTACCGTGCGCACCGCGGACGCTGGATCTTTCAACAAGCGCAGGAGCAGCGGAAGTAGCGATTGTTCGTTTGCGTGCGCAGGCAGGATGCCGGACAGCGCGCTGAGCTGCTCCGACAGCGCGGCCCGCAGCCAGGGGCGTACACTCGTTCCCAATTCAGCTCAACTTGAGCCCTTCTGTCCACTGTATGACCCGACTTAGCTCATGAACGTGTCCTGGAGTTGCTCAAGTTGAGCTCTAACGTGAACGAGTGTAAGCCCCTGCCCGCAGCCTCCAGTTGCCGATCATGTCGCCGTCGGCCGCGCCGATGGCCGGTAGTAGGTGCAGGTGCGGCAGGCGCGCGGCGGGGGTCAGCTCCCGCATGAACGCCGCCAGGTGGCTCACCACGCTGTAGCGGCGCAACTTGAATTTGAAAGCAGAAATTGAAAGCAGTACATCACAGTCTAGTTTCAAGCGCTTAGTTCCAGGCGGTTTCAAATTGGGTTTGATAGGGTCAGCCTGCACCGCCCTACCACGCCAATGCTCACCTCGTCCGTGTCGCCCAGCATCTCCTCAAACACCGGCAACAAATCCACCTCGCTCAAATCCTCACCCAAAATTTTCGCCATCTCGTGCAGCGAGAACGCCAGAGTGCGCCGCACCCGCCACTGCATGCTGCCCGCCAGTATACCATACGCCCCTTTGATCTCACCCCACCTCCCCCGCCCGATTGTCACCGCCACGCCCGGGAAGTTGAACGCACACGTGAGCTGCAGTGGCCCGCTGCTGCTCTCCGCCATACTATAGCGGCGCAAGTCGAGATTGAAAGCAAAATTGAAGCAAAAATGTCAGCAATTTATGATATGTTAGTTCTAAGCACATAGCTCCAGGCGCTTTTAACATGGGTTTCATCGGGTCAACCTGCACCGCCGTGCCATGCTCACGAAGTGGTCTACTAACGCCTCGGAGGTGTGGTCCCGCCCCAGCTCCGCGATGAGCGGCCCCAACTTCTCCAGCGCCGCTATTCGGACCTGGAAGCTCACGTCGCTCACCAGCGGGTCGAATATTTCCCCGGCCAGCTCCACAAAGACCTCCCGCGAGTAGGGGCTGGCGGATATTGCTCGCCATGTCATCCAGCGCACGTTAAACCCTCGGAACCTGAGTTGTAATGCACCCTTTTAGCCCTCGTATTACCCTTTGAACCCTCGTATCCTGAGTTAAAAGGCACCCTATGACGTGGCGGGCGCCATCTGCCCGGCCCTACCCGCGACATGGCTTTGGACAGCGCCACCAGCTCGTCGGCGCACGCCTTCCGCACGGCCCACACCGGGTCACGCAGCAGTGCGAAGAACACGGGCAGCACCGTCTCCTCCGCCACCGACGTCTCCAACACCTCGGCCACCAGGATGTAGCGGCGTAAGTTGAAATTGAAAGCAAACTTTGAAAGCAATGTATCATATCATAGTTTCAAGCGCTGAAACCACAGGCGCTTTCAACACGGGCTTTGAGACTGTCAACCTGCACCGCCCTACCAGCACCAGCGAGTGGATGGTGACCTCCCGCACGTGGTACGCGCTGTCTTGCGCTAGTTTCTCCAGCAGCGGCGTCAGGTCGTTCTTGGCCGCGGTCGGCCACAGCACGGACGCCAGCGAGCCCACGATCTTCGCCCCGCTCACGCGGATCTCCTCCTCCTCCCCTGTCGCTAGGTTGGCAATCTGCGTCATGACCAGCTCGTGCCCCTCTTGCGTGTCCTCCAGCAGGCTCGCTACTGTTGCTACCGCCGCCTCCGCCGCCGTGACGACGGCATCCACGTCGTCCTCCACTAGTAGGAACGCGACGGATAGCAGCCCCGAGGCGATGTCCTCCTCCTGCCGCGACCGCGTCTCCCGCACCGCCTCCGCCATGACGCACAGCTGCTCCGCCACCATCTGCCGCACCTCGCTGTCGTCGTCCTGCGCCAGATCTTCAACCAGGTCCAGCGGGAACGCCTCGTCGCAGGGGCTTACACTCGTCCACTTCTCAGCTCAACTTGAGCCGTGTCTGACACAAGAAAGCACCCTACACACCCTAAACACCCCCTGACAAACCCCTTAACACGGGCTGCACAACCCCTACGCGCACCCCCTATCACCTACAAAGCGCTCAACTTGAGCTGAAAAGTGGACGAGTGTAAGCCCCTGCCTCGTCGCCCTCCACCATCGCCGCCTTGCACACGGCCCCCAGGGTGCGCACGTGGAACAGGCGCTGAACGCTCACGGTGCAGCTGCGGCAGTACTGCGCCGTCAGTTCCAGCTCCGTCAGCCCCTCCGCCGCGTACTCGTCTGCGTCATGCTCCTGCTTCGCGTGGTACGTCTCCGTCGCGAACTCCATCACCCCTCCGGGATCCGCCATCGCGCCTCACAACACCCCGGGAGCGTGCGCTCTCCTCAAGCACACGCCTTCGCCGCAGGCGGGTAGGCGCCCCCGCTGCCGGCGTGCGCCAAAGTCGCGCGGGTCTCCACACCCCGGTCGGCGTCGGATGCCGGGTGATATCTCGCGGAGCCACAGGCCGTCGTATCTCGCGGAGCCACAGGCCGTCGCGGCGGCTCGCTTGGAGCGCCGCAGGCACCACCAATCCACCGAATATACGCCTACCGGGCCCTTCAAGCGTTGGAAAAAGATGCCCTCTCCATCCGGACTGGGCTGTCTCTCCGGAGGGGATGTGGTTTGCAACAACTCGCTGGCTGATTGGGAGTGGGGTGTGGCGAGCGCGTGTTGGCTCGGCCGTACGGCACACCGTGTGGCACAGGCGCGGCGCCGCGTTATTGCAGGCGAGTGATAACGTCGGTTTAGAGAATGTCGGTTTTGGCCGTTATTTTGCCTGGCCAAAACGTGGCGAAACTGATGATCGTTCCAGCCAATCAAAATCCTCGGTCAACATGAATGGAATGGGAATTAGGAAACCCTAATAACCACTATGTACGCACTAAATCCGAAACCCTAAGCCCCCCACGTGCTCGCACAACGTGCCGAACGTTTCTGGTTTGAGTCGTGACTGGAAGGCGAGTGGGCCGTGAGTAATTACCGTCGGCGCTAGGCTTGACGAAGACCTGCGCGATACGGCGAGTCATTCGAGCGTCACCGCACTACCGGGAGCGCTGAGCGTCCTACGTGGGCGGGAGGCGTGCGTCGCCCGCTGAGCGCTCTTCGTGGCTCCACGATTGGAGACAATTGAAAAGCAGATAATCGTGTGTGTTTCAGGAATCTGCGAGCGCGATGGGGGTCCCCGCTGCTGCTTTCCAGGTGAGTGTGAATGCGATGCCCTGGTATGCGATTCCCTGGTCTACGCTGTCGGCGCGGCGCATGAACGCCGGACTCTGCGTGTGGATTTACCCGTATTCCGATACAGTTTCGGGGCGCCGTGGGCACCACCGCACCCCAAAACAGGTGGAAACGAAATGCAACAAAAATGTAGCGAAAATGCCGCGCGCAGGCACCAGAGTTGCGGCGCACCCCGAACCCGCGAGCCCGGCAGCACCCTGTCAGACGAGCGCGACATCGCAATGTCGTGGCGTGCGCGACTCCCGAGGCCGTCACTGACCGACCTCCTCCTCGGCCATCTCCGAATTGCAGGATGGACCTGACTCGCCCGCGCCCCTCACGCCGCGCAAATCCGACTCAGCCTCGCGGTCACGGCGCATCCAGGAGCTGGAGGAGAAGGTACGGCCAGGCAGTTATTACCCGCCACGTCATCACACGCATTTTGACCCCTCGTCTCTTGAGCTACAGGCATCATATGACTCGGCGAGCATTGTCTGCCAGGCCCTGTCATCCAAAGCAGTTTGAACCATTATGACATCCTATGACGTGGCGAGCATCAATATCTGCCTGGCCGTGGGAGTAGGCGCTGGTGGTGCGGAGCAAGCGGCAATACGAGCAGCTGGAGGAGAAAGTGCGCGCGCGGCAGGCGCTAGAGAACGAGCTGCTGGACGCCGAGCGCCGCTTCCGCGACGAGAAGCGCGTCCGCAAGGAAGCCGAGGACGGCTCCAGCAAGGCGACGAAGCGCCTGACCGAGGCGACCAGCGGGAGACTCAAGGTGGAGGAAGCTGTGGGCGACTTGCTCCGCGCGGAGGAGGAGATTAAGGAAGGGGAGGCGAGCATCACCGAACTTCGGGTGACGATGCAGTCGCTGGGCACGGAGCTGGAGCGGTCCAAGGTAGGTCGGTGCAGGTTGACCCTATGAAACTCAAGTTGAAACCGCCGGGACTAAGTGCTTGAAACTAAATTATGATGACCCGCTTTCAACTTCTGCTTTCAAATTCAACTTGCGCCGCTACACCAAGGCGGCGGCACGGGAGGCGTCGCACGAGCTGGCACAGCTGGACGAGGAGCCCAGCCAGGCGGCGCGTGCCCTGGAGGCGGCGCGGGTGGAGGCGGCGACCCGCATGGACGAGCAGCTGCAATCGCTGGGGTTGCAGGCAGGGTCTTCCACTTGCTCCCATTTTCGCTCATCTTGAGCTGTCTTTCTCCCCCGCATTGCCATATAACTCATCTTAATTCATGAATGTGTCGCGAAGGTGGTCAAGTTGAGCTCTAATGTGGACGAGTGTCAGCCCCTGGCAGCAGGTGGCGCGGCTCAACGAGCAGGTGCTCGCCAGCGACGCGGACGCCCAGTCCGACGCGGCGGTCATCTCCTCGCTGGTGCACGACGGCACCGAAGTCATCAGCTCGGGGCTCGGGGAGGTGGAGCACCGCAAGCGCGAGCTGCGCGGCATCGATGACAAGTTCATGAAACTGCTCAAGTCGCTGGAGCTCACCCAGGACGCCAGCTATCACCTGCGTGCCAGCCTGGACAACACATCGTAGGGACTGATGGTTAGTGCTCGCCACGTCACAGGATGCCATTTTACTCAAGAAACGAAGGCTGAAAATGCGTTTTATAACGTGGCAAGCACTATCCATCAGTCCCTACCAGCGGGAAGACTCTGCACGAGGCGCAGGAGGCAAGAGCTTACACTCGTCCACCTCTGAGCTCAACCTGAGCCGTTCTTGTCACTGAAACCAACTGAAACCACCCAACGTGTCCCACATAAAGTGCATATGTTGAGCCGGAAAGTGGACGAGTGTAAGCCCCTGGCAGGAGGGCGACAAGCGCGAGAACAAGTACATGCACAAGCGGCTGACGCACCCGTACCTGAGGGAGGAGCTGTACCGTGACGGGACTCCGATGATAATGAAGAAGTCGTCCGTCTCGAAACTGCCTCCGCTGGCGACCGCCAAACCGGCGTGGACTGAGCGTGCGGAGATGGAGGTTCCCGTGCAGATCGTTGTGGATATGGATCAGGGCGCGGCACTTGGGCAGTCCGCGATGTCTCTTGAGGCCGAGGCTTCGATGAGCGCAGCGCTGGAGGATGCCCTCAGCACGATAGTTCTGACTGACCCGCTCGAGAATGATCTTCCTGACCCGCTCGAGATGCAGCCTCCTGACGCGACGCCGACGGACACAGTGGCCTCCTGGTGGCCTCCCGACACGACGCCAGCGGGCACGGTGGCCGAGGCGATGGCGGCGCCGCCCGGGCCCACGGAAGGGGAGATCATCGTGTCCGCGTCCATCAAGCTCCTCAACGACATGAAGGACCAGCAAGCCGCCAACGCCGCCCGCTTCAACACCCAAGCTGACCGATACTCGCATTCTCTGCAAACGCTCGACCAGGAACTCGAGGAACACCAGAAGCATCTGGCTGATGCCGAGAAGGGCAAGGAAAACTTCGGTGCCTGGGCAGAGGACTCGAACGCACCGGGCGACGGAGGCGACGTGTTCCGCGGGGGAAAGCCCAAGGTAGGACGGTGCAGGTTGACCCCAGGTTGGACCCGTGTTGACCCCCGGTTGACCGCGCCTGGTGTCAGCGCTTGAAGCTGAAAGACGAGAAACTACTTTCAAACCGTGCTTTCAAATTCAACTTGCGGCACTCAACCAAGGCGCACGTGCAGGGCAAGTCGGTGCAGGAACTGTTCCACTATTTCGACCAGGATGGCAATGGCTTCGTCAGCAAGGCAGGGGGGGTATTGAGAACATGCTGTCGACCGACGTTTAATATCCTGCTCCTCCTCCGCGCGTCTGTATGAGCATGCACCCTGAAGGTATGGCATGTTCCGATCTCGGTCGAGTGCAATTTCTCAATGACCCTTCTACCAGGGCGAGCTTGTCTGCATTCTGAACGATGTCGGGGTGCTGGGCGGGCTGAGCCCGGACGAGGCCGCCACGGCGGTGGACTTCGCGTGGAATCAGGCGGACGACAACGGTGACGGTGGCATCAGCCATAAGGAGTTTGCAGCGTTCATCGCCTCCCTCGGTAGGGCGGTGCACGTTGACCCCAGGTTGACCCCGGTATGACCGCGCCTGGCGCCTGTTTTCGGCAATTGAAGCTAAAACATGATGAACCGCCTTCACTTCAAACTTTGCTTACAATTTTAACTTGCGCCGCTACATCTCGGCACGGTCAAGCCGCGTCCATCGAAACCCACCAACATCCCTGACGAGTTCCACAACGGGCCGGACGATCTGGTGTGGCAGGTGTACCTGCAGCACTGCTCCAAGATGCACCCGCAGGAGATGAGCTCGGTAGGGCGGTGCAGGTTGAAACCTGTTCAACCCCGTGTTGAAAGTGCCTGGATTTAGCGCTTCAAACTAAAATATGATGAACTGCTTTCAAAATTTGCCTTCAATTTCAAGATTCGCCGCTACAGCTGGGCGCAGTTCCTCCGCGCGCTGCGCGCCGCCGGCCTCATCGACGTCAAGTGCACGGCCACTGCTGCCAGCATCGTCTTCGCTAGGTAGGGCGGTGCTGCCGACCCCGGGTTGACTCCAGGCTGATCCCAGACTGACCCCGGGTTGACTCCAGGTTGACCCCAGGTCGACCCCAGGTTGACCCCGATTGACTCCAGGTTGAACCCAGGTTGACCCAAGATTGACCCCGGGTTGACCCCAGGTTGACCGTGCTTGGCTTCAGAGGTTGAACCCTAAATATGATGAACCGCTTTCAAACTTCGCTTTCAATTTCAACTTGCGCCGCTACACCCAGGTCGCGGAAGGAGCTGGGGAAGCGGATACAGTTCCCCGACTTCTTGCGGGCACTGGCCCACCTGGCGACGGTGCGCGGGAGCCACTTCGTGGACGTCGCCAGTGCGTTCGTCGACAAGGCGGTTCTGCAGAGTGATGCTGCCGGGAATCCGATTGAGGCAGCAGAGCCAGCGGCCATTTGGGGGGACGGGGGTCGGGGGGATGGTGGCGAAAGTGCGAGCCGGGATGTGGACGGGGCTTCCTCCCCACGGACCGTGAACGGGGCTACCTCCCCACGGACCGTGGACGGGGCTTCCTCCCCAGGATTCCGCGAGAGGGTCAACGCAATGAAGAAGATTGCGCGCGTCAACGCCGCCGCCCAGCAGATGATCGAAGAGGTAGGGACCGAGGCACAGATACAGCATGCTCACCACGTCATCCGCCTCATTACATATTTTCGTTTGTTGCATTACATGTTAGCTAATCACGTGGCGTGCATGGTTTTCTGTACCCTCGGAACAGGTGGCCACGTCGCCCGTGCCGAAGACACTGCTGAGTGCGACGGGAAAGCGGATGTCCATCCGCGAACTGTACAACTGCTACGACGGAGACGGAAACGGCAGCATCGATCGGTACGAGCTCCGGCGGTTCATCATGGATCTGGAGCTGGTGCAGGGCCTGAGCGACGAGGAGGCTGCGACGGTGATTGATTCGTATTGTGACCGGGCCGACGTCAATGGCGACGGGGACATCAGCTTCGCCGAGTTTGCCAAGCTGCACAGTGAGCTCAAGGTAGGGGCTGATGGATAGTGCTCGCCACGTCACAGGATGAGGTTTAACTCAATAAGCAAGGGTTCAACATGCGTTTGAGACCGTGGCGAGCACTATCCTTCAGTCTCTAGCTCAAGGGCATCAAATGGGAGGGCGGTGTCGATGTCGCAGTTCCCAAGCACTTCCTGAACCCCAAGAAGAACCCCGAGCTCATGGGGCTCTTTATGGAGCACTGCTCGTTCGGTAAAGACAAACACAAAGACATGGACGGGCCGGCGTTTGCCAGAATGATGAAAAACTCTGATGTGGTTGACGGGGTCAACCTTTCTTCGACCGGGGTGGACATCATCTTCGCGAAGGTGAAGGTGAAAGGCAAGAGGAGGATCGGGTATCAGGAGTTTCTGAGCGGCGTGGCGGCCGTCTGCGGAGCGCTGGGCCTGACGTTCAAGGAGGTGGCGGCGAGGCTCGTGGAGGCTGGCGCTCCGAAGAAACATGTGGCGGCGGGGGCCTCGCCGGGGGGCGCGGCGGGGGGCGCGGCGGGGGGTGCGGCTGGGGGTGCGGCGGTGGGGGTCAGAGGGGTCAAGGCGATGAAAATGGCCGCGTACATCAGCTCCGCAACCAAGGAACTTATCGAAGAGGTAGGGACCGGTACAGAACGCTCACTGCGTTTTTATCCACCTCATTGAAATCCTCGACATATTGAGTTGCAGTCGTCTGACAGTAACAGTTAATGTCATCCTTTCACGTGGCGAGCAGTATTCACCTGTCTATCCCCTACCGACAGTTGGCCAACACGCCCGTACCCAAGACGCTGGTGAACGCGGGCGGCAAGCGGATGTCCATCCGCGAGCTCTTCAACTTCTATGACGACGACTACAGCGGCGGTCTGGACAAGCTGGAGCTCCGCAAGTTCATCATCGACCTGGAGATGGTGAAGGGCCTGAGCAAGGCAGGGAGGTGCACGTTGACCCCGATGAAAGCCGTTTTGGAAGCGCCTGCGCCTGGATTCAGCGCTTGAAACGCATTTACGATAAACCGCTTTAAAGTTTTGCTTTCAATTTCAACTTGCGCCGCTACAGCAAGGAGGAGGCTGCGACGGTGATTGACACGTACTTTGACCGGGCCGACGCCAACGGCGATGGGGACGTCAACTTCGCCGAGTTCGCCAAGCTGTACAGTGAGCTCAAGGTGGGGTCTGAGGTGGTGCAAGTTGAAAGCGTTTGAAAGCCGTGTTGACCGCGCCTGGTTTCAGCGTTTTGAAATCGGAATACGATGGGCAGTCTTTCAATCAAGTCTTGCTTTCAATTTCAACTTGCGCCAATACATCCAGGGCATTAAGTGGGAAGGCGGGCTCACTGTCGCTGTTCCCAAGCGCTTCTTGGACCGCAATAAGAACACGAAGTTCAAGGAGCTGTTCGTGGATCACTGCTCGTTCGGTAAAGGGAAGGTCATCGAGGACATGGACGGGACGGCGTTTGCGCGGATGATGAAAAACACCAACGTGATGGACGGGGTGAAGCTATCCTCGACCGAGGTAGGGAGGTGCAGGTTGACCCCAGATTGACCAAGTTGACTGCGCTTGGTTTCATCGCTTGATGCGACGCTGAAATATAATGAAAGGCTCTCAAAATTTGCTTTCAATCTCAACTTGCGCCGCTACACCGAGGTGGACATCACTTTCGCGAAGGTGGCGAGGGTGAAGGGCGAGCGGCGGATCGGCTACGAGGAGTTCTTGAGCGGCCTGGCGGCGCTGTGCGGGACGCTGGGCATGACGTTCGAGGAGGTGGCGGCGAAGCTGACCGAGGCCGGCGCGGCTGTCCCGGGAGTTGGTGAAGCCCCAGGGGGGGGACTCCCTGGGCGGGGGGGTCCGAGGGCGTCGCAGGGGCAGGGAGGGCCGAGGGCATCCCAGGGGGGCCCGAGGGAATCCAAGGGGGGGGGCAGGAACTTGCAGGCGATGAGGAGGATCGCGTCCGTGAGTGCCGCCACCAAGGGGCTTATCGAGGAGGTAGGGACAGATACAGCTTGCTTACCACGTCATCCACTTTATCAAGACCCTTGTGTTTATGCGACATTTTTCTTTTACAACGTTTATCGAGCCCCAAGGCACTCACATGGTGAGCATTAACTAACTACCCCCCTCCGTCATTTCAAGGTTTACATGTCATCCTATCACCTGGCGAGCAGTATTCAAGTGTCCCCTGCTCAGAGGTGGCCAACACGCCCTCACTGCTCAGCGCGGGCGGGAAGGTGATGTCCATCCGCGAGCTGTTCAACTCCTACGACGCCGACTACAGCGGTAGGGTGGTGCAGGTTGACAGTATCAAAATCCAATTTGAAAGCGCCTACTCGTATGATTGAAACTCTAATATCATAGACTGCTTTCAACGTTTGCTTTCAATTTTAAGTTGCGCCGGTACACATCGGTGGGCTGGAGAAGCACGAGCTGCGGAAGTTCATCATCGACCTGGAGCTGGTGCAGGGCTTGAATAAGGTACGGCGGTGCAGCTTGAGACAGAGAGAGACGCTTCCGCGTGTATCAGGAGGCACCAGGGTTTCACCCTGGCCCCCATGGCGGTGCAGCTTGACACGTTCAAAACCCGTATTGAAAGCGCGCCTGCTTTCAGCGCATGAAACTTGACATAAATTGCTTTCAAGTTTCGCTCAACTTCAAGTTGTGCCCCTTCGGCTAGGAGGAAGCTGCAAAGGTGATCGACTCGTACTTCGACCGCGCCGACGTGAACGGCGATGGGGATGTTGACTTCCCCGAGTTCGCCAAGCTGTACAGTGAGCTCAAGGTAGGGCGGTGCTGGTTGACCCCACGTTGTCCCCGTGTTGACCCTGTGTTGACCCCAGGTTGACCCCAGGTTGACCCCAGGTTGACCCCAGGTTGACCCCAGGTTGACCCCAGGTTGACCCCAGGTTGACCCCAGGTTTTCCCCGTGTTGACCCCAGGTTGATCCCAGGTCGACCCCAGGTTGGCCCCGTGTTGACTGCGCTCGCTTTCAGCGCTTGAAGCTAAAATATGATGAAGCGCATACAAACTGTGCTTTCAATTTCAACCTGCGCCACTACATCCAGGGCGTCAAGTGGGAGGGCGGGCTCACTGTCGCCGTTCCCAAACACTTCCTGAACCCCAAAAAGAACACGGAGTTCAAGGAGCTATACCTGGAGAACTGCTCGTTCGGTAAAGGGAAGAAAATGGATGACATGGGCGATGCGGCGTTTGCGAGAGCGATGAAAAACTCTGGTTTGATTGACGGGACGAAGCTATCATCGACCGGGGTGGACATCATATTCACGAAGGTGAAGGGAAAGGGCAAGCTGAGGATCGGGTACGAGGAGTTTCTGAGCGGCCTGGCGGCCATCTGCGGGTCGCTGAACCTCACGTTCGAGGAGGTGGCGGCGAAGTTTGTCGAGGCTGGCGCGCCGAAGATAACCGAGGCTAGCACTCGACAAAGTCAAGGACGGGCTACAATAGCAGTAGCACGCAAGTAGCCCGCCGACACAGCCCCCGAAACCTTTAGTACCATCCGGCTGTCCGGCGTGTGTAGAGCTATAGCGATTAGAAGTAATTATTTGGAACATGTCAACTGCCGTCGCAAGCGGGAACATAACGCAGCATGCACGCTGAACCCGATGATTGCCTGAATGCTCAAAGCCACCGCCCCCTTGTCATCTCACATCTCACAATCGGTCGGACACGCTGTAAAACGGACACTGAAGATCGACATCCATCGCTGGCGGCGTGAAACATGCGGTAGTTTGCGTATTTATTAGAAACAGTGGCTAGACTACGCGATTCATCCATTCACTCGGTGATTCGCTCGATGAAGAGCGCGGCCCCGCCCGTGGTCTGCAGCCCCGTGGCTCCCACCGTGTGCCCGCTCCCGCCCCCGCCCCCACCCCCAGCTCCACCTCCGGCGCCCCCCGCCAACCCCGGCGCCCCTGGCGCCTCCACCACCATTCGGGGGTATCGCGTCACCAGCCGAAACCTTTAGTTAGGGCCCGATAAATAATGCTCAGAACATCGGATGATTGGCATGGCAGTTAATTCAATGATCGAGAGTTTACGATGTGTTGAAGGACGTTTTGTTGAACGAATTCTGCCTGGCCCTACCGTTCACCCTCCCCGGCGCCGCCCACGGAGCGAACGTAGTCGAACACGGCCTCCAGGGGGTCTGTCGCGGCGAACCGGCGCCGGGTGGTGGAACCGGTAGGGAGCGTGAAGCGGCATGACACGGCGCCGCCGACGTCGGCGTCCGGCTCCGGCGGCAGCGACGCAGCGACGGCGGCGCGGTACCGCGCCGCACGCTCCGCTGCTGCCTCCGCCGCCGCTGCCGCGGCCACCGCCTCTGCCTCCGCTAATGCTGCGGCTTCTTCCTCCTTCCTTGCTTTCGCGTCCCGCTCCCAAGAAACCTCCGCCGCCGCCAACTTGGGCCTGGCAGATTTTGCTCGCCACATCATCCAACGCACTCTGAACCCTCATCAACGAATTAAACGGCATCCTTTGAGTATGAGGCGGCGAGCAACATGTGCCAGGCCCTAGAGGTGCGTAGCATGATTGGCTGAGTGCCGAGCGATATCCAACAAGCTGTACCGCCAACAGCCGCGCGCGCTCATCCTATGACGTGGAAGCGATGTCTCGTAGGCCCTCGTGGTGGGTGGCATCCTATGACGTGGCGAGCTCAGGGTTTAGGGTTTAGGGTTTAGGGTTTAGCGATGTCTGGCAGGCCCCACCGCCAACAGGCGCGCGCGCTCGTCCTCCACCATCTTCTTCATCGCCTCCTCATAGTCCTGGCTCGGCGCGATGTCCACCTCCACGTCCGTCTCCATGAGCGACACGGCGCCGGCGTCGTCCGGCGCCACCTCCACCACCCGCAGCGGGAACTCTTTGTCGCCCCACTTCACGTTCACCTCGTCCTCGGGCCGGGCAGATGTTGCGCATCGGATGACGCGGCGAGCAATATATGCCAGATCGGATGACGTGGCGAGCAGCATCTGCCAGGCCCCAGGCTAAACGAGCATCAGCGAGGTGACCGTCACGGCGTGATGGAAGGGACAATGCGAACGAGCAATATCTGCCCGGCCCTACCACGTCACCAATGGTGAGGGTGCTGCGGCCCAGCATGGCCTCCTCCAGCAGCCCCCGCAGGTCAACGTCCGCCTCCAACGCCAGCTCGCCTTGGAAGTCCTGTGACCGCGGCTGCAGCTTCGCGTACGTGCCTTTGGGCAGGCGGCGGAAGGACACCTTGACATCGATGGCGCCGCCGCCGCCGCCGCCGAAGGCCACCAGTGCCTCTGCGGCCGCTCCCGCCGCCCCCGCCGCTCCCGCCAATCCTGCCACCACGGCTCCGGCCCCGGGCGGCTCTGACTCATCCGCGTCCATCGACACGGTTCCGAGGCGGTGGCCGGTTGGAGAAATCAGGGGCATCCCACCTTCACCCAATGCTGCGGATGGAACTGAAACTATCGGCGCCGCCAGCTGCCGCAGGATCGGCTCGGGCAATCCCACGTTGCCCTCCACGCCGTCGAAGCCGAGGATGCTTGCGTGCGTGCGGCGCACCACGCTCTCGCCGCCGCCACCGCCGGTGGTCCGGGTTGTGGTGGAGACCTCGAAGAACATGTGGCCCCCGATGCCCGCCGCGCCCGAGCGCTGCAGCGCGCTCCACGCCGACGGCGGCAGCGTGATCTTGTCGTCCGTGCGCGCGCGGATGCCCTTCTGCGCCGCGGCGTCGCTGCGAATGCCGAGCAGACGTGCCTCCCATGTGATCCCTTCATTATTCTCCAGCATGCGGTCCAGCTCCGCGCGCTCCTCAGCCGCGCGCCGGACCTCCTCCGCGCGCTCCAACCGTTCGTGCTCCGCGCGCTCCGCCCTCTGTGCGTCCTCAGGCCAGGGGCCCGGCGGATAATGCTCGACACGTCAACCAACGCTCGTATCTGGCTGGAGATAGATGTTAAATGGCAACCTGAGAGGTGGCGAGCAATATCTGCCAGGCCCGAGGCGGTCCAACGCACTATGAGCCCTCACTTCCTGAGTCAACTGGTACCCTATAGACGTGGCGAGCAGTATCAACGTCCGCCAGGCCCCTACCGCAGCAACCTGCGCGCGCCGCTCGGTGGCTTGGCGCTTCGCCAGATCCGCCGCGCGAGCCGCCTGCTCCTTCTTCAGCTTGTCCGCGGCGCCGCTGAGGAACATAGCGGGAACTTAGGAGGCGTTGAGCGGGGGCTGGAGGCTGCTGCGCCTGGCGTTAAAAGAAGAGCGCGGGGGGGCACGTGCTTGCGTCCGAAGAGTGGCGCGCGTGCTTGCTGTCAACTGCCCGCGGCCGAAGATAACGATAGTCTCCCTTCGATAGCGCGAGTCAGATCTCAGATCTCAGATTGTCAGACGACGGCACCTTCTCCGAACGTCGAAGGCTGCTTGTCTGTTGCACGCGACGCTGCTGGAGGCGACGCGAGCGGTCAGGCGGTTGATGAGTGGTTGAGAGAGGAAGAGTGCTGCGCGCTTGCGTGCTCTCAAATGCCCCGCGGCCGACGTCTGCCCTTCGATAACGGCACCCTCTCCAAGAACAAGTCCGAAGTGGGAGCGACCAGACAGACCGGTGGCGATAGCGGCGACCCTACTGGAGGCGACGCGGGCGGTGGATGCGGGGTCTGATGGAGGGTCTGCCGGTGACCGTTTGTGTTAGAGTATGGTGCTATCGTGGAGCCGGGGCGTGCTCGGCGGTCAAAGCCACATCTCGGAGAATTTCAGAGGCTTCAAGGCTGTAGTTTCTCTGCTTGAGCAAATCCAGCTGGCGGGCTCAAGCGGCAGTAGTAGCTCTGACGAACCGAACCGGCGGCTAATTTGGCTTGAGCTCGCCGGGCTTCACTTCGGTGCTCGTTGAGCTGCACCAGACGAGCTTCATCCGCGTCACTACTTGCTAACCTCACGACCAACACGATGCTCACGGCGAACACGCTTGATGATTCCCTCGATTCCCCCGCCAACTCGGATTCCGAGGAGGATTCCTTTGTGAAAGTATTCCCCACCGACAGAAAAGTCGTGGCGAGAGTGGAGGCTGAGCGGCTGGGTCCCTGCCGCCTCTCGGCCGTGGACATCGCCGCTGGCATCGTGTTGAAGGACGACGCCCACGTGGCGACCGGCAGGCTGGGGTATAGGACGGTGCGCGCCACGCACGGCGTCGACGAAGGGTCCTGGTACTTCGAGGTGAGACTGCGGCTCTTTACCTCCTCAACTCTCGTGCAAAGAATCTTATTAACATTCACGTCGCTTCAGGTTGCGGTGGAGCATCTCGGGGAGTCGGGCCACGTCCGCCTCGGTGTTGGTTCACAGTGGGGCGACCTTCAGGGCCCGGTGGGCATCGACGCGCACTCTTACGGGTACTGCTCGAGTTCGGGAGACAGTGTGTTCAATTCGCAGCGCCAAGCTTTCGGCACGGCGTTTGGTGAGGGCGACAGGGTGGGCATCCACTTGGTAGGGCCTGGCAGATATTGCCCGCCACGTCATCGCTAGCCAACGCACTGTGAACTCTCATCTCTTGAGTGAAATGGCACCCTATGACGTGGCGACCAATGTCCGCCAGACCCTACAACTTGTACTTGCCACGAGGGGGGCGGCCGAGGCGACGGGAGCGGGAGGCTGTGTTCTGGGGGAGGAAAGCGTTTTGGAAGGAGGAGCCCATGCTGGATGAGCCGAGGCGACTTGAAGGTTCGTTCATTGCTTTCTACGTTAACGGAGTAAGGCAGGGCGAGGCGTTCCGCGACATCCTCGAGGGGTCGTACTTCCCGTGCCTCAGCACCTTCACGCTCCCCGACCAGCAGGCGCCCGTGGCTGTCCGGTGCAACTTCGGTCCAGAGCTGCGCTTTCAGCCGCTGCTGGGCAGCATGCCGTTAACATGCAAACCGTGGGTGTACGCGGCGCGGCGGGCTGCAATTAGGTAAATAAATACAACGTGTTGAATTGACAATGAGTAAGGCTGAACTCGTCACACTCATCAAACTATTCGGTTCGGCATACACAACGCCTTTGTCTTCCCCTTCGCCAGTCTAAGAGAACCACTTGGTGCTCTTCCGTGCGAAGTTGGGCGCGGGCCTGGTCTGCGCGACGTCGTAGTTGATCATGCGCTGGTAGTCGTCCTCCGCGGCGAGCGCCCCGTGCCACGCCTGCGCCTGATCCCCCTTGGCTTTGCGCGCGTTGCTCTCCTTGGCCTGGATCTGCGCCTCGATGCAGGGCCTTACACTCGTCCACTTTTCAGCTCAACGTAAGCGCTTTCTGTGGGATAGGGGGTGTGTTTAGTGGTTGTGTAGGGGGTGTTTGGGGGCTGCTTAGGTGGTGTTCAGGGGGTGTTTAGAGGGTATTCACGGGATGTTAGAGGGTTTTAGCGAGTGTCAAGGTGTGCCTTTGTGTCGGAAACGGCTCAAGTTGAGCTGAGCAGTGGACGAGTGTAAGCCCCTGCCTCGATGTCCAGGCGGTTCTGCACGCGCTGCGCGTGCGCCGTCGCGCTGTACTCGTGCTCGATGTTCGCCATCTCGTTCATCTCCGCCTCCATGCAGGGGCTTATACTCGTTCCCATTTCTGCTCAACTTGAGCGCTTTGTATCGGACAGGGGGTGCGCGTAGGGGTTGTGTAGCCCGTGTTAAGGGGGTGTGAGGGGTTATTTAGGGTGTGTAGGGTGTTTTCTTGTGTCAGACACGGCTCAAATTGAGCTGACCAACAGGTGGACGGGTGTAAGCCCCTGCCTCCATGCGCTCGCGCTCGTAGATCTTCTCGTCGGCGGCGTGCGCGCGGTTGGACGCCTTCTCCGCTATCTGGCGCTCGCGATCCGCCACCACCTGCCAGGGGCTTACACTCGTCCTCTTCTCAGCTCAACCTGAGCCGTGTCTGACACAAGAAAACACCCTACACACCCTAAACACCCCCTTAACACGGGCTACACAACCCCTACGCGCACCCCCTACCCCATACAAAGCGCTCAAGTTGAGCTAAAAAGTGGACGAGTGTAAGCCCCTGCCACCTCCACCATCAGCTTGGCGCGCGACGCCTCCTCCGCGTCCTTCTCCGCGTCGCGCTTCGCCTCGTTGTAGCAGCGCAAGTTGAAATTGAAAGCAAAGTTTGAAAGCGGTTCACCATATTGTAGCTTCAAGCGCTGAAACCATAGGCGCTTTCAACACGGGTTTTGATACTATCAACATGCACCGCCCTACCTCGTGCTTCTGCTTCTGCTCCTCGATCATGCGGTCGCGATCCCCCTCGTTCTCCTTCTCCTTCACCATCAGCATGGTCAGGTGCGTGCGGTACATGCGGTTCTGCTCCTTCTGCCGGTCCTTGATGTAGCGGCGCAAGTTGAAGCTGAAGGCACAACTTGAAAGCAGTTTATAGCATATGGGTTTCAAGCGCTGAGTGGTGCATAGGGGGCCTCCCCAATTTATCTGAGTGAGGAAATACTGGTGCATAGGGGGCTTCCACAGTTTACGAAATCACCTCGCTTTCAACTTGGGTTTCAGGTGGTTTCAACCTGCACCGCCCTACCTTGAGCTCGTTCTCGCGGTCCTGCTCCTCCTGCGCCGAACGCGCCGCCTCCCAGGGGCTTACACTCGTCCACTTCTCATTTGTAAGTAAGCATGTTTTGTTGGATACGCTGAGTGGGTTCAGTAGCGTGTAGCAAGATCGATGGGTAACAACTCGTCACAAACTGGACACAATACGACTCACTGACCAAAACGGCTTAGTTTGAGCTGAAAAGTGGGCGAGTGTCAGCCC
>Ga0307489_10000716_pt1 | contig 20928 bp, 30 predicted proteins | sample SB12metaG_FD_202247 | JGI IMG/M metagenome (GOLD analysis project Ga0307489, IMG submission 202247) | Sea-ice brine microbial communities from Beaufort Sea near Barrow, Alaska, United States - SB 1.2 | ecosystem: Environmental > Aquatic > Marine > Coastal | place: USA: Alaska | collected...
GCTCTGGTGCAGCAACACGGGGAGGGTGTACACGAGGGGGTAAACGGGGGGGGTACACGGGGGGGGGTATAGGGGGGGGTACACAGGGGGATACACGGGGGGGGTTACACGGGGGGGTACACTATGGGCAAACAGTCAGGCGCCCCCTACCGCAGCAGATGACGCCGTGGCTCTGGTGCAGCAGCACGCGCTTGCCCTTCATCACGGACACCAGCCGCTCGCCCTCGCTGTCGTCCAGCACCGCGCAGGAGGGTCGTTTACAACACACACTCGACCGACGTTGAATGGACGAATCGAGTCCGCAAATGTGCTTGAGCATCCACCCTCAGTCATGCTCTGACCGTAGTCGAGTGCTGTTCGTAATGACCCTCCTACACATCCACCCTCAAGGTAGTCAAGCTCCGATGTTGGTCCAGTGCTTGTTCTCCATGACACCCCTGTCAGAGTAGCAGAGGGAGGAGGAGGAGGAGGAGGAGATTGAACGTCGGTCGATGGCTTGTTCTCAATGACCCCCCTGCCAGGCCGTTGAAGGTGGTGTCGTACGCGATCTCGTCATAAAACCGCAGGGAGTTCTGATGGCACATGTGCAGCTTGAATTCCTTGGTGCAGGGCCGTGCCCTAACTACTTTTTGCAGCTGTTGTCCCAGGCACCACTTGAGTCATACCGGCCCTCTACTGAAGTTGAGCTGCAAAAAGGACTTAGGTGACGGCCCTGCCTTGGTGCAGCAGAGGGCGCTGGCGTAGGGCTGGTGCGTGTGCAGGATGGCCACCACGCCGGTTTGGTGGATCGCCTTGTTGCAGGGGCAAAAGCTAAAACTGTAAGCAAAATGTCTATAAAGTAGTCTTCAGTCGCTGACGTGGGGGAGGAGGAGAGCAGGGAAGGGAGGAGGAGGAGGTGGAGGAGGAGGAGGGGGGGGAGGAGGGAGAGGAGGGGGAGAAGGAGGAGGAGGAGGAGGAGGAGGAAGAAGAGGAGGTCAAGGAAGAGAGGAGGAGGAGATGAGAAGGAGGAGGAGGCCCTTCATGCCCTCCATGCCCTCCTCCTCCAAAATGCCCTCCTCCTCCTCCACCATGCACTTTTAACAGGGGTGTCAGCTTGCGCCACCCCGCCTTGTGGATAAAGAAGGCGGTGGCGTCGATGTCGCCATCGCCCTCGAGCACCGCTCCAGAGGGTCATTGAGAACAAGCACTCGACCAAGCTCGGAGCACGTCTTACCTTCAAATTAAATGCTCATACAGCCGCGCGGGCTTGGCTAGTCGGTTCAACGTCAGTCAAGTGCTTGTTCTCAATGATCACCAACTCATACAGATGTGCGGAGGAGGAGAAGGGGATTCAACGTCGGTTGAGAGCTCGGTCTTAATAACCCCCCTGCCGTGCCAGTCTCGTCGAGCAGAAGCAAGTTGCTAGCGGTCACCTCGTCCCACAGCAGGCCGTACGGGATGCACAGGAAGCGGTTGGTGGTGCCGGGCACCATGACGGTGCAGTGGTTGCAGATGCCTTCGTTCAGGTCCTGATCGTAGAGCGCAACACATTTGAGATGAATGAGTGAATTGGTGAGTGAGTGCGTGAATTGAGTGAGTGTGAAAGAGTGAGTAGGTGCGTGGTGAGCAGAGTATGCATCTGCGTGATCGAGTGACTGCGGCGTTGACGATTGCCTCGGCCGCAGAGCCCAGGGGGCGGTCTGCGATGGATCGGGGCGCGGGACGTCTGAGTTGGACGTCTGAGGTGCTCCAGGTGTGAGTCAGCGTGAGTGAGTAAGTGAGTGGGTGCGTCGAGTGCGTGCCGTACCACCTTGTCGCAGAGGTGGTAGCACGCGGCGAGGTCGACGCGCGCCTGCCACGTGGCGGCGTCGTACCTTACTGTAGGGACTGATGGTACACTGCGATCAACCTTTCAGGGAACGAGTGGCCAGGGAACGAGTGGCCAGGCCAGGGAGGATAATGCGGCGAGTGTGTACGGGTGTACTGCTGCACTCCGAGCGATCAGTCAGGGAACGAGGGCCAGGGCAGGGAGGAGTACGCGGCGAGTGTGGATGGGTGCATGAGTCCCTACCCCTCGGGGCATCCGTAGCGCGTGGAGGCTGGCGCGAACGCCTTCCGCTTGGTGGAATCGCCGCCCATTGTGGAGTACGAGCCATTGGCGGCCATCGCGAGCGTGTTAACGGTGTTGAGGGAGAGGGTTTGAGGGAGAAGTAGAAGGCGAGGTGCCGTGGGAGGGTGGTGGGGTAGTCGGGGGAGGGCGCTGGGGCGTTTGAGTGGCGGTGCTCACTTCGTAATGTGGGCGGCGGCGGTTCGGGGTGCAGGGCACACAACTGGCGGCCCTTGGGATATTTCCTGCCACGTGGCACTTTTGCGCAGTACGCCTGCGCGCCTGAACAGACCGAAAATATTCCTTCACGCGCGGCGGCGCGGTCCCAGTGTTGTTTACGCATGGCTCAGCCAGTGACGACGGCCGCCACGGCCGCCCCCGCCGCCGTGGACGAGGAGGTGCGCACTCCACCCCGCCCCCCCCACACCTACACCCCGCCTCCTCCGCCGCCGCCTGAACACCTTGTGTAAATTGTGTATTGGACCGTTCCGAGGGTGCCCATTTTTCTCCGCCGCCGCCGCCGCATCTGCTTGAGAACGGTTACTCCCTTGTGCTCGGTTGCGCACTTTGCTCCCCGGAACAGTGCTCTCGCTAGCCATGTACAGCCATCCCTGCCCGCGCCATCGGCTCCCACCCTCCGCATCACACCGCTCTACACCCAACACGCTCCACACCACACGGAACGACGCCCACGAAACACGTCAGTACGCACCCCGCTGTCCTCCTCCTCAACTCCGTTCCACACCCACCACACACAGCTGACTCCCTCCTCCCCACCACGCCCCGCCCCGCTACCCCCGCAGGAGCTGGCGCGACTAGAGGAGCTGATTGACTCCATCAAACTGAGCGGCCCGGGCGAGCAGCGCCGCGATGGCCTCCTACAACTCGCCACATCCATTATTGCCGACCCAATTGTCGTTAGCTTTGCCAACCATCACGGCGCAAGGCAGCTGCTGATGAAAGGCCTGGATGGCGCGGTGAAGCGCGGGGACGAGGAGTTGATGGACGCTATCTCAGCGGCGGTGGCGGAGGAGAGCCGTAGCAAGCACACGACGGACGCTGTGGAGCTCATGGCCGTCGCTGGCTCTCAGGTAAGGACGCATACATTATTTCGCCCTTGGCACACTGGTTGACCAGTAATTTGGTTTACATTCCCACCCGTGACAGCCCACCATCGCACTTGATCCTAACGTCAATCCACCTGCACCGACAGAATCAACCACTCGCAGCTAACATGTATCCACCCGGCGAACATCCACCGCCTACTGCACCCTTGGCCAAGGTGGGCGCGGCGTCACAGAGGCCGCCGGGAGTCGAGCTGGTGGTCCTCCCAGGCTGCGGGCGCACGCTGCAGGTGCATGAGTCGTCGTGGCAGGACGCGGGGCTGGCGTGGCGCATTTGGGGCGCCGCGCGGATCATGGCGCACGCCATTGATGCTGCCGTCGGGGGAGTCAGCGGCAGCGGCGGCGGCGGCGACGGCGGTATGATGATGACGGAGGTGCAAGGGAAGTCTGTCCTGGAGCTAGGCAGGGGGGGGTATTGAGAACAAGTACTCGACCGACGTTGAATGTCCTCCTCCTCCTCCGTATAATCCGCGTGTCTGTGTGAGCATTCACCCTGACGGTATTAGTGCTTGTTGTCGATTACCCTCCTGCTAGGTGCTGGGTGTGGCTTGTGTGGTCTGGCCGCCGCTGCCGTGGGTGCGCGGAGTGTGGTGCTGACGGAGGGGGCGCCCGGGGCGCTCGCCGCGCTCGAGAGAAGTGCGCTGGACAACGATTTTAGTGTTGGTAGTAGTGGTAGCGGCGATAGCGGCGAGGGAAGCGGCCGCGGAGGCGGGAACGGGGGCGGTGGCAGCGGTCAGGCCGGCGGCGGCCGGGGGGGGGATTGTGGTGAGGGCAGCGGGTGTGAGGTGCGCGCAGCGTTTTTGGATTGGCGTGACGACCAGGCTGCCTTAGACGGTCCGGGCGGTGGTGAGGACGATGGTGTGTCATCAAGGACACAGGGTGTTACGTCGGGATCAGACATTAACGAGCCAGCCGAGGAGGGCGGGAATTGGGTGCACAAGCTTGAAGGCGGCGGCCAAGCCGCGGCCGCGTTACCCAGGCTGACGCCGGTAGAGATTGATGGATAGTGTTCGCCACGTCATCAAACGGAGATTCGACTCTCATTTATCGATTCAAATGGCATCCTACCACGTGGCGAGCGCTATCCATCAGGCCCTAGACCCCGGAGGAAACATTCGAAGTCATCGTGGGCAGCGACCTTCTGTATGACGCCATCCACGCCCAGCCGTTAGCGGCGTGTTTGGCGAGGCGGCTGGACCCGGCGGTCGGACGAGCGCACATCATGCTAGCGGTGCGACGAGGTGAGCTCGTCGCGGCGCTAGCATGCGCGGCGCAGCGGCGGGGGTTACTCGTTGGGCTACAGGCGCTGGATCCGTTCGAGGGGGAGGTGCGGCCAATGCAAGAAATGCTCGCCTCGTCATCCACCGCATTTCAAACCCATCTCCAGCGAGATTGTCGGACTGTCCATATCATCTGATACATTGAAGACCCAGGCCCACACCCTGGATTCTTAAATGAAACGCCGTCCTATGACGCGGCGATCATGATTTTTTGGTGGCTCTGGGGCGAGGGGCAGGACTTTGCGGAGCAGCAGGTATGGCCTGGCAGACATTGCTCCAAAGGTCCTTCAACTTAGTTCAAACCCCTCAATTATTGAATTAAATGTCATCACATGACGTGGCGAGCACTGTCCGCCAGACCCTAGCGGCAGGGGGGGCACATCACGCGGGCGGAGCCGGAGGGAGTGGAGGCGTGGCGCGTGCAGGGGGGCGCGCACTTAGCGGGCGGCGGTGGAGTCATAGTTGACCTCGACCGGTCGTCTCAACCAGCCTTTGGTTGGGCCTGGCATATATGGCATTGCTCGCCACGTCATAGGATGCCATTCACTCAAGACATGCAGGATCAAACTACGTGTCGATCTCCCAATGCTCAAATATGTACCAGGTAGCATGATGGTACCATCTCTTAGGGCGCGATATACATGTGTCGATGATTTGTTTCTGTGGGGATGATTTGTTTCTCGTCCCTAGTCTTTGGTGCGATGGAGGAGGCGCGACTGACGGAGGCAATCTGCGCGGTGGAGGGGCGGGTGGCTATGCTTACCTTCCGGTGGCGGTAGGGTTTTCAGTTGCCTTGCCCACACAGTGGGGGCAGGTGCTCTGCATACAGGGGTTAAGGTGCTCATTGTAGGGGGTTTAGGTGCCCATTATAGGGGGGACAGGTGCCCAGTATAGGGGGATTAGGTTCCCATTGCAGGGGGGGCAGATGCCTATTATTGGGGGGTCAATGGCCCGTTATAGGGGGGTAAGGGGCCCATTATAGGGGGTCATTGCCTATTATAGGGGATCAGGGGCCCGTTATGAAGGGGACAGGTGCCCATTATGGGGGGTCAGGTGCGCATCATAGGGGTGTCAGGTGCTTCGGCACGGAGGAGGAGGCGCGGCTGACCGAGGCCCGCGATATGCGCGGTGGAGGGGCGGGTAGCCATGCTCACCTTCCTTCCGGTGGCAGATGGACAACTGATTGGTCCAGAGAGGGCGCCAGGTGGACAACTGATTGGTTCAGAGAGGGCGAGAGGGCGCCAGGTGGACAACTGATTGATTCACAGAGGGCCAGAGTGCGCCAAATGGACAACTGAATGGTTCAGACAGGGCGAGCTAAACCCTCTGCGAGCTAGCTCTAGTTCAGTAGCAATCTGCCAAGAGCAATAGCGGTCATTTAATCATTTTTCAAACTCAAGTCACGTCCATCGAAATCGGCCCATGCGAGTTTGGCAGGTAGCGTGCTCAAGTTATGGTGGCCTCTTAGTATACCACAGTATCGTGTTGACGTATCCAGTCCCCGCGCCCGCGTCTGGAGGTCCAAGTCTGTGATGTTTTGCTTGTTTGTTTATCGGTCAACAATGCCTACAACGACTACGTCCATATCACAACACTCGAAGTTAAAATCCGATAGCTATAAATCCGCTTGACCTGGCAACCCTACTACATTGCATCGTTCATTCATTGCATCACAACACTCCTCCGTCGTACCGCATTGACATCTCTCCAGCATAAAACATAACGCCTCCCACGACTGCTGTGGAGTGATCCTACCGCTTGATGCGACAGCCGCTCTGCTCCAATGCCCCGCCGTTCTCCCACGCCGCCGGCACGCTCGCCGACTGGTTCTCGCTGAGGTCCAAAGAGGTCAGCGAGGTGAGACCCCCTAGCTCCTCTGGCACGCTCGTCAGCTGGTTGTCGTTGAGGTTCAACGTCGTCAACGAGGTTAAAGCCCCCAACTCCACCGGCACGCTCGTCAGCTGGTTCTCGCCGAGGAGCAACGACTTCAACGCGGTGAGATCCCTGAGCTTCGCCGGCACGCTCGTCAGCTGGTTCTCGGTGAGGGACAACGTCATCATCGCCGTGAGCTCCCCCAGCGCCGCCGGCACGCTCGGCAGCTGGTTCCTGCTGAGGTCCAACACCCTCAGCGCGGTGAGCCTCCCCAGCTCCGCCGGCACGCTAGTCAGCTGGTTATGGTTGAGGTGCAGCACCATCAGCGCGGTGAGCCCCTCAAGCGCCGCCGGCAAGCTCGTCAGCTGGTTCCCGTTGAGGTCCAAAAACTGCAACGCGGTCAGTCCCCGGAGCTCCGCCGGCAAGCTCGTCAGCCGGTTCCCGCAGAGGGACAACGTCGTCAACGCGGTGAGGTCCCCGAGCTCCGCCGGCACGCTCGTCAACTGGTTACAGCCGAGGTGCACCGACTTCAGCGCGGTGAGCAGCCCGAACCCCGCCGGCACGACGCCCGTCAAACCCTGGTAAGCAAGTTTAATCGCCACCACCCGCCCCCGGCCCCCCGCATCCACGCGGCCCGCCATGCCGAAAATGACCCCCCGCCACGCCATCACTGGCTCGCTCTCGTCCCACAACGCGTGCAGCTCAGGGCACTCCTCGCGCCAGGCACGGAGCACGTTCGAATCCCACGGGCAGCCGTGCTCCCGCGCCCACTGCAGCATGGTCTGGTGCCGGTTCTCATCGGCAGCTTCACACGTCCTCTCATCCCACGGGCAATGGTGCTCCCGTGCCCACTGCAACACCTCCAGGCGGCCGCCCTTGGCAACGGCGGCGCAGGTGTGCGCGTCCCACCGGCACCCGTTGTCCTTAGCCCAAGCCAGCAGCGCCACGGTCTCGACGAAGTCCTCGACCCTGAACGTCACCCCGACAGTCCGCCCCGCGCAGGAGAGCTCGGGGGAGCGCAGCACCGCGTCCCGGCACGCCTCCCCGACCCGCCCGAACACCCCGCGAGTGGTGGGGCCCAACCGCGGCAGCACCTTCGCGTCAAAGACCTCACGCAGGTTGAGCATCAGCGGACCCATCAGCGGCGATTCAGCGAGAGCGTCGGCGCCGCGGACAGGGCCTGGCACCTGTTTGCACTCCGGTCAACCACCACAGGTCCACAGCTGGTCCCTTGTTCACTTGTCTCTTGAATTGCGTGTCGTCGAGCAATAACTGACAAGCACAGTGCCCGCTACGTCATCCGACAGCTTTTGCATCCTCGTTTCTTGGGCCAAACGCGATCCTTTGACGTGGTAAGCATCATGCGGCAGGCCCTACCCCCGGATGCCTCCCTCGCCGACGCCATCGCCGGCGCGGGAGGAGTTCCCCGCCATCAACGTTTACGTGTAACGTGAGACGGAACACTAGCGAGTAACGAGTTGTCGGCGGGGGCGTGGCGAGGGCGGGGGCGGCGGTGGGGGAGGTTGGGGTGCACAGCCTGCGGCGCGGCGGCGTGGGTGCAAAGCCTGCGGGGCGGCAGGGGGGGAGGCGGGGGGCGTGGGGCGGGGCGGCAAAGCAAGCATGCAGGGGGACAAGGACCGGGGGACCGGGGACGTGATATCTGCCGCTCGCTCCGCGCTAATTTCCACATATCCAACCAGAGTTACAAGCGTTCTACCGAGCCACAACTGCAGCTGCACCTCACCCTGAGGATTGAAGACGTCACAGGTACTAAGGCCACCACAACGTACCCACCCATACCCACCCCCCGCACCCCCCCCCCGCTGCCCCCTCCCTTCGTTCTGCTCCCCGCATACCCCCGCCGTCGTCGCGCGATGTTCGGCCCGGGGGGCAAGAAAAAAGACGACGGCAAAAAGAAGAAGAAATGGCAAGAGGAGATCGAGGAGGACTTGCCGTCGCCCCCCTCGGACTACGAGCTGCCGCCGACGCCCCCCGACTCACGACCGGTGAGTCGCCGCGCTACCGCGCCTCACACGCACACATGCGCTCCACGCTCTGCCACTCACAACACGCGCGTACAAGCGCACTGACCTGCGGCGCCCTAGCCATGCTCGTCCTCCCTCCTCAAGCCATTCCCTCGTCCAGCTACTCAGTCACACCACACACACTCTCACTGTCACCACACACGCACGTTCACGTACACACGCACACACTCACACACTCACACATGCCCTGACGTACGACGCCCTGGCCATGTTCATTCCCCACCGCGCACGCAACATACTCGCACACTCTCACACATTCTCGCTCACTCACACAACACACCCACGTACGCACACACACACGCCTGAGTACTCCCTCCCCCGCTCGCACGCACGCACGCAGCCGTCGCCGCCGCCGCTGCCCCCGACGGAGTCCATCGCCGAGGAGTGGAACGCGGCGTTCGCCGATACCAACAAGCGCACCCGCGACGACGTCTTCAAGACCGGCAGGGGCTACACTTCATCTGGGGCTTACACTCGTCCACTTTTCAGCTCAACTTGAGCGCTTTATATGGGAAAGGGGGTGCGCATAGGGATTGTGTAGCCCGTGCTAAGGGGGTGTTAGGGGGTGCTCATGGTGTGTAGGGTGTTTTGCGTGTGTCAGACACGGCTCAAGTTGAGCTGAAAAGTGAACGAGTGTACGCCCCTGCAACTCATCAACTTTTCGGCACGTCTCACACTTTTGTGCGTGATGTGCTTTGGGTGGGCGTCGATCTGTCCGTGACAAAAACGGCTTAGGCTGAGCTGGAAGGCGGACGATTGTCAGTCTGACGGTGACAAGAACGGCTTGAATTGAGCTGAAACGTGGACGAGTGTCAGGCCCTGAAGATCGGCAACACCTACACCTACCTCGACATTGAGATCGACGGTCGCCGCGTCGGGCGGATAGAAATCGAGCTCTTCGTGAGGGACGCTCCCAAGTAGGGCCTGGCAGATATTGCTTGCCACGTCATAGGATGCCGTTCAAATCAAGGAACCTGGACTCGAAACTCGAGAGGAGGAAGGAGGAGTAGGAGGAGGAAGGAGGAGGAGTAGGGGGAGAAGGGGGTGGAGGAGGAGGGCATGGCGTATATGCTCACCACGTCAGATGATGCCACATAAGTCACGCAACGAGGGTTCAATATGCGCGTCGAGGACGTGGCGGGCAGTGTCTGCCACAAGGGCCTGGCAGGTATTGCTCTCATTCGCCACGTCATAGGATGTCATTTAATTCAAGAAGTAAGGGTTTGATATGCGCTTTGATGACGTGGCGGGAGGTGTCTTGCGGGCCCTACTTCGAGGACCACGGAGAACTTTCGATGCTTGTGCACGGGGGAGAAGGGCGATGGGAAAACCACGGCAGGGCCTGGCACCAGTCCTAACTGTTTGCTCATCGTGTACCTGTGCGCACTTGCCGCCTGCTCTGTCCGGGACGGACGCGTCTTCTTTCCAGCTGTAAAGCCTGCCAACCGTGGGAGCTAAGGGAGCTGTGGGGGCTGTGGGAGCTGTGGGAGCTGTGGGAGCGGTGGGGGCTGTGGCAACTGTGGGAGCTGTGGGAGCGGTGTCCTCACACCGTGTCCTGACTGTTTGCTCATCGTGTACCTGTGCGCACTCGCCTCATCCTCCACCAGGGACTGTCACGGCGTCCTGACCGTGCCCACTCGTCACCTCCTTCTCCCTCGCCACCTCATCCTCCCTGGCCTTCCTCGGCGTCCCCTTTCCAGCACAAGTGGCAGCAGTCACAGCTGCGCGCCTGGTACACCCATACACTATGAGCAAACAGTGCGGGAGCCTCGTGGGTTGGGCACTAGAAAATGGATCTCCCGCTGGACTTTACGGGCGTCAAGTTCCACCGAATCATCCCCGGGTTCATGGCGCAGGGTGGTGACTTTGAGCGCGGCGACGGCACCGGCGGCGAGAGCATCTACGGGTGGGGCGCACAGGGCCACTCATTCCGTTCCAGTTCAACATGATGCGTTGCTCCTAGTGCACTGGTGTACGCGTACACACTCGCCGCCTCCTCCTCCCTGGCCTCCTCCGCCTTCCCTGGCCTCTGCCTCCGCCTCCGCCTTCTGCTCCCTGGCCTCCCCCACCGCCTCCGCCTTCCTGGCCTCACTCAGGATCTCTCTACGTGTACACATTCGCTGCATCCTGCTCTGGCCTGGCCACTCGTTCACCTCACCAGACCATGGTGAGTCCAACTTTCGGCCCTCAATCCAAAGCACCCATCAGGTCACCTTACCGGTTCAATCACTGTTGCCCTACCGACCCTGACTGCTGTGGGCATTTCGACGACGAACCATTCATTCACCGGCACACGCAGCGGGGCCTGCTCAGCATGGCTAACAGCGGGAAGGGCACCAACGGCAGCCAGTTCTTCATCATGTTCGCCAGAGCGGTAGGGCCTGAAGCGGCTGACGGATGACTCTGCATGTGTTCTCCTATTGCACCAATACGCACTCGCCGCGTCCTCCTCCCTGGCCCGCCCCCTTCCCAGCACAACTACAGTGAGCAAACGCTGAGGGAGCGAGTGGTCAGGCCTGACACAGTGACAATGGTGGCACTCGTCGCATCAGCTCAATATAATTGTTCGCCCGTAGTGTACCTCTGTACCTGTGTACCTGTGTACCTGTCTACGTGTCTACCTGTCTACCTGTGTACCTGTCTCCCTGTCTACCTGTCTACCTTCGTACCTGTGTAACATTTACGAAGCGAGTGAGCAGGCCCTGGCAAGCGAAGCACTTGGACGGGAAGCATGTGGTGTTTGGACGCGTGACAGCCGGGCACAGGGTGTTGGATGAGATGGAGGCTGTGGGGACCAAGGCAGGGTTGGTATTGATGACAGGCTCTCGACCGCCATTGAATATCCTTATCCTCCTCCTCCGCGCGTGGTCTATACGCGTGAGCATTCACACTCAATGCGCCGATATCGGCCCAGTGCTTGCCCTCAATACCCCTCCTGCCCTGGATGGGGGTCATATTGAGAACAGGCACTCCACCGACGTTGAATCGACAGACCGAGTCCGCTCGTCTGTATGAAGTAGTGCATTAACACCCAAGTTGAGTTATGCTTCGACCCCGGTCGAGTGCTTGCTCTTAATGACCCTCCTGCCCATTCACCCTGAAGGTAGGTCATGCTCCAATTCCAGTCCAGTGCGTGTTATCAACGCCCCTACTGCAAGGGCGGGGACACGATGAAGCAGGTCCGCATCGTGGGCAGCGGTGACGAGGAGGACCGAAGTGGAAAGGAGGAGGAGCGGGAGCGGGAGCGGTCGGGGAGTGGGCAGGGCGGTGGTGGTGGCGGTGGGCGTGACCGCAGCCGGAGCCGCAGCAGGGATCGGGACAACCGGGGGAGCGGCGCCGGTCGGGCCTTTACAGTCATACTCGTCTCCTGGTTCAGCTCAAACTGAGCCGCTCGGCCATTCAATCTCTGAATTTGCCTCCTGATTGACGATTCAATGTCAATGTGCGCGTCAAACATATGGCGTGTGCTTAAGATCCATCCATTTCGATTCGATACTGAACCCGACACGACATTAATCCGTCGCGTAAATAAATGTATGACCTCACCCGGCGGCGGCAGCGGCGGCGGCGGCGGACCGATCGCGCCCCCGGCACCCCCGCCCGGCGGTCCTCCTCCTCCCGGCGCCCCTATCGCGCCCCCAGCTCCGCCCTCGGCGCCCCGCCCCCTGGACGCGGTCGCAGCGGTGGACCCATCGGATCCGCGCGCCATGCTGCAGTCGCTGGAACGGCGGGCGAAGGAGCTGGAGCTGGATGCCGCGGCGTCGGCGCTCGGCGGTGACGGCTTCAGCAGCGCTGCGGTACGCGCGATGCTCCACGCTGCGCAGGAGGTGGAGGTGGGGTCATGGTTTACCCTTGCTCATAGTGCCCATGGCGCTCGTAGTGCTCATGATGCTCATAGTGTAGAGGTGCTCGCCAAGGCATCCAGCGCGTTTCAAACCCTCGTTTACTATATCCTACGCGTTGTACGCCAATCCGCAACCTGGCGAGCGTCATCCATGCGACTTCATATTGTACTGATGCTCGCCGCGTCATCCTCTGCGTTACACCACTCGTGTACCGAATCTTACGCGTTGCTCGTAGATGCCAACCTGTTAATTGGCGAGTGCTGTTACTGTGACCCTACGAGGAGGTGGGGCTGACGGATGTGCTGGTGGCGCTGGAGGTGCGGTCCATGCTGCGGGCCGCGCAGGGCTGGGCGGGGGAGGACGACCGGGCGGCGCTGGAGGGTCAGGCTTGGGCGCTAGGTAGGGATCCCTCGCTCAGATGGGGACTCGCTCCCTGATGACACCAGTGCACTCTGAGCAGACGGGTAGGTTGGGTGTGTGTGGGTGTACTGGTAGCCTCTCGTTCCCTGACTGCGCACCCGCGCACTATGAGCAGACTGTCAGGTTGAGTGTGTACTTGTACACTGGTACACTATGAGCAAACCGTCAGGGAATGAGTGTCAGGCCAGGGAGGAGGAGGAGGCGAGTGTGTATGTGTACACTGATACACTGTGAGCAAACGGTCATGCACCGAGTGTAAGCCCCTGGCGCTCGGTAAGCGCATCACCGCCGTGAGCAAGGCTGTCGCTGAGGATCTCGAGGGATAATCATCTCATAGCAATCTCGACGAGTGACGACCATCAGATGACCATCAGATAACCATCAGACCGTTTGCGATCGCCCGTAGACCTACTGCCATTACAGCGCACGTCATTGGCATCACACTCTCGGGGAAAGCGCGTAGGAGGCAATCCGTGAGTAGCGCATGTACACCTAGAGTGAGATTCAGGACATGAAATACACACGCTTTAAACGAGAAACACATACAAGACGAACGTGCGCTCTTCGTCCTCCGTGGTCACTAGTCTATTGTTTCGACACACACACACCTACACGCTGAGGAGGTGTCGGCACACGGGGTGATTAAGCAGGGCGGTGACTGAGGTGGCGGTGGAGACGGCGGCGGCGGTGGCAATAGCAGCGGCAGCGGAAGCGGCACGTGATTGATGCACGCCGCGCTGCATCGAATTACTGAATCACAAGTTATTGTTTCCATCGATGATCGAGCAGAACCCTGGGGCGCCGGACATTGTAAGCTCTGCTAACCACAATCATCAAGCTATGATAAATCTTGTTCTAAAATGATGCACAACATCTGAGCCTGGCATCGAGCGACGTCAAGGTGACTATTAGTTTTTGATGAGAACCTCGCGGTAGTTGATATCCATCACCCACCGCAGGGGGTCATCGTCCGGGAGGTGGAACTTCTGCGAGGTGATGCGGCCCACCGTCATGAACACGTAGGTGCAGTCTCTCTTGGGATCGTAGTCTTTCTTCTCTTTGTTGTTGCCTGCGCCAACCTTGCGATGCAGTTGCAGGCCTTTTATGGTGCGCCCATGATGTAGCGGCGCAAGTTGGAATTCGAAAGCAAAACTCGAAAGCGGTCTACCATATCTAGTTTCAAGCGCTTACATTCAGGCGCTTTCAACGTAGGTCTCATAGGGTCGACATGCACCGCCCTGCCATGATGATTTGTTAACAACTGCTGGAGGCCTTTCTCGACGAAGCAGGCCATAGTGTTTCCAGGGTTTAGCGGCGCAAGTTTAATTGAAAGGCAAAGTTGACAGCAGTTTATCACATCATAGTTTCAAGTGTTGGCACTATAGTCGCAGGCGCTTTCAACATGGGGTTTGATACAGTCACTGAGAGAAATAGAGAGAGAGACGCTTCCGCGTGTATGAGGAGGCACCAAGCTTTCGCACTGCCCCCTGTATTGTCAAATTCAACCGCCCTACCTGGGTAATCGCCCAGATCCACACAGATGAAGCCCAGCTCGTCCTCGGCTTGCTTTTGCGTGATGTAATTTCCGTTGGGCCAAACTATAATGGGGTTCTTCCCACGCTGGCTTAAGAACCCGAGGTGTAGCGGCGCAAGTTGAATTTGAAAACAACATTTGAAAGCGCATAATCACAATTTAGTTTCGATCCCTTGGATCCAGGCGCTCTCAAGGTGGATTTCATCGGGTCCAATTGCACTGCCCTACTGAGGGACTCGAGCTTGCGTAACCGGCCGGTGGTGCCGAAGTAGATGCAGAACTGCATCGACTCCACTGCTTCGACGATGGTGAGGTCATCGAGATCGGGGTATGTGGCGTGCCAAAGATTATCTACTTTGTTGTTGATCTGAATCTCTGGCTGTTCCATCAGATGCCTTCCATGTTCCGGTCTACCTTGGATGGTCGCGTAGCGTGCATCCCTGGTATAATTTACGTTGCATGGACGGGGGAACGGGGGCGGGAGAATGCGTCAGTGGCACAGGGATTGTTTATTTTTTCGCCGTGTTGTGTGGTGCGAGGGGTGGTGGGGATCATAGTGCATGATGTGCGGAGCGCTGGCGGGGCGGGAAGGGTGGAAGGGTACTCACTGGTTCGCCGCCATCTGCATGGCGTTCCGTTTGTCATTCCATGCCTTGTTATGCGCAACACCGGCATCCACCGTTTCCTGCGAGGAACGGCTCGTGCCCTCAGCCCCGTCCACGAAGCCCCTCTCCTCCCCCGCCGCCCCCACCGCCCACGCCAGGCTCGGATGCATCTCCGCGTGCTCCTTCTCGCACGCCGCCACCTCGGCGTCGTACTCCTCTATCTTGATGCCCACCATTGCGCAGAACGTCGCCGGCTTCCGCACGGCCATGGTCGAGGCGGCGAAGTGCCCCGCCTGGCCGTGCCTCTGCAGCAGCCGCACCCGCGGCACTAGTCTGCCGGAAAGGCTGTAACTTGCGAGCAGCATGGCCTGCGACCCACTGATGTCCGGGAAGTTATCCAAGAGGAAGCGAAGCGTGGGCCGCAGGTTGAGCTCAACGCTTTTACGCAGCAGCGAGGGGTCCTTCATGATGATAACCGCAGCGCCCTCGCGCCCGGCCCCAGCCTCCTCCACCAGGAACATCACCTTGGGCCTGAGATTCTTCTCCACGCTCAAGCTCAGCACCTGGGGGATCGCGGTGATGACCTTCGCCGCCCCATCCCGCCCCAACCCCACATCCTCTGCCAGGTACCTCACGGTGGGCCTGAGATTATCCTCCACGCTGAAGCCCAGCACGCCGGGAAACTTGGTGATGACCTTCACCGCCCCATCCCTCCCCAGTCCCAACTCCACCACCAGGTATCTCACCGTGGGCCTGATATTATTCTCCACGCTGTAGCCCAGCAGCTGGGGCTTCTTGGTGATGACCTTCACCGCCCCATCGCTCCCCAACCCCAACTCGTCCGCCAGGTAATCCACCTTGCGCATGATATAATCCACACTGAAGTTCAGCACGAAGGGATACTTGGAGATAACCTTATCCGCCTCCCCCTCCCCCAGGCCCAACTCCACCGAAAGGAACTTGAAGACCTCCCTGCCCCTGACCGCCGCCAGCTCGCTCCCGACCTCCGTTCCGCCTCCGCCGCTGCAGCGAGCGACGCGCAGGTCCCGCAGCGGCGGCGGCCGCGCCCACCCTGCAGACAGACGCGCCGCTGACCAGCGTCCGGACCGCGCCCCCGTGCCCACCCCAACCCCCACCCCATCCACCCCCACAACCCCCACCAACCCAAACCCCACCCCGAGCTCCAGCCCCACCCCTGCCGCTCCCGCCGCCGCCCGGTTTCTGCGCCACCCGCCGCCTGGTGCCCCACCCCCACCCCCGCCGCCTTCCGTCCGATGCCTCAACCCCCGGTGGTAGCGCCCGGGCCGCGGCCCCAACCCCACCCCCACTGCCCCCACCCGTGCCGCCCTCGCCGCCCCCGCCGCGGTCGCCCGAGCGGCGAGCGTGTCTCGCGGCGTTAACACCCGTTCGGCCGACAGGCTAGCAGCCGCCAGGCACTGGTGCCGCGTGCCCACCCCTGCTCCCACCCCCACCCCTGCCCCTGAGCCCGCCCCCACCCTCACCTGCCACGTGCCCCCCCTGGAGGTCGGCAGCCGCGCTCTTGCGCCACCAGGCACCGCACATCCGGCTGCGCACCCGACGGCGGCCATCGAGATGTATCGCGTACCTCGCCCTTCTTCCCGCGTAGCTCAGACACTGACCCCACCGCCTAGGATCGGAGTTGTGCCGCTCCCACCCTCAAGGCGGCAGAGGTCGCCGCGCACAGTCAAAGGTGAAACCAAGCTTGGCTTGTGGTCGGATACTCCAACACGTTTCGTCGTTCTCCTTATCCTTGGTCGGCAACTCGGCACCCGTCCGGCCGACCACCTACGACCCATTCTTGTTTTTGTGCAGGGAGCGAGCGGCGGCGCGGGCGTCTCGACTCGCGTGGCTATCTACACAATAGTAAACCCAGACATAATGTGTAGGGTATGTCCGCTTGTGAAGGGGTTGGTTGATGCTCACCATGTTTGTGCCTTCCGGTTGGTGCTCGATGAACGTAAAACAAAACAGAAACACAACACAACATGAGTATAATATTGGGTGGGGCCGGACGGGGCCGGGCGAGGCGGGGGGGGCGGTTTACACTATTGACATCTCCTTATTGAACATCGCTAAAGTGTCTATGAGAGAGAGACGCTTCCGCGTGAATACTGAGGCACCATACTGTCGCCCTGCCCCACGTGTGTCTACACACCATGTTTTTGGTATCACCCCTTGACCACCCGGGTGGGTCCGGTCGTCACTTTACACATGGAAAAAAGTCTACACGAGACTTATCACGCGGCCTCTCGTACCACGCAAACGAAGTCTACACATGACATCTCACACGATGACCATGTGATATAGCACGCAACTAGGTCTACACAAGACATCTCACAATACCTGAGACTACGTAAAGCAGTCTACACAGAGTGAAGGCACTTGACTTCAGACGACGCAAATAACATTTGTCTACTTGGCCTCATACCAGGTCCGGGCGCTATCCCCATCCACCTTCAGCTCAACATCCAGAAGGCCTTCGTGCAGGGACTTACACTCGTCGACTTTTCAGCTCAACTTAATAACTTTTGTGTGACATGTTGGGTGCTTTCAGTGACAGACACGGCCATTAAGTGGACGAGTGGAAGGTCCTGCCCTCGTGATCGTTGAATGGGAACTCCATGTGCTTTTTGACCAACATGAGGGCCTCCTCCTTGTCCTTCTCCGGCCCCTCCAAGATCACCTCATCGTGGATCTACATGTAGGGCCATGACACATGAAGGGCTCGTCTAAGAACTAGACGATACGGCATTACACTCTTGTAGATCTCGGGTGCTTTCCAGAGGACGTGACTTTCATTCACCGCGTCTGTAGCAGAGTAGCAACTGGTGATTGAGTCGGACGCGCCCGCGTGAGCATGGTGTATCGTAACACAGACACACCAGTGCCTAGCCTGTGGGTAAGTGACTTCTAGTAAGTACACGTTTGGTGATTTTGCCCAAAGTCAAATGACTTTTGGTCATGAACACCGAACACCTACTTGCTACAGGTGTACGAGATACTACAGGTAGCACACTTTACAGACTGGTCACTGGGTGGTGGATCACACGGTGAGCATGGGTACACGTGTGGTGAATGATGTGGAGGGTAGTGTGCACCGGTAATGACGTGGTGGGTATGACTGGGTCGGCCTCGCCTGCATGAGCATCGTGTACCCGAGCTCTTTCAAGCGCGGGCACCGTGAGATCTGAATCATTGCTAGCATGGCCACGTCAGCAGCGCCGCCCTGGATGGAGGGCCCGGGGGATCGCATGGTGCGGAGCAACATTAGGGAGTGGCGCTTGACACAACAAGCAAGGGGTCATATGCGGTTCATGATGCGGCATCGGCATAAGACTCTGTGGTGGATGATGCGGCGAGCACCGGTACATGATGTGGTGGATGATGAGGTGAGCGCCGCAACGCTGTGTGGTGAATAATGCGGCGTAAGGGCACGTGGTGGATGATGCAGCGAGCACCGGTACATGACGTGGTGGATGACGCGGCGAGCACCAGAACCTAACTGGGTGCATGATGTGGCGTGACATGGCGCCGAAGCCTGCCTGGATGGGGGATGGTGTTGACGCATGCACGTCGGAAGTGTATGGGTACACTGGTACACTTGGTACACTATGAGCAAACAGTCAGGGTGATCCCGGCCTGAATAGGGGTGTTGACGGAGGCGCGCAGGGTGGGTATGGGTACACTGGTACACTATGAGCAATCAATCAGTCTGGGTGATCTTTTGATCCCTGCCTGGATGGGGGTGTTAATGGACGCCCGCAAGGCGTGCTGCCGCAGCCCCTCGCTCTTCGTGCAGGGGCCAAACTTGAAATCAATACCAAAGTTTGACGGCAGTTCATGATAATTAAGCTTCAAGCGCTGAAATTAAGCCCAGGGTTTAGGGTTTAGCGTTGGAGGGGGAGGAGGATGTGGATCAGGAGGATGACGAGGAGGAGGAGGAGGAAACCTTAGGGTTCAGGGTTTAGGGCGCGCCCAACACAGGGTGAACCTGCACGGCCCTACCTTGGAGGAGGCGTCCGGCAGGTTACGGTGCCGCCCCAGCAACGTGCTCACCTTGCCCTTATCCCCCGCGTTTTTATGCTGCACCTTCTGCCACGCAAGCACCTGCAATTATGGCCACATGGAAAATGCGTGCCACGTCATATGCTGTCATGTGACTCAACGGGCAGGGATTCTCTTTGTCTGGGCCACTTGCATATCTCTCGCCGCGTCATTTGATGTGCATATTTCTCGCCGCGTCATTTGATGTGACCTGATTCAATGTATACAGGGGTTCTTTGACAGGAAGGCAGTCGGATAAACCGGGTCCCCTAATTGGTGGATGAAGTAGCAGGCGTTGTCCTTGGGCTTCTCTGCTCTGACTGGTGGATGATGTGACAGGCGTTGGTTAAACCAGGTTCTCTGACTGGTGGATGCAGTGGCCGGACCCAACCTCTGGTCGGTCGGAGTACCAGAGCGCCACGGTCTCCTCCGCTTCCTTCAAGGTTACGCCAAAGTCCTTGGCCAATCCGTGCGCGGTCTTGCCGTACGCAATGGAAAAGTTGAGCACCTTGGCCTTTCGCCGCTCACTTGCGAACATGTCCTTCACCATCATGGGTTTCTTACCGTCGGACAGGGGCTTACACTCGTCCACTGTATGAGCTCAACATTAGCACTTTCTGTGGGAAACGCTGGTTGGCGTAGTCTGACCAAAACGGCTGAGGTTGAGCTGAGAAGTGGAGGAGTGGAATCCCCTGCCGTCGCCCCCCTCCTCGATGGAACCCGCCTCCAGCACGGCCGTTCCGTCGGCGATCGCGTCTCGAATGTACCCGTACATACCCATCGCAGTCCGTGAGTGGAAATCGCCTCCCTTCTCAAAGGCCTCCCGCATGCTCACGCAACCCGCCTTGCAGAAGGGTCATTGATAACCAGCAGTCGACCGAGATGAGATGATGTGTGGCGTTCACGATGGATGGTCATACAGACGAGCGGAGGAGACGGACGAGGCGGAAGAGGAGCAGGCTGAGGAGATGGAGGAGGAGGAGGAGGAGGAGGAGGAGCAGGAGGAGGAGGAGGAGAAGGAGGAGAAGGAGGAGAAGGAGGAGAAGGAGGAGAAGGAGGAGAAGGAGGAGGTATAGGAGGAGGCAGATGAGGAGAAGGAGGAGGGAGACGGAGGAGGAGGCTCAAAGTCCGTCGAGTGGTTGTTCTCAATGACCACCCTGCCATGTGCGCCAACAACCGCAGCTCGAGCTGCCCGTAATCCGCCACCACCAAAGCGTTCCCCGGCTTGCATGTGAACGCCTTCCGGATGCCGTAGCGGTCCTTCTCGAGCGCGGGCTGGTTCTGCAACGAGGGGCGCCGCGCTGACAGCCGCCCGGTCTCCGTGTTGATGTTCAGCGCCGCATCCAGTAGGGTCACAAACATGCACACATTTCGTCAGACTTGCAATATAATGCGTGTCAGACTTGCAAACATTTCGTCATTATTGAATAGCAAGTATAAAATCTCATTATGAGCAAACAGTCAAGGAACGAACCAGGGAACGAGCCAGCTTAGGGAGGAGGATGCGGCAAGTGTGCATAGGCGCAATGTGAGCAGACAGCCAGGGAACAAGGGGCCAGGCGAGAGAGGAGGATGCGGCAAGTGTACACGGGTACACCATTCGCACAGGTACGAGGACGAGTGGCCAGGCCAGGGAGGAGGACGCGGCGTGTAAGCACACTATGGGCATACGGTCAGGGAGCGAGTGTGGTGTCCCTTACCATGCACGCGGCCATCCACCCCCCGGAGCTTGTCGGACTGCAGCGGTCTAATGAAGTTGGACAGCAAGGTGTCGATCGCGGCCACGTCGTTAAGCGCGTCGATTGCCGCGCACGCCTCGACACCTTCAAGCAGAGCCCTGCAAACTGCTGTATATGTGTCGTCAGTAGGTCGTCAGTGGGTCGTCAGTGTGTCATCAGTGTCAGTGGGTCGTCCGTGGGTCGTCCGTGGGTCGTCAGTGGGTCGTCAGTGGGTCGTCAGTGGGTCGTCAGTGGGTCGTCAGTGGGTCGTCAGGACTCTTCAACATCAACGGGATCCCACGGGTTTCAATAACCAAAAGAACACAGTGTGGTG
>Ga0307489_10000717_pt1 | contig 20906 bp, 23 predicted proteins | sample SB12metaG_FD_202247 | JGI IMG/M metagenome (GOLD analysis project Ga0307489, IMG submission 202247) | Sea-ice brine microbial communities from Beaufort Sea near Barrow, Alaska, United States - SB 1.2 | ecosystem: Environmental > Aquatic > Marine > Coastal | place: USA: Alaska | collected...
CAGGTTGTACTAGAGGAACAAGTGCACCCTACAGAGGCGCTACACCACAACGTACAACAGCAGGAACTCATCCTATTGGAGCTAAAGTTTTTGGTGCTTATAAAGTAGATTCTTTAAACACAACACAAGTTAAAGGTACCGGTCAACCTGAATTTACAACTCAATTTGATGGTGTAAATGTTACATTAGCAAGTAATGCTACAAGCACAGAAACAGGGGGCGGTTTATTATGTACAATCGGACCCATTAATGATAGAGCTTAATTATGGCATATACATACGCAACACTTACAACAACAATTAGAAATTACACTGAAGTTGATGATTCTGTATTTACTCAAGCAGTAATAGATAATTTTATTATGCAAGCAGAACATAGAATTAACATAGAGCTTCCTATGGACTCTGATAGATTTGTACAAGAAGGTACTTTAGTTGCAGATGATAATACAATTAATTCTCCAGCCGGTGCTTTATTTATTAGAGGTGTTGAAGTATTTAACTCAACAGTAGACTCTACGGGTAATGGTAGTTGGTTAGAGAAAAAAGATCAAACATATTTATCTGAATATACTGATAGATTGACAGGACCAGAAGGTGATTTAACTGCACAAGATGTAACCGGTTTTCCAAAATATTATGCTATGTTTGGTGGAGCTACAGGTTTAACTGATACTACCTCTGGCGGTCTATATATAGCACCTACACCAGACGCAGCTTATCTATTTAGAATATATTATAATAAACAAACAACAGGATTATCAGCCAGTAATACGACAACATATCTAAGTAATTACTTCCCACAAGGACTTTTATATGCGTGTTTAGCAGAAGCATTTGGGTTCTTAAAAGGTCCTATGGAGATGTTGACATTGTATGAGAATAAGTATAAAACTTCAATACAACAGTTCGCAGGAATGCAAATTGGGAGAAGAAGACGAGACGATTACACTGACGGTACTGTTAGGATACAAGTCAAATCACCTTCACCGTAAACTAGGAGATAAAAATTATGGCAATAACATCAGCAGTATGTAATAGTTTTAAAGCAGAAGTTTTACAAGCGTTACATAACTTTACAGCATCATCTGGAAACAGTTTTAAATTAGCTTTATACACAAGTAGTGCTACTTTAAATAAAACAACAACAGCTTACGCAACAACAAACGAAATTACTAACGCATCGGGTTCAGCTTATTCTGCAGGTGGTATAGCACTTACAAGTGTAACCCCAGTTTTATCAACTGACACTGCATGTTGTGATTTTGCAGATGCTAGTTTTACTTCTGCTTCATTTACAGCTAATGGTTGTTTAATATATAACGATACAAACGCTGATAGAGCAGTTTGTGCAATTGCATTTGGTGGAGATAAAACTGTATCAAGTGGAACTTTTACAATTCAATTTCCAGTAGCAGACGCATCTAACGCAATCCTTCGTATAGCATAAGGAGTAACTCCTTATGGCTAACACTTGGAGCACAGGGGTCTGGGGACAAAACGAATGGGGCGATCAAGGTCCTGTTGTAATTACTTTATCCGGACAGTCTACCACTTCTAGTGTAGGTTCTGTTGTAGCTGCACCAACTACCACTATCGAATTAACAGGTTTACCTACTACATCCTCAGTTGGATCATTATCTCTTGACCTAACTTCTCTTGTATCTTTAACAGGTCTACAATCTCAAACAGAACTTGGAACTTTAGATAATGCGGGTACATTAGTCGGTTGGGGCAGAAACGGTTGGGGTGAAGAACCTTACGGCAATTCATTCAATCAACAAATTCAACCTGCTGGAGTAAGCGCTACATCTAGTGTAGGTTCTTTAGTAGTTGGAATAGGAGTTCCATTAACAGGTGTAAGTTCAACATCTTCTGTGGGTGCTTTAAATCCTGCGGATGTAATGGGGCTAACTGGTCAAAGCGCTACATCTAATGTAGGATCTATTGTTCCTGAAATAGGGGTTCCGTTAACAGGAGTTAGTTCAACATCCTCTGTAGGTGCTTTAAGTCCTGCAGATGTAATGGGGTTAACGGGAGTATCTACAACTGCTTCAATAGGAACAGTAGAAATTACTTCAGTAGAAATAACTATACCAACAGGTCAAAGCGCTACATCTAGTGTAGGATCTATTGTTCCTGAAATAGGGGTTCCATTAACAGGGGTGTCAACAACCTCTGCGGTAGGTTCAATTTCACCTGCAGATGTTATGGGTTTAACTGGACTATCAACAACATCTAGTGTAGGTACCCTAAGTATAATAGGGTATAAAAATATTGACATAACAGGTAATACGTCATATACAGATGTAACACACGTAGCTTAGGAGAACAAAATTATGGCATCAACATTTACAGACCTTGGTTTAGAGTTAATGGCAACTGGTGAAAACGCCGGTACTTGGGGAACAAAAACTAACGCAAATTTAAGTCTTATTGAACAACTTACAGGCGGTGTCTTAAGTTTAGCTGTTGCAGGATCAGGGACTACAGCTTTAACAATAGCAGAAGGTGCTTTAACAGGTACTGCTCAACACAGAGTCATAGAATTAACAGGTGCTCTTACAGGATCTAGAATTTTAACATTTCCTCTTCTTACGGAAACTTTTTACATTATTAAAAACGGAACTACTGGTGCAGAAACATTACAGTTAAAAGCTGTGTCTGGTTCAGGTGCAACAGTTACTTTTGCAACAGATAACAAAGGTTATAAACTTATTTATCTTGATGGTGTTGCAACAAACACTGGTGTTTTTGAAATGCCTTTTGGTACTTCTTCATACACTCCTTCAGACTGGCTTACTAAAACAGGAGCATATACAGCATTAGATCAAGATAGAATTTTTGTAGATACAAGTGGAGGAGCAGTTACAATAACTCTTCCTGCATCACCCGCTGTAGGTGCTCAAGTAAATTTTGTGGATTCAAGATATACTTTCGATACTAACGCATTGACTGTCGGAAGAAATAGTTCTAAAATAGCTAACGCAGCAGCAGACTTAGTAGTTAATACTGAGGGTGCAGCATTTGGATTGGTTTTTTCTGGTGCAAATGTAGGTTGGACATATACGGAGAAATAATATTATGGCAAATTACGAAGCAACTAAATATAATTTTAATGGATCAGACCTTACGGGTATAGAGGGTATTCCAACAGCAACAATTGTTCCATGGTCTTCCAGTTCAGTACCAACTGGATTCTTAGAATGTGATGGTGCAGCAGTTTCAAGATCAACTTATTCAGCATTATTTGCAATCGTAGGTACTACTTACGGTGCAGGTGATGGATCATCTACTTTTACCTTACCTAATTTAGCAGATAACGTACCGGTTGGAAAATCTAATAACAAAGCTTTAGCTTCAACGGGTGGAGCAAACACAGTAGCAGTTACTGCTACGGGAAATGTTGGTGGTTCAACAGCTAATGCAACTTTATCAACAGCACAACTTGCTTCTCACTCCCACTCAGGTAATAACAATATAGATCAAGTAGCAGGTTATCAATTAAGCCCTAACCCCGGGTACGCTGGCAGAGCATCAAACTCAGGTAACACTGGAAATGCAGGTTCAGGTTCAGGTCACTCACATAATATGAGTGCAACTTTTTCAGGTAGCGCAGTTAATGCTGCAATTATACAACCTTATTTAGCTTTAATTTATATTATAAAAACTTAGGAGAAAATATGGCAACAAACGCAAATTGGACAGTAATATTTAATGACAAAATGATTGTAAAACAATCAGGTGATGCAGCGGGTACTTCATACACTATATCTGATGATTCTTTTTGGTCTAATTCTAAATTTTCTAATATTTGGGCTATTCAACATGGGACATCCGTTACTTCAGATGAAGTAGAGTATAGAGATGTAACACCTCATTCATCATTTGCTGATGCCAACATTGGAGACATTAGTCAATTTTCATCTAAATGGGATTTAGCACATTTAACTAAATTACAATCTGATTGGGATAATAATAATGGTGATACTGTTGATTTAGAAGGTAATGTTACTCACGTAGAAACTGAAGCTGAAAAAATTACAAGATTAGGTGCAAGACCTACTTCTTATTCTTCTTAGTTTAAATTAAAAGCATAACAAATTCTTTTTTCTGCTCGTTGCTCCGGTAATACGTAATGTAGTAAATTATTAGGAAAAATTAAACAATCGAAAAGTTTAGGTTTTATTTCAAAAATATTATTATCACGTGCAAAATTAATATTATTGTTTTCATTAGATAGATACAACACTCCAGCCATTTTTATATAGTCTGCTAAATGAACATGAGGTTTATTGTAAGATTGATTTTTTAAAACATTTAGCCATCCATGAATTATTTTTAAATTATATATGTTAAATATGTGTTTATTTATAATTTTATCTAACTCTTTTTTACCATTAAAATTTTCATGATATTGAAATCCATTTACACAAGAAATAGTATCTTTTTCTTCATATTTTTCTTCTACAAAATTTAATATTTTTTTATACGTATTTATAGGAACAATAATTTTACTTTGAAATACATTTACAGCGAATAAATTATAAGTATGTATCATTATCTCAACATCATCCACGAAGTTAGAATATATTTTTCACCCGATAGAGGTGGATTACCTCTATGTAGATAAGGAAAACCTGCTGGCCAAATAACTATTCTACCTGTTTTAGGTTTTACTCTTTTACTAAAATGTAAAAATTCTGTTTCTCCTCCATCTTCAACGTCATTTAAATATATAGAAAAAACAAAAGCTCTAGGCTCATTATCAAAACCTTTTTGATGTTCAATATGCCATACATGATAGCCCTCTGTAGGTAAAGTTTTTTGTATTTTTAAAGTTGTAAAATGAAATGGAGTTCCATAAGCATCATTTGCTCCAGTGTTTTCAATATAATGCTTTAAGGCTATATCAAAATTAAACATCATGGGTTTTAAACTTTCCCACCAAACATCTACATTATTGTTTGCTGCAAAAAATTGTTGGTCTTGTTTTTGTAAAATAGAGGCTTTTTCAAAACCTACTCTATTTATTGTATTATTAAACTTATTTTGATTTTCGTATAATTTAATAGCTTTGTTACATTCTTCTTTAGTAATGTAATTGTCATACACACCTATAAAATTATTTATGTTAACTGTTTTTTCGTTCATTTTATTTATCTCCATTTATAAATATTTGAATTGTTTTTCTAGGAACCACTGGTTTCATAACAGGTGTTACTTTATGATCTAGTGGAGCTTTAACTATAACCATTGAATTACCAACTAGCGGTATAAAACCGTTAGCATTTTTATCTTTAAATAAAAACTCTCCGCCAAATTTAGGTTCCCATCTTCTGTTAATATAATATGTTATACCATATAAATGTCCTTGGTCATCATGCCAATTAATACCAGAACCATCTTCCATTGAATGAATTAAGGGTTCAAAGTTTGTAAATTTAATTTTATGGAAGGGATTATTTTCTAATAATATTTTAATTTTTTCTAATGGTTTATATTTAGTATCTAGCCTTGTATTTTCAACAAAATTTTTATGTCCGTGTTTTAACTCTTTTTGCCAATTTTTTTTAGTAGATTTTAGTTTTATTAAATTACTTTTAAATACGTCATAATGTAATTTTTTATAGGTAGGGTAATCTAAAAAATTTTGAATGTAATAAAGTTTATCAGGTATCTGGTATATTAATTTCATGATTTTAAAAAACAGTTAATTGAATATCTTGTACCTTTTGTTACAGGTTCAGTGCCGTGAATCCATATAGGTTCTGCTGGAAATAAAATTGCATCACCTGTTTTAAATACCTCTTTAATTTGACCATCAAAAAATCTAAACTCCCCACCTTCATAATTTTCATTTAAATTTAAAGTGCAGGAAGCTCTTGTAACTCCTCCAACATCAGTATGGTCTTTTATAGATTGCCCTACCTCATATTTCAATATTCTAATATTTGAACTATGGTTAATTAACTTATCATTAAAAGTAGCAGATATTTTTTTAGATTTAATATGGAGTACATAATTAGCTATCATTATAGATATATATTTTTTAGCTTCATTTAAAGCATATAAAATATCTTCGTTTGGATTTTGTATTATAGATAGATTTAAACATTTAAAATTATCAGTTTCATGTTTTTTAGTTTTATATTTATAGCTACCCTCTGTTAAAGTTAATTCAGGGTATTTTTCAAATATATCTATTATTTTCTGACAAACATTTACTGGTACTAAACCATTAATTCTATATTTTAAATCTGATATTTTATGATTATAAGACATTATATTATTCTAACTAACGCTTGTCTTGGCCCAAACATTTCATATCTATATTTTATATTATTATTATTTACAAACTCTTGCCAAGCCTTAAATTCACCATATTTCCAACCCACATAACTAATATATTCATCAAATAAAATTATAGTATTGGGGACAAATCTTTTTGAACCTATAATATTTAAAGCTTCTAAAGTAGATTCATATGTATCACTATCTACATGTAAAAAAGAAATATTTTCATCATGTGTGGTAAAAAAATCAGGCATGGTATCTTTAAAAAATCCTTTTATTAATTTAACATTATTATTAACCAAAGGTAATTTACCATCTAAAGAATAATATCCTTTTGAAAAAAATCCCCCTTTCCAATCTTCTTGGAAACCTATAAAACTATCAAACCCATACCAAATTTTTTCAGGTTTATTTTTTGAAAAAAAATTAATGCTGGTTCCTGTAAAAACACCTAATTCTAAACATAATCCATCTACCTCTATTTTAGAAATAGCGGTAGCCCACCACCCGCAATCTGTTATTACAGCTTCCGATATATATTTTCTAATATATTCTGCAGATTCTTTTGCAGCTTCTTCATATAAAATATCATAGGCATCTCTATTTGCAGGAGCTCCATCTTTTTTATGCATAATTTTCTGTTATTTTCTCGCTTTCATTATCTATATATTACTATATAAGGTTTATTAAAGAATTTCAACAGGTTTTTATATGTTACAAAAATTAGGCTTTGCTCCAGGATTTAATAAACAAGTTACCGAAACAGGCGCTGAAGGTCAGTGGTTTGATGGTGATAATGTGCGTTTTAGATATGGCTCACCAGAAAAAATAGGTGGTTGGGAGCAGTTAGGTAGCAATAAGTTAACCGGTGCCGCAAGAGCTATACACAACTGGGATAATAATGTAGGTATAAAATATTCTGCAATTGGCACTAATAGAATTCTTTATGTTTTTTCAGACGGTCTTTACTATGACATCCATCCGATAAGAACTACAATTACTGGAGCAAATTTTACAAGTACAGCAGGATCACCAACAGTCACAATAACTGTTTCTTCTAACCATGGTTTATTAGATAATGATATAGTATTATTCGATGCTGTTTCTGGATTATCTGGGTCTACTTTTACAAACGCTACGTTTGAAGATGAAAAATTTATGGTAACTTCTGTACCAAGTAGTACCACTTTTACAATTACAATGGATACTAATGAAGCCGGCACACCTGTGACTAATGCTGGTTCTGCTTCTGTTCTTTGTTATTATAGTGTAGGACCTGCTACACAGGAATCAGGGTTTGGTTGGAGTTCAGGGTTATTTGGTGGCGAGGTAAACGGGGCCGTAACCAATACTCTTGCTTCTACTATAAATGATGCTGTAACAAATATTCCTTTAACTAACTCATCAACTTTTCCGGCATCGGGGACCATAAGAATAGGGACTGAAGATATATCTTACACAGCAAATAACACAGGAACAAATACTTTAAGTGGTGGGGCAAGAGAAGTTAATGGCACTACAAAATCTGCCCACAGTGGTGGTGCGACAGTCACAAATATTACAGATTTTAATGGATGGGGCGAAGCTTCATCAACTACACAGTTTACACTTAACCCTGGTTTATGGGTTCTTGATAATTTTGGTACAAAATTAATTGCTCTTATATATAATGGAGAATGTTTTGAATGGGATGGATCGGTTACAGATGCATTAACTACTCGGGCAACAATTATATCTGGAGCACCAACAGCATCACGTCACATGATAGTATCAACTCCGGATAGACACTTAGTTTTTTTTGGAACAGAAACTACTATTGGTGATAAAACTACACAAGACGACATGTTTATAAGATTCTCTGACCAAGAAAATATCAACGAGTACACCATAAGAGCAGAAAATACAGCAGGTTCTCAAAGGCTTGCTGCAGGATCTAAGATTATGTCTGCTATTAAAGGTAGGGATGCTCTTTATGTATGGACCGACACTGCATTATTTTTAATGCAATTTGTAGGTCAACCTTTTACTTTTGCATTTCAACAAGCAGGGACTAACTGTGGATTGATTGGCAAGAATGCCTGTATTGAAGTTGATGGCTCAGCTTATTGGATGTCAGACAATGGTTTTTTTAACTATGATGGTCAGTTAAGATCGATGCCTTGTCTAGTAGAGGATTTTGTTTACTCCGTAGATCCCGGACTCGGACTCAATAATACAACTAGAGATTTGATTAACGCAGGTATTAATAATCTTTTTGGAGAGATAAATTGGTTCTATTGTTCAGCTACAGCTACTTCGGTCGATAGAGTGGTTAGCTATAATTATGTAGATTCTACAACTGAAAGACCTATTTGGACAACGGGGTCGTTAAATAGATCTGCTTGGGTAGATTCTGCTGTATACGAAAAACCTCATGCAACACTTTATAATGCCGACGATAACGCCTCTTATGATGTTACTGGAAACGTAGACGGAAGTAGTATATACTATCAACACGAAACAGGGACCGATCAAGTTAATGCCGGCAATGTTGTTACTGCTGTTAATGCCAACATTCTTTCCGGTGATTTTGATATTACTCAAAAAAGAAGTAATACAGGTCAAGCGGTAGGGACTCCTGATCTTAGAGGAGATGGTGAATATATGATGAGGATAAGTAGATTTATACCAGATTTCATAGAACAAACAGGTGATACTGAAGTTAGTTTTACAACAAGAAATTATCCAAATACCGCTGCAACAACTACAAATTTTACATCGACCGAAACTACAAATTTTAAAAGCACTAGACTTAGAGCTAGATCAATTGCACTAAAAGTATCCAATACAGGTACAGGAAAAAATTGGAAACTCGGTACATTTAGATTAGACATTGCACCAGGAGGAATGAGATAATGGCTACTGACGCAGAGATAAGAGCAAAAGGTATAAAATTTTTACCTCTTCAAAAATATTTACAGAAACCATATGAATTCCCTGTAGAAGAAGAAGAAATTATACCCGATTCAGGTATTGTAAATACTGATGCTTTTGCAAATTCTGGTGGTGGTGATGGTGGTGGTGGTTTTACTGGACCCACTGGTCCCGGTAGTTATGATTCTGCTTTTGATCCTGAAACTCAAAATAAACAATTTAATGAAGATATAGGAGTAGGTACTGTTGCTGAAGAAGACGATAAAAAAGGAACAAGTTTAGGTATTGTAGACGCACTTAGAGCCATGGGAGCTTTTACTTTTGGGGGACCTCTTAACGCAGTAAATTCACTTAGAAGATCTAATAATAGAAACAAACAAAAAGAAATGGATAAAATGAATGCAGAGATCGATGCAAAAGATGCAAAATATGGAATAAGTGATGCTAGACTTACAGCGGGAGGAGCTAGTCAAGAGACTATGGATTCTTATGAAAATTCTGATGGAAGCTATAGCGGAGCGAGCACTGAAGATTACGGCGGCGGAGAAAAAGATGGTGGATTTATTGATGGGTCTAATAGAAGACCGTTTAATAGTGGCGGTAGAACCGGATACTTCTTTGGTGGTAGAGCAAGACTACAAGGTGGTGGTGGAGCTGATATGGGTGCTCCAGAAAAAGCAGCAGAAAGAGCTAGCAAAGGTTATGGAACCACACCAGACACCGGAAGTAAAAGTGGCACTAATGATTACAGCAGTTTTCAACAAAACGTTAATCATCAAAAAGCTATGAGAGATTATCAAAGAGAAAAACCTTCAACATTAGATAACGCCATGAACCTTGGATCAGAACTTAGTTATTTAAATAATCTAAAAAATTTAAATGTATTGGGAATAGTTGGTAATATTGGGGTAAATAAATTTAGAAATTATTTAGATAATAAAAAAACTAAAAAGGAAGAAGATAAACTTTCTTACAACACTAATCCTTTGCCTACAGATAATTATATGACTGACTTAAATGCTACTCAAATAAAACAACTAGAAGGCCCTCAAAAAATGGGAAAAGAATATGGTAATTTTTCTGATCAACAAATATTAGATAACATTACACCTTTTGGAGATGAGGAAACTGCTCCAGCTACTCTTAAAGATGTACAAACTTTTTACGGGTCGAACGGTGGTAGAGCTATGTTTAAAAACGGAGGCTTAGCAAGTATTTTATAATGGCTAAACTTGTACAATCATTAACTAGAGCAGGTAAGGAATACACACAGGTTAATCTACAGTCATTGGTTAGAGACCTGGATAGTGTTATAATAAAATTAAACAGTACGTTTCAAGAAGAAGTTAAACAGGAGATAGAAGCTAAGAGTTTCTTTTTAGAATAATGGCAGTAGTAAACCAATATAAATTTAAGGGCATAGATAACGATACAACAGGAAATGCTTTAGTTCCTTTGGGAGCAGGTAATCCTCTGGTCAATGAGACTATAATTATTAAATCACTACTTGTCACATCTGCATCAACACCCACAGTTACTGTTACAAACAACGGTATTACAGCCATTAAATCAGCGGCATTAACAGCTGATGTTACTACACAATTATTAACCCAACCATTAATAGTAGAAGGCGGCAGTGCTTTCACGGTGCAGTCAAGTAACACAGGTTCATTTGACATAGCTATCAGCTATTTAAACATTAAAAAGGAGAAAATAGACTAATGAAAATATATGACGCTAAAGTAGAAGAAACTTACAGACACCTTAAAACCGGTGAAATTTTTAAAGAAAAAAAAGACTGGGAAGCCAAGGGTTATAAAGCAGAAGAGATGGCACAGGACGTAAAAGTTATCATGCCGCCTCTTGATTTGTCCGCAGAAACAAAGTAAAACAGATAAACTAAGGATAAATTTATGGCAATTTCAAGAATGCAACAACCAAGACAGATGTACAATCAGGGTATGATGGTTCATGACCCTAGACAAGCCTATGGTTTAGGCGGTTTCATTAAGAAAGCTGTTCGTGGTGTTAAGAAAATTGCTAAGAGTCCATTAGGTAAAGCTGCACTAATAGGTGGAGGTGCTTATTTATTAGGTGGTTCATCATTTATGGGCGGTGGAGGCTTAGGGGGTGGTTTTAAAAATTTTGGCAATTTGCTTTCAAATACAAAAGGTAGGGGACTGGGTCAAATATTTGGTGGTGACGGTAAATTTTCTAAAGTTGGAAATCTTTTTAGACAAAGTCTTAAAGGTGAAGATGGTAAGTATAGCACTGAAGGTAATCCTTTTAGCCTGGGTAAATTAGGAATAGGTGCTTTAGGTGCAGCAAGTCTTGCACTTCCTTTTATGGGTGGTAAAGGTGATGACGAAGAATCATCAGGTTCTGATCCTATGGATCCAGCAGCAGTTACACAAAGAGCGAGAAATTATTACAGCGGTCAAGGTGATGCCGGTGTTGGTTTAGATTTTATGCCTAAGAAAAAATATGTTAATCAAAATTTTTATGCAGCTGATGGTGGTAGAGCCGGTTATGCAATGGGTGGTTCATTAGATGAAGATGAAGAAGATTATATAAGATCAAGTGCTGGTCAAAGCAGAAGAATGCCTACAGCATTTTTAAACATGGGTGGTGGTGCAGGAGAAGCGCAAGCTGAACAAATGTTAATGGCAGAATTTGTAAAATATAAAAACAAAGGTGGAGATTTATCTTTCCAACAGTTTGTACAAGCAGTAATGCAACAACAAGAACAATCTCAAGGTATGCAACAACCTACTATGATGGCAGCTAATGGTGGCCTAGCAGGTATGAGTGTACCAGGATATGGAACACCTGCAGGAACTAATCAATTTGGTTATCCTAGTGGTGGTGAAAGAGTTAATGCTGCAGAAGGTGGGATCATGGAAACCGAACAAGCAGAAATGATTGACATGGGTGGCAATGAAAAAGATTATAGAGATGAAGGTGGTTTTGTAGCAATGGGTGGCGAAGAAAGAGCTGATGATGTACCTGCAAGATTATCTAAAAACGAATTTGTATTCACTGCAGACGCTGTAAGAAATGCAGGCGGTGGAGATATAGATAGAGGATCTGAAGTTATGCAAAACTTAATGGATAATCTAGAACAAGGTGGACAAGTTTCAGAAGATTCACAAGGTTTAGGTGGTGGAGAAGAAATGATGTCTGAAGAAATTATACAAGAACCAGACGGCGCGCAAGCAATGTATGAACAACAACAAGCATTACAATCAAGGATGGCATAATGGCAATATCAGATTTTTTAGAACCAGCGATAGAAGATTACGCAACACAGGCCAAGGCCACTTATTCAGCACCGATTAACACTGATACTTTTACCGGTAGACAGTTTGTTGCTGGACAAGATCCTATGCAAACACAAGCGGCAGCGCTTGCTACACAAGGTGTCGGTTCTTACTCACCATATTTACAAGCAGCACAAACTGCACAGACAGCAGGGGCCGGGGCTCTGGGACAATCAGCACAAACTATTGGTGGACTGGGAGCTTTAACGGGACCACAAGCTTACCAACCTTTCATGTCTCCATATCAATCACAAGTAATTGATGCAACACTATCTGAATTTGACAAATCAAGATTGGCCGGAGAACAAGGTATTAAAGATCAAGCAGTAATGTCTGGAAACTTTGGTGGTGGTAGAGAAGGAGCACAACTTGGTCAGTACCAAGCTAACTCACTAGCAGATAGATCAGCACTACAGGCACAAATGTTACAACAAGGGTTTGGTCAAGCTAATCAATTAGCACAACAAAATTTTGGTAATCAAAATCAAATAGCAAATGCACAACAAGGACTAGCTGGTGCATACGGCAATCAAATGAATCAACAGTTTGGTTTATCTGACTTTGGTAGACAAGGTATGGGTCAAGATATTAATGCATTAGGTTCTTTAGGTTCAATCAACCAAGCACAGAATCAAGCACAGTTAACAGCTGATCAACAACAAGCAAGAACTGGAGCTTACGAATCTTACGGAAGACTTGGTCAATATGGTAACGCACTAACTGGTTTAGCTGGTGGTGTAGCCGGATCACAATATCAAGATCAAGGTTCAGCAGATCCTTACGCAACGGCATTAGCTGGTGCTACAGGTGTTGCAGGATTATTCGGTCAAATCTACGGCGGCAGAAGAAACTAATGAAAACTTTAAATAGACCTATGTTCAGGTACGGCGGCCCTATCAAAGAAGGTGTTATGAACGGGATCCGGGAACCGAAAAGAAATGGTGGTGTTATGGGTGAACCTCAGGCAATCAATACTGTAGGCAGTCCTTTGTCTCCAATGTCAAATGATGGTAGAGCTAACTATGCATTTCCTTTATTAGCGGCTGCGGGAACTGCAGCAATGAGATTTTTACCAGCAGCCTACAGAGGATTTAAAGCTAACAGATATATAAAAGGTATGCTTCCTACAGGTACGTTTAAAAAAATGACAAGCCCAACTATTCCTTTTGGTTTTAGAGCAGGTGCTTTTGCAAAAGAAAACCCTGGTACAACTTTAACTTTAGCCAGTCTTGCCGGTTCAGGAGCAAATAGATTATTAAATAATGAACCAGCAAATAATAATAATAACAATAAAAATAGTTTTGGTGGCGGTAATAGAAAAAGGGGAACTTCTGGAGCACCTGGTGGCGGGGACTCGGGAATGTATTTAGAACCTAGAGCACCCGAAGAAAAAGAATTATCAGAAGCAGAGAGAATAGCATTAGAAAACAAAGCAAGAAGAGAAAAAATGGAAAAGTTCAAAGAGATTATGGACATCAAAGGTATGAATAAAGATGCGGCTTACAAATCTTTAATTGATGCAAGTAAAATTATTCAAGAAGGTGGTAACCTAAAAGAACAACTTAAAGATGGTAGTTTAATTACTAACATAACACAAGCTGCAAGTAAAAGATTTGATAAAGTATCAGACACAGAAGCTGCACTAAGATCTCTTGTTGTTAAAGGTGAAATTGATAATGAATTAAATAAAGAAGCTAAAGCATTAGCAAAAAGAAAAGATGAATTACAAATAAAAGCATATGAAAAACAAATAAGTGGAAAAACTATACAAGAAATTAGGGATGAAAAATTAATTAGAGATGGAGAATTAATTGAAGGTAATGAGCTGGCTAATTTAATTCGTGGAAGAAGTAAGGGAAAAATAAGTCCAAAAGTATTACCAGTAACCGGTTTTAAAGTAGGTCAGGACCCAATAGAATTTGCAACAAATATAATAATGAAGCAGAACGACGATGAGACAACACCAGATTATCCAGAAGGTACTTATATTATAAAAGATAGGGTAATTTATGTTGATGCAAACGGCGGTATAACACCGGTAAATGATTTATCTGGTATATAGGAGTTTAAATGTCTTCTGAATTTGACTACTTATCTGCTTTTAAAAACGCAGAATCAAATAATAAAGTAGGTACAATCGAATCAATGCTATCAGGTGTAGCGTCTGGTCTTATTGGTATACCTAAAGGTTTCTTTTCACTGGGAGCAAGCATCATGGACCTTGGTGTCGACAGCGGTAAAGCTGCTCAAGTTGAAGCATGGTTTGATAATCTTACAGAGTTTGATGAGAAAGCAGAAGCAACAGCTGCAGGAAAAATTACAAAACTATTAGTAAACATTGGTGTACCTGGTGGTTTAGCTTTTAAAAGTGCAAGTGGAATAGCTAAGACTTCTATGCTTGCTGGTAAAAATAAAACTTTATTTAAAGTAGCAGACCCATCTATGGTTAAAGCTGCTGACAAAGCTTTAGAACTTACTGCCAAAGGAAAAGGCAGAGCGTTTATGGCCGGTGCATTAGGTGGTGGTATAGCTGAGGGTGTATTTATTGGTGACGTAGATCAAGCAGGAACTCTTGGAGATCTTATTGGTGGACCAACTCAAATAAATAGAAGTGAAACAGGCCCTGATGCTTCAAGAGAAATAATAAATAGAATTAAATTTGGTACAGAGGGTGCATTATTTACAGGTCTTATTGGTGGTACCGGTAAACTAATAGGTAAAATTACTAACAGGAATAAAAATTTAGATGTAGCAAATTCAGATTTAGATAGATGGATTGATAAAACCATGGCTAACTTTAGAGCAAGAAGTGGTAAGACTGCAGAACAATTTAAATTAGAAAGAGAATCAATTGGTCTAAGAGCAGCTGATGCCAACGTTGCAAGAAATTTATCTAGAGATTTAGATATGGATATAGATAAACTATTTCCGGCTATGCGTACTGTGTTTAATAAAGGCAGTGCCAAAGAAAGAAAACAATTTTTAGAAGAAGTTAATGATGCATTACTTTCAGGTAAGGCAGAATTTGGTGAAGAGTTAGTGGATGCTGCTGGAAAAACAGCAAGCCAAGAAGGTTTTGATGTTGCAACTGCAAGAACAAGAGCTCAGTTTGGTGAGATGGATGAAGCTTTACTTCAAAAAGTAAAGGATAAAGTAAGGAAATTTGCACCCAATGCAAACAAAGCTGATGAAATACAAAAAAGTATTATAGGTAGTTTGTCTATTATGAGAAGTAAATGGGCGGCGTTGTTTGATGAGCTTGGGGGAACACTGGGTCCAGATGATCTTAAAGAATTTAAAGCTTTGTTTAGTGGTAAATTTAAAAACTATTTAGGTTCTACTTATGACATATTTCAAGACAAAAGTATTCTACCTTGGTTAAGATACAAACCTTCAGCTGAAGCTGTGGAAAATGCAAAAGTATTATTTAAAGATAGTTTTGCAACAGCTAATCCAGGAAGAGTATTAACTGACCTTGAAGCGGAGGGCATGGTACAAAAAGTATTAGACTCATCTAGGCTTCCTAAAGGAATTAGATTTGATAAACCATCGGATGCTATTTTTGATATACCTAATTTTTTTGTAAACCGAACTACATTAGATGAAGCTATGAAAAGATCTAAGACACCGATGGTATCTATTGGCGACTTAAGTGGTCCTGATGCAGCAATATTTAACAAATTATTAGGTAAACAAACTAACCCTATGCAAACTATGATTGGTGGTATGGCTAAGTTATCTATGATTACTAGACGTAATGTATTCTACAATGATCTTATGAAAAAAAGTGATGAGATGGCTGAGATATGGAAAGCTGCTGATGACAAGTTAGCGGTACCTGAACCTATGTTTGCAAGATCAGAAGAAGAAGCAAGATTGTTTTTTAGAGATGATTATAGAAAAGTAGATCCGATTGATCAGGGACAAACTTTAAACGTAGGTAACTCAGCTAAAGCATCTAATCCTTTTGGGGATGCTCAAAATCCTTTTTATGCAAGAAATGGGGTAGCGGATGGTATTGAAAGAACATCTATCACTACTCAAAAAAAACCATTTTATGTATCTTTGTATAATAGTTTAGTTTTATATCCTAAAGCCACATCGCAAATTGCTAAAACAATTTTATCGCCGGTAACTCACTTAAGAAACTTTGTAAGTGCTGGTGCATTTGCTGCTGCTAACGGTATCATACCTGCAGCCGACCTACCTGCTATCAAACAAGCTTACCAAGCATTACAGACTCCTTTGAAAGGAACTAATATGCAGAATGATCTGTATCAAAAACTTTTAAAACTAGGTGTAGTAAACTCTAATGTAAGACTTGGAGATTTATCTAGACTATTAAAAGATGTTAACTTTGGTGAGACTATGACATCAGAGAATGGCATGAGGTTATTATTAAAACCTTTGTCAAAATTAAAATCTGTATCACAGGATTTATACACAGCTGAAGATGACTTTTGGAAAATATATTCATGGGCTGTAGAAAAAAATAGAATAGAATCTAGTTTCTTAAAAGCAGGGATCAAGAAAAGTGATTTCTTTACAAGAAATGGTAAAGAATTTAAACTTACTGACGATTTTTTAGAAGAAGAAGCAGCTGATATTGTTAGAAATAACATACCTAATTATGATTATGTTTCTGAATTTGTACAGGCTACAAGAAAGTTGCCTTTAGGTAACTTCGTATCTTTTCCAGCAGAGATAGCAAGAACAGGAACTAACATTGTTAGACGAGCGTTAAGAGAAATTAATGAAACTATTGAGATTACCGATGGTGCAGGTACAGTTTTAAGAACTGTTAAACCTTTTCAAGGTATTGGATACACAAGATTATTTGGTTTTACCACAACAGTTGCAGCTATACCTGTTGCAACAACCGCAGCATTCCAAGCTCTGTATGATGTAACTGATGAAGAAAGAGAAGCTATCAGAAGATTTGCAGCAGACTGGTCTAAGAATTCTACACTCCTTCCAATCAAGGACAAGGAAACAGGGGACTTTAAATACGTAGATTTTAGTCACGCTAATGCTTACGACACATTACTAAGACCTCTACAAACTGTAGTTAATGCAGTACAAGATGGGAGAACAGACAATGATGGTATGATGGATGATTTTAGTAAAGGAGTTATAACTTCTATGAAAGAATTTGCTTCTCCATTTATATCAGAATCTATTTGGACCGAAGCTGCGTTAGATCTTATTGCAAGAAATGGTAGAACAAGAGATGGTTTTGAAGTCTATAGTGACCAAGATACTGACGGCGACAAAATATATAAACAAATGATGCACTTAGTAAAAGCACAAATGCCTTTTTCTTTTGATCAATTAAAAAGATTAGACCGATCTATAAAACAAGTAGATGTTATCACTAAATTTCCAGGACAAGGTGATGATGTATATGATAAGTATGGACAGGACTTCGAGTTCGGTGATGAGTTTGGTGGGTTGTTTGGATTTAGAGCAATAAAAGTTAATCCAGAAAGAACTATGAATTTTAAAGTTGCAGAATTCCAAGAAGGTATAAGAGAATCTAGATCTTTATTTACTAGAGCGGTATTAAAAGGTGGACCTATTGAACCGAGAGATGTAGTTGATGCATATATAAATGCCAACCGTGCTATGTTTGATGTTAAGAAAAATTTAAAACAAGATATGGATGCTGCAAGATTATTAAATATATCAGAAGCAGGTATCACAGAATCTTTAGATAGAGTTTCTAAATCAGAAGTACGTTCAATTGATAATGGTAACTTTAGACCATACAAAATATCTTCAGAAGTTGCTAAAGCAATAAGAGATAACGCATTAGCTATTGGTGCAAACAATCCATATGATCAAGCTAAAGATGCAATATCACAATTAAGAAGTCAGATGTCTGATTTAAATCTTTTTTTACCTGAGTTCCCTGTATTCGAGAACCCGTTAATGCCTATCATGCAGGACACACCACTGACACCAACAAGCTTGAACCTTCCACAAGTTAACGCAGAAGCGGTAGCAGCACAGGTACAAGGTGGTAATTTTACTAACTTGACTAACAAACAAAAATTTGATTTACTCTTTCCCAATGGCTAAAATAGATCCCTTACAAAAGATTGAAGATCATGAAAAACTTTGCAGAATTATGCAGAGACAAACCCATGATAAAATATTAAAGCTTGAGACCCAGATTAATAGGGTCGAAAGTATACTATTGGTGTCCGTAGGAGCGTTGATATCTGGTATGGCGTACGTTGTTTTTGCTTTAGCAATCAAATAAAAAAATTTATCATGCAATTATCGAAACATTTTACTCTTGAAGAGATGACACGGTCTATGACTGCTGTACGTAAAGGAATTGACAACATTCCAGGGCCCGGGGAGATTAAAAACCTAGGAAACCTCTGTTATGAGGTCTTAGAGCCCGTTAGAGCACACTTCGACAAAGCTATAAGCATTAGCTCGGGATACCGCTCAGAAGCGTTGTGCGTAGCGATAGGAAGCAAAAAAACCTCACAGCACGCACTTGGGTGTGCTGCCGACTTTGAAATTAATTCTGTGCCCAATATTCAGGTTGCTTACTGGTTGACTAACAACGTTGACTTTGATCAATGCATTCTCGAGTATTATAAACCCGAAGATGATCAGGCGGGATGGATACACGTATCTTATGATGAAAAAGGATCTAACAGAAAACAAATACTTACCTTTGATGGTAAAAAATACACCGAAGGTTTACCAGAAATGAAATGGTCTGGTGGTAAAGTAGTTGGTTAAATCCAATCTTTGAGTTGTTCACCCATAATCTGACTAGCTATATTAACTTTCTTTTTAAGAGCCTTAACAATTCTAGCATCAACAGTATTCTCACAATAAATATCTATGTATGTCATAGGATACTTCTGACCAATACGATCTATCCTTGCTTCTGATTGTTGTCTCTTCTCAAGATCATAACCATTAGAATAATATACCATAGTAGACGCTGCAGTTAATGTAATACCGTAACCACCGGTCTGTGTTGTACCAATAAAGAATCTTACAGGCGAATCTGGATCTTGGAACTTCTTAATATTGTCTTGACGGTCTTTCATAGGAGTCAATCCATAATAATCTACAAAACTATTTGCGCCATATTTTTTAGATATCTCCCGGATTATCCTACTAACATCTCTTTGCCAGTGGGCCCATATAACAATCTTACCTTCTACTTCTTCTAATACATTCATTAGTTCTGGTAATCTGTTTGAGTCTAGATCTTTGATAGTCCCATCATCAGCAGTAAAATGACCACAAGTAATTTGTTGCAATCTCATTAGCTGAGTCATAACTGTAGCTGTAGTCATCATCTTGTCATCCATTTGAGCAAGAGCTAAATTTTTCATTTGTAGATAAAGTTTTTTCTGTTCTGCACTTAGTGTAACAAGACGTTTAATAAAAGTCTTAGGTGGCAGATCTAAACAATCGTCTTTTAATACTCTATAAGAAAATGCTTTTAATTTTTCTGACAACTCTGGAAGATGTTGATAGCCTGTAACTATTTGTACGGACTTACCACCAAAATTAGCTGTTTTCATAACTGCATATCTAGTTCTAAATGTATAGTAAGAAGTGTGTCCCAATAATTCTTTTTTAAGAAACTCACATTGTTTATATAAATCTAATGGTGATTTAGTAACAGGAGATCCAGTAAGTATTCTTCTATATGAAGCATGTTCAGCAAGAGAACATATATGTTTAGTTCTTTTAGCATCTGGGTTTTTAATAGTAGTGGACTCATCTATAGCCATCATAGTTCTATGACATCTTAAAAACTTAGCCGCAAAACTAACACCTTTTGCAGTAGAGAAAGCTTCTACATTCATCATAAGAATATGTAAATCTTCACCTGGTTTAAATAATGAATCTAATTCTAACTGTTGTTTTTTATTAGGTAAAGGATTCCACAACACAGAAGTTTTTTCAATGTGGTCTGGTAAGTGTGTAGGAATCTCTCCTTCATACCAGTTTTTATAAACACCTTTAGGTGCAATAATTAATACACCATTAATTTTTCCAGTATCATATAACATTGCAATGTTATCAATTAATACTTTTGATTTACCTGTACCCATTTCCATAAAATATGCAAAGTACGGTTTATCCCATGATAACTCTAATGCTTTTATTTGATGCGCATAAGGCTTAGTCTTAAACTTATAGTTTTTTATTTCCATTTTATTTTCTTCTTTCTAGTTGACATCTTATATAGAACATCCTATATACATTGTCAATGACAGAAAGCAAAAAAATAGTATACGTAATTCAAGAGTTACCAGGTACAAAAGCAGGTGCTCCTAAAATTAATATTATGAGTGCGAGCAAGTATGGTGAGTTTAAATTTTTACTTCCA
>Ga0307489_10000718_pt1 | contig 20903 bp, 35 predicted proteins | sample SB12metaG_FD_202247 | JGI IMG/M metagenome (GOLD analysis project Ga0307489, IMG submission 202247) | Sea-ice brine microbial communities from Beaufort Sea near Barrow, Alaska, United States - SB 1.2 | ecosystem: Environmental > Aquatic > Marine > Coastal | place: USA: Alaska | collected...
GGCCCTGGCTCCACGAGAGGTCAAACGGTCGACAACCGAGAACCAGATCGCGCGTTTGCGCTTTACAGAGCCCTTTTCGGGATTGACGAGTTGACTCAAGAAAAAGGGACAATCCGCGAACTGCGATCAGTGCACCCCAAAAAATATGCGAAGGTATTTAGGGGGTGTTTGGGAGGTGTTCGAGGGTATTAGGGTGTATTTAGGAGGTATTTTGGGTGTGTTCAGGGGGTATTTAGGGTGTGTTTTGTGTCAGAAACGGCTCAGGTTGAGCTGAAAAGTGGACGAGTGTAAGCCCCTGCATCCAGGCCATGTTGCGCGGCCGCATCGCGCGCCGCGAAGCCGCGGCGATGCCGGGCGCGCGCTACTTCGACGCCTTCGTGGGAACCGCCCGCGCCAACGAGCTCAAGGCAGGGGCTTACACTCGTCCACTTTACGGCACATCGTAAGCGCTTCCTGTGGAACAGGGGGTGCGTTTAGCGGTTGTTCAGGGGCTGTTTAGGGGGGATTAGGGGGTATAAGGGAGTGTTTATGATGTGTGTTGTGCCAGAAACGGCTCAGGTTGAGCTGAGAAGTGGACGAGTGTAAGCCCGTGGCTGAAGGCGTACGAGCCGCCGGTGCACGCGTTGGAGTTGATGCCGTCGCGGGGACGAGTCCCGAGCGTGTCGGGTTTGCGGCAGGGGCTTACACTCGTTCACATTTTAGCTCAACCTAAGCCGTTTATGACACAAAATAAACCCTACACACCCACTAATAACCCCCTAACTCTCCTTAAACACCCCCAAAGCCACCCCTGAATCACCCCCCATCCCACAGAAAGCGATTAAGTTGAGCCGAAAAGTGGACGAGTGTAAGCCCCGGGATTGCGGCGCATGTCGGGTTCCGGTGGAATGTTGGCGCGGATCAGCGGGCTGAGCGCGAGCGGCACCCTGGGTGAGGCCGCGCAGGTTGACCCTATGAACCCCATATTGAAACCGCCCGGAACCCAGCACTTGAAACTAAAGTGTGATACACCGCTTTCAACTTCTGCTTTCAAATTCAACTTGCGCGGCTACGACTGGGTGCTGACAGCGGGGGTGCTAGCCCTTACCCACCCGGCAGCCCGCCTCGCGGCAGCCCGTTACCCGGCAGCCCGGCTCGCCCCGGCGCAGGCGCGGCGCGGTGGGGCGGTGCAGGTTGAACCGATAAACCCCATATTGAAATCGCCTGGAACTAAGTGCTTGACACCATAATACTGTAGAGTGAACCGCCTTCAAACTTTGCTTTCAAATTCAACTTGCGCCGCTACAGCGTGGGGGAGGGGGGATGAGACCGAGAGGGCGCTGTCACGATTCAGCGCCAGCCTAGGGCAGAGCACAGACAGTGTGAACGTGTTGACGCAACAGCGCCTGGCGCAACGCGGCGGCAGTGAGATCGCGGCGGTGCAGTCGCCAGCGCCGGGCGGCGGAGGTGGCATGGCCAACATGTTGGCTCGCTTCAGCGGCCTCAGCGGCACCGGCAGTCCGGGACTGCCCCAGGGGGCTGGGTCTCCGGCGCGGGGCGGGAGTGGGATCCTGTCCCCGGCGCGGAAAGACAGCGGGATGGCCGGCGGGCCCGTGACGTCGCCGCGGGGTAAGAGCCTCACCGGCGGCGTGCTGGCCCGCTTCAGCGGTCTCAGCGAGGGCGGCGGTGGCAGGGGCCTACACTCGTCCACTTTTCAACTCAACCTGAGCCGTGTCTGACACAAGACAACACCCTGCGCACCCTATACACCCCCTAACACCCCCTTAACAGGGGCTACACAACCCCTACGCGCACCCTCTATGCCATACAAAGTGCTCAAGTTGAGCCGAAAAATGGACCAGTGTAAGCCCCTGGGCGGTGGCATGTTAGCGCGCTTCAGCGGTCTCAGTATGTCAGGCACCGCCAAGGTAGGGCGGTGCAGGTTGAACCGATGAAATCCAAGTTGAAAGCGCCTGGAACTGAGCGCTTGAAACTCTAATACGACAATGAGGTGTCAAGATCTGCTTTCAAACTCAACTTGCGCCGCTACTCCAAGGACCCCGAGACCACTCCGTCCATCACTGATTCCGACGAGGAGGAGCCCGAGGATCCTGCACCCGACGACAAAGAAGAAGTTAAAGAAGTTAAAGGGATCCTCGCTAAGAAGAAGTAAGAGGGAAGATTAAGAAGAGAGCTTCCACGGGGATGAGGATCTGTTAAAACTAATTTAAATTGTACTTGTTTAGCTGCTGCTGTAGTTCGATCTGGTGCTCGCTCGGGGGTTTTCGATAATGGTAGCGAAAACAATCGCCGAAAAAACTGTAAAAAGCCGAATGTGCCAACACGCCCTTTATACTTACCGTGGTGAAATGTGTTTGCGAGCCGCGGGTCTGTTTAATCTGTGCGACGCCTCTGCTGTTTTCGAGAACCTACATGCAACCTCCCCACCGCCGTTTTGCGCCGTCGTGCGCCGTTGAGCGGTTCATGTTCACAGAGTGCCCCCTATAATTATACTTTTAACGTATTAATAGAGGTGTGTATCGCCTAGGTGTCGAACTCGGTTCGCCTAATTGTTGTTTTCTACGAGCGGTCATCGAGCTCCAAGTCGCTCAGCTCACCTGAGACTTCACTTCACAGCGCGCACCTGTACGTGACCCACGTCGCGTCCCCAAGCACCCACTGCCGCCCCATTCCCCCCCCCGCACCCACTGCCGCCCCCCCCGTCCCCGCCCCCGCCCCCGCCGTCGCCCCCGCCCCCGCCGCCGCGCCAAATCCTGGCGGCGCGCTCTGCTCGTCGGCGGCCGCTCCGGACCACGGCGTCCTCCGCTTGGAGCTCCGAACAAACGCCTGCATCGCTTCGTTCCCCACCGTGAACCGCAACACCACCGTCGTGACGTTTGTCCCCCAGATGTAGCGGCGCAAGTTGAAATTGAACGTAAAATTAGGCAAAATTGAACGCAATATATTAGAATTTAGTTTCAAGCGCTTAGTTCCAGGCGCTTTCACCGTGGGTTTGACAGGGTCAACCTGCACCGCCGTACCCAGAACGCCTTCCGCGCGTGCCGTAGACCTGGGGCGTACACTCGTTTACTTTAGGGTCTAGGGTTTGTGGTTTAGGGTTCAGGGTTTAGGGTTCAACCGCAACCTGAGCCGTTTCTGACACAAAACACACCCTGAACACCCCCAAATTTCAACTAATACCCCCTAACCCCTCCTAAACACCCCCTAAACAACCCCTCAATGCACCCCTTGTCCCACAGATAGCGCTTACGTTGAGCCGAAAAGTGGACGAGTGTAAGTCCCTGCTGCAGACACGCCTCCCACGCCTCGCCGCACATGCCCGCGCGTTGGTAGGCCCGCCCAAGCACCCGGGGCTTACACTCGTCCACTGTTCAGCTCAACTTATGCCGTTTTGGTCACACCTGCCCGTGTCCCCCTGTCTCATAGACCAGGGGAAAATCATGCACCCAACCTATCCCACAAAATGTGCTTACGTTGAGCCGAAAAGTGGACGAGTGTGAGCCCCTGCCCAGCACCACACACCAGTGCGCCTCCCCCGCCGTGTGATCCACCCGCTCGAACCCGGTGACGCCCACAAAGGCGCCCGTCTCCTTCTCGATCACGTCAACCATGAGAGCGCGGCAGCCAGGGGCTTACACTCGTGCACTGTTCAGTTCAACGTAAGCACTTTTTGTCGATTGGTTGTTGAGTTTCAGCGACTAAAACGGCTCAGGTTGAGCAGAGTAGTGGACGGGGGTAAGCTCCTGCCGGCAGTCGACGGGGCTGGCGTTGAGCTCCTCTCGATGCGCCTCCCTCCAGTCGCGCATCCTGCTCTCGGACATGGCGAAGAGGCCCGGGAGGTGCGGCAGCATGTTGCCGCGGTCCTTGAACAACGCCAGGACGGCTTTATCCGTTCGGAGCAGCGGGGGGTCGAAGAGCAGGCGGCGGGATGAGAACACCGGTGTGATGTCGGCGGCGGCGACAGCGGCGCCTAGCGGGCTCTTCGGGGACCCGCCGTCGGCGCTGCTCGCGATGGCGCTGTTTAAGCGCATGCTCATGCTTCGGACGGCACCCGCGGCCGCACCTTCGAACGGCGACCGTGACGGGACGGGCCGCATTGGGGAGAGGTCGCTGCCCTCGCGGATCCGGCACACCACGTAGAATGTGCGCGGCGGCTCATCGTCCCCGGCCCCGGCCATGGCTGCGGCATCGGCCCGGGCCACGGCCTCCGCCACAGTGGGTGAGGTGGGTGACGTAGGTGATGTGGGTGAGGCAGGTGGGACGCCGCCGCTGCTGCGGCCACCCTTTCCACCGCCCCCCACGCCGCCGCCTTTACCCCCACTAAGCCCGCCGCTGCCTCCCCCGCCGCCGCCCCCCCCGCCACCGCCACCGCCGCCTCCGCCGCCGCCGCCGCCACCATCCCCGCCGCCGCCGCCGCCGCCACCATCCCCGCCGCCGCCTCCACTACCGCCTTTGCCCCAGCCCACTCCCCCCCGGCGCGGTGGCGGCGGGTCCCCCCTCCACCGCCCGTAGTGTTGCGGCGCAAGCCAAAATTGAAAGCAAAGTTTCAAAGCAGTCCATCAATTTCAGTTTCAAGCGCTTTGTTCCAGGCACTTTCAACATGGGTTTCATCGGGTCAATCTGCAGCGCCCTACCATAGTCGGCGGCCGCCTCCCCCGGCTGCGCCACCACCGCCGCCTCCCAGGGGCTTAAACTCGTCCACTTCTTGGCTCAACATAAGCGCTTTTTGTGGGATAAATCCGTGTAGTCAGTGAACAACGGCTCAGGTTGAGCTGAAAAGTCGATGAGTGTAAGCCCCTGCCGCCTCCCACCGGAACACGGGAAACTCCTCCTCGGTGTAGCGCCGCAAGTTGAATTTGAATTTGAGAGTTGAAAGCGGTTCATCAGTACATTTCAGTGTCAAGAGAATAGTTCCAGGCTCTTTCAACTCAGGTTTCATCCGTTCAACCTGCACCGCCATACCTCGGGGCACTCCATCGAGCTCTGCCACGTGGCCTTGACCGCGGACTTGCCCCGCCGCGCGCGGGCGACGGACGCAGCGTTGACCACGGAGTAGCGGCGCAAGCTGAATTTGAAAGCAAAATTGAAGCAAGATTGACAGCAGTTTGTCATGTTTATAGTTTCACAGGGATTAATTCCAAGCGCTTTCAACGTGGGTTTGATAGGGTCAACCCGCACCGCCCTGCCACGGAGGCCACCAGCACGCTGCCCGGCGCGGACATGGTGAAGCGGCGCAACTTGAAACTGAAAGCAAAATTGAAAGCGGTTCATCACATTTTAGTTACAAGCGCTGAAACCTGGCACGCTTTCAACTCGGTGTTTGATGGGGTCAACCAGCACCGCCCTACCATGGCGGCGGTACGGCGCAGGATGCGGCTCACCGCCTCGGGCCAGGGGCTTACACTCGTTCACGTTAGAGCTCAACTTGAGCTACTCCAGGACACATTCATGACTTATTTTGGGTTATACGGTGGACGGAAGAGCTCAGGTTGAGCTGAAATGGGAACGAGTGTAAGCCCCCGCCTCGGGCGCCAGGTAGTACAGCAGCCCCTCGAGGACCCACACCGTGGGGTGGTCCGGGTCGTGCCCCGCTGCGTAGCGCCGCAAGTTCAGGGTTTAGGGTTTAGGGTTCAGGGTTTTAGGGTTTTAGGGTTTAGGATTCAGGTCAGGGTTCAGAATTAGGGTTAAGGGTTAGGGAGATGAAACCAGTTCATCACATCATAGTTTCGACACGCTTACTTCCAGGCGCTTCAAAGTATCAACAAGGGTTTCATAGGGTCAAGCTGCAGCGCCTCACCGCCGCCCGCAGCTTGTGGTCCCAACCCTCCTGACAGAAGTTGGCGGGCACCGCGTTGTAGGGGCTTACACTCCTCCACTATTTGGCTCAACGTAAGCGCTTTCTGTGGGATAGGGGGTGCATTTAGGGATTGTTCAGGGGGTGTTCAGGAGGTGCCAGGGGCCATTAGGGGGTATTTTGGAGTATTTTGGGTGCATTTTGTGTCAGTAACGGCTCAAGTTGAGCTGAAAAGCGGGCGAGTGTAAGCCCCTGCCGCCTTGTAGGTGGTGGACAGCGTGAGCGGGGGGGGCTGCCCGCCGCCGCCCAGGTTGGCCGCCGCCATTCCGCACCGCTTGCGCTCCAGCACCTCCGGCACGTCGAGCTCAAACACGGCGCGCGCGCGGCGCACGCCCTTGGGCGGCGCCAGGCGCCACGCGCGGGTGTCCAGGCCGGCGCCCAGCAGCACCACCTGCCAGTGGTTCGCGCGGCCCGAGCGCGGGTCGGCGGGCTCGGAGATGGCGGCGAGCACGGCGTCGTCGAAGAACTTGGTGCGGATGGCGATGCGACCGCGGTCAGGGGCTTACACTCGTCCACTTTTCAGCTCAACTTGAGCGCTTTGAATGGAATAGGGGTTGCGCGTAGGGGTTGTGTAGCCCGTGTCAAGGGGGTGTTAGGGGGTGTGTAGGGTGTTTTGTTGTGTCAGACACGGCTCAAGTTGAGCTGAGAAGTGGACGAGTGTAAGCCCCTGCCCGCGGTCCCCCTCGCCATCACGCAGGGCCTAGGCGGGTACTGCTCAGGGGCTTACACTCGCTCACTTCAGAGCTCAACTTGAGGACCTTAGGGACACATTGCTCACATCACAGGTCAGCTTGAGCACCTTGAGGACGCAGCCACGGGTTAATCTGGGTTGTGCGGGGGACAAAGTGAGCTTAAGTTGAGCGGAAATGGGCAAAGTAAGCCCAAGTTGAGCGAACACCCCTGGTACTGCTCGCCCGTGGACGACACTCGTCTTGAGCCCTCGTTTCTTGGGTTGAAGTGCATCCTTTGACGTGGCGAGAAGTATCTGCCTCCAGGCCCCACCGCCACCGCGCCCACGCACGCGCGCCGCGCGACAGGGTCCGGACACTCGTACACCGATGTTCGTCGTCAGTTAGGGACGGCCTTCCGCTGTTCGTTGGTCAGGGTGTTAAATGCCAAATGGTGTTTGCTGTGGTTGCTCGACACGGCACCAGGGGCTTACACTCGCTCACTTCTGAGCTCAACCTGAGCGCTTTGTATGGGACAGGGGGTGCGCGTAGGGGTTGTGTAGCCCGTGTTCAGGGGGTGTCAGGGGGTGTGTAGGGTGTGTAGGGTGATTTATTGTGTCAGACACGGCTCAAGTTGAGCTGAGAAGTGGACGAGTGTAAGTTCCTGTTCGGCACCCTGCCATGGCGTCTTCCCCCGCGAGCGCGGCGGCGAACGGGTCTCGGAACAGGGCGTCGCTCGCGCCGCGCTCCGCCTCCATGGCGCGCAGCGCCGCGATGCTCTTCGCGCTGTCCGACACCACCTTCGGCAGCACCGCGATTCCCCCCGGGGCCGACGCCGTCTGGTTGCTGCTGCTCGCGTCACTACCGTTGCTCGCGCTCACTCTCTCCGAGGAAAGTGAAACAGCAACTGAACGGGGTCGTCCCTCGGCGCCATCCGCCGCATCGCCGCCGCCCTCGCCGCCTCCCTCGCCACCGCCGTCACCCGCCGTCCCCGGCCCCTTCGCATCATCCTTCGCGGCGCCCCGCCCCCGCCCCCGGCGCGTGACGAAGCCGAGCACGGTCGAGAGCACGCGGGTCGCATCCTTGACGAGCACCACGCCCACGCGCACCGCCACCAACGTAGCGACTGGTGCGAGCAGCAGCTTCAGCGTCAGCGGCTGCGGCGGCGGCGCCGGGGAGGGTGCCGGCTGCGGGGAGGGCGCCGGCGGCGGCGGCGGCGCCGTGGAGGGTGGGAAGCTTTGCTTCAACATCGCGCCCGATACACTGAGTGTACAGCGGGCGGCGTCAGCTGTGCTCTGGGCACGAGGCATTGCGGGGTGCCGATGTCGTGGAGGGAGGGGTTTTAGAGGGGTCTTGAAGGGGTATTTTAGCGGTTTAGAGGGGTGTTGTCCGTTCGCCTCACCCTTCATCCTGGGCGTTCACGCAAGGCGACAGCACACTGCGGCGCGACAGCCAAGAGGTGCGATACCCGCGGAGGGATCACCACACTTGAGCCCCGGCGCGCGCCGTCCGTCGCAGTACCGGGGTCGGGCGCAGGGCACAGGGGCAGGTTTAGGTCTGCAACAGTCGGCACTTTCCAGACCGATTCAAGCCAGCAGGCAGGTTCGAGTTTGGAACAGCTCACCAGCATCGGCGGTTCTCAGGTTCGGCCACGGTACGGAGCACACGGGGCTGAGGTGCACATAGCGCACGCCGCGCGGCACGCATACCGCAGCAAGAGTCACGGCATCACGTAACACGTCACCGCACCGCACACTGAGCACATCACAAACGTCATAGCTCGCGGCTCACCCAGCGGCTAGCGGCTATATAAAACGGCGAGCAGGACGGCACGCCGAAGAAGCCTTCAGGGATGAAAGCGCCGCGGCCCCCGCGGCGCCTGGCCTTCGGCCTTGACTTCGCCATCCTCGTCCTCACCCTCGCGGTGTTCAGCATCGGGTAGGACCTGCCAGATTATTGCCCGCCTTGTAATCTGTATGGATTCAATGAAAATCTCCGCCCCACCGGAGCCATCGCGGCAGCCAGTACTTCACCACCTCAATGTCCTTGTTCTGCGCCGTGGCTGCGGCGACCGCCTTGAGCTTCTCCTCCACATCCTTCGCGTTGTGCCAGTACGCCCTCCGTCCCCGTCCGTGAAGGCGAGGCGCCACCACACGTCGTTGAGCGTGACGCAGTATTGTTCTGGCGTCCTTTGAAGTGGCGAGCTCATCCATCGGTCCCTAGCATCGGCACGGCGACGTACTACACGCACCAGCACCCGCTGGCGGCGCGCCAGGACATGCGCGACGCGGCAACGCGCAGCGTCGGCGGCGTGGACGTGCCGCTGGGGGGCTTGTTCGAGAAAGATATCGAGGAGGAAGAGCTGGCAGAACCGGCACCGGAAGGGGATGGGAACACAGCTGGCGCCGGCGACACAGCTGGCGGCGACCCTGAGGGTGATGGCGGCGACGGCGACAGAGATGGGGAAGGAGGAGGAGGCGGGGCCTGTCACGAAGTCCCGTTCTCCAGCTCGACTTGAGCCCGTCTGTCCCTGAAGCCACTCACTACTACACCGAAATGTTTATTGACCAATACTTGGAAGGTGCTCGAGTTGAGCCGCGAAGAAGAGGAGCGAATGGCCTGGCCCTGGAAGGAGGAGGAGGAGCAGACGCGAGCGATGCCGACGCCGAGGATGGCGCCGAGGCAGGGCCTTACATGAATAACAAAATAATACATAAACACGTCGACGCAACGTCCCGCGTGTCGTGCACTACTTGCAAGATGGCTACTCCAGACTACACAAAGTGCATGCATCTGCCTCGCCTTACGCGCGTATATCGTTTCTGTCGACGTGAGTAGCTTCCAGGTGATGATAAGCTGGCACGATGGATGACTTCTGTGGTTTCAGGGACAATACACAGCTGTGATTGGGACGTCGTATGAGGCCGGCCCTGTTCCGAGGAGGTCGACGAATTGCAAGACATCGATGACGCGTTGTCGGAAGCAGGTGTTGCGGGCGATGACATCGACTCGGCGGCGGTCGAAGACGCGTTGTTGGAAGCAGGCGTCGACAGTGGCGGCGGCGGGGCGGCGCAAATCACCGCCCCGCATCACCACCGCCGCTATAAGAAGACCCCGGACGAGAGAGCCGCCGCAGCCAGCGCCGCAACAGCAGCCGCCGCCGACGCCGCCGACGCCCGAGCAGACGCCAGAGAGCGGGCGGCGGAGCGGGCAACTGAGGAGCGGGCAGTTCGGGCCGAGAGGGCGACTGAGGAGCGGGCGGTTCGGGTCGAGAGGGCGACTGACGCCGCCGCCGCCCGAGCCGCTGCCCGAGCCGACAAAGCCGCTACCGCCGAGGCCGCCTCCGACGCCCGCGCCGCCGCCCGAGCCGCGAAAGCTGCTGCCGCCAAGGAAGCCGCCGACGCCGCCGCCGCCGCCCGAGCCGCCGCCGCCGCCGCCAAAGCGGAAGCCGCCTCCGCCGCCGCCGCCGCCGCTGCCACCGCTAGAGCCGCCAGAGCCAAAACCATTGCCGACGCCGCCGCCGACGCCGCCGCCGCCGTCGCGGCTAAGGCGGGGGCTCACACTCGTTCCCAATTCAGCTCAACTTGAGCTCTTCTGTCCACCGTATAACCCGACTTAGCTCATGAACGTGTTCTGGAGTTGCTCAAGTTGAGCTCTAACGTGAGCTCGTTCCGATGTCAGCTCAACTTGAGCTCTTCTGTCCATCGTATAACCCGACTTAGCTCATGAACGTGCCCTGGAGCTGCTCAAGTTGACCTCTGACGTGAACGATTGTAAGCCCCTGCGTCAAGGTCGCCGCTGCCGCCAAGATCGTCGCTGACGCCAAGGCGGGGCGGTGCATATTGACCCTATCAAACTCACGTTGAAAGCGTCTGTAACTACGCCGGTGAAACTAAAGTGTGATGAACCGGTTTCATTTTTTGCTTTCAAATTCAACCTGCGCCGCTACACCAAGGCCGAAGCTGCCGCCGACGCAGACGACGCCGCCGCCGCCGCCATCCTCAACGCACAAGATGAAGACGGAACCCCCGACGGTGTTAATCAAGACGACGAGGAGGGCGACGGTGATGGCGACGGCATCGCCGATGACGCCGGCGACGGAGGCGGCGGGGAGGCATCGCAGTCGGGTGAAAACGGGCTAGAGGCAGGAGTTTACACTCGTCCACATCTTTGCTCAATCTGAGCCGTTTCTGTCACTCAAACTGGCAAAGCACCTCACCACATGGGACAGTATGTGCTCACGTTGAGCTGAAAAGTGGACGAGTGTGAGTCCCTGGCTAGAGGAGGCCAGCGCTGCCGCCGCCAACGCCGCAATCGATAAGCGCCTCGCGGTAGGGCCTTATGGATTAGGGTTTAGGTTTAGGGTCCCAGGTTTAGGGTTCCCTAGACCCAAACCCTAAACCATAAACCCTTCACCGGCAGATATTGCCCGCCACGTCATCGACACGCATTCTGGACCCTCGGGATATCATCCACCATCTATGACATAGTGCGTCAAACCACTGAGCCACTGAGCGTGCTACCTATAATTCGTCCCGCTCGACCAATCAGAGCTGTCCATTTGGACGACTTAGCACTCAAAGTTACCAAATCGCTAATTGTGGCTTGACGCACTTTGTTATAGGGACAAGCTATTATTGCCTGCCGCATCATCAGACACGTTCTGAACCCTCGTTTCTGGAGTTAAAAGGCATCCGATGATGTGGCGAGCGATACCTGGCAGGCCCTACCTGGCGGACGCTGCGGACGCTACGGTTCATTACGGGTCGGTCGGACCTTACGTCATGCGTGGCGGACAGATTGTGCGCACGCACACCAAACGCAAGCGCCGGCAAAGGTAGGGCGGTGCAGGTTCCGGGGGGGGGGGTATTTATTAAAAGGTGGTATAGGGGTCTAATGATTGAAGCTAATCGGTACCAATATTCTAAATCAGGGCTCTGATGCCATTCTATTGAACCGATGAAACCCGAGGGTTTAGGGTTAAGGGTATAGGGATTCTAGGGTTTAGAGGTTTAGGGTAACCGCCTGGATCTACCCTCTTGAAGCGAAGATGCTATGGACCGCTTTGAAACGTTGCTTTCAAAATCAAGGTGCGCCGCTTCACAAAGGGAGGACAGCGTGAACACAATCCTCAAAGCCTATCACCCCGCGGTGGTTCCGGTAGAGCCTTGCAGATAGTGCAACCCGCCACGTCATCGACATCTACGTTGAATTCTCGTTTATTCAATCAAATGGCCATCCTTTGACGCGGCGACGAGCAATATCTGCCGGGCTCATTTTCCGCTTCGTCGGTCGTCGAAACACATTTTGAACCCTAGTTCCTTGAGCTACATGGCATCTCATGACGTGGCGAGCAATGGGCTGCCTCTGGGGGTCTAAATGGGGGGGTTTACTTTCGTGTCTTTGATCGTTAAGACTTCAAATATAAGACGGACGCACATATATGTCGACATGCATTTTGAACCCTGGTTCCTTGAGCTACATGGCATCCTATGACGTGGCGGGTAATGTCTACCCTGCAGACCTTAAACCCTAAAACCTAAACCCTAAACCCTCAACCCCAAACCATAAACCCTCAATGTCTACGCGGCCCTGGGATGCGGTGCCCGTGGCGCTGTCGTACGAGGAGCTGACGGGCCTCAGCATGCTCGGCAGGGCGGTGCAGGTTGAACCTATGAAACCCAAGTTGAAACCGCCTGGAACTGAGCGCTTGACACTGGAACGTGATGAACTGCTTTCAAATTTTGCTTTCAAATTCAACTTGTGCCGCTACAGCTCGGAGGGGCGGATGCGTGGAAGGCTAAATCCGCGGAGTTGAAAGCGGCGCGCTTCACGACGAGGAGTCAGGCGATGGGGGCGCTGGCGGTCATGAAGGGCAAGGGGGGCAGGGGCTTACTCTCGTTCACTTCTCAGCTCAACTTGAGTGCATTTTATGGGATAGGGGGTGCGCGAAGGGGCTGTGTATCCCGTGTAAAGGGGGTGCTAGGGGGTGTTTAGGGTGTGTAGGGTGCTTTTGTGTGTCAGACACGGCTCAAGTTGAGCTGAAAAGTGAACGAGTGTAAGCCCCTGGAGGGGGGGCTCACATGGGACGGCGGCTTCCAGGGCGCGACGATGGACAACCTGGGTCCGGCCGACCGGGGGCACGACGGCCACCCGGCCACGCCCAAGGGTGGCAAATGCCGGCCTGCCAAGTGCGACGCCAAGTCGGTAGGGGCTTACACTCGTCCACTTGTCAGCTCAACCTGAGACACTTCTGTCACTGACGCCGCCCAGCGAATCGTTTAACTCAATAAACGAGGGTTGAAACATATCGGTGGATCAAGAAGTGCTCACTTTGAGCCGAAATTTGGACGAGTGTAAGCCCCTGCAAGTCGGTGTGCTCTGCGCGCTCCAGCGGCGGCACCTGCACGTGTATGGTGCCGTTCAAGCCCGGGTCCGGGGCAGGGGCTGACACTCCTCCACTTCTCAGCTCAACCTCAGCCCTCGTCCACTTTTCGGCTTGCAGTGAACATGTTTGAGGGACACGTCGGGTAATTTCAGTGTTTCTCAGTGACAAGAACGGCTCAGGTTGAGCTGAAAAGTGGACGAGTGTAAGCCCCTGGTACGGGGGGGTGTGTCAGTCGGTGACCAAATTCCCAATGGGCATGTCCGCCATGTTCACCGGCAGCTTCGTGCTCAACCGCCGCAAGTTGATCGAGACGGCAGGGCTCTTCACGGTGTACCAGAGCCGCCCCTTGCACAGCGGCGCCAAGGGTATGCAGTTTTCGTTCAGCGCCGCGCCGGCAGGGCCCGCCGCCAGATGTTGACCGCCACGTCATCGATACGCATTTGAATCCTCTTGTCTTGAGCTGCCTGACCTCACGTTACGCGTCAGGCAATGTCTGCTAGGCCCACTTGAAACGCGTATTTCAACCCTCATGTCTTGAGCTAAATGGCATGACATGACATGACGCAACGGGCATTATCTGCTAGGGCCCTGCGCACCGGCGCTGCTGCGGGCCGCTCCGAGCGCCGACATTTTCCGCGGGGAGGGGGCAGGGGCGTCCACTCATACGCTTCCCACCTCCACTGTAACCGCCCAACTTATCCCACCACGAGTGCTCACGTTGAGCCGGGACGTGTACGAGATGAGGGGGGATTTTCAATTCAAAGAAATTCGTCTAGATCGCCGAAGGTACGAGTGTATAAAGCCCTAGCAGGGGGCAGGCGGGCGACCGACCGCGGGGCGCAAGTACGACCGGTGCGCTGTGGTGGGCAACTCGGCCAACCATCTTCATTACCGCAACGGTATCAATATCGACGCACACGACATGGTAGGGCGGTGCAGGTTGACCCTATCAATCCCACGTGGAAAGCGCCTGGAACTAAACGCTTGAAACAGACTTATGATGAACGGCTTTCAAGTTTTGCTTTCAAATTCAACTTGCGCCGCTACAGCTTGGTCATCCGCCTCAACGACGCCCCCACTGTTGGCTTTGAAGAGTTCGTGGGGAGCAAGACCACATTCAGGTATGGCGATCATCGCTTGACTGGCCAGTCATATCGCGGGCATTACATGGCTGGCCAGTCATTGCAGGGCATTAGTTGACCGGCCAGTCATATGACGAGCACAAGTTGCCTGGACGCTTCAATTGGGCTCCCTCTCGGGGTCCAAATGGGGGGTTTACTGTAGGGTTTTGATCGTTAGACTTAAAATGTAAGACGGACAAATATCTAAGTTGGCTGGCACTGCGTTGAGGCTGGTGACGGTGGACAAGGCGTGGTATCGAGAGACGGACGAGGTGGTCATCATGCAGATGCAGTCCAAGGCTGGCCTGCTGGCAGGGGCTTACACTCGCCCACTTCTCAGCTCAACCTGAGCTGTTCCTGAAACAATAACACGCCCCAAACATCCCCCGGCACCCCCAGATACCCCCGAAACAACCCTTAACAATCCCTCAACGCACCCCCTATCCCGCAAAAGGCGCTTGTGTTGAGCTGAAAAGTGAACGAGTGTAAGCCCCTGCCTGCTGGTGTACAAGGAACTGCGCGAGAAGGACCCTGCGCAGCGACTGTTCGCATTCGATACTGACTTCAGCGCATACGTGTCGCTCAACGTGCCCACCATGCCGTCCGTTGACATGTTCGGTACGACCTGCCAGATACGAGCACATCTCTTGACCCGGTTTCAATGATATAGTTGTTGAAAACAGTTTTCCGCCCAACATCTTCCAGGATCGCCCAAAATAGCCCAAAATAGCCCCAAAAATGACGCTGGAAAACGGGCGCATCTGCGGAAACGGGTGTTGCCCGCCGTTTCATTGACACGCAATTCTAACTCACGTTTTGAGTCAAATACGGCAGCCTATGACGTGGCGAGCAACATCTACCTGGCTCTAATGTTGGGCATGTTCCTAGCGCTGCAGCGGTGCGCTTCAGTCACACTGTTCGGCTTCGCGCGCAACCTGGGTTACGGGTAGAGCCCGCCGGACATCATTCGCCACGTCATCCTGCGTACTTTTGACCTCGTCTTTTGAGTTTTATGGCACCCTATGACGTGGTACGCGATTTTCGCCAGGCCCTTGTCACGGGATCAAGCTGAACTACTTTAAGGGCGCGGACGTGCGTATCACGGCGGCGGTCGCGGCGGCGGCGGCGGCGGCGGCGGCGGCGGAGGGCGCGGGGAAGGGGGGGACGGAGGCGGCGGGCGCGGCGGCGGCGGCAGCGGCGGCGGTTTCCAAGGTAGGGCGGCGCAGGTCGACCCTATCAAACCCACGTTGAGAGCGCCTGGATATAAGCGCTTGAAACTAAAATGTGATTGACCGCTGTCAAATTTTGCTTTCAAACTCAACTTGCGTCGCTTCAACAAGGCGGCGCGGGCGGGGGAGCGCATCCACGACTTCGACGACGAGTGGCGGCGGGTGCTGGCGCTGGCAGGGGCTGACACTCGTCCAGTTTCCAGGTCAAAACCTGAGCAAACTTTGTCACTGGAACCCTGCTAACACCCAGGGTATCCCACAAAAAGTGCTTAAGGTGAGCCGGAACAGTGGACGAGTGTAAGCCCCTGGGCGCTGGCGCGCGCCGGTCTGGTGGACATGGCGGAGCCGTGCGTGGCCGGGTGCCCGCGTGAGGTTGGCTTCGCGGCGCTTTATCCCACGCCCGGCGGTCACTGCTTGTGCACCACTGCCGGCGGGGACACCGAGGACACAAGCAACCTGGGGCTGACCTCCAAGTTGCGGAAGGATCTGATCGTGCCGCTGCCCGTGGCGCGCCCGGGGTAGGGTCTGGCAATTGTTGTTCGCCACGTCATAGAGTGTCAATTAATCCAATAATTGAGAGTTCATAATGATAACACCCCGGATGACGCGGCGGGCAATATTTGGCAGGCCCTAGGTTGGGGTTCTGCCGGCCGCCTCGCACACACGCGTGTTTCATCCGCTGCTCAAAGGGAGTGAAAGAGTGTGCGGGGTCGGCAGCGCTGCCCAAGCCGTGGAACTTCGGGGGCGGCGGCAGGGGCTTACACTCGTCCAATTTTCAGCTCAACCTGTGCAACTTCTGACACCACATGCACCCTAGACACCCCCTACTGCCCCCGACCACCCCCTATCACCCCATAAACAAACCCTAAACAATGCACCCTCTATCCCAAAGAAAGCGCTCACGTTGAGCTGAAAAGTGGACGAGTGTAAGCCCCTGAGCGCCGGCGGCGGAGGTGGGAGTGGGGACGGGGGCGGGGGCAGTGGCGGGGGCGGTGGAGGTGGCGGGGTGGCGTGGGACGCCAACAACGACGTGTCTCAGGACGAGCCGCTCGATTCGGTGAAGGGAGATTGCCACCCCAACATTCTGCAGAAGACTCGGAACAAAGACCGGTCGTACAACTGCGCCACCCCCGAGTCGGCCCGGGCGGACACCGGGTATAAACACGACGCGGCGCGAGAGGACAAGGCAGGGCGGTGCAGATTGAAGCGATGAAACCCCTGTTGAAAGCGCCCGGATCTATGCTCTTGAAACTAATATATGATGGACCGCTTTCAAACCTTGCTTTCAAATTCAACTTGCGCCGCTACACCAAGCTGAAGAAGGGCGCGGGCGGCGCGGGGGGCGCGGGCGGCGCGGGTGCGGTGGCAGGTACAGTCGGGATCCGATCAATGGGTAGGGGGAAGGGCGATAGTAAGGGCGAGGACTGGATCACGGTGTGACGCGGCGCGGCGCGGGGTCTCACAAATTCATTAATAATAGATTTATTAACGAAGAGTACATTTATCAACGGAAAGCATTACATCAAACTCGCAACTTGGCCTAGAGATATCCGTGTCGTATGACGCCAAACTTACGCCCTGCTGGTCTACCCCGAATTATCGGCGGCACTGTTATCCGCGCGTGTACCACCAGCACACATCACGCCCCCTCCGCCAGCCCCTGCCCGCCTCCGCGGGACCAGTCCCCGCACGTCAATCACCACATGGTGTACCGGTACACATCATACCCCCTGCAAGAGCCCCACCACCTCGGCCACATAGTGCATCGGTACACATCACCCGCCCGCTACCAGCCCCACCACCTCCGCCACACGGAACGAGTACTCCTCCTTCTGCGAGTCATCCACGGCAAACAGCTCCTCGTCCGCGCCGCGGCCTGTGAAGCACGCCGACGGGCGATTCCGCTTTACTGCCTCAATCTCCACAATGTACCGGTCCAGCGGCAGGTGACCCTCGGGCGGGAACCGGAACTCCTGCCACATCGCCTGACCGAATGACAGCGCGCGGCCGCACCCGGGCTGGTGGCAGCACCCGTCGATGACAGCGGCGGCGATGGGGTGGCGCCGGTCGGGCGCCAGCCCGGGCCGCGGCGGCGGCGGCGGGGGCCGCCGCGGAGGGCCCGGCATACATATTCAGAATTGAGAACAACGAGCATGGGCTGCTACCATCCAATATCACCAGGCCGAATGTGTACCGGTGCACTATGAGCAGTCATTATGATACGGGCCCTACCGCGGCGGGGGTGACGCGCGGATCCCGCCCGGCGCCGGGGTCTCAGCATCCGTACTTCCTATGCTAATGCCTTTGCTGTACGGGTTTTCGTCTTCAACTTCCTCGTGCTGCAACAGCCGTCGCCGCCGCCGCTGCCGCGGCCTCCGCCCCACGAGCCCGTTGAGCCACTCACCAACTTTGCCGATGCCCCCAACTGCTCCCCCTCCTCCAACCGCCACCGCCGCCGCCCCCGCCTGCGCCGCAGCACCCTCCGCGTCGTCCATCTCCGCAAACACCCCTGCCGTCTCGTTGTACTCAGACGGATCCGACGACACAGACTTAGCGTCATCCACTCCCGACGACGCCGCCGGTTTCTTCCAGGATTCCAGCGCCGCGGGCCAGGTAGAAAATGCTCGCCACATCATATGAAAAACTCTGAGTCAATAGACGAGGGCTTGACATGTGTGAGTGTATGTGTGTGTGTGCGTGTGTGTCTGTGTGTGTATGTGAGAGAAAGCGAGAGAGATTCATTTCCACAGCAGACAAGTATACGTCCCCGCCAGCGCCGCCACGGCGCGCGCCCGGGCACCGTCGCTGGTGGCGTAAATGGACACACGCGCCAGGCCCAGCGGCGCCAGGCGCGACATGGCCGTGGTGTAGCGGCGCAAGTTGAAATTGAAAGCAAAGTCTGAAGACGGTTCATTATATTATAGTTTCAAGCGCTTAGTTCCGGGCGCTTTAAACATGGGTTTCATCATTACAAGCTGCACTGTCCTACCGTGGCGTTGGGGGCCCAGTGCGCACCCCCCGAGCTCGTCAGCGCTGTCATGCGCACCGCCGTGGCAGCGTGAGACAGCTGCACGGCCAGCCGGGCTCCCACGCGCTGCGCGCCGATCCACTTGGCGTGCCCCATCTAAGAGGCTTACACTCGTCCACTTTTCAGCTCAACCTGAGCCGTTTCTGACACAAAGTACACCCTACGCACCCCCTGATAACCCCTGAAACCCCGTAAACACCCCTGCAAAACCCCTAAATGCACTCTCTGTCCCACAGAAAGCGCTAACCTTGAGCCGGAAAGTGGACGAGTTTAAGCCCCTGCCCCATCCCCTCGAAATCGTTCGCGTAAAGCTGCCACCCGTGTGACGTGTACCCCAACATGCAAGGTCGTCTTAAACAAAAGCTCGCCACGTCACATGATGCCAGAAGCCATTCATCATGTAGCATACAATGTAGCAATCATGTCACGTAGCATGCCATGCAGCATGCCATGCATCATACCATGTAGCATACCGTGTGGCAACCATGTAGCGTATGCTGGTAAATGCTTAGTTGTGGGCAGAAAATACAAAATAATGGATCCTACCTCGATGCCCGGGGTGCCGTCCTCGTGCAGGGTGCGGTCCTTGGCCAGCAGGAAGGGGCTTACACTCGTCCACTCGTCAGCTCAATTTGAGCCGTTTCGGACACAAAATACACCCTAAATACCCCCCAATACCCCCTAATACCCCCTGAACAACACCTCCTAAACACTCCGTAAGCAACCCCTAAATGCACCCCCTATCCCACAGTAAGCGCTCACGTTGAGCTGAAAAGTGGACGAGTGTAAGCCCCTGCCAGCAGGCACCCCTGCCCCACATCCACGGCCGCCGCCGCCGAAGGGGAGGACCCCGCTTTCTTGCCAGTCGCTTTGGCCGCTGCGATCGCCACGGGGTCCCACAGCGGCGGCGGTAACGTCGGGCGGCGGTGCGGCGGCGGCGGGTGCCGGGGCGGCGAGGGGGTGGCGGGAAGCCACGGCAGCCGCCTGTCAGGGACGGTTGTATCTGGCTTCCCACGTCGCAGAGTGTCAAATTAACTCAAGACACGAAGGTTTGAAAAAACTGTGTATGATTCCCAGGGTCTTAGGGTTGAGGGTTTAGGGTTTAGCGTAAATTTCATGGATTGCTGAGCCCCACCGCACATGCGGAATGAGTGCCGCGTGTGCCAGGAGACACGCCTGTAGCGCCACGCCCTCATACCGGTAGTGCAGCCAATCGAAGCGGGGCGTGTCGCCTCCCGCTCGCCCCGTCTCGTTCGCGAAGAAAACAGGCTGCATCGCCGTGGTGTTGCGGCGCATGTTGAAATCGAAAGCAAAGTTTGAAAGCAACTTACCATATGACAGGTTCAAGCGCAGAAATCGAGCGCGGTCAACTAGGGGGCAAGCTGGAGTTGACCTGCAATAACCTACCGTGGGGTGGTCGAAGAGCGGCGCCTCGTGCTTGATGCCGGCGCATGACGACGCGGCGGCGGCGCGGTGGGCGGGGGCGGAGGCGGGGGTGGGGGCGGGCGCGGGTCCGGGGGGGCTCCCGCCACGTGGCAGCATGAAGCTGAACGCAGCGCACGTGTCAACGAACGTCAGATTGTACCTCCTCGCCAGCTCCTTTTCCATCGCCCGCGCTTTTGCGAACGCGCCGGACGCAGGGCCGGGTGATGTCACTCGCCACGTCACCTCGTGACAAGTGAACGAGGGTTAAGGGTTTAGGGTTTAGGGTTTAGGCATCGAGTGTCCCTGCCCGGACACGGCGTCGCGCTCCGCCTCCGTCATCTCGCTGTAGCGCCGCAGCTTGAAACTGAAAGCAAAACTTGAAAGCAGAACATCGTATTTAGTTTTAAGCGCTTAATGCCAGGCGCTTTCAACTTGGGATTCATCAGTTGGGTTAGGGTTTAGGGTTTAGGGTTTAGGATTTAGGGTTTAAGGTCCTGTACTGCCTCACCTCGCAGGCGCACCCCGGCACGGCCGTCGCGCGGTGCTTCCACGCTTTCAAGTTGTGGTGGCGCAAGTTGGATTTGAAAGCAGATTTCGAAAGCGGCTCGTAATCTCATAGCTTCAAGCGCTGAGTTCCAGGTGGTTTCAACCTGGGTTTGATAGGGTCAACCTGCACCGCCCCACCAAGGCACCCGGCGTCTCGTTGCGTCGCGCGACCTCGGCCGCTGCGCACCGATCCCGCCACGTCATGGCCGATGATCCCCCGCCGCCGCGCCCGCCCTTGCCGCCGCCCCCGCCGCCCCCGCCGCCGCCGGGCATGAACCCCCGCAGCAGGGGCTGACACTCGTCCAGTTTTCAGCTCAACGTGAGCGGTTTTTGTCCCATGTCTGAGGAGCTGTGCTGGTCTCAGTGACAAAAATGGCTCAGCTTGACCAAAGATGTGGGCGAGTGTAAGCCCCTGCCCCGCAGCTCATTCGCCGTCTCCTCGCTCGCGCACCGGTACTTCGCGCCCAAGCTCCCCGAGACATTCACCCACGGCCAGCCGCCCTTTCGCCACACGCGGGTGTCGAAGTCCGCCACAGAGCAGTGGGACAGGTAAATGATGACCGGCTTCTTGGGTAGCGTGGCGGCCTGCCGCACCAGATTCTCCAGCGCCGCCGCGCACTTGGGCCGACCGACAGTTTTTTTTT
>Ga0307489_10000719_pt1 | contig 20893 bp, 17 predicted proteins | sample SB12metaG_FD_202247 | JGI IMG/M metagenome (GOLD analysis project Ga0307489, IMG submission 202247) | Sea-ice brine microbial communities from Beaufort Sea near Barrow, Alaska, United States - SB 1.2 | ecosystem: Environmental > Aquatic > Marine > Coastal | place: USA: Alaska | collected...
AGGATTTTGCAATTTTTATAGGTACAAAACAATATTTCGAAAGAAAAGCAAATATTTTTAAATTTTTCAAAAATCTTTTCAAAAATCTTTAAATCTTTTAATCTTTTAATCTTTTGACTTATATTTATTAAATAATGCCCTGATTTCCCATTTAAAAAGATGTTTTTTAAAAGATCATCGTCATTTTTGAAAGACTTCATATGAGGTTTCTTTATATGTTTAATTGGAAAGTTTATAAATTATGGAATCTTTTCCAGTCAATAAAAATAAACATAAAATTCTATTTGGAATTATTAAATATAAAATTGTCTTAATTTTAGCAGAAACAGGTTCCGGAAAAACAATCTTTATTCCGCATATTATTTTCAAAGCAAATTTATTTCGCAAAATAATAATTTCGCAAACAAGAAGAATAGCTGCTATTTCCGCAGCCAAATTTAGTTCGCATCTATTTAATTCCCCTATAGGAAATATTTACGGATATGCTGTTCGTTTTGACGACATAACGACAAAAAGCACCAAAATTAAATTCGTAACTGATGGTATTTTATTCCAAGAGATTTTAAGTGATCCTAGTTTATCCAGATACTCATGTATATTAATCGATGAATTTCACGAAAGAACTATTTATACAGACATTATTTTAACACTTATGAAAAAAATTTTACAAGTCAGAAAAGATCTCAAACTCATTCTTATGTCTGCAACGGGAAATTCAGTAAATATTGCAAATTTTTTCGGCTATGATGTTGGAAAAATATACATACCTGGAAAAATTTTCAAAGTTAAAATTTTTTACACACTCACTTCACAAGGTGATTATATAACATCTACCTGTTCCTTGATTACAAAACTTCATTTTACCCAATATTTACCTGGAGATATTTTAAGTTTTTTGCCTGGTTTTGAAGAAATCGAGGAAGCTTTTTTGTGTCTAAAAAAAATTTTATATAAGGAAACAAAAAAATTTTTCTTATTTAAATTACACGGATCAATCGACTCAAAAAAACAAAATCTCCCTTTTTTCCTCTTTCCCGAAACTTCAAGAAAAATCATCTTATCTACAAATATTGCTGAATCTAGTTTGACAATTCCGGGGACGAAATTTATCGTCGATTGCGGATTATCAAAGCAGAGTTTTATTAATTGGGAATCTGGTGTAAATTTTTTCAGAATTTTACCTATATCAAAAAGTGAAGCAATACAAAGATCAGGAAGGGCAGGTCGAGAAAAAAACGGAAAATGTTATAGATTGTTTACCTGGCAATCTTTTACAAAGCTGGCTTTTTTCCAAAAACCAGAAATCCAGCGCACAAAAATTGATTCAGTCGTTCTAAATTTAATATCTATGAATATTTACAACATTTTGGATTTAGACTTTATCGATGTCCCAGCAAAATGGATTATCAAAAGGTCTTTTGAGTTTTTATTTATTTTAGGCGCGATTGACGACAATCTATGCTTGACCATAAAGGGAAAACTTTTTTCAATATTTCCACTAGATGTTAAAATATCAAGAACCTTAGTCGAAGCAATCAGAACCAATGATAATAAAACCATAGACTGGGTTATTGCAGGTGCATCACTCCTGAGCATGCATACGTTTTCAAAATCAATTAAAATGAAAAAGATAATTTCAGAAAATATATCAAAAAAGGGAAACGTTGGAGATAATTTCATTTTTGCGAAATTTTTCTTATTGTTTCAAAAACAAAAAACAATCAAAAAAGCCAAAAAGTGGTGTCAGCAAAAAAATTTTGATTTTTTTTATTTAACGACAGCAATGAATTTAAAAAAACAATTATTTATAGTTTCAAAACTAATTTTTCCCTATTTTAAAAACATAAAATCAAGATCATTTTTCCCAGATGAATTCACTAGAAGATTTAATTATTGTTTTTCAAGTGGGTTTTTCATTAATTCGGCTACTCGCAACAAAGAAACTGAAAATTTTAACCTTCTTAATTCTGGGTTGATAGTGCATATAAAATATAGTTTTTATTCATTGCAAAAATTGAATAAAACCGTTATTTTTGATGAAATTTTTGGCTGGAAAAAAATTTTTGTTAATGGATTATTTCCTGTAAAATTTTCCTGGATTTTGGAGCAAGGCTATTTTTTATTCAAATAATATTTTTAAAAGATTTAGAATGTATGGGTATTACAAATCTTCTATTTCTATTATATTTAATAAAGGATGATTTTTAACTGTTTGTGTGGGCTCTCTTTTTTTTATAATTTTTGCGCTTTTATTTAAAAACGATGTCAATCTATTGAAATTTTCAGAATCCAAATAAGTTTTTTTTTTTTTTCTTTTATCTACTCTGACCCCTTTAATTTTTGCAAGTTTTTGGGATATTTGAAATTTTTGCAAACAATTCAAAGAAAATCCTCTACCTAACTTAACCTTTGTATTATGCATGTTTGTTTGACAAGTCACAAGAGGATTTACGTTTTTCTTATTATTTAAAGTATTATTTGTTATCTTTCGTATTTTATACAATAAATCGATCAGTTATATTGAAGCTCAAAAATACATAGTTTATAAAACTTACCTTAATTTTTCTTTTTACTCTTCTTCTAAATTTTTTGGCAGATGAATCGAAATCGCTTTTAAGAAAGGTTTTTGTATTTTTTTTTGTATTTTTTACTACTGCTAAAACATTGTGTTTAGCCATTTTTTAAATAATAAATATATGTATTAAAATAAAAAAAAATATATTAAAAAAATTTTTAAATTAAGTTTAAGTTAATTTTATATAACACATTCAGGGTAAAAAAGGATTCCATTTAAAACCTGTATACATTATTGAATTATTTTTAGAAATCATAGCTAAAATAGTTATTTTCTTAGTAGTGGTTCCTGTTCTTCCAAAAGATATGAGATCATTTGGAGAAATTTTAAAAAATTTATCTATAACATAAATTGAAGCAATTGAATGAACATAATCGAGTAAATTTGAGTAAATTAAAAATGTTGACCCGAATTTAATTCCACAAGCAATATAAAACCCTCGCATCCACAAATCTTTATAGATAAGATAAGATAGCATGCATTTTGCTTTTGCTTTTTTTATAAAATTTTCTAAATAAAATTTTCTAAAGATACCACTATTATATTTTTTTTTATGATTTGGCGAGAAAAAACAGTTCTTCCCTTTCTGATTTTTTAGTATACTTAAAAATTCTATAAAAAATCTTTTTAAAAATTTTCCAAAGATAAATTTTTTTTGTCTCCAAAAATTGAAATTAATGGAAACCTTTTCGATAATAGTCTTCAGGGTTATAGAGTTACGGTGGTCCAATACCGAATATTTTTGAAATACTTTTTTCGATATTCTAAGAATTTTGAATTTGAAAAAACCAAATTCTAGACCTAATAGAATTTCTTCAAAATTAAGAATTAGGATAATATTATTATCGAACCCAGTAGAATTAAACCTAATTATATAACCATTTATTTTATGCACATTTTGAGTTTTTAGTATCTCATCAATATTTTCTAAATAAAATATTTCACCGTTAAGTACATTAATAATTAATTTTTGTCTCATTTAAAATAAAAATTTTCTAAAATTATAACATTAAGATAATTAAATATTATATTTAATTAATATAAATAAATAAGACATGTGTTCCAAAAATGCTTTCCCAAAGTCGTCCTACGAAAAAAATTGGTTTTTTAGATTTCCTAATTTAAAAGGATTAAAATTTGGAGACAGCCAAAGTAATTCCCAAAAAATCAGTATTTCGGGTTTAAAACTGCCATTTTATAACAATTATAAACCTACCTTCATTCGTTTTGGTACATTTTTTAGAAAATTTGACGAATCAAATGGAAAAGAAAAAAGTATAAAATTTTTCACAAAAAAAATTACTATTAAAAAAAAAAAAAAATTAAACATAAACTACTTCATAAAATATTTTAATTATTTCAAAAATTTTATAAAAATCCTTAAAAAAGCGTTCTTGAAAATATTTATTTATAAATTTTTTAAAAATTCATGTATAAAAGAAAAATCAGAAAAAATTGATTTAAACATTATTCACGGTGATATGAATGATAAAAGAAGATTTTATGCAAACAAAAAAATAACTACAAATAATAAAAATTTAATCAAAAAAGTTTTACACAAATTATTTTCTAAAAAAATAAATGCTTTAAAAATGAATACTATTATGAACCTTTCACATAAAATCAAGATTAATAAAGAAAAGCATAAAATAATCAAAAGAAAAGAAAAATTTAAAAAACATAAAACTAATTTGAATCCCATTATATCAAAAAACAATTTAAATGGGCTTAAAAGAAAGATAAATATGTCAAAAAATAAAATTTTTTTTCCAATATCAAACAAATTGGATAAAATGATAAAAAAAAAAAAGAACATATCAACATGTTCATCAAAAAAAAAATTTTTCGGGATGAAGACACATTATTTTTTGTTTAACAAAAAATCTTTACCCAATAACTTTTCAAAGTTAATCTTCAATAAAAATAATTTATTTATTCATATAGAAAATAATAATAATAAACAAAAATGGTTGATTTTTTTTAAGAAGATATGCCTAAAATTTCTTAAAAAAAATAATAGAAATAGAAACCCTAATAAAAATATAAATTCAAGAAAACTTAAATACCTTGGTCTTATTGAAAATTCAAAAAACCAGCCTGCTATCGATTTAGATTGTCCGTTCACTTTTTTGGTTTGCATTTCAAATAAAAGTATTACAATTAATAAAATTAAAGGGATAATAATCACGAAAAAATTTTTCAAAGAAAAGAGTACTTCAAATAAAAATTTAGATAAAAAAATGAACAATGCGAAAAAATTTGTTAAAAATTTAATTTTGAATATTAAAGCAGTAGAAAATTTTGAAAAAAAAAATTTTGAATATCAAAACGAGGACGAGTTTTATCTTTTTTTAAAAAACACCTATTTTTATTATGATATTAATTTTAAAAATTTTAAGAAATATGTTAAAATTTTAGGAGAAGATAATTTGATCATAAATCTTCTAAAAAAAAAAAATTCAAAAAGCCGGTCTAAACTAATGACATTGAAAAATCCGAATGAAGAATTTAGTTTTTTGAAAAAAAGTAAATTCTTATCAGAACTAATTACAAAATTTTTTAAATGGAAAAATCTAGAAGAAAAAAACCATGATTTTTTGAATTTATTGGAAATTCCTGAGAAAGTAAAAATAATACTGAATTTGAAAAAAGTTTCCTATTTTAAAAAACATTATCGAAAAAAAAAAAATATGAAAAATGAAAAAAAAAATTTATACCCAAAAAACCATAATAAAAAAATTTCAATTTTAAAAGGTTGTCTTAAAAAAAAAAAGAAAGAGCTAAAATATAAAAATTTAAAAAAAAAAGATTTGATCAAAAAATTTTCTCTTTTACCGTTCAGATTAAAATTTAATTTAAAAACGCACGATAAATTAGAAAAAACTATCAGGGAACTCGAAACTATTGCAATCTTTTTAAAAAGCTTTAATGGAATTGAACCAAAACCGTATAAGTATGAAAATATAAATTACAACAATAGTATGGATACAACTGTTTTAGATTTGATCCAAGGTTCGCCTAGTAAAAAATATTCAAAAAGGTTCCCCATTTTAACTAAAAATTATGATTCGATCGACAGAATCGGTTATTGTATAGAATTCCAACAAAACCAGTCTATTTTTTTTTTAAGCCAGAATATAAATTTTTCTGATATAATTCGAATAAAAACAGAGATGAAACCAAAAAGCAAGGTTTGCAAAATAAATATTTGCCATGAGCAAAATTGTAAGATTTTGGATTTTGGATTTTTACACTACGTTTTTTCTAATTTAAAAAAAAACAAATTGATTAAAAAAACCACAGTAAAACAAATGATGAATTTTAAAAATAATATAAAACTTGAAAAATTGATCGATAGAATTGGGAATTTTAAGAAAAAATCTCCTATTTTTGATTTTTGTAAATATAATAAAAAATATTTTTAAAAAAAAGAAATATCATCAAAAATATTATTTAAATGAAATGATAATTTACAAAAAAAAAAAATTATTTTTAATAATTTTTTCTTTTTTTGTCCGAAAAATAACGGAAATGATTTGATGCAATATATAAAAAATTACTAGAATCCCAATTCCTCTCGATCGTCGAGACTTTCGGCTCCAACTTCTTCGTAATCTTTTTCCAATGCTGCTAGATCTTCTCGTGCTTCATTAAATTCACCTTCTTCCATTCCCTCCCCCACATACCAATGGACAAATGCTCTTTTTGAGTACATCAGATCAAACTTGTGATTTATTCTAGAAAAAACTTCTGCAATTGCTGTACTATTCGATATCATGCAAACGGCTCTATCTACTTTAGAAAGATCGCCGCCAGGAACTACCGTTGGAGGTTGATAATTGATGCCACATTTAAACCCAGTTGGACACCAATCTACGAATTGAATAGTTTTTTTAGTTTTTATTGCTGCAACTGCACCGTTTACATCTTTCGGAGCTATGTCACCGCGAAACATCAAACAACAAGCCATATACTTTCCTTTACGAGGATCACATTTTGCCATCATCGAGCTAGTTTCAAACGCAGCATTTGTTATTTCATATGGAGAAAGTTGTTCATGTATGGCTTTTTCAGATGAGATTAATGGTGAATATGAAGATAGCATAAAATGTATTCTTGGATAAGGTACTAGATTCGTTTGAAACTCAGTAATATCCACATTCAGAGCTCCATCGAATCTTAAAGAAGCAGTGATAGAAGAAATCACTTGAGCTATTAATCTGTTCAAATTAGTGTAAGTAGGCCTTTCGATATTCAAAGACCTTTGGCAAATTTCGTAAATTGCTTCGTTATCTAAAACAACAACTACGTCGGTGTGTTCCAATAAGGAATGTGTAGCTAGAACTGAATTGTATGGCTCTACAACTGCAGTTGAAATCTGAGGGGAAGGGTAAACAGAAAAACCGAACTTTGATTTTTTCCCATAATCGACACTTAATCTTTCTAATAAAAGAGACCCGAGACCCGACCCGGTTCCTCCGCCTACTGAATTAAAAATTAAAAATCCTTGTAAACCCGAGCAATTTTCTGAAAGCTTCCTGATTTTTTCTAACACTTTTTCGATAATTTCTTTCCCTATTGTATAATGACCACGGGCATAATTGTTTGCAGCATCTTCGTTTCCTGAAATAAGCTGTTCGGGATGATAAAGGGATTTATATTTACTGTTTTTCACTTCATCTATTACTCCAGGTTCTAAATCTAAAAACACACAGCGAGGAACTCTTTTTCCAGTACTTGTTTCGCTAAAAAACGTTGTAAAAGCTTCATCGCTGCAAGAATTTTGAGAATTAAGTGTGACAGAACCATCTGGATTTATACCATGCTCAAGGCAATATAATTCCCAGCATGCATTTCCCACCTGAATCCCTGCTTGTCCAATATGTAAAGATAATACTTCTCTCATTTGTTTTAAAAATAAGTACAACAAAACCTAAAAAAGCTAAAGAAATACAATAATAAATGTATACGCTACTCACTAAATTTATATTAAAAGTATCTTGAAAAAATGGCAAAGATGCATAGTAAAAAAAAAGGTATAGCAAGATCTCTAATCCCATTCCAAAGATCTTCTCCTGTTTGGGTAGAAAAAAATTTTTTAAAAGTCAAAACTTTGATCTGTAGTTTAGCTAAAAAAGGATTGGTTCCTTCTCAGATTGGAATTTATTTAAGAGATTGTCAGGGAATTCCATTGACAAAAAATCTAACTGGGAAAAAAATTTTGAGAATTTTAAAGATTCACGGACTTTCCCCTGAAATCCCTGAAGATTTATTTTTTCTTATAAAAAAAGCTATAAATGTTAGAAAACATCTCGAAAGAAGTAAAAAAGATAAGGATTCAAAATTCAGACTAATTTTAATTGAGAGTAAAATACACAGGTTATCTCGATATTATAAAAAAGTCAATCGATTGCCACAAAATTGGAAGTACGATAGCCAAAATGCTTCATTGTATGGAAAATAAAATTTTTTTTTTAAATCTAAAAAATATAATTATCGTAACCTACGAGCTTCTCTTTCAGATTCTAAAAGAATTATTATATCTCCTTCTTTTATAGGTCCTTTTATATTGCGTATCAAAGTTCGCGTTTTATCTTCTAAGAATTCAACTTTGACCTGGGTTACCCCTCCCCGCGATCCAGTTTTACCTAAAATCTTAATTATTCTTGCTAATTTGCTTTTTTGATCCTTAAAGTTTAGAATAAAATTAATAAATTCACCTTTTAAATTTTCGAATTTATTGATAGTTTTTAAATATTCGAATATTTAACTTACCATATTTTATTGTATTTAAATTTAATATGTATTTAAAAACATATTATTTTTTTAAAAACAATTGCATTATAAATTTAATTTTTTTATTGTTGTACATGGTTATTTATATTAAAAATGGTTGTAGTGGGATTTTATATATTTTCGAACCCACGAGGAAATTTTCCAATAGATCTTGAGTCTATCACCTTTGACCACTCGGTCATACAACCCTTTTATTTATGATTTTTACTTAGTTTTAGTATAGAAAAATCCCGGGTTCTCGTTAAACTTTGTTTGTCAGATCTATTGGCTTTAAAAAGTGTCACAGAAATGAGAGCACTATTGTAAATGCCGTTAAAATCTAATTTTTCTTCACATTGTAGTTTGGGGTTTGTTTTAATCCGTGCCATGTGACCTCTTGAAAATCTACTGGATAAAGTCCATTTAAGAAATAATGGATTCTTTTTTAAATGGAATAATTTTCTACATTTTGATCTACAGAAACGATAAAATTTGAGATTATTTTTTACAAATACCAAACCGTGTCCTGGATAAATAGTTTGACTACAAAAAGAACAAAAAACTTTATCCATTTATAAATTTATTTATTTAAATAATATTTTTTTTCTCAAAATTTTAAATGAAACATATAATTAAAAAACCAATATATTTAAAAGCTCATTCGGACCGTATAACAAGTATTGCCGTGGCAGAAAGAAACCCAAATATTTTTGTAAGTTCCTCTCGAGACAAAAGTATCGTTGTTTGGGTTTTGAGCGAGGATTCTAGTAAAAATCCAATTGCTAAAAAAAGATTAAGAGGTCATTCTCACTTTGTTTCTGAAATTGATCTATCTTCTGATGGAAAGTTTTGCATTTCTTCATCATGGGATAAAAGTGTCCGTCTATGGGATATCAGTACGGGTAAATGTATAAAAAAGTTTTTTGGACACGAAAAAGATGTTTATTCTGTTTCTTTTTCCGAGGACAATAGACAGATAATTTCTTCTTCAAAGGATTTTACTGTTAAATTATGGAATACAGTTGGTCATTGTAAAAATACTTTTTATGAAAAAAATACTTTTTCTTGGGTTACTAAAGTTTTATTTTTGCCAACAAAAAACAAATTATTTATTTCTTGTGATTGGGATGGAACTATAAAAATCTGGGATATAATTACGAACCAAGTACAAACTAAATTATACGGGCATAAAGGATATATTCAAACAATTACCGTTTCGCCCGACGGATCATTATGTGCTTCAGGCGGGAAGGACAGCGTCATAATGTTATGGGATCTTCACGAGGAAAAACACTTGTATTCACTAGATTCAGGAGAATCTGTTATTTATCTTATTTTTTCGCCTAATAGATACTGGTTGTGCGGTTCAACATTGAAAAGCATAAAAATTTGGGATCTAGAAACAAAAGCACTGATTGATGAATTATTCACAGAAAAACAAAAGAAAAATTTGTTAGAAACAAATGGGATATATTGTACTAGTATGGCTTTCAGTTCAGAAGGATCACAGCTGTTAACAGGATTTTCAGATGGACAGATTAACATTTGGTCATTAATTAACTAATAAAAAATTTAATTTTTCATAAGATATCTTTAAAATCAAAAATGTATTTTTATTTTACAATTGTATGAAATATCTGAAAAAAACACATATGAACAAAAGCTTTAATAAAACACATAGAACTATTATAACACGAAGAGATATGTTATATATTTCTTCTTAACGATTTACCTCTTTGTTGTTTGGTATTATTTTTTACAATTTTATCTTTTATCTCATTTTGTGAAAGTAATTCTGATACAATTTCAAGCGTATTATATAAAACGCGAAATGAATTTGGTTTTATTTTATCCTTACGATTTTTAATGAACAACCATTTTCCTAAAATGCGATTAAAATTGAATTCAATGATTGGTATTTTTTTTGTCTGTATACTTACCGTGAAATTTTTGAAACCTAAAAAAGGAGACCTGGTTATATCCAATAAAAATTGACTACGCGAAAAACCTAAACAGCTTAAATAAACTCTGAAATAATTGCTAGTTAGTCTATTTTTAGTAAAAACTTTTTTTTTATGTAAATCAATTGTGGTACCAGCATAATATTTCCATTTAAAAGTAGGGGAAAAATTTCTAGAAAAGTAGGGGAGATTCACTGGCGCGAGAACTAGCCCGTCATTTTTATTACAAATGATTTTATCAAATCGATAGCAATTATAATAAATATGACAAGAGTTAATTTTATTATTGGAAATTTTTTTAAAAAGATTATGAATATTATTTTTAATATAATGGTCTTTTTTTAAAAAAAAATCTTTTCTTTGTCCAACTGTGTATAAATTCCTCATTTTTACTATAATTTCTGAAATTTTAAGTCTACTTATTAAATCCCAGGTCGAAACACGCCAATCTGCAGTAAAAGAAATAACGTCATAAACTAAAATTTGAAATTTTTGGCTTATTAAATTTTTACAAAGTTCGCCATCTAAAAACGTAAAATCAAAAACATTATTAGGTAAATTTGATTTAATTGCATTATTTTCTAAATTAGTTATATTATTTTCTCTACCAATCAATGAAAATTTCCATGAAGAAATGGAAACAATGTATCGAACACCGTCACTTTTTTCTAAAAAGGAATAATCTTTAAAATTGATTAAAAAAAAATGTTTCCTCGAAAAACCTATTGGCATTGACCCCAGAAAAAAAATACACTTGTTACAAATTTTATTTTTTTGAAGTCCTGTGAAAATAGAAATTATTTTATAAATATCTAAAAATCCTTTCATATTTAAAAAAAATAATAATATAAATTTTAATATTATTTGAAATGATCGTAAAATTTTATAAAAATCGAAAACTCGAACACTCGAAAAAATCTTTACATGAATATTTTAAAGAAATTTATGAAAATAATAAATTTTTCGAAATTTTTCGTATTTTAAAATATAAAAAAAATATTTTAAATCTTCAACGTTGGAAGAAACAATATCTCAAAAAATTGAAAAATACCAAGCCTTCGGAATTATTAAAAAAAAATCCCGAAGTAAACACTAACAACTGGTATGTTTATAAAAAAGAAAAAATATTTTACTTTTTTAAGATTATTTTAGATTTTTATGATTTTTCAGAAAAATCTTATATAAACTATAATTTTAGTGGAAGGTTAAAACTCGTTAAAAAAACTTGTAACTTTGTATCATGTATATCAGAAAATAATCGTTATTTATATGTTTTGAATTTTAGAATACATAACTGTACATAGACTTATTATATTGCTAGTACATTTTTGTGTATATTTAAAATTTTGATATTATAAAAATTTTATACCTTGGTAATAAAATTTTTTTCAGTAATAAAAATTTTTTATCATTAATATTATTATAAATAAGAATGAGTTTTATTGCGCTAAAAAAAAATAGTTCTTATCATAGTAGATTTCAGGTAAAGTGGAGGAGGAGGAGAGAAGGAAAAACGGATTATCATTCGAGAAAAGGCTTGTTATATCAAGATAAAAGAAAATACAATTCTCCTAAGTTTAGAATCGTAGTTAGAAAAACAAAAAAAAATTTCCTTGTTCAGTTTATCCAATCAAAATTAGAAGGAGATTTTATTTTAAAATCAATATCTCCCAGATTGTTGAAAACATATAATATTGATTATAGTTTGACCAGTTTTCCAGCTGCATATACAAGCGGATTGTTATTGGCAAAAATTATGATGAAAGAAAAAATTTGTGCCGATAAAGCTATAAAAAGCATCATTAAAAATAAAACGAAAAATTTTAACAATATGCATTGTGCAACGATTAATAGAATAACAACGTTACAATCTAACGGAAAATCTCCTCCGAAAGCTATTTTAGATATCGGTTTATCTAATGTGACTACAGGAAATAAATTATTTGCTACGATGAAAGGAGCTATTGATGGAGGATTGGCTATCCCGTATAATGAAAAAAGATTTCCTGGCTACAATGCAACTGATGGGTTTTCTCCTGAGCTACTTAAAGAAAGAATCGTAGGCGATCATATAACTACATATATGAATTTGTTGAAAGATGAAGATGAAGAAAGATTTTACCGACAATTCTCAAAAACTATCAAAAAAAAAAGAGCCGATGGATCTTATTCAGACCCATTTCTCAATGCAAATAAGATATTTGCTGGTGATAAATTTCAATAGTACATAAGCTAAAACCTAAAAACGTTTGAATCATTTGATACTGTAAATATTTGTAATTTTTTTATTCTAGGTGAAAAAAAAGACGTATAGCTCAAATTATTATTTATTTTCCAAATCACGTAATCTTCTTATCGTACTTTTTGCGGTAAGAGCCGCTTGGGTCGTAAAATTCCATGCTCCTCCAGCAATTTCTCGCCAACAGCTGTTGCACCTCCATATGCCTATTGATTTTCTTTTAATATTATATTTACCACAAAAAAAACATTCGTATTTTTTATGTTGATCGATTTCAATTTTTTTCAATTGTTTTCTAATTGACGAACCGTAACGTGTTCCATATTTTCCAACTATGCCAACTTTATTTGTACCTTTTCCCATATTAATTAATAAAAAAATTTAACATACATCGGTTATTTAAATGTTAGAAAATTGGGCATTATCTCAAGATAATTTACTACGGTTTTCTATTAAAAAATATGGAACCGATAAATGGAGCAAAATTTCAACATTATTTTCTTTTAAATCTAAAAAGAATTGTTGTTACCGTTGGAAAAACTGGATAGATGAAAAATTCAAAAAATTTGATTGGACAAAAAATGAAGATAAACTAATTTTTTTTTTTAAACGAGTATTCTCGGACCAATGGAAATTACTATCAGATTTTCTACATAGAAATAGGTTGCAATGTATTTACAGGATAAAACTTCTTCTACATTTTAGAGATAAAATAAAAAAGAAGCTAAGGTTCTATAATAATGAGAAAAAAAACTATAGCAAAAATGCTATGAAAAAAAAAGAAAAAATTTTTGTTTTTCAAAAAATTCTCAATCTGAAACTTAGATTATTGAATTCTTTCGGTAAAAAGCTATTTAAAAAAGCTAAAATCCGAATCTTGTTTAAAAGAAAAAATTTTTTTGGTTTTCCGGATATACTTGGGATTCCAAATCTTTCAAAAATTTCTGAATTTGAAAGGTGCAATGTTAAAAAACAATTGTTTCTAAAATAAAAAAATTTGGAAAAATCTCAAAATACGAAGTTCTTTTTTTTCGTGATATCTGGTAGTTTAAATGGAAATTTAGCATAAACCAATTAATTATTTGTTTGATACAAAAACTTGAAAAATAATAATTTTTGTTGGTGAAAAGAAAATTCTATCCTTGAGATTTTTCACTGTAAAACAGAAAAAATCAAAGCCGCGTATACCAACGAAAGTAGACATGAGGTCCAATTTATCAGGAATATAGTGAACTGTATCAAGCAGCGTCTAATTTCGGTAGAAAATGGCCGGTGTGACCAAAGGGTTACGTTGCAGGATTGAGTGGAAGGAATACCCAATTTAAAAAAGCAAGTACAACTAGTTCGTTAATGGGTATCTAGCCGCTATGTAAGGTTCACGAACAAGGTTTCGAAACTAGTTATAAGCTTTCTCTAAACCTAAGTAAAATTTAATTTTTTTAAATATAATAACTCAAATAATAAGAATATATTTCAATTAATAAAATATTTTATTGGTATAGTTTAAAATATAAATTATATTAGACATATATGGATAATTTGGCCGGGGAAGAATTAATCGACAGTGGAAGGAAGTCACCGTTAGAAAATACTATAATTTCGATAATAGGTTCAAAAAAATCAGGAAAAACAACTTTTGGGAAATCTTTGATTTCTTTTCTAGGGAATGGAAAATTTCCAATACACAATAATTATTTTAATTTTATAACTAAAAATAAAAAACAATATATAATTTTAGAAGGTTTACCTGATATAGTTAGTATTGCAACTCTTTCAAAAATTTCTGATGTTGTAGTTATTTTAATAGATGGATTTTTTGGTTTAGAATTGGAAATATTCGAATTTATGGATTTTATAAAGACGGATAAAAAAATCAAGGTTTTTTTTGCCGCGACGCATTTAGATTTATTTAAAAATTGGAAAAGTTTAAAAAAAGCTAAAAAAAGATTAAAAGATCTGTTATTAAAACAATATAACTTTGTAAAAATATTTTTTATAGGGGGTATAAATATACAAAATAGATATTACCCTAAAGAAATTGAAAATATAACACGCTTTTTATTTACCGATCTAAAAAAATCTAAGATAAAAAATAATGAAAAATGTTATTTTATTATTTCAAAAATTAACTTTTTGACAAAATTGCAAAAACAAAAGATATTTTTGGAAGGACATTTAAAAGGGGAAATCATTGACGATGGTGAAAAAATTTTAGGATATATTCCAGGGCTGGGAAATATCCAAATAAAAAAAATTAAAATGATTAAAAGAGATAATATTTTTAACTCCAAAAACACTAAAGAAGGCAAAAAATATTTCAAAAAACAATGCTGTTATAAAAATAAAGGATTTTTTTTTTCATATTCAGTTAATTTATTTTCGGAAAATAGAACCTTTTTGGTTTTATCGGACCGTTTTTATTATAAAATTGATTCTCAGCAAATTTCCCTGATAAATACCTTGAGGTTTTTTGGAAAAAATTATTTTTTAAGTTTAAATTATAAATGTTGCCCAAAAAATCATCAAATAGAGTCAAATAAAAATAAATCTATTAGCAAACAAAAAAACTTAACTATAAAAGGAAAACCTAATTTTAAAAATAAGAAAACCTGCTTAAATAAAGAAAAGAAAATCAAATCGTGCAGAATAAAAAATTTTAAGTTAGAAATTGGCTATTTACCCGCAACTTTTAAAAGGTATTTTAACTTAAATATTCCTATGATATTAGTTATTCTTAGGTTATCTAACCAGCAAGAAATTTTTTTGAGTGCTAAAATTTTAAAGCATAAATGGAACAAAGAAAAAATTTCATCAGGAAAAATATGTCTTTTTTCCATAGGTTGGCATCTGTTTAGAACTAAAATTTATATATATCAAGAAATTTCAAGCGGGAATTTCAAATTAAAAAAATTCTTGTCAAATTATCAACCAAACCAAGCCTTATTTTATTCAACTGCCCAAGTAAAAGATATGGCATTTATAGGGATTTCTTATAATATAAGTAAAAATAAAATGCTATATAGAGGGACCAAACTTTCTATTTCTTTTACCGGGTATATAAGACAGAATATACCTCATTTTAGACTATTTACTCGAGTTAGTCTGTCAGGAAAAGTATATAAAAATTTTAAAAAAACAGCTTTTATAACAGGCATGTTTGTTTCTGAATTTGAAACAATTAAGTTTATTGGGTCTCATTTAATTTCTGAAAATGGCTCTAGAGGGATTATAAAAGGACCTGTAAAAAATTCAGAAGAAGGCTCTTTCAGGGTTACATTTGAAGACAAAATTGAAAAGGGACAGACTGTTTTTTTAAAACTGTGGCATATATTAAAACCACAGAAAATTCTTTTGTCAAAATTATTTTCTTTGCTTTCAATTGATATAAGAGAAGTCAGAGAAAAATTTTTTATGTTATAATTTTTTTTTCTATTCAGAATATAAGGATAGAAAATCAGGAATTTAATTTGAAAAAATTTTTCCCAAACTTCTTTCTGGAGAAAAGAGAGTTTCGATACTATTTCGAATTCTTTTTTTTCCCATAATTTTAATTTCATTATTTTTTGATAAAAAAGCTATCTGAATGTTTTCAAAAGTTGTTTTTATATCTGAAATTTCTTTCAAACAAAGAATTCCCAAATTTATAGAATCTTTGGAAGTATAATCCGTATTCCATCTTTTTTCCAAAAACTGCAGGCATTCGATGGAATTTTCTCCAAAGCTGCATAAATAATTCTTTGAATAAACGCCTCCTGGGTTAAGTCGGTAAAGACAAGGGCCGTTTTCATCAGATCCTATTAGTATGATACTCGTACCAAAAGGTCTAACGCCACTTTTTTGTGTATATTCTTGAATAAAATAAGACATTTTTTTAATTAAGTATTGTATTGGTATTTTTTCACCGAAGTTATAATAGAACGTCATTGCATCTTTTCGAAATCTCTTAACGATTACTTTTAAATCTGCAAACATACCGGTTCCCGATATACAAATAAATTTGTTGATAATAAATATATTCGAGTCGATGGAATTTCCCAATTTTGAGGAAGAATTGTTTATTAAAATAACAGATCCATTACTTGCTATATGATTTTTAATAAAAAAAATTGGAAATATTTTATTTTAAAAATTTTAAATACAATACTTACTATTTATGCCCAGAAGAGTATTTGATAATAAAACATATCTTTTTGCATAATCTATTTGCGTAAGGTGTCCTCTTGAATCAAACGACACCAATTTCCGATCCTTCATTATCAATAAGCCTTTAGAAATAAACTTCCTTTGATTTCTTTAAAACGCAATATAACTAAGGGTTTTTTTTGTTATAGATTTTAAAATATGCAGGATATTATGTTTTCGAATAAGAAATTCTTTCTTTACCTCCTCGATACTTTTGAATTGAAATCCTACGGCTATCATTAATAAATTTTCAGAAAAAGAAAAAATTTTATTCGAAAAAAATGTCCAAAAACTAATTCTTGTTAAAATAGGAAAAAGATCTAAAACATTTTTATAACTGCTGAATAATTCTTCAGAAAAAATTACCAATCTATTAAAATCAAATGAACTAAAAAATTTCCTTATATTTATTTTCAGGTCCGGTATTTTTTCAAGGCCAACCCTAAGATTTTCAAAAATATTGTATACAAGATTTGTGGGAATTAAACGGAAATCATATGCTAACGAACCCATAAAACTTTTCAGAAATTCCCTCCTGTAAAAAAATAACCAAGGCTGCTTTCTTTTTGATAGAAGAGGTTTTATCATAATACAAATGACCTCTGAAACATGGCAGTTTTTTTTTTGTTTTATGTATACTACGAAAAAACCATTTTTACGCCAAAAACAAAAAACTTGGAGTGAAAGTAAAAATGAAACGGCGATATAGTCTAGATCCGGTGGAAGTCTAGTCTCTATATCTAATAAAAAAGGTGAGGATTTTGGGTTAGTATTGTTTGAAGTTTTATCTAGTTTGATTAATCTTTTTTTTTTCATTTTCATTTTGAAATTCTTGTTGAATTTACAAAAATCGAACAAACCTTTGATTGATTTACTCCCATAGCCAATATTGTTCACGTCAGGATGTGTTGCTATTCTGATTATTCTAATCCCAGAAAGTTCTGAAAAACTTGTATCTAGAAAATTTTTTGAAATTATCCAAGGTATAAGATCTCCTGAAAACTTTTTTTCTGTCCACAAATTTTTTTTAACAAAATTTCTATTTATTTGTCCTTCGTAGCAGAGATGTATCCCCGATAAAATATCAGGCAGAATATTCAATTTTAAATTAAATGGAGAGACTAGAATTAATATTCTGTGTGAGGGAGAATCACATAGCATCTGAAGATCATCGGGAGAATTTTTATAATGAGATACTGAAAAAAGAGACATTATTTTTTGTAATAGTATTTTTCCTAACCTATGCCCTGAAAAAAGAGAATTTCTATCAACCAAAAAAAGTTTGCACAAATCTGGGCTCGGGCAACCTCCTGACAACAATGGGTTTAATTTCAAATCTAGGCATAAAAAATTATTTAACCATTTTTCAACAGGATCATTATTAGAATATCGAATCGGCTCTTTAAGGTCAACTTCTCGTAGAACGCGATTTTTTAGCTTCCCTAGATTTTCAAAGGAGATAAAACTATTGATTTTTAAATGGTTAATAAGCTTTAAATTTAAATTTTTTCCTGTTCCTTCATAACCTGAAGTTGTTGAACTGATGAAAATTAGAAAAGGGCCCGAAAAAATTTCAACCATTTGATCGTAAATAATAGCTGCTTCATCAATTATAAGTAAATCTATAATGTTTTTATATTTAATTATCTCCGTTGGAAGAACAAAGCGTATCACTTGTTTATGAGTACTAAAAATGTTAATTCTATCAATACACTTATATTGATAATTTTGGATAATTTCAAAATCTTTGTTTTCTATATAATTGAGAGCCTTGAAACCAATGAATAAGAAAGCAAAAAAAGAATTCAAATTTTCTGGGCTCGGAGCAGTAACAAAAATTGATCCATAACCATAGGCAATTGCTGATGCGACAGTTAATCCCAGTATCGAAGATTTACCACGACCTCTTGGAGAGTTAAGTAAAATTGTCGACCATTTGTTTTTATCCGCAATTGCTTCAGTGAATGTAAGAAATGCCCTTGCTTGATCAAAAGTTTTTGTTTTCGACAAAAGACTCCCCAGTGGTTCTATGTTGTTTAAATTATTGATTAGGTCATAATGTAAAATTTTATTTTTTTTTTGTTTATCATCTGCTTCTATCTGCAATGCATTCCGTTTAGATTCTCTTATAGAAAGATCCTTAATTTCCTCTAAATTATCGTCTAAAAGTAAAAATGTCGAACATTCTTTTAAAGAAAAAATAAAAGAATCTATAAATCTACCAGTAATTGTTCTGTATGTAGCATTTTGAAACTTTTTGTAAATACCAAGGGTTATTTTGTGTAAATTTTTTAAAGAATTTTTCGTTTCCAATAAAAGAATAATCGTGCCCCCTCCTTCGACAGTTTCAATTACTTTAGCCAGGGTATTTGGATTAATTTCTTCAAAATCTTGCATCACGCACATTCCAAATGTGTTTCCTAAAATTTTATCAGTTTCTTTGTAATAACAAAACCTAATGTTAGAAATTTTTAAGCTTTTTTCACGAAATCGTTCATTTTTAGATAAATAATTAAAATTTTCTTTACCAAAAATGGAATCTTTCTTATTATTAAAACACCACAGGATGGGGCTTTTTTTTTTAGATTTATTTTTTGACCACAAATAATGCAAAAAAGGTATATTTTTTTTTGATTTTTCCCCTACCAATAATAAGACTGATCTAAATCCTTTTATTGATGTCGTAATGAAAATCTCATTTATTTTCGTATTATTTTTAATTTTCATCGTATTTAAAAATAAATAAATTAACTTAATGATTTAATACAAAAACAATATAAATTTTTATTTTATTATTGGCGTAGATTAAACATCACGATTTTATCTTTCTACTTCTTTTTCGATAGAAATTGGCTTTTATTTTAGATACCAAAAAATAATTAATTTAAAAGAAAAATAATTTTTATAAAATTCCATAAATCAAAATTCTTGTATAGTTTTTTTAAAAATTTTAAAAATTTCCGCATATTCCCCAAAAAATTCAAAGTAAAACTTCTCTTATTTATTTTATGCAAATTCAAAAAAAAACTAGTAATATTTGCATGGCCTACTAGTAACATATCACTGGTTAGATCATATAAAGTCAATTTTTTACCAATTTTAATTATCTTTATAATCTTATTATTAAAAAAAAAGCTAAAAATATAAAAAGAAAAATTTTTCTTGGGTTTTATGTTTTTAATTTTTTCAGAATAAATTTTTATATTCACGAGTAAAAGGTTTTGGGGTTTTTTACAACTATTGCAGATTTGTTTTTTAAAAAAAGAACTACAAGATCTTTTTTGGAGATTTATATAAAAAAAAAAATGCTTTTCAAAAAGTATTTTTTCAAAATAGATTCCATAAAATTTTCCGTTAAATTTATATATTTTTAAATTTTTTTGTTTTTTATATTTGAAAAATTGTTTATTTGAAAAAAAATATGATTTCAACCGATAAAATACATCTATTTTCTTTTCCGAAAAACAGAAAAAATTTATTTTAAGATTTTTTATATATTCTAACTTTTTAAGTTGGAATGAAAAAAAGATAAAGTTGTCGATAGAGAAAAATTTGTTACAATGTTTATCATCCTGTGAGTTCATAAAAGAAATATTTAACCATTGTTTTTTAACTTGTGTAAACCCAATCAGTCCTTTTAATGAAATTTTAAATAAATTATATTTTTGCTCTCTACAGATAACCTTCTTTCTATGATTTATTATTATCAAAGATAATAGTTTAAAAAGAATTTTTCCAAAAAATTCTTTATTTTGATATTTTCCAATTCTTATTAAAGGACAAAATTGACAGTTCATCGTTCTGAGCATATCGATATCATAAAAAAATGCATCAAAAATATGTTTTCTCTCTACACATATAAAAAAAGACCATATTATGAAAACAGGACTAACTATTCTAAAGTGGACGTTTCTAAAAGCAGAAGTTAAAAAATTTAAAGAAAAAACAAAATTTTTACCTGAAAAAAAAGTTTTAAGAATAAATCTTAAATAAAATGGAGATTTCGTGTATATTTTGATTAAAAAACCAAAAAAATTTTTTTGATTCTGAGACGAACTATTTCTAAAAATATAATTTAATAAAATATTTGATTTTTTTTTAATAAAAAGAAAAGAATAATTTAATAAAATTTCTTTTTTTATAAACCTAAAGAAAAAAAAT
>Ga0307489_10000720_pt1 | contig 20887 bp, 27 predicted proteins | sample SB12metaG_FD_202247 | JGI IMG/M metagenome (GOLD analysis project Ga0307489, IMG submission 202247) | Sea-ice brine microbial communities from Beaufort Sea near Barrow, Alaska, United States - SB 1.2 | ecosystem: Environmental > Aquatic > Marine > Coastal | place: USA: Alaska | collected...
ATACTCGAGAGTTGTGCGTGCGTGTCGATGACGTGACGGGAAATGTATGGCAGGCCCTGTGCTATGTCGGCGCCGTCGACGCCCGGGGAGTCCACGGCCACGCCGCTGTCACCCGGCACTGCGCCCGCCAGCCACTACGCCGCCGTCACCGACGTCGGCAGGGCCTCACATCATTACACGCGGCGTCCCTTTTCCAGCTGGATCTCAATCCATTGTGCCCATCACTGAACCCGCTGAAGCTATCCCACTGTGCCCTTTACGCTACTGCGGCCTTGCAATAATTGCTCGCCACATTATAGGATGCCGTTTAACTCAAGAAACGAGGAGCCAATATACGAAGGGTGATGGCAAGCAACATCTGCCAGGCCCTTATATTACAAAAATGCTCACGTAAAGTTAAGATGGAACGAGTGATGGAGGTTCGGCCCTGCAGTCGGAGCACGAGCGGGTGCGGCAGCTGCGAGCGGAGGTGGCGGCCGCCGCGGCCGCCGCCCCCGCGCTGCTGGGCACCCCCGCGCTGCGCCGCTTCGCGTGCGACGCCACCCTGTGCCGCTACCTCCGCGCGCGCGACTGGCAGGCCCTGCCAGATCATGCCTGTCACGTCATCGCCCACACCTGAGACCCTCGTTCCTTGAGTTACATTGCATTCCATGACGTGGCCGGCAATATCTGCGCGGCCCGAGCGAGTGGAGCGTGAAGAAAGCGATGAAGATGCTGAAGGCGTCGCTGGAGTGGCGCGCCAGGACCAAGCCGGAGGAGATAACGTGGGCGGACGTGAGCGCGGAGGGCGCCACGGGCAAGCAGTACGTGGCGGGGCGGGACAAGCAGGGCCGCGCGGTGCTCATCATGCGGCCCGGGCGCGAGGCGGGGGCTGGGGCCTGGACATGTCACAGATAAATTGCATAGTGTACCAGTGCTCGCCAAGTCACCCGCCGTGTTATCAAGCCAGATCCATCGAGCAAAACGTCATCCTTTGACTTGGGGAGGGGACAAATGGGAGTGGACGAGTAACGGCATCCTGTGACGCGGCGAGCGTGATTGAGTTGGCCCTGCTGTCCGAACACGCGCGAGCACACGGGGAACATCAAGTACCTGATATACACCTTGGAGCACGCGCTGTGGGCGGACGACGCGGAGCACGCGGCGCCGCTGGGCGCGGGGGCCGAGCACGCGGCGGAGAAGATGGTCATCATCATCGACTTCAGCGGCTGGACGCTGTCCACCGCGCCGCCCATGAAAACTTCTCGCGAGACCCTTTCTATTCTGCAGGCAGGGCCCAGCATACATTGCCGCCACGTCATCCAACATATTTTTATTCCTCGTTTCTTCACGTCACTGCCATCTTACGACGTGGCGAGCAATGTCCGCCAGACCCATTGCCAGCCACGTCATCAGACGCACTTTGAATCCTCGTAAAGTTGCACGGCATCCTATATAACGTGAAGGGCACCGGCAGGCCGTAGCCTGCGGACCAGTTTCCGGAGCGGCTGGCCGTGGCGGTGTGCTACAACCCGCCGTGGATCTTCGCCATGTTCTGGAAGGCCATCTCCCCCTTCATCGACCCCAGCACCTACCGCAAGATCCGCTTCGTCAACCCCAAGAAGGCCAAGGAGACGGAACGAATGTCCAAGATGTTCGACATGAGCGTCATCGACTCGGACCTGGGGGGGGAGAAGGCGGGTCTGTCAGATGTTGCCCGCTACGTCACCCAACGCATTTTGAACCCGCGTTTGTTGAGTCGAATGGCATCCTATGACGTGACGAGGGAAATCTGGCAGGCCCTAGGGGAAGGACCCCACGTTCGACGCCGCCGGATTCGCGTTGGAAATGATGGCGGCGGATGCGCACCGGGCCAAAGTCATCGCGGCGTGCCACTGATGCGGTGCTCACCATGGCTGTTCATATAACTTTCGTTCAGATAGCGATTCCCCTGTAAATAAAGTCTACTATGATAGCTCTAGAGCTCTAATGTAATAAAAATCGCATTTAAGCCGCATCATATAAACCATCAACATCTGGCATCTAACTTCCAACTGATGCTACTGCGACGACGTTCTATCGGGATCAAGGTGGTACCCGAGGGGCACGACTGTAAGGCTAAGGTTGTTTCAATGATCTAAGATGTCGAGGGCAGCTCATCAGCTCCTGAGCTCCACCGGGCCGGTGCGCTCCGTCTTGTAGTCGCCGATCTTCCCCTTGTCGCGGTCCCTCCTCCCCGCCCCGTGGTGCTCGTGCTCCCGGTACAGCCCCGCCGGCACCACCCCACACGCAGGGTCGCGCGGATCATGCTCGCCGCGTCACATCATGGCACTTGATCGCAGTGTCCGGGCCACGTGTCTGATTCGAGGTGGACGACGCGGCGAGCATTGCCCCAACCTGAAATCGAAGCTGACCCGCGTGTGGCCTGTGTCGTTGGCGTTCGTGTAATGCCGGCACTGATACCCGTTGAATAGGGCCTGGCATGTAGTGCTCGCCACGTCATAGGATGCCATTTTAATCAATAAACGAGGCTCCGAATACATTGAAAGACGCGGCGGGCAACATCCGCCAGGCCGTACCGTTGAAGCGCAGGAACTGGCCGAGCTCCATGGCCACGGGGCGGAAGTCACCCCACCGCAGGGCCCGCCCCCAAGTCCTGACGGATGTATTGATCGTCACGCCGTAGGGTGCCATTTGACTAAGAAATGATTTTTTCAACCGCGTGTCGATGACGTGGCAGCCGATGGGCCAGGCAGACATTGCTCGCCACGTCATGGCATTCCATGGCGGGCTTCAATATGCGTTTGATGACGTGGCGGGCAACATTTGGCAGGCCCTACCTCGCCCCGGCGCGCTCTCCACGTGCAACGTGTTGTTGCCCCACACCCTGGTGATGGGCACCCGCGTGTACGGCCATGGGGTATCATGTGACTGTTCGCTCACAGTGCACCAGCACACAATAACCTTGATGCATACGACACAGACGTGACATGGATGGTCCCGGGCCCCGGGCCTGACCCAGAAGTTGATCTCCGCGTTCTGGTGCCGCTCGTACTGGCTGTCGCAGTGCAGGGGGATGGTGGGCGCCGCCAGGTAAGGCCCGCTATCATCTGACTGCGTGCTCATAGTGCACCCGTACACGGTCACCTCCTCTATCACCTCCCCATACGGTCCGGTATCTGCCTGCTCGCTCACGGTGCAACCATACACCACCTCCACCTCCACCTCCTCTCCTCCTCCTCCATCCGCCGGCCCTTCCCCCTCCTCCACCTCAGGCCTGATATATGGCTGGGTGCTGACAGTGCACCCGGACCTCACCATGGACGGCATGGCGACACGCAGCGTGGGCGGGCACTGGAACACCACCCCGCCCGGGTCCCCGCACAGCGGCGCCGCCGTACAGGGCCTCACAGATTCGCTCGCCACCTCATAGGATGTCATCAAACTCAAGACAAAAAGGGTTACAATGCGTGTCGAGACGTAGCGAGCAAAATCTGCCGGGACCTACCACCTCTTCCTTGACGAATCTGCGATGAGGGTCTGGCAATCATTTCATGCCACGTCTAAATGAATGTGGATCCAATCAAGAGCGAGGGTTCAAAATGCGTGTCGATGACGTGGCGCTGCGTGCTGGCGGCCGATACTAGCAGGCCCTACCGGCGGTAGGCATCGATGAAGTTGGTCCACACCGCGGTCTGCTTGAGCGCGGTGAACGTCTTGCGCTCCTCCCCCGGCCGCATGGCCAGCTGCCACACCCGCGGCAGCTTCCACCCCGCATAAGGGCCTGCCAGCTGTTGCTCGCCGCGTCACATGGTACCAACTAACTCAATGAAACGAAGATACAGATTCCGTTGGATGATGGGGCGGCCAATAGTTGCCAGGCCAGGTGGCCCTGCCCGGCGTGGCGGAAGGCGTGCATCAGCTTAACGTAGCGCGGCGGCTCCGTGGGTAGCGTCGCCACGTCGTGGATGGCGTGGAGCGGCGTGTCTTTGGGTCGCTCTAAGTCGAGCAAGTCATTGATGACCTCGTGCCACTTGTAGGACTCCGGGCTGTAATTTGCCCAGAGCTCCGTGCGGCGCGCTTCTAGCCACTTCGGCGGCGGCGGCGGCGGCGGCGGCGGTGACGGCGGCGCGGCGGGCGCGGGCTCGGCTGTGGTGGGTGTCGCTGCTGCTACTGCTGCACCGGTCTCAACGCACTCTGCTATTTTTTGCGTCGGCCCCAGCGGCTTCTTGCGCTCGCGGCGGCGGCGCTCCCCCCCCTGCCGCTGCAGGTCCAGCTCCAGCTTCCGCGCCGGGTCAACCTCCTCCACATACCGCGCCGCGCCCATGGCGGTGCCCTCAAGCGCCCCTCCCGCCGCCGCCGCCCGACGAAGTGGCGATGACAGCTCAGACGAAAAGGCAGTAGTCAGGTGTACTCGTAGGTGCATAGATATGCCGGCCGGTCGCTGCCGGTCCGTCGACCATGACCTGCACAGCGGACGAGCGTGCCGAGTGACAACACACCAGCTGCCTTGACTTTTGTATCGCCATTGCCACAGGACAGCAGCACCGCCCCTTCAGCAGTCGGTACGTTCGAGGGCCCCCGCGCCGCCGCCCGCCTCCCTTCCCTGTCCCCATCCCTCGCTTCCCGGCGCCGTGCTCGATCGAGTGGGAAGGGCTGTTGACTACTTCGGCGAGTGGAAAAGATTGTTGATTTGGGCACTCTCTTCCCATACCCGCGCCCCACCAGACACATCCCACCAGCCCCCAGCTAGGGTGAAGCCACACCCTTTGCCCGATTCACACTCACCTATACACCCTCGACACACCCTACCAGCTCGGCCGAAGCGCGCGCGCCCTGCCCCCCCCACTCGCGCTTAATGCCACCTCCTATAAAAGCTTCCAGCTGAAGCGCGCAAGCCTGGCCATGTCCTACAGGCTCAGGTGAATCGCGCGCGCCCCCGCCGACCCGCGCGCGCCCGAGACGATGAGCGCCACGTGGACACCCCCCCAGCCCCGCGCGCCGGTCGAGGCGGTCAGCGCCGCGCCGGACACGGTGGGGCCAGGCAGATATTACTCGCCGCCTCATAGGATGCCATTTGAACTCGACAAACGAGGGTTCAAAAAGCGTCTGATGACATGGCGACCAATGTCTGGAGCAATGTCTGGCACGCCCCTCGGACTCGGACGTGATCGACCTGGAGCTGGACGACGAGCTGTTCACGGACATCGAACACGTGGAGATCGGGGAAGGCGAGGCGGGGAGCGGTGACGAGGCGGCGGACGCCCCCTCCCAGTCCGCTTGGTCGGAGGCAGATGCCCCGTCCAAGGCGAGGGCCGCCTCCGCCGACGCGCTGCGGGCGGGGCCTCCTCTGCCGCTGCCTCCTCCGTCTCATAACACACCAGCACACACTCGCCTCTTCCTCTGCCTCCTCTGCCTCAGGCAAGAGGCGGAGCTGCTGTAAGGCTCTGAGCACCCTTGGGAGCTCGTGTAAGGCTCTGAGCACCCTTGGGAACTGGTGCCAGGCTCTGAGGTACCTTGGGAAGTGGTGCCCGGCCCTGGGTGCGGATGAGCTCCATCGGCATCGACCTGGACATCAAACTGGACATGGATCTCGGCGACGCCGCGAAGGCAGGCCCGAGCCCGCCGTCCATACTCACTGTTTGTCCACAGCTCTAGTGCACCTACACACCGCCGCCGCCGCCGCCGCCGCCGCCTGGAATGTTGCCGCCGTCCCGGGCCAAACCTGGCGGCCCCTGACTGCTCAGTGACCACGGAGGTGCGGCCCTGCTTGAAGAGTGACACCGGCAGTGCGGCGCCCGACACATCGAGGAGCGGGGGGCGGCAGCGGCCGTCATCCGCGCCCACGGCAGCGGCGGTGGCGGTGGGGCCCAACCAGATGTTGCTCGCCTCCTCATAAAATGTCATCTGACTCAAGAAACGAGGGCTCAAAACTCATGTCAATGACGTGGTGGACGATGGGCCTGCCAGGCACTGATCGCCACGTCATCGAATGTCATTCAACTCATGAGATGAGATTCAAAATGATGTCGAACTGTTCTGACGCGGCAGGCAGTATGTGGTGGTCCCTGGGTGGCGGCGCGCACAGCGGCGGCGGAGGCGCGGGCGGGGGGGGCGGGGGGGGCGGCCGCCGCCGCGCTCGCCTCGCACTCCATCAAGGCGGGGTGCTGCACCTTTGAAGCCGTTCAAACTCGTGTTGGAGGCGCTTGGTTCTGGCTCTTAAGAGTAAAGTATGATGAGCTGGATTCAAGTTTTGCTTTCGATTTTGACTTACGCCGCTACATGGAGGGCAGCATGACGGGCGGCGCGGCCGATGACGACGACGACGAGAGTAGTGCCGACGATGTGAGCAGCGTGGGCGAGGTCGAGGCGTTCGTCACCGGAATGGAGGCGGCGGCGGCGGCGGGAGCCGCCGCCTCCGCCTCCGCTCCTGCCGCCGCCTCCGCCTCCGCTCCCGCTGCCACCACTGCCAAAGCCACCGCCTCCACTGCCACCGCTCCCGCCGCCGCCTCCGCTCCCGCCGCCTCACCCCCCGCCTCCTCCTCCCTCGCTCAAGCCGCCCCCTTCGACGCATTTGGCGAGGACGTCATCGACCTACAGATGGACGAGGATGAAATCGACATTCAGATGACTGACGACTTGCAGACGCTTCAATCGGACCCGGCAATCGATGCGTTCGACGCGCTCGACGCACTGAACGCCGCCGCCGCTTCCGCCGCGGCGCAGAGCAAGTTGGAAAAACTGACGGAGAAGTTCGTGGATAAGTACGACTTGGAGATTGACGCGGAGGCGGGGCCTTAACACGCTGTTCCCTTTGCACCTACATTCGAACATCTTCAAGGTACGAGCGTCTTCGAGGTGTTTAGTTTTTGGTCTCTCATTACATTATGTGGGAAACGCCCAATGTGAGCGGAAGAGGGACGGTAGTGTGAGTCCCGGCGGTGAGGCGGAGGCGATGACATCGGCGCTGGCCAGCAGCAGCAGCTTTAGGGGGGAGGACGAGCAGGAGGAGGAGGACGAGTTCGGGTACGCGTTCGAGGGCAAGAAGCGCGAGGGGGTGACGCACAAGCACGAGTTCAGGGCGAAGCCCATGCCGGTGGAGCTGGTCACCAATGTGAAGTCAATGCCCATGGGTGCGCTGGCGGAGGTGGTGCCTGCCGGATGCTGCTCGCCACGTCATCGCCACGCATTTGGATGCTCGCTTGTTGAGTTGAATGGCATCTTACGAAGTGGCGAGCAATATCTGCCTGGCCCGAGGCGGAGGACGAGGAAGAAGAGGAGGAGGAGGAGGAGGAGGGAGAAGAAGGGGACGGGGAGGATGAGGCGGCGGCGGCGGCGGCGGCGGAGGAGATGGCGGCGTTTGAAGTAGCCGCGGCGGTGGCGGCGGCGGCGGCGGCGGAGGTGAAGGCGGCGGAAGAGGCGGCGGCGGCGAAGGTGGCGCGGCCCGAGGAAGCGGCGGCGGCGGTCATGGCGGCGGCGGCAAAGGCGCGAGAGGCGAGGGAAAAGAAGGCGGCAGCTGCGGCAAAGACCGAGCCTGCGGCGGCGGCGGCGGCGGAGGTGAAGTCCGCGCACCCCGCGCCGCTCGCCGCAGCGGCGCCCGGCGCCGCGGCGGACGAGTGGGACGACGTGAACGCAGTGCGCGCGGAGGAGGAGCGGACCGCGGTACCCGGCGTCGGCGGCATCATGGCGCCGGCCCTCACGCCCGTCACCTACCTCGAGACCAAGCGCTACTTCATGACGATCGACATCGCGCAGTACCGCTCGGAGCTCCACGTGGAGGACGAGCCGGAGGGCTGCTTCGCCAAGGTCTTCAGCTGCCTCACGCCCACACTGGACGGCGACCTCGTGGGCGACCGCGAGAAGATGTTTGCCATGGCTAAGATCCAGCTGGAGGATGACAACCAGATGCACCTGCGGGTGTTACACACCATCTACATGCGGCTGATGGGGGGGGCGCGGGCGATGCCGCGCTACGGCAGCCACTGGGAGGACGTGGGGTTCCAGGGGTCGGACCCGGCGACGGACCTGCGCGGGTGCGGCATGCTGGGTCTCATGCAGCTGCTGTTCCTCATCAACCACAGCTACCCCAACGCCGCCGCTATCCACGTGCTGTCGCGCGACGCCGTGCAGGAGTTCCCCATGGCGCCGCTGTCCATCAACCTGACGCACATTGCTCTGAAGGCGGTGCGCAAGGGCCTTCTCACGGACGCGGCCAACAAGATGGGCTCCATGTGGAAGGCGGCTGACAACTTTTACTGCGGCGCGTTCTACGAGTTCTACCTGCGGTGGAAGAGCGGCGGGAAGACCATCCGGGACAGCGGGCACGTCACGCGCGAGCTGGAGGACTTCTTGCTGACGCCCGCCGGCGCCAAGCACGCGCTGGATATCTCGGAGACCGCACGGCTGGGGCAGGGACGCCACGTCATCCGACACATTTCGAACCCTCGGTTGTCGACTTTCATGGCATCTGGTGTCGTGGCGACATTGCCGCGTCACACAACGTAGTTTGAGCCATCGTTTGTTGAGTTAAATAGCATGCTATGACGTGGCGAGCAGTGTGCAGGCGGCCCTAGGTCGGGGGTGGCGGGGAAGCCGGCGGGGGCCAAGGGGGGCAAGGCCTCGGGCTTGGAGTTCCAGGACTTCTGAGCCTGTCCCGCCCCACATAGTGTACCGGTGCTCGCAGCGTCATCCACCACGTAGTATACCGGCGCTCGCCAGGTCGTTCACCGCGGAGCTTCATAGTTTGGAAATATTACACAAATGTGGCTATAGCAAGATCAATGAAATAGCAGACGACTCAAATAAACAATTTCCAATGAGTTGTCGCCGATTTCCCCGCCGCTGCTGAAGAAGGCTGGCAATGATGCAAGGCATCAACCTAAATCAACTTGCAATCCCATCCAGCATAACTGGTATGGTGTCGTGCTCTGAGTGTATGTGTGTGTGTCATTTACAATGCTAACTCAGTCAGGGGGCATACATGTCATTTCGTTCACCTCCTCCGTAGAATCAGCCGAAAGAAAGAGGCCGCGCTAGTTCTACCAGCTGCCGATCCTGACGGATCCCAGCACCCCCGCGCCCCGCCGCCTGCAGGCTCTTCACCGTCACGTACCCTGTGTACTCCCTGCCTCGGGCCGACCAACCGAACGCTCGCCACGTCACACAATACACGAGTTTGTAAAGATTTGGTGGGTGACGTGGCATGGTGTATTCATGGCACGCTACCGGTGATCAGCACCCGGACCATGGCCGCAGTCATGCAATGTGAGGTGGATGGCCCAGCGAGCACCGGTACACTACGTGTCACCCTACCGGCGAGCAGCATCCAGCCCATGGGCGCGGTGAGGCGGCACCCGCGGGCCGCCAGTGCGCCCACCATCAGCGCCAGCGCCGCCGCCGCCCAGGGCCCCGCCCCGCGTGTCATGCGTATCCTTGTAACGTCATATATACTGTTGGAAACCAGCTCCAGGACGAGAGTACAATATGCGGCTGATCTGTCGAGGGTTGGGCTCAGAGCCGCCCGCCCGCTCAGGCCGCCATTTCCACGCTATATGCTGAAACCTAGTTCTATGAAGAGGGTGTGACATGTGCCGACTCCGTCAGACCCTGCCGCCAGCAGTAAGACGTCGAACCCCTGGCCAGGGGCGGATCACAATAATACTGGCCACGTCACATGATGACGTTTGACTCAACAGAACAGGGTATAACGGCCAGTACAGGCAATTTAAAAAAATGCGAGGCCGAGACGCACACGTGCACCAGGCATACCTTGATGTGCACTAGGTGCAGGTCCGGAGTAAGAGACCCAGTTGCCTGCCCCCAGAAGAGTGTATCGGATATCTTTTGAAACGCGGTCACTGTTTCCCCGTAGTATGTGGTGGATTCTGAAGTGAGGTGAGGTGGCCCCCACCCCAGTCCGACCTCCATGGGGACCTCGGCCGGTCGGCCGCACCGAATGAAGCTCGCCAGCAGCCACGGCCGGCGACGGGTAGGTTATCAGCCCCTTCGCCGGCAGCCAGCCCAGCAAGTCGTCCAAGGGAAGCTCGGCGCCCTCAGCTCGGCTCAACAGCGCGGCGAGCTCGTGGTAATATCACCGTGTAATACACACACAGTGGCGGGGAATGTGGGTTGTCAAGTAGATGACAGTGTGATGCACGCACAGACATTGAGAACACACCCTCGGCCCTACATTGAGCATGACTTACCTTCAGGGTGAATGCTTGAATGCTCATGCAGTCGCGCGGAGGAGGAAGAGGAGGAGGAGATACAACGTCCTCGGTCGAGTGATGGTTCTCGAAGCGTGCCCCCCCGCCCGGCGCGCTGGTGGTGACGTGGCGCCGCGGTGCCGCGCGCGGGGGGGCGCCGCCACCGCTTGAACCACACCCCGCCCGCCGTGATGGCCGCCGCCGCGGGAATGCACGCCAGGTAGGGCCTGGCATGTGCCTCCGCAGTAGCTCAACTCAAGCGGGAGTCAGGACAAACCTATCACACTGACCAAGGGACTCCCTCTCGCTAGCTTCAGTGCTTAACGCAAGCGTCTTTGAGGTGTTAAGTTGGGAGCGATCCTCCACGGCGCGCTGCTGACTGAGTGGCGGAGGCATCCTCCAGCAGCCTGCGCCAGGAGTGCCGCGGTCAGAACATTCAGGGACACACGTGACTCACGTTGAGCCGAACAGAGCAAAGAGAGGCCGACGGCGCCGTGTGCCCGGAAAGGCCCTCACCAGCAGGTTGAAGAGCAGGGTGCCGACCACGATGCCGGTGCCCGCGGCGGACTTGAGGCACAGGGTGGCCGCGCCGTTGGCGAACAGCACGGGCGCGCACCCGCCCGCCGCCGAGGGCCCGGCAGGCCTTGCGTCGCCACGTCATAGGATGCCGTTCAACCCAAGAAACGAGGGTTCCTGCTTCCGCCCTCCTCCCGTCTCCTTCCTCCCTCCTTGGTTTCTCTCCCGCCTCCCTCCTCCCTACTCCCATGACGTGGCGGGCAACATCATGCCCGGCTCTGCCGCCGCCATGAGCGTGGCGCCGGCGACGTGGTCGGGGACACGCAGGCGGCGCTGCAACACGTACAGCGCCGGGACGATATAGTAGTGTATGAGGCGGCGGAAGCCCCAGAACGAGTAGGCTATCGCGGTCATCAGCAGCAGCGAGAGTAGTACGGTGGCCTCCGCGGCGTCGGGGGTTGGGGCGCCGCTCATGTCGACGCCGCCGCCGCCGCCAGCCGCCGCTGCCCCGCCACCACCGAGCATACCGCTGCAGAACCTGACAAATTGTGGGGGTGCCGACGTGCCGTCGAGTTGTGGAAAGACAGACTCTCTCCCTCGCTTTCTCGCCTCGAGCAGAGGCCTGCTCGCTCGCTTCTCGCGTCCACCTGCTGCTGTGTCTTTATTGCAAGCCTGGCGATGAAACGTGCAGCAGCCCTGGCCGCAACCGGCGCCTGCCGCCGTTGCCCCGCAGAGCGTCGCGCTGAGCAGTTGTGTGAAGTTGCTCTTCGCTCTTCTCGCCTCGCGAAGAGCCTTCAACCCTACCTACTCGCCTCCTGCCAGCCCTTTATTCGGACTGGGTGGCCTCTGCCTGTCCTCACCGACCGGAGCCGCGCGCGGACGGACATTTGCGGACATTCTGGTCGCGCGATCCGTATTTAACGGGAACTCGGTTTCGGTACCATTTATTCTGAACGCGACTCTCCTTTTTTGAAGAACGCCAGAGCAGAGTCTAAAGTCGTATGATAGTGTACCGGTACACAAAACACCACGTGAGAAAAAAGGGCGCCGAACCGAGACCCGAGCAAGTGTGGGAAGGATGCCGCTCCGCTCCGCCCCGGCGCCCACTGTGTAGCGCCCGGCCTCACATCACTTGAAGCACAGATCAGGAGCAGCGCATTCCCGATAGCCTCGCGCGGGTGACGCATCGCTTGGGGGCGGTAACCCGTGCCATCCACCGCAGCAAGCAGCGGCATTGGCGGGGCACCCAGGCCGCAGAGGTGCCAACCGAGGGAGCCGCCACTCCGCGCGCGCTGTCGAGAGGTCACGCGGCGCTCGCCGCTGTAGACTCCCAGACGACTCGCGGGCGGCCTCACTTTCGGAGGAGGCGACCTGACCAAGCGGACCCGGAGGCGGCGGCGTCATCTAGCAGATCCGGCCTCAACTCAAAGCTCGGGCCTAACACACTTCGAAATCAAATTGAACTCTCGGCTGCGGCACGCAGACGGGAGCGATGTACGGCGGCGATGAGGTGTCCGCCATCGTGGTGGACCTGGGCACGTCCACGGTGAAGGCGGGCTACGCGGGGGAGGACACGCCCAAGGTGGGGCCTGCCAGCTGTCGCCTGCTTCGTCTACTGATGTCATTCAAGCAAGTACCCGAGGTTTCAATGTGGAGGAGACTGGTCGAGCACCGGTACACTATGCAAATACTGCTCGCCACGTCATGGGATGTCGTTCAACTCAGTAAACGATGGTGTACATGCGGTGGATGTCGTGGCGAGCACCGGTACACTACGTACCTCCTGCTGGCAACGTCATAGGATTTCATTCAACTCAGTAAAACGATGGTTCACGATGCGTGTATCTGACGTGGCGGGCACCATCTGGTTGACCCTGGGGCTAGGCGGTGTTCCCTTCCGTGGTGGGGTGCCTCGCCAAGGACCAGGAGGCGGTAGGGGGGCTGTCTCATACTGCCCGCCACGTCATAGGATGCCATGTCACTCAATAAAGTAGGGTTCAAGACGCGTGTTATGACGTGGCGAGCAATATCTGGGCGGCCGTAAGAGGCGGGTTCGGCGAAAGACGGCGGGGACGTAGAGATGAAGGACGCTGACGGCAGGGCCTCACTGTTTGCTCGTAGCGTACCAGGTCAGGGAGCAGAACGCGACGAACGCGTACGGGTACACGTACACCGGACACTATGAGCAGGTAGTGAGGGAACGAGTGGCCAGGCCAGGGAGGAGGATGCCACGAGCGTGTACGGGTACACCTGCACAGTCAGACAGTATGAGCAAACAGTGAGGTTGAGGTGAAGTGGGGTGGTGATTGCAGGCCCTGGGGCACGGCAAGGACGGGAGAGAGCCGACAAAAGGGAAGGGCGGTCCGACCAAGGAGTACTTCGTGAACGACATGGGGTACAGGCGCGACCACATGGAGGTGGGGTGCTCACACGCATACCTCAAACAGATTGTCACTCACTTTATCACTTTGCACCGGCGAACATTGAAACGTTTATTGGTTGGGTCGTTTACCTGACAGGCTTACATCGAATGTGCCACCCACCTGACTGACGTATGTGTGTGTGTGTGCGGTGTCGGCCCTCGGTGCCCGTTACTACATTGTGTTTGAATTGTGTTTGATCGTCAGACTTGCAATAACCACGGAGTGTGTACACGTAAACCCTAAACCCTAAACCCTAAACCCTAAACCCGGCGGGCGGCCCTGGGGCACGGTGATGAGCCCGTTCGACGCGGAGGGTCTGCTGGAGGACTGGGTAGGGCGGTGCAGGTTGACCCTATCAAACACATGTTGAAAGTGTCTGGAACTAAGCACTTGAAACTAATATGTGACGAACCGCTTTCTAAATTTGCTTTCAAGTTCAAGTTGCGCCGCTACAACTGGGACGCGGTGGAGGCCATCTGGAACCACACTTTGAAGAAGCGGCTGGTGGTGGAGCCCAACGAGCACCCGATCCTGCTGGGGGAGCCGGTGCACACCACGCGCGCGGGCCGTGAGAAGATGGTGGAGCTCCTCTTCGAGAAGCACAACCCGCCGGGTAGGGCCCGGGTTCCCTCACGCGGACCGGACATAACCCTCGACCCTTAAACCCTAAACCCTAAACCCTAAACACTAAACACTAAACACTAAACCCTAGACCCTAAACCCTAAACACTGTGACGTCGTCGGCCAATGTCACACGGACTCAGACGTCCTCGCTGTGTTTCAATGACTGACTTTGTGTGTTGATGTGCTTTGGTCCAACCTCGTGTGACTGATATGCGTGCTGGCACACCATGTGTTTTGCGTTCCCTTCTACTATTGACGTGTGCGCCGGTACACTGTGGATGGTGGTCCCTGCTTGATGCGATTTTCGTGGCGAAGAACCCGGTGCTGACGGCGTTCGCGTCGGGGCGCGCCACGGCGCTGGTGATCGACTGCGGCGGGGCGGGCACCACGGTGGCGGCGGTGCACGACGGGTACGCGCTGCAGAAGGCGGTGACGCGCTCCCCCCTGGGCGGTGACGTTATCACCGACGTGGTCCTCAAGGCGGGGGGGCGCTCATCCTGCACCGCATCCACCGCATAGTGTACCAGCGCTCGCCACGTCATCCACCACATAGTGTACCAGCGCTCGCCACGTCATCCACCACATAGTGTACCGGCGCTCGCCACGTCATCCACCACATAGTGTACCGGCGCTCGCCACGTCATCCACCACATAGTGTACCGCCGCTCGCCACGTCATCCACCACATAGCGTACCGGCGCTCGCCACGTCATCCACCCCATAGTGTACCGGCGCTCGCCACGTCATTCACCACCCGGTTTACCGGTGCTCGCCACGCCATCATGTGGTGAATGACGGGGGCAGGGTGATGTAAGTGGCCCTGGGTGTAGTACCTGGAGAAGGTGAAGGGGACATCGGTGCGGCCGCGATACTCGTTCAAGCGCAAGCCGCGCGGCGACGGTGAGACCTTCGACGTGACGGACGTGCAGTGCCCGGCCACCGCCGCCGGCTACCGCCTCTTCAAGCAGCGCGAGATCGCCGCAGACCTCAAGGTGCGGGCGCCCACCGCCCACCGCCCACCGCCCACCGCCCACCGCCCACCGCCCACCGCCCACCGCCCACCGCCCACCGCCCACCTGCATCATCCATGATGCCTGCCACGTCATCCACCACGTGGTGCACCGGTACACTATGTGGTGGATCACTGTCCGAGCACCGGCACATTATGTGGTGGATGACGTGGCGAGCGTCGGTACACTATTTGGTGGATGACCTGGTGAGAGCACCGGTACACTACGTGGCCGATGACGTTGCGAGCACCGGTACACCATGTGGTGGATGACGTGGCGAGCACCGGCCCACCACGTGGCGGATGCCAGCTGTACACTATGTGGTGCATGACGTGGCGCCGCATGATGTACGCGTCCCTGGCCCCCGGAGACGGTGTGCCGCCTGTCGGATAACACGTACTCCGACGCGGATAACCAGAACATCCCCTTCGTGCAGTACGAGCTACCCGACGGTCGGGCCGCTAAACCCTAAACCCTAAACACTAAACACTAAACCCTAAACCATGAACCCTAAACCCTACATCATGCGCAGATGACGCTCGCCGCGTCACACAGTTCACCCGATGCACACTGAACCCTACTTCATTGTAGCAACTGTCATCATATGCCGTGGCGAGCAGTATCTGCCAGGCCCGTTGCCCGCCACGTCGGCAACACGCTTTTTTAACCCTCGTTTCTTGATTTAAATTAAAATCTATGACCTGTCGGGCACCACGTCATCCACCACATGGTGTACCAGTACTTGCCACGTCACCCAACTTGATTTTTACCCTACTTTCTTGGGTTAAATGGTATCCTTTGACGTGGCGAGCAGTGTCTGTGAGGCTCTACCTGACGGCAACACCATCGACGTGGGCGTCGAGCGCTTCAAGGTACAGCCTGGCAGACATTGCTCGCCACGTCATAGGTCGTCATTCAACTCAAGGAGCGAGGATTCAAAGTGCATGGGATGACGTGGCGAACAATGTACACGTGGCCCTACTTACAGATACCCGAGCTGCTGTTCCAGCCTAAACTGCTGCAGACCATGGGGCTCGGGGTGGGGCTTGCGTCCTTATGATCATACCCGCCACGTCATTGTCCGCGTTTCAGACATTCGTGTCTTGAGTTGGGTGCCGCCCTGTGACGTGGCGTGCGATGCCTGCCTCGTCACACACAACGTTGTTCCTCTTGCTTTTAAGACCTCACAGAGCTAAAATAATTAGCTCTGTGAGGGGGTAAATCCGCCAAACTGGATCGGCCAAACTGGATCGGCCGATTTCTGCCGAACTGCTCGTCGTAAACCGTCGTTTCTTGAGTCAATTTACGGTGTCTGGTGAAACTGGATCGGCCAAACTGGCTCCGCCGATCTGGCTCGTTGAAAGGGGGTCGGCCATTCTTAAAAGCAAGAGGAGTTGTGTACTCTCGTGTCTTGAGTTAGGTGCAACCGTGTGACGTGGTGGACACTTGAGGTAGATGACATGACATGACACGACATGGCACGCACGATCGATGAGACCCTATGTGCAGGAGGACACACTGGACCTGAAGATGTCGGATGGCTCCCCCCTGCGCGGTACGGCGGCGCACACTGCTGCATGACACCGCTTTCATCATGCCTGCCACGTCATTCACCATGCCTGTCGCGTCATTCACTGTGCCTACCACGTCATTCTCCATGCCTACGACGCCATTCACTGTGCTTGCTATGCGAATCACTGTGCCTGCCATGCCATTCACTGCATTGTGTACGCTCGTGTAAGCGCCGCCCCGTGACGAGGCGTGCGCACCCCTGCCCCCACCCCGCACCCCCACCCCCACCCCGCACCCCCACCCCGCACCCCACGCCTCCCGTGGACCCTCCGCTCAGGGCTGCCGTCGCTGATCCTGGAGAACATCAACAAGTGTGACGTGGACGTGCGCAAGGACCTGTTCGGGGGCATGCTGCTCGCCGGGGGCGGCTCCCTCTTCGGCTCCCTGCGTGAGCGCCTCGAGGCAAGGCCCTGCCTTCTATTTTTTATGCTCAACTGCCTCTTTGCAGCTGAGCAGAAGCATCTTTGCGGGTTCAAATATCGGAGCAAAAGCATCATTGAGGGTTCAAATCAAGCGCTTTCAGGTGCAAACTGCTTGAAGTAAGCCGAAACTGTACGTAGGTGAGGCCGTGCGATGAGGCGGAGCTGCACGACGCGGCGCCGACCAACGTGCGCGTGAAGGTGACGGCGTCCGCCAACAGCATCGAGCGCAAGTTCACCACCTGGATCGTAGGGCTGCCTCACTCAGGAGCCATAGTGTACCGGTGCACACACGCCAGGCACACCTCGCCTGTGTGCCTGACTAAATGCCCTGTGTACACCTGGTGCACACACGGGAGGCATACCTCGTCGGTGTCTGTCTGACTGAATGCCTGTGTGTGATATTGGGTGGTCTCACCAGGTGGCAGTGGTGATGCGGCGGTGGACCCTGCAGCACGGGCGGCTCCATCCTCGCATCGCTCGGCTCCTTCCAGCAGATGTGGATGAGCAAGCAGGAGTACGAGGCAGGGGGGTTGCTCAGAACGAGCACTCCGCCGACGTTGACTCGACGAGCCGAGCCCGCGCGTCGTCTGTATGAGCTTCATCCTGAAGGTACCCGGTGAGGCATGCTCCGATCTCGGTTCGAGGGCTAAACCCAAAACCTTAAACCCCAAACCTGTGTTTGGTCTGAATGACCCTCTTGCAAGGAGCACGGCGCGGCGCTCGTGCACCGCAAGTGCCCGTGATCGCCGACCACACAAAACAAACCAAAAGCAGACGCGAAAGCGAGGAGTGCGAAATGCAGCTGGGTCCAGCTCGAGCTTTGTGTTTGTGCTCCACTGCCGATGTCGTGTTTGTGTGTCAGTCGTAGACGGATGCGGCGAACGAATATTACAATGCTTGGTGGTGTGCAGGATGGGTTGTGATATCGCGCCATCTCGGCGGAGATTGAGGTGTTGAGATAGAGTGTTCATGCCGCCCTGCAATCTTTGAAGTGATTGGGATGATGCAATACTTGACACTGCGCTAACCTGCTCGCCCCGCCCGCCCGCCGCGCCGCACTGTTTGGGGAAGCCGATTAGCCGTTGGGATAATCCGTGAGGGGAACACAAGGGAGCCTTTCAACGCAAAATTGTACAAGTCAACCGAAACCGACTGCAGCATTCTGAGGGGAGCTGGGGCTGGTTTGTGTCATTGACGACCTCTGCGCTGTATTGACTCAAGCGCGCTGAGGATGGAGGCTGCGTGTTCGGAAAGCAGATGCGTTACGTTGGGAAGATAAAAAGGGGTTTTCCAACACATTAAGACGTACAGGTTTGCGCTGGGATTTGCGCCGGGGTCCAGGTGGAGTCGTGGTGCTGCATCAATTTGCGACCCGTATTAGCGTTTTGTTATTTCTAAGGCCTTGGAGGCGTGACTAGAGGTGAAGGCGCAAACATCAGGTCAGTCAGGTCCATTGCAGGCGCGGCAGGGGGGTGCCGCCCGGGTCTAGGTGGTACCGCAACACGGCTGTCGAGTACCGCCGCCGGTCGCCGTCCGACCACCCCGTCATGTGAAACACAAACGCGCCGCCGCCGCCGCCGCTGCCGCCGCCGCCCAGGGTCTGGTGTGCTATGAGCAAACAGTCAGAGAGCAAGTGGCCATGCCATAGACAAGGACGTGGCGAGTGTGTACGGGTAAAATGGTACACTGTGAACAAACAGTGAGGGAACAGGTGGCCAGGCCAGGGAGGAGGATACGGTGAGTGTGTACGGGTACGCCAGTGCACTGTGAGCGAATAGTCAGGGAAGTGGTGACAGTACCCTGCCGCCGCTAGAATCGGACTCCTTGTCCGCGGATGACGAAGACGACGACGGCTCATACAGCCACTCATCCAGCGGCCTGTTGAGCACGTTGAACGCCCGGCGGCTCACACACGTGGCGGACCGCACCTTCGGGCCTGCTAGACATTGCCCGCCACGTCATCGACACGCAGTACTGTTCTGAACACATCCTATTTGTGGCGAGCAATGTCTGCCAGGCCCGGCCTGGCAGATATTGCCGGCCACGGGCGACGAGCGCGTGAACGTGAGAGGTCTTTGACACTGCACAATTTCTTTCATGCCGGGTGCTGTCTGACGCGTCAACCCTGGATTGTGATGTAAATGACATCCTATGATGAGGCGAGCAATATCTATGAGGACCTACCGCAACTCCGTGGACGTGGCCAGCACCTCCCACAGTGCCCCGTGCAGGAGGGTCATTCACATCAGTTTTGAGAATGAAACTTGGCTCCAAAGCTGTCTGCTTAATAACGACCGACCACAAACTCCACTTTGACCACCCCACCAGCTTGTAATGAAACAGCCCACCTGTTTCATTGAGACGCAGCACTTGAATCGAGATCGGAGCATGACTTACCAGGCACCTTGAGGGTAAATACTCACACAGGCGCGCGGCCTGGTTCGTCGATTCACCGTCGAGCTGAGTGGTGGGTTGCAATGACTCCCCCCTCCTGCCTTGCTCCATGGGCCACGGCGTCCGGCCAGCAGAGCCTTACACGCATTCCCTCACTGTTTGCTCACAGTGTACCAGTGTCCCGCACACACTCGCTGCGACCTCATCCCTGCCTGGCCACTTGTTCCCTTTTCAGCTCAACCTGACTGTGTGCTCATAGTCTGCCTGTGCCCACGTGCACACTCGCCACAACCTGCTCCGCGGCCTGACACCAGGTCATGGGTCACGCGGCGGCTTCACCACAGCGTCTTCAAAGTACAATCAACGCGGGGGTATACGTTGCTATGAGCAAACAGTGTGGTGCCCTGCCTGCGCTCCTCCGCCGACTTGAGCGCCCAGTACAAGTCGTACTTTCTGGGTATGAACTCGGCGTCCTCACCCAAATCCCACGCCTTTTGCTAGCGCCTGGCAAACATTGCTCGCCACGTCATAGGATGGCGTTTGAGTCAAGAGCCGATGGTTCAGGGTTTCGGGTTTAGGGTTTAGGGTTGGGGTGGTTCAGAGTGCGTGGGATGACTTCTACCAGGCCCCACCTTTTGAATGATGTTTCGAGCGGCGGCGCCGTTGCGGAACACCGACACGGCGGGCCTTGGCACAAATTACTCAAAGCGTCCGTCAACACATTCTGAACTCACGTTTCTGAGTTTAAGCTTCTACCTGCTTGATCATTTGAGCAGTTTCTGCCAAGCCCTACCAAAACACCGGCGTTGATGAGGTGCGCGGGCGGCACACCGACGAAGTGGCGCGCCTGCCAGTCCGGCGCCGCCACCAGGGCCTGGTCCTGGCACGCCCACAGCGCACACCCCCCGCCGCACGGCCTCGCACACTAGCCGGAAAGGGATGAATAACGCCGAGTAACCGAGGGTGGCTATCAACGTGTGATTCACGTGTGAAAAGTTCAACGTGTGACGACTTGAGTGGTTTCAAGGAGCGAAATGGCCCAAGCTGAGATGAGAAGGGAACGAGTGTAAGACCCTGCCTCGCCGCCTCGATTAGCTCCTCGTTCACCCCCCGCCACCCCGCCCTCCCTGCCCTCTCCGCCCCCCCCACCCCCTGGACCCCCTGCACCCCCTGCACCACTCACACCCCCCCGACCCCCTGGACCCCCTGCACCCCCCCCACCCCCTCGGCCGGTCAAGTCACCCCCCCGCCCCGTGACGACCGACAGGGGCACCCCCAGGTTCATCACCAACACGTCCGCGTCCATCCACACCAGGTTGTAGCGGCGCAAGTTGAAATTGAAAGCAAAACTTGAAAGCAGTTAACCACATTTCAGTTTGAAGCGCTGAAACCGGCGCTTGCAACACGGGTTTCAACTGGGTTTCACCAGCACCGCCCTACCAGGTACTTGGTCGACTGCAGGTGCTTGGCGATGTAGTGCAGCTTCAGCCACGAGGGGTGCCGCTGGCCCAGTTACAGCGGCGCACGTTGAAGTTGAAAGCGAAGTTTGAAGGCGGTTCACCATATTATAGTTTCAAGCGCTTAGTTCCAGGCGCTTTCAACTCGGGTTTGATAGGGTCAACCTGCACCGCCCTACCCAGCGCGGAGGCGGATGTCTCGAAGGGCTCGCGCTCGACGATGAGGCGGTACCCGTGCCGCGCCGCAGGGAACAACAGGTTTAGGGATTAGGGCTTAGGGTTTAGG
>Ga0307489_10000721_pt1 | contig 20876 bp, 31 predicted proteins | sample SB12metaG_FD_202247 | JGI IMG/M metagenome (GOLD analysis project Ga0307489, IMG submission 202247) | Sea-ice brine microbial communities from Beaufort Sea near Barrow, Alaska, United States - SB 1.2 | ecosystem: Environmental > Aquatic > Marine > Coastal | place: USA: Alaska | collected...
CGCCGGAGGGAGCGGCAGCGGGGGCCGCGGCGGCGGCGGGGGCGGCGGCGGCGGCGGGGACGGGGGCGGCAGCGGCGGGGGCGGGGGCGACATCAGGCGGTGCAGGTGCGGTCGTCCCGGGTAGCGACGCGTACTTCCAGACGGCGGTGCCGACCGACCGGCACTGGCCGGCCCAGTGGCTGGAGGGCGAGATCGGGGGCCGCCGCGCGCTGCGCTCCAACCCGTTGGCCTTCGCGGACACGTGGCAGCGCGAGCAGGAGGTGTGGGTCGGGGTGGTGGCCGCGGCGCTGCGGCCCGGGGGGCGCGCCGCCGTCATGGTGTGGCGGTGCGATTCACCCTATCAAACCCACATTGAAAGCGCCTGGAACTAAGCGCTTCAGGCTTACATGCGATGAGCCGCTTTGGAACTTTGCTTCAAAATTGAGCTTGTGCCGCTACGTCGTGGTGGGCGACGGTGCCAACATCAACACGCAGAAGTCTATTCTGGCCGCGGGCGAGGCCGCGGGGCTGCGCGGCGTGGCGGCCGTCACCATGGCGCTGACGAATACCATGTCGGATGGCAAGACGGTGTGGAACGCCGCGCGCACCGAGCACCTCATTCTGCTCGAGAAACCGCTCACAGAATAGACACACAAAGGGGGGTAATTTGTTACGAGTAGACGGTAGCGTGTATGCGTGTGTAGCCCTCGCACCCACCGTTGTAGCACCTCCAGGTACCCGCCAGCAGTGTTCATTTGCACGTTTCCTCGTCGCACGGCCAGTGGCGCTCCAGCGCCAACTGCAGAACCTCCAGGTGCCCGCCCGCAGCGGCGGCCTCGCACGTTGCCGCATCCCACGGACAATCGTGTTCCCTTGCCCACGTCAACACCTCCAGGTGCCCGCTCTCAGCGACCCATCTACACGTATGCACGTTCCACGGGCAATCATGCGCCCGCGCCCACTTCAGTACGTCGCCTCATGCCACGGGCAATCGTGCTCCCGCGCCCACTTCTACACCTCTAGGTAACCCCACTGAGCGGCGACGTTACACGTCGTACTATCCCACGGGCAGGCGTGCTCACGCGCCCACTTCAGGACCTCCAGGTGCCCGCCTAGAGCGGCTCGCATGCAACGCGTTGTTCGCATCCCAAGGGCAGTCGTTCGCCCGCGCCCGCTGCAGCACCTCGAGACACCCGCGCACAGCGATGCACCAACTCGTCTTCACCACCCACGGGCACCCGTTCGTCTTGGCCCAAGACAGCCGTGCGACGGACCCGATAAAGTCCGCGAGCTTGGGCGGCACCCCCGCGCTCTTCCCCGCGCGTGGCAGCTTGGCGGACAGCACCGCCGCCATCCAGGGATGCCCCACCAGCGCGAGAACGCCCACCAGCCGCGCCAGCAGTCCGCCGCGAAGAAGTCGGGCAGGTCCTCCAGCAAGTCGAGCAGAGGCGACAATCCTCGCCTCCGCTCGGGCGGGGGCGGGGGGCGCTCGAGTCGCCGCTCCCGCCGCGGCCCCGACAAGACCGGAGGTTGCGCTCGCCGAAGCCGGCGGCGTCGGAGGAGATCCCCGCCATGGGATGCGTCGAGGCGTGGGGAGGAGGCAACGCGGCAAGAAGTGACGGCGGCCGGCACCTGACCTACCTTAGACAGGTCGTGGGCCTTCATATTATTGTTCAGATATTCATAGAGCTCCTCTTCATGACAGGTCGCTAGGGTAGCTCATGCGTGCTATTATGCTAGGGTAGCTCATGCGTGCTATTATGCTATCGTGTGTCTCAATGGGGGATCGACCGCAGCCCATGTCATCGTGCCGTCACCGCACAGGAGGTGTGGTGTCTCCCAATGATGATGGGCACGTGGGACATGGGCCGACATCAACCCCCGATGATGGCGGGTGCGGAGCGCTGAAGTGGCAACATTGTGACAGTGTAGCACAGTGGCGGGCGTTATTGCAGGGTAGCGATGTGTTGTATGGTATTGTAGCAGTGATGTTTTGTGGCAGCAGGGTACATATGTGGGCATGTGGTGGTGTAGCAGTGTTGCTTTGTTGCAGGGTAGCAGTGTGATGCGCAGTGTAGAAGTGTGGTCGTGCGACGAATTAGCTACGTAGCTGTGTAGGCGTTTGCAGTGTAGCGATCGTGCGTACGTGATAGCGACAGCTTCGTCGTGTTGGAGGCAGCTTAGCTGCCTTTCGGGCAGGCTGTGATCAGCAGCTAGCTGGCGTGAAGGCAGTGTCGGCGCAGCGGCTAGCGAGCAGGCTGAGGCGATGCCGCAGCTAGTGAGCGGGCCGAGGCGAGGCGCCGGCGAGCAGGCGGGTGCAGCGCAGCAGCTAGCGGGCTGGCTGAGGCGACGTGACAGCTTGCGGGCAGGCTGAGACAGGGCGCCGGCGGGCAGGCTTAGGCAGCGCAGCGGCTGGCGAGCAGGCACGGGTAGCAGCAGCTAGCGCGTGTACAGAGGCAGCGCAGTAGCTGGTGAGCGCGCTGTGGCAAGGCGCGGGCGGGCAGGCTGAGGTGCGAGCAGGAAGGAGCAGTGCGGCGGCTGGCGAGCAGATTGAGGCAGCACAGCAGCTGGCGAGCTGGCAGAGGTAGCGGCCGCTAGCGAACGCGCGGAGGCCGCGTAGTAGCTGGTGAGAAAGTCGAGGCGGGGCGGCGGCGTGCGGGCCGAGACAACGCAGCGATAACGCTGAGGCAGCGCGTCGGCGAGCAGGCTGGGGTTGCGCAGCAGCTAGCGAGCAGGTAGGGGCGGCGCAGCGGCTGGCGAGCGAGCCGGGGCAGGGTGCCTGTGAGCAGGCTTATGCAGTGCAGCGGCCGGCGAGCATGCTGAGGCAGCGCGGCATCAATCGGGTATGCAGAGGCGGCGCGGCAACTAGCGAGGCGGCCGAGGCGGAACGCCCGTGGGCAAGGAGAGGCGTCGCCTTAGCTAGCGAGCAGGTAGGAGCAGCGCCGCAGCTAGTGAGCAGGCTGAGGGAGCGTAGCTGCTAGCGAGCAGGCAGACGCAGCGGCGAGCGCGAGGGCAAAGCAACGACGAGCAGGCCGAGGCAGCGCTGGCAGCAGTTGGCGAGCACGCTGAGGCGGCGCGTCGGCCGGAGAGCAAGTTGAGGCATGGCGTTGGCGAGCCGGCTGGGGTGGCGTAGCAGCTAGCGAGCGTGCTGAGGTAGCGCAACAGCTACCGTGGCGGCAGAGGCGGCGCGGCAGCTAGCGAGCAAGATGGGGCGGGGCGCTGGTGGGCAGGTTGAGGCAGCGCATTAGCTAGCACGCAGGTAGGAGCGATGCGGCGGCTGGCGGGCAGGTTGAGGCAGCACGGTAGCTGGCGTGCAGGCAGCAGCATGGTAGCGGGCGTGCGGAGGCGGCGCAGCAGTAGCTGGTGAGCAAGTTGAGGCAGGGCGCCGGCGAGTAGCGGGCTGAGGCGGCACAGCGTTAACGTTGAGGTAGCGCGCCGCGGCGCCGGCGAGCAGGCAGAGGCGGCGCAGCGGCTAGCGAGTTAGCTGAGGCAGGGTGCCGGTGATCCTGTATGCATCACAGCAGCTGGCGAGCATGCTGAGGCGGCGCCGCAGATAGCGAGCAGACGAAGGCAGCGCGGCAGCTAGCGAGGCAGTTGAGGTAGAGCGCAGCCGGGCAGGATGAGGCGTCGCGTTAGCTAGCGGGCGGATAGGAGCAACGCGGCGGCTGGCGAGCGTAGCGGCTAGCCAGCGGGCAGATGCAGCGCGACAGGGCAGGGTGACGGCGAGCATGCTTACGCAGTCAGCAGCTGGCGAGCATGCTGAGGCATGAGGCAGCGCAGCATCTTGCGGGTATGCAAATGTGGCGTGGCAGCTAGCGAGGCTGCTGAGGCAGAGTGCCCGTGAGCAACAGGAGGCATCGCATTAGCTAGCGGGCAGGTAGAAGCAGGGCAGCAGGTAGCAGGCAGGCTGAGGGAGCGTAGCTACTAGCGAGCAGGTAGACGCAGCAGCGAGCGCGGCGGCAAGGCGCCGGCGAGCAGGCCGGGGTATCGCTGGCAGCTGTTGGCGGGCTTGCTGAGGCGGCGCGCCGGCTGGCGAAGAGGTCGAGGCATGGCGCTGGCGAGCGAGCTGGGGTGGCGTCGTAGCTAGCGAGCGTGCTGAGGTAGCGCAACAGCTGTCGGGCTGGCGGGAGCAGCATAGCAGCCAGCGAGCAAGCTCTGGCGGGGCGCTGGTGGTGTTGCGGCAGCGCGAGGATCGAGCGGCGTCGGGGGTCTTCCTGGTCGCTGAGATGCGGCTGGTGGCCTTGTGTGGCGCGGCGCTGGTCGAGGTGCTCGTGTGGTGTGGCGCGTGACGGAGTGACGGGCCGGGCTGCACGTCGTGGCTGGAGGGCCGATGGGAAGGGTCTGTGTGCGGATCCTGCTGGCGGGTGTCCTGAGGATCCGCTCATCATATCCCTCAGGTACTGGTGACAGTACCTCCGAAAATCAAGCGGGAGATTTGAAAATAGGCCCTCCCTCCTCACTTAACACCTGCCCCCTGCACCCCCATACACCCCCTCCACACACACACGCATAACGCGCCCCCATGGAGTCGCTCCCCGCGTAGCTCCTCGCCCACATCCTCCGCTTCGTGCCCACCGCGGGCGGCGAGGCGTACCGCAGCGGCGGCGGCTGGGTGGCGTGCGAGCTGGCGGGGTACGAGGACCCGCTCCCCACCGCGCTGCCCGTCACCGCCACCTGGAGGCACGACGAGGGAGCCCAGGTGACCCTGGCCGGCGACGGCGCCGGCGGCGACGGCGGCGGCATGATGACGGAGGGGCACGCCGGTCTCCGCGAGCTCGCCGCGCTGACGTGCACCTGCCGCGCGCTGCGTTCGGCGCTGTCGGAGGATATCGTCTGGACGCCTTTCCTGTCGCGGCTAGAGGGGCGGTTTGCCGCCTTCGATTCTGAGTACGAGGACCTCTGGATTCCTGACCACGATGGCCCTCCACTGCAGTGCACCGACCCAGGGCGGCCCCGGACGCGCGCCTCGCAGCTTCTCGTGCCTCATGAGCGCATGCCCTTAGACCCCGTGGTCTCATTCGCGAAGTTCGCCGATGAAGGCGACGTGGGGTTGGTGCTGAAGCGTTATGTCTCCGACTTTCGGAACCCCGACCGCTCGGGTTTCTTGGTGGTGCCGCCGCCGTACCGTTGCCTGCAGGACTGCTGCGCCGCCTCCGCCGGCCCCTTCAAGTGCGCCACGGTCGCAGTCTTTCGCGAGCACTGCGCGTCCCCTGCGCACCGCGCCGGGCTGTTTGCGCACATCTACAACACAACCTTGAAGGAGTGCCCTGGCATGAACTACTCGGAAGATGCACTGGTCGACCCACGTCTGTACAACCCGGTTGCCTACGCTGTGATGCCATGCAGGCGCCGCGTCGCGCTGCTGCACGCGTACATCGTCCGCGTGGGTCGACTGCTGCGCGCGCCCCTGGAGGCTGTTGAGCTGGGTCGTGAGCAAGGGTTTGGATTCTTTCACAACCAACGCAGCCGCATGGGCGAGGTTTACACCGAGCTTGCCGATGACTGGGAAGGACCGTTGGGCGAGATCGCAGACTTCACGCACGAGAACGGGGACGCCGCGTGGGGCAAGCGGTGCTCTGTGGCCGCCGTGGCGTGGGTTGCCGTGCACGACCTCGTGCTGCCAGACTTTCGCAGGCGGGGACTCTCGTCGGATGCCGGATACGCGGACCACATCATAAGCATGGGGTGGACTGACTTCGATGTGGATGTGGCGGATCGGGGCTCGTTCGTGCACAGCGTGCTCGACTGCGAAGATGCGAGATTGAACCGCGACGACGTGGACGTGTCCGACGATGAAGACGGGTACAACTGGTCAGACGACAGCGGGAGCGGGGGCGACTACGAGTGATCTAGTATATCCACTTCTTAGTTTCATAGCTCTGCGGTAGCCCTCTGCCCAACCAGACCCGGCAAGGTTCATCGAGCCCTAAAGGCAATCACACGGCGTGCATGACGCCAACCCCGACCACCAGACCTGGTGTGGTGTTGCCATTGCCGGCATGTATCGAACCTTCTCATAACATCACATAACATAATGATAATCAACCGCAAAACAGAGAGCCAGCCGGAAGCCTGGTGCCTCCTTATGCACGCGGAAGCGTCCCTCTCTCTCCCTCTAACGTAATAATGACCCCGTCCCTATTCGCCTGTGCACCCACCGCGACCCCCCTTCACATGCCGTAGGTCCCCAGCACGACCACCCCCGCCGATCCCCCGACCCCCCCTCACATGCCGTACGTCCACAACACCACCAACCCCGCCGACCCCCCTCCGCCGACCCCCCTTCACATGCCGTACGTCCCCAGCACCACCACCCCCGCCAGCACCACCACCCCGGCCGACCCCCGTCCGCCGACCCCCCTTCACATGCCGTAGGTACCCAGCACAACCACGCCCGCCGACCCCCCCTCGCCGACCCCCCTCCGCCGACCCCCCCTCACATGCCGTAGGTTCCCAGCACCACGACACCCGCCAGCACCACCAGCGCCGACCCCCCCTCCAACCTCACATGCCGTAGGTCCCCAGCACGACGACACCCGCCAGAACCACCAGCGCCGAGGTGACGAACACCATGATGGGCCCCGGCCCCGTCACCTCCTTGTAGTACCCGATGCCCCACATCGTCGATACTATCAGCTGGCACTGCACCAGCGGCCAACCCACCGCAACGCAGGGCCACACCCCACTCCTTAGGTTTAGGGTTCACAGGCGCAGTTGCCTTGGGTTTAGGGTTTATGGTTACCCTAAACCCTAAACCCCAAACCCCACTCCTTCACGCACTGCTCACTCATAGTGTACCGGTGTACCCGTACACAGTCGCTGCACTCTCCCCCCTGGCCTGGCCGGGCCGCTCGCCCCTCGTTCCCTGGCCAGCTGGAACTTGAGCATCCTTGATGCAGGTGAGGTGTCAGGCAGAACGGCTCAAGTGCCGGCTAAAACGGAGACGAGTGAGCAGGCTGCGGGAGGAGGATGCGGCAAGTGTGTACGGGTGCACCGGTACACAATGAGCAGGCATTGCGGGAAGGAGTGGCTCCGGCCTCCGGCCCTGCCGCCAAGCCGAGGTGCTGGATGGCGATGATGCTGGACACGTTCCCGGCGCTCCACAGCAGGCCAGTCAGCAACGCAGGCTTGGCAGCCGCGCTGTAGGGCCAGCCAGAAATTTGGTTTCAAACATCAGTCGGGCGGCATCCAACTCAAGAAACGAGGGTTGGCGAATGTGTTGAAGGACACCTTCAGCTTTCTGCCAGACCTAATCTGGTACTCGTCGTTAAGCGGCAGAAAATGCTTGGAAACGTCAGGCGACCGGCGTTTAAATGAAGAAACAAGGGTTGGCGCACACGTTGAAGGACAGAGTCCTGGCCATTAGTGGCGGGCCCTACCACGTCCCAGTGCCAGGGCGGCATGGCGCGCCCCGCGGTGTAGCGCCACAACTTGAATTTGAAAGCAAAGTTTGAAACCGTTTCATCAAATTCCGGTTCCAAGCGCTGGAACCAGGGGAGCTTTCAAACACGGGTCTTGATACCGTCACCTGCAGCGCCCTACCGTGGCCGTGCGGTACGCGTAGTACCCCCAGGAGTACAGCCTGCCAGAAACCGCTCGAAATGTCTATTAACACATTCGCCAACCCTCGTTTCTTGAGTTCAACTCCACCCGCCGGGAGATTCGATGCCAATGTCTGGCGGGCCCTACCCAGTAGAGGCAGAAGGTGGCGAGCGCGGCGCCGATGCCGAAGGACACCAGGTACTCCAGTCCCGCTGCCGCGGGCCCGCCCGTCAGTATGCTGGTCGAATTAAGTTAGTGCTGGCGATGAAGAGATTAAACTAAGCTACGATACGCTAATTTAGGGGCTAGTGGTTAGTGGATTAGTGGGTGTATATTGGGGACTAGAGTGGGTAAGTGAAATAGGGGGGGGTAAACTAGGCTAGTCTAAGTAGTTTAGGGGCTAGTGCTTAGTAGGCTAGTTCAGGGGCGACAATTATAGTTGTCAGTGACCCCGTGCTGCTTGGTCATGGTGTACCAGGCAAGAAGATGCGGCGGATGTGTACAGGTGAACTGTGTGCAAACAGTCAGGGGTCACTGGTGTGTACCAGGGAGGCGGGATGATGTGAGTGTGTACCGGTACACTACGAGCGACCATCGTGAGGAATCACTCGTTGGGGGGCCCACCTTAACCTCCTTGGAGGAGGGTCATTGAGAACAAGCCCTCGAGCGAGATCGGAGCATGACTTACCTTCAGGGTGAATGCTCACACAGACGTGCGGAGGCGGAAGGGGAGATGCATCTCAGTGGCGTGTTCATTCTCAGCACCCCCCCTTGCCTTGTTGGCATACTTGAGCGGCGTCATCAGGCTCCCAGCGGCTAGGGCGCGGCAGAAACTGCTCGCCACGTCATCCAACGCATTTTGAACCTTCGTTTCCTGAGCTAAACGGCATCATATGAAGTGGCGAGCGATGCGCCGCCGCCGCCCCCCCCTGCCGTTGGCGAAACCCACGTACGCCGCGCACATCAGGCCCACCATCTTCTTGTTCTCCTTCGATGCGGGTCGGAACTCAAATGCACTGCCGGGTTTAGAATCGAATCGAAGCTTTTCTACCAGTCAGAACGTTCCAATCCAAACAAGCTGAATATATCTCGGCCCGGGGGTTATTGAGAACAAACGCTCGACTCCGATTGGAGCATCATGAGTTTACGTTCAGTGTGGTTGCTCACACAAACGTGCGGACACGGTTCGTGGTAGCCGACCGACCTATGATCATCTACCCACGTCCCAATTTTGGTCACCGTGGATCCAACGTCGGTCGAGTGGTTGTTGTGAAGAACCCCCGTGCGTCGCGGCATGCCTTAGTCTTGTACTTGACCTCGTCCCCGTCCGGGTCCAGCAGCCGCGCCTGCGCCCAGCACCAGGGTCATTTAGGGTTTATGGTCTAGGGTTTAGGGTCATTGAGAACAAGTACTCGACCCGAGATCGGAGCATGACTTTGCACTTGCCTTCAGCGTGAACGCTCATACAGAAAGGCGGAGCATACGGATGAGGAGGAGGAGGAGATTCACCGTCGGCGGGGTGGTTGTTCTGACAATGCCCCCTCTCCTGCCTTGGAGTCCTTGGCGGATTCGCACAGGGTGTCGCCGGTCCTCATGTTCACCGCATACGCCGCGCCCGCCGTGCCGTAGCGCCGCCAGGCGTGATTGAAAGCAAAGTTTGAAAGCGTTTTATCACATTTTGGCTTGGAGCGCTGACACCAAGCACGGTCAACCTGGGGTCAACCTGGGGTCAACCTGGGGTCAACCTGGGGTCAACCTGGGGTCAACCTGGGGTCAAGCTGGGGTCAACCTGGGGTCAACGTGTGGTCAAGCTGGGGTCAACCTGGGGTAAATCTGGGATCAAGCTGGGGTGAAGCTGGGGTGAAGCTGGGGTGAAGCTGGGGTGAAGCTGGGGTCAACCAGGGGTGAAGCTGGGTGCCCTGAAGCTGCCCGGCCCCACCATGCCGACGGCCATGAGCATGAGCGCGGCCACCGACATCTGCACGTCCCGCGTGCACGGCCCATCCACCCACTCCTTCCTTCACATGCCACGCACCTCTATACCTCAATGACGCTTGAGTCGACAGGCGGTAGCTCATTTCAGCGGGCACAGTCAGCTGTTCGTCCCAAAACCTTGATACCTCAACGATGCTTGAGTCGACAGGCGGCAGCTGACTTCAGCTGGCACTTTAAGCCGTTCGTCCACTGAAAGCACATGAGGTATCCCACAGATCAAAGATACACAAGTGCCATTTGGGAAACACACTCAGGTCACGGCCGTGCCTTGCATGGGGGTTATTGAGAATGACGACTCGACCGACAGTGTAACAACAAGCCAAGTATGCGCGTCCGTATGAGGATTTACGGAGGACGTCAGCCTTGCTCCAATCGCCATGGAGGGCTGGTTGCGAATGACCCCCCCCTGCCTTGATGGGCTCCTGGAACACGTATGCGCCCCACACGAAGCCCACGAAGATGGACAGGCCGCTCCACAGCGCCTGCGCCACGCTCAGCCCCGTCCCTCAGGGCCGTCACACTATCATCGTCGCTAGCTTAACTCGAGTGTCCTTGAAGTATGAAGTGGGGTGACTAAGCGGTTTCAGGGACAAACGGCGTCACATGCCAAATACTAAGGTGCCTAACACATCCCCCTAAAACACCCCTGGCATGCCCCTAATGCATCCCTGATACCCCCCTAATACCCCCCTAACACTCCTTTAACACACCCCTAACACACACCTAATACACCCCTAATACACCCCTAATACACCCCTAACACTGCCCTAATACTCCCCTCATACATGTGAACAGGCCGTACCGCCTTCTGCACGGCGATGATGGCCACGGTGCCGTTGCCCACCCAGATGGCCGCGCCCACCACCCCCCACCTGCATAGCAACACAGTCACCAATGTCAGGTTCGTCCAGGGAGTGAAGAATGTGAGAATCCGCCAAGGGAACGAAGCATGCGAGGTTCGGACACGGCCGACGGACGACGGACGAAGGAAACTCCACATTGCCCATACACTGCACGGAGCGACTTGGTCCTGTCTCTGGAACCACTCCAAGAACTCAATGCCTGGAAGCTGCGGGGCGTCCACGCGGTGGCACCCACACTCGCCATGTGATGCGGCGGCCGTGGGCGTGGGAGCTCTCCCTGTGGATGTCTGTCCACATGTGGCACTATAAGAGAGGAGACGAGATGGGATGAAGGTTGCGGGAGAGAGGAGACAAGATGGGATGAGTGGGATGTGATGTCGAGGAAGACGAGAGTTACGAACGAGATAGCGAGACGAGAGAGACGAGGGACGAGAGGCACGAGAGAGACAAGAGGGACGAGAGTCGCTGGACGGGAGGCTCCGAGGGGCGGTGCCGACGAGGGGTGGGCGGGTGGTCACCACGTGAACTTGAAGTCGACGAAGAGGAGGGCGAGCCAGCAGGTGCTGAAGCAGGCGGCGGTCTTGTAGCACTGGAAGATGACGGGGTCCACCTGCGCGTCCACGATGGCCGGCGACTTGATGGGCACCCCGAAGCTGCCGAAGAACACCCGTCTGTACGGCCGCTACTTCAACTTGAAAGCGGCTCATTCACATGATTATACGCGCGCGAAACAGCGCCGGCGCCGGCCGCTTCCTCCGCACATTCAAGGCGGCGTCCGCGATTGTTTGTTGAGAGGATCGTTGAAAGGCGGCCGCGCGCGGCCGCTCAGTTCCACCGGTCGATACAGCCAAGCGGCAACCAAGCGCGGTCACGCACGCCTGCGGAGGCACCAGGCTTTCGCCTGGCCCCCACGGTTGAGCTCCGGTACATGACGAGTACGTATAAGGAGGCGTCAGGCTGTCGCCCCGGCCCCCGTGGCGAGCACCGGTACATGAACCCCGGGGACAACCTGCACCGCCCTACCGTGCTGGCGAGTGCCGCGGCGAAGCCCGTGGTGGGATCCATGCCCACAGCTGTGCCCCTCCTCCAAACGCAGAGGTTACTTCTGTCCTCTGAGACCGAAGACCTGTCCTGACGCGCTCGTCGCTTGCCGCTTGTCACGAGACGGGTACACGAGGCACGTATTCGGAGCCGGGGCGGCGGGGTGAGGTGGTGGTGGATGCGCTGACGACGCAAATGACGACGCGCCGACGCTGTTTACGTCGCGGCGTGCAGCGACGGATGCTTCTTGGTGCCGATTTGAAGGGGCAGGTACCGAGGTGGTAGGCAGGCTGGCAGGCACCAGATTTACCAGATTCGTAACTGGCGCGTGGCGGCTCTCCACCGCTGGAAAAGTTGGAAAAACCAATCGCACAGTTTGCAGCGCGAGACACTGCCGCGCCGCCGCAGTTGAAGGACAGTAGGCTTGGAAACGACGCCAAGGTTACAACCGCGCGCGGCGTTGTTACGCGAACGGGGTATCCCGGAGCGTACCCCGCGGTCTCTCGGGGAAGGAACAACTTCCAAGGAAATATCTCGAGACTGTTGTTGAGAGACGTGGTCACGGGCGGGGGTTGTTAGCTCGTCAAGGGTGATGCACGGCGCGGCGGCGGCGTCCACGGCGTCCACGGCGGCGCCCGCGGCGTCGCGGCCCGCACGGTCCGGGCGGGCGCGGCGTCACCGTCAGCTCCCCCGCACCGCGGCCACGGCCACGGCTGCGGCTTCTCCGAGCAATGCCCACAGCCACAAAACTCTCTTGACCGTTGGTACCGTCGGGCGGCCCACGCGCGCGCCTCCAGGGCGGCGGCCTCTCTCGCGCGCCGCCGCCGCCGACGAGTCCGTGGGGTTCGTGGAGGCGGACGAGTGCGAGGACGCCGAGGCTGCCGGCACGCCGCCGGAACCGGAGCATGGAAGTCCATGGATTACACGCTTCGGTGGGCACAACAAGGACCGAAACAAGGGAACCAGTGGAACACCCGATGAGCCCACGGGGCCCAGCGGTAGGTCTGACAGATGTTGCCCGACACGTCATCGAAGCGTGTCGCGAACCCTGGACCCTCACGCGAACCCCGGACCCTCATTCTCACGGATTGAACGGCGGCATCTTCTGACGTGGCGAGCGATTTCTGGCAGGCCCTATTGGATGGGCGATTTCTGTCAGCCCCAGGAGGGGAGGTGGTGAGCGGGGTGGCGGCGGCGCTGGAGTGGGCGGCGGCGGCGGCGGCCTCCACAGCGGCCGACGCCTCCACTGCGGCAGGGCCGCCCACCTGTCGCCCGTACTCGCCACGTCATCCACACGTACGTCGAACCTTCGCTTCTTGTATTCTACGGCATTCTATGACGAGCAATATCTGCCAGCCTCTTGACCCGCCACGTCGCCGAAACGCGTTTTGAACCCTTGTTTCTTGAGTTTACCGGCATCCTATGACGTGGCGAGAAACACTTGGGGGGTCCCTATGCAGTGGCGAGTAACGAAGTGAGCCGCGGGGCGGCGGCGCTGGAGTGGGCGGCGACGACGGTGGGGGACGCGGCGGCGGCGGCGGCAGCGCCGGTGGACACCTGGCGGCATCGGCAGCACCTGCCGCGCAACTCCAAGGGGTGGTTGTTCACGCGCGGCACCGCGACGGACCAATCAGACGTCGGCATGGGGATCGGGGACTGGATGGCCAACGGGGGCAGCGAGGACGAGGGGTGGAGCGGCGCGGTGCCGCCAATGGGCAGCGGCGGTAGCGTAGACGACCACTGGGGCGGGGATGTGGTGCTGGGGGCGGGGTTGGAGGTGGAGGGGGAGCATGGGCTTCCGGCGGCGGGCCAGGCCACGCGGGCCCGGGGCGGCCGCAGCAAGTGGGATACCAACCCGGCGCCGCTCGGGCTGGACCGCGCCCTCATACCTAATCATATAGCGCTGATAATGGACGGCAACGCGCGGTGGGCTCACCAGCGGCGGCTGCCGGTCAGCATGGGGCACGAGCGGGGGGTAGACACGCTGCGGATGATCGTGCGGTGCTGCGGCGCGTGGGGGGTGCCGGCCGTCACCGTGTACGCCTTCAGCCAGGAGAACTGGAACCGCGACCGGGCCGAGATCGAGAGCCTGATGGCGCTGTTGGAGCGCACGCTGCGGGAGGAGCTGCCGGTGCTGGTGGAGGAGGGGGTGCGCGTCAGCGTCATGGGCGACATGGGGCGCGTCAACCCCGACCTGCGCCGCACCATCGAGCAGGCGGTGGAGGCCACGGCCAAGAACGACAAGCTGCGGCTGAGCGTGGCGCTGAGCTACGGCGCGCGGCAGGACATCGTGGAGGCGGCGCGGCTGCTGGCGCACGAGGCGGCGGCGGGGCTGCTGGACCCCGCCGACATCAGCGAGGAGCTGGTGGCAGGGGCTTACACTCGTCCACTTTCCAGCTCGACCTAAGCGCTTTCTGTGGGATAGGGGGTGCCTTCAGGGCTTGTTTAGGGGGTGTTTAGGAAGTATCAGGGGGTATCAGGGGGTGCGTGGGGTGTATTTCGTGTCAGAAACAGCTCAAGTTGAGCTGAAAAGTGGACGAGTGTAAGCCCCTGGCTGGTGGCGGACCACCTGTCGAGCCGCCTGCTGCCGCCCGCCATCCGCGAGCCGGACCTGCTGATCCGCACCTCGGGCGAGCAGCGGCTGTCCAACTTTCTGCTGTGGGAGATGGCGTACACGGAGCTGTACTTCACGGATCTGAAGTGGCCGGAGTTCGGCGAGGCCGAGCTGCGCCGCGCGCTGCACACCTACGCCAAGCGCAACCGCAGATTTGGGAAGCATTGAAGCAAGGCGTGGGTGCAGGGTGGGTAGGTGACTCGCGTGGGTCAACGGGCGGGGGTCAGCGGGTCAAGTGTGTGGGTCGGCGAGTGATGCGAGGGGTGAAGCGAGAGTGAGGGAGCGAGCGAGAGTGTGAGAGACGCTTGGGCGTGAACAAGATGAGGCGGCATCAGTCTTTCGCCCTGTGCCCGCACAGACAGAAATTCACAGAGACAGAGAGAGACATAAAGAAAGAGATAGAGACCGGTAGCGGTAGTCCGCCTATGAAGCGAACGCGCACAGCCGGAGTCGACATACATGGATTTTTTCAGAGTGCCGTAGTGCAATGCTCTACATACGTTTGCACTTCTAGACGATTGATCTATGTTAAGATGACTTCCTAGTTTGGATTCTATGTTTCCTTTTCGCTGCCTCGTGCTCAAGCCGCCTCGCTGTCCCGCTGTCGCCCCTCACCTCCACGCCTGTCACGCCCTCGCGCATCTCCCCCTCTGACGCTCCCACCGCTCCCACTGCTCCCGACGCTGCCGGTCCTGACGGCGCCGTTGCCTCCGTCGCCGCCTCTGCGGCGCCCAGGCGGGGGAGTTGATGTAGCTGCGGGCGTCGGGAGAGTTGCGCCAGCACGAATGCCTTCCCTTGGTCCACCAGACTGGCACCCGCCTTCTCTTTGTCCACCGCACTGCCACCCGCCGCTCCACCCGCCGCTGTTGCCGCCGCCGCCCCCTGTGTTGCCGCCGCCGCTGGGTTGGCGGCCGGCTGGGTTCGGTTGACGTCCGCCGCTGCAGCCGCCGACCCCGCTGCCCCCGACCCCGCTTCCACCCGCGCCGCCCCCCTCGCCACCGCCCCCGCCGCTGCCCCCGTCGCAACCACATCCACCCTCCCCGCCTCCGCCACCGTCGCCCCCGCCGCCGCCGCCACCCCCGCCGACCCCAGCGCCGCTCCCGCCGCAGCTTTCGCCGCCACCGCCGCCGCCGCCGCCTGCTCCTCCGTGGTGCGCCAGGGCCACGCCGGCTGTGCCCCCGGCAGCGCCCCCGGCTGCGCCCACAGTGGGATCACCTCCTCCGCGCTGCCCCAGCTCGCCCGGTGCTCGATGCCCCCCAACACCGGCTCCGCCGACCACCAGGGCCTGCCAGATGTTGCTCGCCACGTCAAAACACGCCACGTCACTCAAGAGACGAAGGTTGAATGTGTGTGTCGATGAGGTGGCGGGCAAGTGCCTGGCAGATATTGCTCTCCACGTCAAGGAAACGACTGACCAAGTGGGGGTTCAAATGGGTAGTTGGTTGACGAGGCGGGCAATATTTGGTTGTCCCTGCCTTCCACCGCGGCAGCGGCAGAGGGGTGCCGTCTGCGTTCACGCGGCGCACGCTGTTGCGGCCCGCTCCGAGCCCCGCGACACCCAGCCCCCGCACCCCTGCCGCGCCCAGCCCCCCGTCACCCCCACCTCCGCCATTCAACGTATTCAACGCCCTCCCCAACACCCCGCCCCACACCCGCCCCCCCGCGGTGCCCGTGCCCCCGCTCCCCGCCCCGCCTACGCGCCGCCCCATTGTCGGAAGCAAGCTCTGCAACTGCGCGGTGGCCGCCAACTGCGTGGGGACACCGCCACCGCCACTACCTCCACCACCGTCACCCCCATCCCCGCCAATCAACGCCTCATGCCCCCTAAACACCCCGAGCAGCACCAGCAGCACCGCCGCCCCCGCCGCTCCGAGCACCTGCGCGTGGCGGCCGGGCCGCCCCCGCCCCGAGGTCCGCTCGTGCGGCGGTGCCTCTTCCACATCCTCCTTCAGCAGGCGGTGCCGCTCCTCGGCGGCCGCCATTGTTGTGAGGTGATACAGGAGGTGACTTTGCGTCTGCGTCTGCGTCTGCGTCTGCCGTTGTTCTGAGCGCACTTCTCCGCCATCCAAATCATGACAGTTGGGTGAACCTGCACGGGCTCACCGGTTGGCCACGCGGCCGGCGCAAGCTCTATCCTCAACGCCTCCACGCCTCACAGAAGTGCGCCCCCGCCCGCACGCTTCGTCATCATGGCCGACGTCGCAGTCATGGCCGACGCAGAGGAGCCCCTCGCGGGCCCTTCCCTGCCCCCGCCGGTGGCCGACTGCCTCGTTCGGGTGAGCGTGACACGCCAACAATTTTGCGTTGTTAGCAGTTCGCCCTCCACGTCTCCCTTCGGTTCCCGCCCTGCTCGCCCCCCCTCCACGCGTGTGAACACGAGTATACTCGTATCGCCACTGCCACTGGCTCGGTCCCCTGCTCGCGCGCGTCGTTCGCCCTCCCGTTTGCCCGCCGAGCCCCGTCGCCACACTTTGGGGGCAGCGCGCCCTACATTTCTCGGAAGCATCCTTATTCTCAGAAGCGTTATACGATATGGAGGAGTCGATTTCGACGGGCTTGGTGGCGCTCCCGCTGCGTTCTACTCCTTGGTCATGCGCCTCCCCTCACGCGCGCGCCCTCCTCTTCGCGCCGCGCGCTACAGGGTGAGCTCTCGCAATACGTGGAGTACCAGGACTTCACAGTAGACACTCAGGCAGGGCCGCACAGTCTGTGTGCTCGTACTCGTAGGCAGAATATTCCCCTCCACAGCTGGCACTTTGAGCCGATGGTCCCTGAAACATGACAATACTTGAGTTATCCATCCCACTTCTTTACTCACGTTCATCGAGCCCGCCCGAGGCACTCGCATGGTGCACGTTAACCAGCCCCATCCGCCACAGCAAGCGGACAGAATCCTCTCAGCTCATAACAAATGATACCTCAGAGGTGTGAAATACGCCTAAAGTTGAGGTGGAAAAAGTACTTTTGTAAAAGGCCGTGCAGTTAGGACCGCGAGGACCACACCTTCAGCGGTAGGGCACTCATGCTCACTCATTCTCATTCATGCACATACAGCGCCCTAAGCACTGTTTGGAGGCCAACTTCAGCGTCTTTGAGGTGTGCAATGGGATAACTTGAGTGGCTCCAGGGACGACCGGCATAAAGGGCCAACTGAACAAAACACTCGGGGAAAGCCTGCTCAACTTGCGGAAGCACTACTCTAACCCGCACTCATGGGGATTCCTCAAACAGTACTCAGTCTGATAGTCTTCTAACTCTGTGATGAATCGTGCCGCCCGTGTTGATGAACACAGTGTGTGGGAGATACGTCCCTGGCTCGCGGGATATTCTTCGACGTGAGCGCCTCGGAGATACTGCCGCTGTCGTACATCGAGATCCACTCCGTGTGGGTGCGCGGCGAGTTGGGGCCGGTCACCGTGTGGACCACCCCGGACGGGCACGCGGGCTCCGACGGCCGCGGCCGCGTCGGCGACCAGGCAGGGCCCGCCGCATCATCCACCACACCTTTTTTTTTTTGGAGCCCAGTGCGGAGACACCTCTCATAAACCCCTATACACTGTTCATCGAGCCCTAAGGCACTCACATGGTGAGCATCAGCCAACCCCTCCGGCGTTTCAAGCGGACAGACCCTAGGCCCGTCAGGGTTTAGAGCTATCTAGGGGCACTATCATGATATGCCACATACCAATCTTCAGTCTGTGTTGAGCACGGGTCCCTGCTCGGCGGAGGAGTGGACCAAGGTGTACGAGAAGAGCCACGAGCCCAGCTTCGCCGATTACGTCGAGCTCAAGCTCGCGGTCAGGCCCGCAGCCCGGGCCCCGCGCCTGCCACATCTTGGGGGCCCGCCACGTCATCTACACACATCTTGACACCTACACACATCTCGACACCTTCGTGACCTTGAAACCACCATCCTATCAACCCGTGTGAACTTCATAGACCTCACATCCCATCAGCTTGAACTTCGCATCCCATCATCCGGACCCTCAAATCCTATTCGACATGTATCGACATCCCATGACGCGGCGAGCTACGCCTGCCGGGCCCGCGGTGCTGGAGGCCATCAAGCTGCAGCGGGGCGAGAAGCTGGGCATCTACGTGCACTCCACGCGCCCGGGCGACGAGAGCATCGTCTACGACGAAATGCGGTACGCCCACTTTTTCCTCAATTTTCTTCACCACGTCTTACGTCACTCTTTCTTTATACCGGTTCATGAATGCATTCCTTTTTCTTATCCGATCCTGAGGCTAAATGAACGTAAATGTTTGTGCGCTTTATTAGGCCCGCAGTTCGCCACGTTGCACAAGGCATGATTTCGTACGTGCAGCCGTGAAGCCTTCGACCCATCCGCGTGACCGTACCATCCTTCAGCTTGCGTGAGCTTCGGCGACAGGCACGGCACGCCCCCCCCCTGACACCCGGACCCCCCACCCCGCCCACCCCGCGGCTGCAGGCACGGCACACCACCGAAGAAGGACGACGGCAAGCTGGTCATCTGGCCGGGCACCGCTCACCTGTCCAACAAGCCATTCGGCCGCCGCGCGCCATGGGTCGGGCACCACGACTGCATTATTGCAAACTATTTTCCGTATCATTTCGAACCACACGTGCCTGGCGTGACTCGTGACATCACTCCATACGGCGGTTTGACCCTCGAGTGGTCCATGTGGCTATGGGCCGTGCCTGCGGGGCGGCGACTCCATGCGCCAGCGCCGCCAGTTCGTCGGCCGCGTCGGGTACGCCGTGCGCTGGCTGCTGTGGAACCCTGAGGTGCACAACCGGTTCCCACTGGGGTTCAAGACGACGGTGATGACGATGATGGCGGCCGGGCGCCGCGACGAGTGCTTCCTCTCCCACTGCTCAGAAGAAATCATCTTCTACATCATGGTGGGTTTGCACATGGTGCCCGCTACACTGTGACTCAACAAATGAAGCTTTGACCAGTATCGATCGGTATCGGTTGACATCATCCCTGCTTTGATAGGTTACAACGTTCAACTACTGATGCGTGTTATGTTCCCTCCTACATAAACTATTTACCGGTACACTTGTGTCGCGCTGGTCACTGCTTTAACATGTGTGAGCTCACAATGTGTTGTGTTCGCTACTACATCAACTATGTACCGGTACACATGTGATGTGTTTGGATACCACTGTTAACGATGTACCGGTACACTATGCGTTGTGTTCCCTACCGCACGAACAAGTGCGGGTGGGACTGGTTCGGACCGGAGATGAACGAGGGGCCTTCATTGGAGGTGGGCACCAGCGAATATTGCCTGCCACGTACGTGCTCATTAATTCTCGTTTCTCGACTGACATGGCATCCTGTGACGCGGCGAGCGTTGCCTGCCTGCCACTTCATTGCCGCATCATCCACACACACTCTGATTTCACGAAACCCTCGTTTCTTGAGTAAGTAATTGTCATCCTATGACACTGCGAGCAATACCTGCCAGGCGCTTGTCCGCCATGCCGCCCCACAACTCATTTTTGAACCGAAGCGTCACCATTATTTTGTGAAGTCACAGCGGCGTCCTGTGAGGAGGCGACGAAACGTGGACGGCCCTACTCGGAGGACAAGCAGAAGATTGAGTCGGCCGAGGTATGGCTCGGGCCGACACTCGCCAACTGGCAGCCGATGACACGTTTGATACTGTTGGGACGGGCAGCGCCGGCGCGGGCGCGGGCGCGAGCGCGGGCGCGGTGCGAGGGCGTGGTGGCAGCCGCCGTGTTAGCCGTGTTGCTAGCCGGTTTCGCGCAGGGGCCGTGGCGGCTGCCGTGGTAGCCGCGTTGGTAGCCGGTTTGATAGTTTGATAGTTTTGTCATAACTATCAAACTATCAAACTATCAAACGAAGTAACAAAGTGCGTCCACATCTGCGTGAATGTCTCCATCGAAACACAACGAAGCGACAAAACGAAACGAAACGAAACGACACGACACGACACGAAGTGACACCACACGACAAGGCACATGCTACCACTGTCAATTTTGACACTTTCGTTGATTGCGGCCTGTGATCTGATCTGTGGTGTCGATTCGCTTGGTCTCGCTTCGTTTCGTTTCTGCTTCCTGATCGTGTGAGCCAGCACATATTGCTTGGGTGAGCGCCTGGAGGTTCGATCAACATTAGTAGTCAGGCTTGGTGTGTATGACCTGACCAAACAGGGGCAGTCCACTTATGGTCACCCGACTAAAGTCTGGCGAATATGTCCGGACCAAACAGGGCACACGCCAGTTATGGTCACTTGACTAATCAGGCGCCCGCCGGATATGGTGACCTGACCAAACTGATATGGGCATGATGGCCCTTGGAGTGGGAGGAGAGGCAGCAGCGGGCCAAGGAGCAGCACCTGGCGCGCCTCTTCGGGGTGGCGCCCGGTCACGCCGCAAACCTCATGCAGCACATGGTGTGGCGCCGCATAGGCACGCACGCCCTCATTCTCAACCGCCCTTCCGCTCATTTATGGCCATGGGAGCATGACTGTCCTTCAAGGTAGTCGCTGATACAGGCGCGTGGACACGGGCCGTGGTGGCCGACCAACCTATGAACATTTACCCACGTCCCGGTTTCGGTTTATCATCGATCCCAGTCTGTCGAGTGGTTGTTCTGAACATCCCCCGTGGTACGGGGACCCTGGCACGCGGACCCAGCACTGCTGCAGATGATACACACGCAGGTGGTGGGCGGCGGCGGCGGCGGCCACGGGCCCATGGTGGGCTTCGGGGACGATGACGACGACGACGTGGGGCGCTGCATCCTCAAACCCATGTTGGAAGCGCCTGATTTTCAGCGTTTATGTTATTTTTCTTGTTGTACCTCTCATAACGTTCATCG